>WSSedB1CaDRAFT_10000058_pt1 | contig 56864 bp, 41 predicted proteins | sample WetSurSB1Cattail_FD_9460 | JGI IMG/M metagenome (IMG submission 9460)
CCGCCGCCGCCCGGGCCGCCGCCGGGAGGTCCGCCTGCCCCCGGAATTCTGCCGCCACCCATAAGACTCGACAGTCCGCTTTCCTTGTTTTCCGAACCGGCTTTTGCAGAAGGTTTATTTTTTAACTGCTCGTCATACTGTGCAAGCGCTGTATTTTTCTCCTCCTGACTCATCCCTGAAGGAAGACCTGCAGCAAAAAGCAGCCTGCTTTTCTCTGCATCCGTTAATGTGGACGGTGTAAAACGGAGAGCCGCGCTCGGTACCGTCAGAATATCATCTTTTTCCTGTTTTATAAAATTAATGTTTGCTGTCATGCCGGGCAGTAATTTCCCTGATTTATTGTCAGCAAGAATGATAACGTAATAATAAACGAGATTATCGCTTGTTTCGGGAACAAGCCGCACTTCCTTGACAACTCCTCTAAACTCAACTCCAGGATCAGCTTCCACTGTAAATGTTACTTTCTGCCCTTTTTTGATAGAGCTGATATCGAGTTCATCCACTTCCGCCTCTATTTCCATCTGCTCCAGATTTTTAGCAATCGTAAAAAGCGTTGTAGAAGAAGAAACGGAGCCTCCCGTAACACTTGCACCGGCATCAATTTCACGGGAAAGCACTATACCGTCTATGGGAGATGTAATGTATGCATACTGATTAATTTCGGTCGTAATTTCTTCGAGAGAGACCTTTGCAGATTCAAGTTCCGCCTTGTCTATACTCAATGCGGCAAGTGCCGATTTGTAGTCGAATTCCGCAAGGAACCCTTTGTCGAAAAGGGTCTTGTCGTTCTGGACAGTCAGCAATTGAAGGTCATATGTTGCCTGAGCCTTGTCCACGGAAGCCTTTGCCGATTTTTCCTGAAGTTTAAGCAGATCGGTATTAATTGTCGCAAGTATCTGTCCCTTTTTTACATGTGAATTGTAATCCACGTACACCTTCTCAATACGGCCGCTCATTTCGGCAAGTACATCCACGGAAGAAACAACAGCAAGTGTTCCAGTACTTGAGACCGTACTTACAATTGACCCCCTCGTCAGTGTCGTAAATTCATAACTTTGTTTTTTTGGTGATGTTTTTTTAGTTGAACAGGATACAAGCACAACGATTGCAGTACATGCACAAGCAGCAACCAGACTGATAACTGATTTTTGTCTTCTCATACTCTCTTTTATTCCTTAATAATACATGTTAACATTTTAATCCGATTTTTCTGAACGTGTATCTACAATAAATTCATATACGACTGCTGTCAATTGTGTATACGGATAACTTTCCATTATTTTAATAAATAAATTGTTATGATAAAAAGATATTAAAATAAACAGGATAAAATCTGAAATACAAACGCTGTATAAATGCAAATAAAACGGCATCGTATACTATAAGAATGGACAGATTATTTAAATATGATTTTCTGATTCAGTCCTCAAAAGATATTCCTTATTAATCATCTCCGTGAATTACAGCAATCTTGTGAAATTCTTCATTTATTTCCTGAAATACGGCAACGATAACCGGATCAAATTGGGTGCCGCTTGATTCAGATATAATTTTCACTGCTTCCGAATGAGGGAACGGCGGTTTGTACGGACGTTCGCTGATAAGCGCATCGTATACATCTCCTATCGCCATAACCCTGCATGACAACGGAATAGCAGCCCTTTTTAATCCGTCGGGATATCCCGTTCCGTCCCATCTTTCGTGATGATGCAGCGTCAACTCCATCGCTGATTTCAAAAAAGAGTTCTTTCCCAGTTTTCGGGAAGCTGCTTTTATGGCATTAAACCCGATTATTGTATGCTGCTTCATCTCCTCAAATTCTTCCGCAGTCAGCTTTCCCTTCTTCATGAGAATACTGTCCCGGATGCCTATCTTTCCGATATCATGAAGCGGAGCGGACAGATAGAGTGAATCGATAAATTCAAGGCTGAGCTGCTTTTTAAATTCTGGTTTTGTCATCATCCTTTCCGCAAGCAGCTTTACATACCTTTTTGTCCGCTGAATATGTTTTCCCGTTTCCAGATCCCGGTATTCTGACAGATTCGCCATAGCATCGATTGATACTTCCTGCGTAAGACTCAGTTCGCGTGTCCTTTTCAGAACACGTTTCTCAAGTTCTTCATTGCGCATATATAATTCAATTCTTGTACACCGCAGGGATAGATGTGTAAGAATCCGGGCTTTTACTTCAACGATATCAAACGGTTTCGTTATATAATCAACGGCTCCAGCCTGGAATCCCTTTGTTTTGCTTTCAATATCATTTATCGCTGTAAGAAAAATTACGGGAACGTCGGCCGTCACGGAGGAATGTTTCAGCCTCCTGCACACTTCATATCCGTCCATGCCGGACATCATAATATCAAGCAGAATAAGGTCGGGATGAACAACAGCTGCTGTTTTCAGCGCTGATTTTCCGTCAACTGCAACGGAAAGCTGATAATCACCTCCAAGAGCATCAACGAGAATATCGATATTATCTTCCGTATCGTCAACGATGAGCACAACACAGCCTGATAATTTTTTCATATTTTCGATTCCTCCCGTAAGGTTTTCTTTAACTGCTGCACTAAATCGAATGCTTTTTCATACTGATATTTTTCTGCAGACCGGATCATCTGCATGACTGTACGTCTGACCGTATCAGGCCACAGCACATCTGCATACTGCTGTAAAATAATCCTGCATTTCACGGGCATGTGAGTCATTATAGGCGGCTCAATCATCCTGAGCATTTCAGTCAGTTCTTCGGTGGAACCATCCCTCAGGGAAACATGTTCCTGCGTATCTCTGCAAGTTTCAGCAACTGTCTCCGGGCCTGCATCTGTTGTTTCCTCTTCTTTATCCTGCCCTATTCCCAGTACGGCGGTAAACCAGAATGTACTGCCTTTCCCGTATACAGATTCGACCCCTACACTGCCACCCATTAAAGCTGCAAGCTGTTTGGAAATAGCAAGGCCGAGTCCTGTTCCTCCGTATTTTCTTGTTGTTGAAGTGTCTGCCTGCTGGAACGATTGAAACAATTTTTTTTTCTGTTCGTCTGTAATCCCTATACCAGTATCCTCTACCTCAAATCTGAGTTCGCAGGTATCTGCAGACCGCGACTGTTCCCTGACACGGACTGTAATCCTGCCTTTTTCCGTAAATTTAACAGCATTGCCGGTATAATTAATCAGTATCTGTTCCAGTTTGAGCGGATCTCCGCGTAAAACACTGGAAATACGGGAGTCGCTGTCAAAAATCAATTCAAGCCCCTTTGAAGTACATTGTTCCTGCATGAAATTCGACAAATTTGAAAGAATGCCGGACAACCGGAATTCTACAGAATCCAAACTGAATTTTCCCGACTCAATTTTTGAAAAATCGAGAATATCGTTAATAAGTTCCAGCAGGTGGCTGCTGGAAAGCTGTATTTTCCTGACATAATTTTTCTGCTGTAAAGTCATGTCAGATTCTCCAAGCAGATACGACAAACCGACGACGGCATTTAAAGGTGTCCTGATTTCATGGCTCATATTGGCAAGAAAATCAGACTTTGAACGGGAAGCCTCTTCTGCAGTTTTTTTCGCTTCAACAAGTTCCCTTTCCATATCTTTTCGATTTGTAATATCTGTCGCCACAGCACACACTCCGGTAACATCATTTCCCGAAACAAGCGGCACCCGGGCAGACAGAAACGTCAACGTCTCTCCTTCCTCTGTTGTATAACATTCCTCACAGGTATGCATCTGTCCGTCGCTCATAACGGCCATATCGCTTTGCTGATACTGTCTGCCTCTTTCTCCGGGAAAGATATCCTCACTGCCGTATCCGACAATTGAACTTCTGGGTTTACCGGCCAGTTCCTCAAATGCGTGGTTCACAAGCTGATAGGTGTTTTCCCGGTTTTTTACATATACGACGGAAGGTATGCTTTCAAGGACAGACTGGAGAAAAAGTCTGTTTTCTGTCAGTTCCCTGTTTGACACAGTAAGCTGTTCCATCAATTCTTCCCGGGACGGAAGAGAAATCTCCCTTCTCAGTTCATCAAGCAGCAAAGTCCGGGCAGACAGAGGGATATCATCCTCGAAATATTTGAGGAGCTTTAACACCGGCTTTCCGGTATCAGTTATCACGGCACATATCTGATCAAAAACGGTATCTGTATATACATCGTCTTTCTCCGCTGCAATCATTTCAAAACAGACTGCCTTGCGGTAATGATATTCCTGTACAGCAATATGAATGTTGGCAGACTTCCCCAGGTTCAATAAATTCTGCATCAGTTCGGACAGCACGGAAGCTATTCTTGCGGTAGTTATTTCAGAAAAACCGGTTTTCAGCAGCATACGGTATATTTTTGTACGGGCAGAAACCACAGAAATACTGCTCGTGACAGTCAGATATCCGATTTCGGTCATTCTTACCCCCTATGAAACGCTGTTTTCCTTCCATTTATATACGAGAACACGTGTCCCGACGCCGACGACGGATTCTATAAAAAATTCATCCATCATATTTCTCACGCTCGGAAGACCAAGTCCCAGACTGTTTGCCTGCGAACTGTACTGCTCCTGCATTGCTCTGCCGATATCCGGAATACCGGGTCCCTCGTCGCATGCAAACAGTTCAATTCCTTCGGTATCAGTATGCATCTTTCTGACAAGACTCACCGAAAGGATTCCCGTCCCTGCATACCGTAAAATATTCGTAGCAAGTTCCGAAGCAGCAGTCGCAACCATAAACTCACACGCCTGGTTGAATCCCGCTGCAGTTGCTATCTCGCGAACAGCAGAAACAGTAAGCTCGCTGTCAAATATTTCGGACAGCGACACTGTTTTTGTTTCAAGTATAATGCAGTCTCTGCCGGAAACAAGTCCGAATGTATATTTTTCGGCCGTCATAGAGTTTTACGGGCTCTTTCCCTGCGTTTTTTTTCAAGCAGCAGGATTCCTTCGTCCAGTGTGCCCGCCGTATGAATATAGCTGTAATCAAGTTCAAGCCCCAGATCGAGAAGCGAGTAAACGATTCCCGGCCGCAGGCAGACCCATACAGAAGGTATCCCCATCACATCGAGAGCAGCAGAGACATCTCTGAATGCATTGAATACGGCAGAATCCATAATAGTGACAAAAGCATAATTCATGACGACACCTTTTATACCTTTCGAAGCTTCTTCAAGTATGGTGTTCAAATCATTTTCAATCATTCCTGCCGATATCTGATCGCGGGGTGCGACAATGAGATACTCACTTATCTGTGTAATTGATGTTGCAGAGTTGCTTGTAAAATCGTTCATTGGGCGGTTCCGCCTTATTAATTTTCTTCACGCATGGTAACTTTCAGGTTGAGTTTGAAAAAAGCTTCTGACAGCGCATCTTTTAACGTTGCCTTCGTATTGATTTCGTTCATTTCAACTCCCAGATGGATAATCGTCTGTGCAACAGCGGGAGATATTCCAGACAGGATGCATTCGCATCCCATGAGTTTTGTTGCTTTCGTTATCTTTATCAAATGATTTGCAACGGTCGTATCCATCGCAGCGACGCCCTGAATATCAAGAATAATAACTTTAGCATAACTCTGAAGAATTTTGTTCAGGACACTTTCCATCATATACTGAGCCCGCATGGAATCTATGACTCCCACGACAGGAAGAACAAGTACTCCGTCCCATAGTTGAATCGTCGGAGTCGACATCTGACGGATCATATTACTCTGCTCGCGGAGTTTATTTTCATATTGTACCTGCTCGGTAATGTCAACAGCTATTTCAAGAACGCCGACCATTGCACCGGTATCGTCTTTCAGAGGTGTTGCATAATGCATAGTCGGCATCGGATGTTCATTGAGCGTTACGTCGCCGCGGGAATAAACAGGTTCATTGCTTTCCATAGCCTGCTTCATCCAGCATTTATTCGTCTTACAGCAGTCGGAATGGAGGACCTCATAACATTTACGTCCTATAATCTCTTCAGGATTGACATGTGCCCGATCCGCTATAAAACGGTTCGCATAAATGATATCAAAATCTTTATTTATAGCCAGAACGAAAGCCGGAATCTGATCAAGCATAGTCTCCTTAAATTTACCATCCACCTTTTGAAGTTGACTGTTTTTGGTATCCATAACGGGCTGCCTCCTTGCAATGACACACTTTTATTCATCATGCTACTATAGTAAGGCATAAATTCACCGATTTCAACTTTTTTACAATTTGTTTTAATGCCTCTGTCTTTCGATAACGATCCTGTTACGTCCGTTTTCCTTCGCTTCATACAAAGCCCGGTCGGCACTTTCAATCAATTTAAGATACGTATCCGTTTCATTGCTAAGACTGCATGCAATGCCGAAACTGACTGTAACTATATCTGAAACGGAAGATGCACTGTGGTCAATAGCCAGGGAATCAACGGAAGCCTGTATCCGCCTGCATATGACTTCTGCTCCCTGTGAATCTGTGTTAGGCAGTACAATAGAAAATTCTTCTCCCCCGTACCGTGCAGCATAGTCTCCTATCCGTTTTATATTTTTACTTATTGCCGACGCTATTTTCTTCAGGCATTCATCTCCTTTCACATGTCCGTACACGTCGTTATACTGTTTGAAAAAATCAATATCAATCATGACAAAAGAAACCGGGGTTCTTGTTTTTACTGCCAGTATATATTCATCTTTGAATACAGTATCCAGAAAACGACGGTTTGGCATATGAGTCAATTCATCCTGATTCGCGAGAACTTCCAGCTTCTTGTTAGCAACAATTAACTCACCACTCTTCATATCATCCTTCCGCTTCAGAATTCCTACAAGCAGAACAATGACAGGGATAAAAATACATATAACAATCATTTTCTGCTTGTTCTCAAGCGTAGGATTTCTGAGCAAAAAAAAGAAAACAGAATAGCCAAGCGTAATAATACCGCTTGGAATGCCGGAAACAAAACCGCCTGAGAAAGTAAAAAAAACAATGACAGTAATTAAAACAACATTCGGATTCGGTATTTTCAATTTCCATATCAATACCGTTACAGCGGCAGTACCGATACTGCTTACCAGCACATCAAAAAGTTTATTACGGTTAATCTTCATAAACATTCTTCACCGTTCCCCTGTCCTGACAGACTGCTGCTTTGTTTATTAAAACCTGTACCTTTACTGTATTATAACATATAACACACATATCTCAAATCTTTATTTCACGCCGTACCAGCAGTATATTGTGCGCTTCATGCAGGAGACGAGCTTTACAAAAAACAATTCCTCAGGTATAGTTGTTTCCATTCTATATCCGGTAAATTCACATGAACTACTACATATTCCAGAACAGCAATATCCTCATAGAAACTGATTCACACAGACTGCCCGATATCCGTACATGGAACAGGCTTGCGGATCAGGGAATGCTGGATACTACTTTTGAAGAAAAGCCATTATCATATACGGCAGCTTCATTCGCTTCAGAGTCAGACACGGAATCTCCGACAGGCTGCACATTCATTCCGCTCAGGCAGTTCTTTGCAGAAAACAGCGACGATGAAGGCGCGCTCGCGGCAAGGGCTAAGGGACTGCTGAACTGGCGTGCGGCAAACAGGTTCTGCCCCGCCTGCGGCACACCTCTTTCAGATGACGAAAATTTCACTGCGCGGAAATGCTCTTCCTGCGGAAAACAGTACTTTCCGCGTATTGAACCGTGCATTATCGTACTCATCACAAAAGGAAAGGAAATGCTGCTGGCCCGTCATAAAATGCGCAATCAGGATATTTATACGTGCATCGCAGGATTCATTGAAATCGGGGAAAGTGCAGAACAGGCTGTTGTACGTGAAATACGGGAAGAAGTCGGACTTGAGGTAAAAGATCTCCGCTATGTAGGCAGCCAGGGCTGGCCGTTTCCCGACCAGCTTATGCTCGCCTACCGTGCGGAATATAAAAGTGGTGAAATACGCGTACAGGAGTCGGAACTGTACGAAGCAAAATGGTTTTCTCCCGACGCGCTGCCGCCTTTTCCTAAAGCCGGCAGTATGGGCTGGCGGCTTATTTCCGGTTTATACGATTAAAATTGTATTTTATCCTTATCAGCGGGTCCGACAACTGCAAACCACTGGTACGAGTTGTCCACCCAGTACTTTTTAAACGCACTTTCGACATCGTCTGCTGTGACATTGTTTATTGATGCAACCTTTTCGTCATACTTGTACGGATCGCCGAATTCAAGCAGGCTTATTGCAATTCTTCCTGCAACATCGCCATTTGTCACAGACGCATCGTAAAACGAATTTATATACTGATTTTTAAATCCCTCAAGACGATCTGCTGCCGGTGTAAATTTAAAGCTTCCGTCGTCATTTTTGCCGTCAATTATCTTTCCTGATGCAAAAACATCCTGCGCTTCTTTCTCGTATTCTACAATATTTGAAAGATTGCTCGCTTTAAATATATATACATCAGCCATTCCCGCTTTCATAGGAGAAATAGAACAACTCGGAGTATAACATGCTCCGTATTTTTCGCGTACCACGTTAAACAAAATCTGAGAATACATAGTTGCAGCTATTGCAGACGCAACCATATCGTCGCTGTCTATTGAAGGGCCCGCATACACCTTTTCAAGATAGCCGGTTCCGGCAGCCGCATCACTTGTAATGACAACAGGCTCTCCCCCGACTTTAAGCGGCGGAATCACCTGAGACTTCAACTCATATGTCTGCTGCTTTATTTTTCCGAATGTCTTATTAAGCTGCTTTGCAAGTTCCGCTGCATCAAAATTACCGACAGCGACAATCATAATGCGGCGGGCATCCATATCCTTATCATGCAGTTTTTTCATATTGTCAATCGTAATATTGTCGATTGAATATGGCTTCACTGCATAACTTACCTCATACGGATGGCCGTTGAAGACCGTCTGCGTAAGCGTATAGCTCAGCATGCTTTCAGGGTCGGTTGTCAACTGCTGCATTCCCTGTTTATAATTCGTCATAAGAATTTTGTACTGATCTTCATTGAAAGAAGGATTGAGAAAAGCATCTGTAAAAACAGGAAGAACCTTATCAAAATAATAATCGATGCAGCTCATCCCCAGCACGGAACCTTCCCTTGTCGATGACGGGGAAAGTGAAAAATTCATCTGATAGGCAAGCTGTTGAAGTTTATCGTAACTGTATTCTTTTGAACCGTATGTCATCATGCTGAAAAGTGCATTTTCCAGTCCTGACGTGTCTTTGGTAAGATAACCGGTTCCTCCCTTTACGATAACGGCAAGAGCAAGTTTTCTGTTCGCTGTATTTTTCTTTACATACAACGGAATCCCATTCGACAATGAAACAACCTGTATATCACCGGACTGCACCGGAGTCACGGCTGAAACAGAAAAATTAATAATAACGCACAATACTGCGCAGCATAGCGTCCGCAATAAAATATTTTCCCCAGTCATTGTTTTCATTCAGCAGCCTCCGCGCTTTTATATGCAGGATCTTCATACCAGAATGCCGTATCCTTCGTAATTTCAGTGAATCCCGCATCGGCAAATGCCTGCTTCTGCTGTTCATATACAGATGGATTAACAAGAACTGTTACGAGTGCATTTTTTCCGCTTATATATTTAGTAAGAAAGCCGTCAACGCCCTTCTTATCAACCTTCATCATATTTTCGACATAATGATAATAATAATCGTCCGAAGCGGTTATCCACCAGAAACGCAGGTTCCCTTTTATCTGAGCTGCGGTTTCCGAATCGTTTATCCAGTTATCTTTCATTTTCTGGTGAATCCGGTCGAACTGAGCTTTAGTGAACATATTTTTATTGCCAAGTATCTGTGGAACAATTGTATCAGTAATCGTCGCAAGGAAAAGCTGCGTGCGCTGCGGCAGATTTCTTTCAGGATCCGTAACAAGGGAGCCGAAATTGAGCACGCTTGTCGCACGGGTCGTCTGATAGCCTTCCCATACATACTGCTGGTCGGGAATGCCGATTTCCTTCGTATCCATCATTGTCTTTACATACACACCCTGCGGATCCTGAAACAGATATCCCGTAACATCAGCAGAATACGTCGATTCTACATCGCGTCCGGCATCGGGTCCGCGGAACATAACGGAAATCTGCGCTATCTGCGGAGAAATTTTATCATACGGCATAACCTGATACGTTACATGCGGAAGCGGTTCATCAAGCTGAGGGTCAAGAGTTTTTTCCCACGGATCACCGCCTCTCTGCCAAGAACCGTACAATTCCTGAGCGAGCTTATACACTTCGTCAGGATTCACATCGCCGCCGACGAAAAGTGCCGCGTTATTCGGAATGTAGTATTCCTTTTGTATGGCTTTTATCTGATCGATTGTCGCATTGCGCACGACATCGGGAGCACCTGCTGCATCGGTACGCCACGGATATTTCGGAAAAAGAGTTTTTCTCAAATCATTTGAATAGATTGTATCAGGATCTGAAAGACCGCCTTCAATTTCGGAAAGCACGACTTTTTTTTCAGTTTCAAATTCCGCAGGATCCAGAAGCGGCTCACGAATTGCATAGCTCCAGAATTCCATACCGTCACGAAGCAGTTTCGACGGAACGGTAAAAAAATAATTAACACATTCCGCGCTTGTCATTCCGTTCCAGTTTGGAACCCCCATATCGCTGATTGCACGCTGCACTGCGGCTGCATCGCGGTATTTTGAATTCCCTTTAAACATCATGTGCTCATACAGGTGAAATAATCCGGCATTTTGCGGAGTCTGTGCAATACCTCCCGCTTTCACCGCTATTTCGATATATGCAAGCGGCGCCGCATGGTTTTCTATGACATAGACGTTCAAACCGTTATTCAGTGTATAATGATACACATTCTCAACAGGTGTTTTTTTCGCGCTCAATGCAAACACGGAAAAAACGATGACAGCCGCACAAAGTACGGCCCGTTTACTATTTTTAAGCATACTGTTCATTATATCACTAAAATGAACGAATTACAGCCCGGTTACAGCATAGAAAACCCCAGATAGATTATAAGCGCTCATTTTCTGCTTTTACGGATTTTTTCCCCATATATGCAGTGATTTCATTATTGCCGTCCTTAAGTTTCTCTGCCGGCACAAAAGCACTGTCAATGCGTTCTCCATTTACGATAATGTATTCTATGCCTTTATTCACATGCTGCAGATTTTTCACTTCGATAGTCAGCATTCTGCCCCGCCACCGGCGCCCGACTTTAAATCCGTCCCACTCATGGTTAATGCAGGGATCGATAAGCATACCTTCGTACTGCGGACGTATGCCGAGCATATACTGCGTGATACTGTAATATGACCATGTTGCTGCACCTGAAAGCCATGATGTCCTTGCATTACCGGCACGCGGACTGAATGTCGAATACGTCGTCTGCCCCTGCACATACGGCTCCATCTGTCGGACTTCCGCACGGTTATTATATGCAGCAGGAAGTGCGGCCTTGCAGTAGTCATATGCACGGTCCCCGTTACCGGTAAGGGCTTCTGCCATAATTCCCCATCCCTGTGTATGGTTGAATATACCTGCATTTTCTTTTATTCCCTTGAGAAAAACGACCGACGACATTGTTGACTGCGGAGCATGAACAAAAGGCGGAGCGCAAAGCATGAGTCCGTACGGCGTCGCAAGTTTTTCATTAACAGCCTTTAGTGCAAGGTCTGTCTGTTCAGGAGATGCCGCTCCGCTGAGAACGGCCCACACCTGCGTATTCAGATACACCTGACCTTCGTCTGCTTTCTGCGTACCGTATACAGTACCGTCTTCACCGACAGCCCAGATAAACCACTTACCGTCCCAGCACTTCTTCTGGATTGCCTTATCGAGTTTGTCCCTTTCCGCAAGTGCCCATGCTGCTTCTTCAGTCTTTCCGAGGCGGTTCGATATATCTGCATATGTCGTCAGTCCGAGCCTGAGCTGGAACGTAACGAATACGCTTTCACCATGATATCCTGTCTTAAGGCAGTCGTTCCAGTCTGCAAGCAGCCCCGCAGGGATTCCGTCTTTTCCCATACGTTCAAGATTGAACAGAAGCGCCTGTTTCAGATGCCCGTACACAGATGCTTTCCCATGATCTGCATACGGAACTGTTTTGTTGTAAAAATCAAAATTACCCGTCTCTGCAACGTATGCGGGAACGGCATTGAAAAACCACTCGCAGTCATCAGAACGGAATTCCTCCGGTTCTGGACTCTTCTCGTGACCGGGATTATGGTCGACGCGGATAACAGGTATGGCGCCGCCGCATGCGACCTGTCCCGAAAGCATACGTACAAGCCGTTCTTCAGCCTGTTCCGGGATGGCAGCGCTTACACCAAGAATATCCTGAACGCTGTCCCTGAAACCAAGTCCGTCGCGTTCTCCGTTATACACAAGGCTTGCAGCGCGCGACCACGCAAACGTAATAAGGCAGTTATACAACCCCCACATGTTGATTGTATGGTTAATATCTTCGTCAGGAGTCTCGACTTTAAAACTTTCAAGTTCCGAGTGCCACTGATTCTTTAGTTTTTCAAGTTCCGCGTCAGCACGTTCAACAGAACCATATTCTGCAAGAATTTTCCTGCCGGCGGAATCCGCATCACCAATGCCGACCATCACCATAATTTCTTTCGTTTCGCCCGGCTTCAGCTCAATTTCCGTTTCGACCGTACCGCAGCTGTTGTCACCGTATGCATCCGAGTCTGAACATTTTCCGTTAATGACAGCCTGCGGCTCTTTGTATGAACCGTATGTTCCGATAAATGATTCGCGGGACGTATCATATCCGGTCATGGGAGAACCGGTGAGAGCCATCCATTCGTGCATGAATGCACCGCCCTCTTCACCTTCAGGATGCTGCACATACAGATTATCCTGAATCGAATAGCGCAGAAGATTGTCAGCAACTTTTTCACCTTTGACGATAAAAAGCGAATACTGCAGGTTAACCTGATCCTGCGTTGTATTCCACTGATTTGTAAATTCACAGTAGCTGAACACGGAAAGCCTGCGTACTTTTTTTCCTGTATTTGTCACCTTAAGGCGCCAGTACTCGAACAGCTGTCCGAGTGGAACGTAATATGTTGTTTCTGATTTTATATCCGAATATTCCGACGTAATAACAGTGTATGCCGTACCGTGCCGGCAGGTACTCTTGTATGTATCGAGCGGTTTGCCGACCGGCTGCCAGCTTGCAGACCAGTAGTCGCCGGAATCGCAGTCGCGCAGATAAAAATAACGTCCGGGCTGATCCATCGGAACGGAGTTAAAACGCAGACGCATAAACCGCCCCTGAGCTCCTGATTTATAAAATCCGTAACCTCCGGCATTGTTCGTAATGACTGCACCGTACACTGTAGATCCGAGATAATTGCTCCACGACTGCGACGTATCAGGTCGTGTAATTACATATTCTTTATTCTTATCATCAAAATAACCATACTGCATACAGCCTCCTGAAAGCAGCGAAAACGTTGTAGCTTCACAATACATCATATATTTCCGGTTGTCAAAGTAACAAATACTTGCACACTCAAAGGAAATGAAATACAATTAGTTACGTTACAAGAGATATTCTGATTATACAAATATCCCTATGTGCCATATTATTAAAAGTTTTTCTCAGAAGGTATCATACTATGTTTTTTCCACATTATTCTCTTTTTCTGGGATGCTGCATCCCCGTAGCTTTATCTGTTTTATTTTTCATCCTGTTTATTCGCTCGAAACAAAAAGAAAAGATCGACTCTGTATTTATTAATATACTTTTTGCACAGGCAGGAAAAGCTGTTTTTTATTTCGACATCAGTAAAGAAAAAATAATTCCAACAAAAAGTTTTGAAATAGTTTTCGGCGAAAAAATATTATCCGCCCTTAACATCTACGACGATTTTTCACATATAGTCTTTTCCGGGGATATGGATAATTACAAGAAAACGATACGAAGTATATGCAGCGGAATTAATATAACCAATTTTAAATTCCGGATTTCAGTAGACGAAACAAGCGTAACATGGTGTTCACTGACAACTACTGCAGTGAAGACAGGGCGAAGTAAACCGCTCATCATCGGTTCGCTGGAAAATATCGACCGGCAGGTACGTGAAGAAGAACAGCTCCGTTTTAAAGCAGAACGGGATCCTCTTACAAAGCTTTACAATAAAATTACATCTGAAATGCTTATCACTTCTATACTTCTTGACCGGAAATACAAAGACCGTATGAACGCGCTCCTGATGATTGATATAGACAATCTGAAACAGATAAACGATATGTTCGGGCATCTTGCCGGAGATAAAATCATTACACGCCTTGCTGACTGCATCCGCATGGTCTTCAGGGAAAGCGACATTCAGGGACGGGCCGGCGGCGATGAATTTGTCGTATTCATGAAAGATATTACTACAAAGGAAAACGCTCTGAGTAAGGCACGCAAAATGTGTGAAGCATACAGAACTGTGTTCAAACAGAACAATGCTCAGGTTGAACTGACATGCAGCATAGGTATTTCCATAGTGCCTGAAGACGGAACAACATTCTGCTCTCTGTATTCGTACGCGGATAAAGCCCTGTACGCGGCAAAAAATAACGGAAAGAACCAATGCGCATTATATCCTGATTGCCGTGCCGAAAAAGCCTGAATGTCAGCACGCAGAGGAGGGAACAGAACGATTGGTAAGGAAGTGCATACAGCAACAGCATATGGCTTCGTGAGCATCATGTATAATGATTATACCTTAAAAAAAATGAAAACAGCCTGCTTTCACACTGGAATCAGATTGATTTCATAATGTAACCAGACTGTTTCCACGCTGAAACAAGTCTGATATTCAAAACAATGTCCAACATATCCGGGAAATAATGCCTGTTTTTACAAAAATTAACCATGTTCCTCATGAACAATTATTCCAGGCGTTACGCGGATTAAAACTTATTTTTAAGTAGAAAATATCTGCTTTTTACACTATGTATATTCATAAACCACTTTCATTCTTCATAAAGTATGAAAGTGGTTTATAGTTCAGCAAGCATCCCGAAAGTTGCTATGATCCCGGTACAAAAAGCACCAGCGTATTACCTGAATGATTTTACACCATCCAAATCGAGTGTTGCAAAATAGTCGTCAATAGTCTCTCTTCGCCTGATTTCCGTGAACGAACCGTCCGGGCGTACAAGGATCTCTCCACAGCGGAGTTTTCCATTGTAATTGAATCCCATAGCCCTGCCGTGAGCCCCCGCGTCGTGAATTATGATTATATCGCCGGCAGTAATCTCAGGGAGCTGCCTCTGCACGGCAAATTTATCGCAGTTTTCACAGAGAGAACCGACAACGTCATACACATGATCTTTCAATGCATTTTCTTTACCGCTCACCGTAACTTCGTGATATGCACCGTACATGCCGGGACGCATAAGGTCTGCCATACATGCGTCCACACCGATGTAATCGCGGTAAATATGCTTCTCATGTATTGCAGACGTAATGAGCCAGCCGTAAGGACCGGTAATCGGACGCCCGCATTCCCAGTAAATGCCGAGAGGATCAAGCTCTGCCGGTACGATTTTTTCATCATAAATTTTCCTGATTCCCCGAGCCACATAATCGAGATCTACTTTTTTCTGCCCCGGTTTGTACGGAATACCAATGCCGCCGCCCAGATCAACAAATTCAATACGGATATCAAGTTTCTTCCTGAGTTCAACACAAAGATCAAAAATAAGGTTTGCCGTATCAACAAAAAAATCAGGATTAAGTTCGTTTGACGCAACCATAGTGTGCAGCCCGAAATGCTTAACTCCCTCTGCTTTACATTCCTTATATGCTTCGAACAACTGAGCGCGCGTCAAACCGTATTTTGCTTCTTCCGGTTTTCCGATAATCGCGTTGCCGCCCTGCTTCAACGGCCCCGGATTGTAACGGAAACAGATAACATCCGGTAATTTTCCACCAAGCGTTTTTTTCAGAAAACTGATATGAGTAATATCGTCAAGATTACAGATATTGCCGTGATCGTATGCATACTGAAATTCAGCAGCAGGAGTTTCGTTTGATGTAAACATGACTTTTCCGCCTTTTATTCCTGCCATATCGGAAAGCATAAGTTCCGGAAGGCTTGAACAATCTGTTCCGCATCCTTCCTCTGCAAGAATTTTCAGCATATACGGATTAGGCATTGCCTTTACAGCAAAATGTTCCCGAAAAACAGGGAAGATACTGAATGCTTTTGTAAAATATTTCATGTTGTCACGAATTGCTTTTTCATCATACAGATAAAACGGCGTCGGAAATTTCTTCACTACTTCAATAAGCTGTTCATGGCTAAGCGGAAAATCAGAACTCATATAGGCCTCTCAAAATATATACTAAGTATGCCAAAAAAAAGACGATTCTGCAACAAGTTTATAATATTGATTTTTAAATTATCCAAAACGTTACTTATGGTCTATACCATATTTATAAAAATAAACTGAAGAGTATCATATAAATTGTTGCATAAAAAATTACGGATGCCGGTCTCGTCGCCCCTGAATATTTTACATCAGCCATTTTATTAATTATCATTTCGCCGCTGCTTGTACCAATCTGCCTGAAAATTCTATTTGGGTCAAAAGATGCGCAGCCTGTTCCGGCATAAAAAAAGCGCAGATGCAGCTTTTGCATCCGCGCTCAAAACAGCAACCGGTATTACTTCCGTTTCAAGTACTTAATACTATCAAGAGCTACCGCAGCTATAAGAATCAATCCTTTGAAGACGAACTGAAGATTCGTATCGATTCCAAGGAACGTAAGGCAGTAAGTAAGGCCAGTAAAAATAATAACACCTATAACTGCACCGCTTATCTTTCCAATGCCGCCGTTGAAAGAAATGCCGCCGACAACACAGGCTGCGATGGCATCAAGTTCATATCCCTGGCCGGTTCCTGCGCTTGCATTTGCTTTAAAGGCCTCGAGGAATGCCCCGCATCCATAGAAAACGCCTGCCATAATAAAAATTCCCATCGTTACCCAGAACACGCTTATACCGCTTACGCTTGCAGCTTCAGCATTTCCGCCGACTGCGTACATATTTTTTCCGAACGTCGTTTTATTCCAGATGAACCACGCAGCGAATATTGCGAAAATGGCAGGAATAATAAGTTTAGGGAACGTCACAAGATCACCGCTAACAAAACCAAGAGTCCATCGGCCGCCTATCATATCCTTTATGTTCGAGTCAATCGATCCGACTGGCGTGCCGCTTGTTCCAAAGAACAGGAGGCCGTAAATAATGAGCTGTGTCGCAAGCGTTGAAATGAAAGGATGTATTTTAAGCTTTGCAGAAAAAAAGCCGGCAAATGCGCTGAAAGCAACGCAAAGCACTATTGAAAGCAGCAATGCAAGTCCAAGTCTTCCGAAAAGAGGCAGACTTGTAAAATCCCACGGTCCCATATGAAGGAATGTAACAATATTTTTCCCAGGATGAAGGATAAGACCCGTGATAACGGCTCCCAGAGCAACCATACGGCCGACACTCAAATCCGTACCAGCAATGAGGATAAGGCCCGCAACGCCAAGTGCATAGAACATACGCACAGAAGACTGCTCAAGAATCGTAAAAATATTCGGCAGAGAAAGCAGCTGTCCGTTTCCGGAAATAGGAGCAATAATAATACAGACTATGAAAAAAATAAGAATGGCAATGTACAAACCGTTATCCAGAAAAAATTTTGACATTTTAAACTGATACAGATAGTTCTGCCAGTTCAGCGACACATTTTCCGAAAAGCGTGTCGTTCCATTTCGAAGGCTTCTGTTTTTTTGTACATGATCAACGTAAGTCTGATTCTTAGCAGCTTTTGCCCTGTTAATCTGAGTGTTATATTTGCTTTTTGCATCAAAAAGAGATGACTTCAACTCATAATTATTTATACGGAGATCTTCTTTACGAGCAGCATGATCGGCCGTTGAGTTTTTTCCTTCGTAGGATTTCATTATCTCCGTACGTCTTACTGCAAATTCCGCTTTCAGTTCAGCTGTTTTTTTATTATATTCTTCAGTGAACCTGGCAATTTCTTTATTCTGCTCTTCTGCTGTTTCATAAATGTTTTTCTTTGCAAGCTCATTTGCATACTTAACAGCTTCTTTTGAAATTGCTGCAATTTCCTTTTCATTCCGTGCAGCAATTATTTTTGCCTCTTCAATCTTTTTTTGGTTTTCAGTAATAAAAAGTTTACGGGCAGCAGCATCAATCAGTTTATTGCGTTTTGCGGCAGCTATTTCCTGTTTAAGAATGGAAATTTTATTAACTCCATCCTTCCGCAATTCAAGAAGTTTATCACTATATTCTTTTAACTTACTATCTTCTTCAAGATAATCAATACGTTTTTTTTCCATCACATCCTCCACATTATAGATATTTTGCCGAAAGTCTGAGCAAAGCTTCCTGGTCGGTTTCTTCTGTATTGACAATGCCGGCAAGCCGGTGATTTGACATAACAGCAATCCGGTTTGTTATACCAAGTATTTCCGGCATTTCGCTCGAAACGACAATTATTGTTTTGCCTTCTTTTGCCATTTGAATAATCAGCTGATATATTTCATATTTAGCACCGACATCAATACCTCGCGTCGGCTCATCCATAAGAAATACCTCAGGCTCCCGCTCAATCCATTTTCCGATGATAACTTTCTGCTGATTACCGCCGCTCAATGATGTAATAAGCTCGTCAGGAGAAACACACTTCGTTTTCATCGTTGTTATCTCCCGGTTTGCCGCTTCATACAATTTTTTGTTAGACAAGATACCGTTTGTTTTATAACTTTCCAGATTAGTAATCGTTGTGTTAAATTCTATCGATGCCTTTCCGAACATTCCGTTGAATTTCCGTTCCTCTGTAACAAGTGCAAAACAATGTTCCATAGCATCACGGCTGTTTTTAAAATGAAGTTTTTTACCATTATAAATCATTTCACCTGAAGCAATTGTGCGGACACCGAACATTGCTTCAAGGAGTTCTGAACGTCCTGCACCGACAAGACCGTACAATCCGAAAATCTCACCTTTACGTACCTTGAAAGAAATATCTTCAAGAATCGGCTCGTATTTTGTAGCCAGGCCTTTCACTTCAAAAACGTAATCACCAGGCACATTGTCAACATCAGGGAAACGTTTTTCAAGTGACCGTCCAACCATAGCGGAAATGAGTTCATTCATTTCCGTCTCTTTCGTTCCTTTGTCAAGGATCATTTTTCCATCGCGGAGAACTGCAACTTCATCACAAACGAGAAACACTTCATCCATTTTATGGGAAATATATACAAAAGAAACACCTTTCTTTTTTAGACTCTGAACAATTGAAAAAAGCTTTCCTACTTCATTCTCGGTAAGAGACGAAGTCGGTTCATCCAGTACTATTATTTTGGCATTGTAGGAAACAGCTTTTGCGATTTCCACCATCTGACGCTGAGAAACAGACATTGTCCGCATAATGGTATGAGGATCAACATTCATGTTCAGCGAAGTGAACAGGTTAATACTGTCTTTCAGCATTTTTGCTTCATCAATAACACCGAAACGCTTGGGATACCTGCCCAAATAAAGATTATCCATAACAGAACGATCCAGACACTGATTCAATTCCTGATGAACCATTGCGACCCCGCTCTCAAGTGCTTCTTTCGGACTTTTAAAATCTACCGGTTTACCGCAGAGCATAAACTGCCCTTCATCTTTTGCATAGATTCCGAAAAGACATTTCATCATTGTCGATTTACCGGCACCGTTTTCGCCCATAAGGCCCAGCACGGAACCTTTTTTTACTTCAAGATTAATACCGTCCAGAACTTTATTTTTTGAAAAAGATTTTGAAAGGTTTTTTATCTGCAGGACAATATCATCCATTATTTACCCTCGTTAACTTCTAAAAAAAGGCCACATCCCGCAAAGGAATATGGCCTGCCCCATCTTAATCAATCTTGTAAAGAATTTAAGATCGGTTTATTAGTATTTCAGTTTGTCAGTATAGTCACGTCCAGAGTTAGTCTTAACCATATTGACCGCATATGCATCGTAATTGTTCAGGTTTGTAAACTTGTCAAGGCAGCTTGATTCGTTCTGGCCATCACCCTGCACGACAGACAGTTTAAGTCCAAGGAGCGGTGCATAGTAATTAAGGGCCGGGAGATACGACGATGAAAGGAAGTTATCTGCAGAGTTATAAATTGTCAGCAGAATTCTCTTTTCCGGAGCTGTTGACTGTTTGATTCCCTGGTCGCGGTTTCCTGCTTTGTATAATTCCCAGTTGGATGAATTAACACCTGTATTCTGGGCAAGCAGTGCCTTTGTATCACTCTTGTATACAATATCAGCAGAAATCTTGTTCCCGTATTTATCCGGCTCAGAGATACCTTTTGTATAGACATCGGCACCTGTAAGTCCGTCAAGAAGATTGCGGAGAATCTGAAGCGTTGCACTAGCCTGTGCATCAACGTTCTGAGATACAGTTCCCGTAAGTTTTCCTGCACCAATAGCTTCAATAGCATCCGAGTTGGCATCATAACCGAAAATCGGTACACCTGCAGGATAGTTGGAAGCCTGCAGACAGCCCATAGCCATACCATCGTTGTTTGATACGACCATATCAATCTGTGTTCCGAATTTTGTTGCCCAGCCGCCCATTGCTTCTGTAGCAGCGTTTGCATTCCATGTTGAACCGTCAGTTCCGGTCATTGCCTTGCCTTCCAGTTCAACAACTTTAAGCGTTTTTCCGCCGACAGTTACTGAACCTTCTTTTGCAACACCTGGATCGGTTGAACCGTTCCAGGTTCCGAGAGCTTTGCGGATTCCTTCTGTACGGGCCTTCGAGTCGTTATGGCCGACATCGCCGATACAAAGAACATAGCCCAAAACTCCATCACCATTACGATCTATCTTTGCAGGATCTGCACTTGCAAGGAAATCGGTAATAAGTTTACCCTGAACAGCACCACCACCTGCTGCATCAAAACCGACATAATAAGTCTTATCATTCCAGTTCATTGATGCCATATCAATTTCGCCAGATGTCGGATCAGACGGCTGCCGGTTAAAAAACACGAACGGTTTGTCTTTGTTCTGAATCTTTACGGCCTGTTTACCGCATCCGACGAACAAAGCACTGACAGCTACAGCAAGCACTCCAATTGATCCTGCTAATCTTTTCATAATCATACACCTCCAAAAAATCACCCTGAAATATTTTATATCATTTCTTTTCAGCAGAGATTTTCATCATAGGAAAAGTATATCTTATTCTGGTGTTAAGTCAAATCAAAAACACTACAACGTTGTAGCATCACGCACCGTTACTCGCTTTTTCCCTTTTCAGGAAGCACATTCTGCTGTCAGGCATCGATTTCCGCAGCAAGATGATGAACAATGAATTCGCGGCGCTCCGGCGTATTTTTTCCCATATAGAATTGAAGGACATCCGGGATATTTTTGAGTTTTTCAATAGTCACCGATGTAAGATGTATCCCCTTATCTGCGCTTTCTCCGGGTTTGCGTTCGTGGATAAACTGGCTGAACTCGTCGGGACTTATTTCGCCAAGACCTTTGAACCGTGTCACTTCCGCATTTGAGCCAAGCACTTTAAGTTCTTTGTCCCTGGAAGCTTCACTGTAACAGTATGTTGTAGTCGTTCTGTTCCGTACGCGGAAAAGAGGGGTTTCAAGAATGTATACATGGCCGCTTAACACAATTTCTTCAAAATAAAGCAGAAAATAGGTAAGCACAAGGTTGCGGATATGGTAACCGTCATTGTCGGCATCTGTTGCAATAACGATTTTTGCATACCGCAGGTCTTCCATATCTTTCTGGATGCCAAGTGCAAACGTGAGGTTTTTCAGTTCCTCGTTTTCGTAAAGCGCAGATTTTTTTCTGCCGAACATGTTCTCAGGTTTGCCCCGCAGAGAGAAAATCGCCTGGGTTTCGACATCGCGGGAACCGACCATGGAACCGGTGGCAGAATCTCCTTCGGTAATGAAAATCATTGAATTTTCGCCTTTGGCACCGTCCTGCATATGATAGCGGCAGTCCTTGAGTTTCGGGATTTTGAGCATGACTGTTTTTGCAGCTTCCCTGATCTGCTTGTCAGTAACGTTGTTGATTTCCGCATGAGCTTTCTGATTCTTAATGATTTTTTCTTCAATTGTCCCGGCGACATCAGGATTGTGGCGGAGCCAGTCATCAATGGCAAACTGTGTCTCCTTGATGACTGGAGCGCGGATTTCTACATTGCCGAGTTTGTTCTTCGTCTGGCTCGTAAACATCGGATTGTCAATGCCGATTTTTAACGCCACGAAAAGTCCACCGGCTGCATCGCGTATATCGTATTCTTTTTTGTAGAACTCGTTTATTCCTTTTGCGAATCCGTCGAGAAACGCTGTCACATGTGTACCGCCGTCTTCGGTACTCTGTCCGTTGACGAACGAATACACAAATTTATCAAGGCTGTTTGTATGAGTAAGGACGAACTGAATATTTTTCCCGTTGTATGTAAACACAGGATAAAGAGGCCTGCTGTTTCCCATTTCGTTTGTAAGCAGGTCTTCAAGTCCCTTTTCGCTTCTGTATTCCTTATCGTTGCAGTTTATTAAAAGTCCCGGATTGAGGTATGCATAGTTCCACAGACGTTTTTCGACCATATCCATGTTGAAAGAAAATTTCCCGAACATCTCTTCGTCCGGCACAAATTCGAGATATGTTCCGTTCTGGCTACCTTCTTTTGCCTCGCCGGTTTTACCGCCGATTTTTTTTCCGCGGGCATATTCGACAACGGCCATTTTTCCGTCCCTGATCGAGGCCGCACGGAAATAGGAAGAAAGAGCATTAGTCGCTTTGATACCGACGCCGTTCATACCGATTGCCTGTTTGAAAACAGAATTGTTGTATTTCGCACCTGTATTTACGTTTGAAACGCAGTCGTCAAGTTTTCCGAGGGGAATGCCCCGTCCGTAATCGCGTATCTTTACACGTCCGTCATGGATATCTATATCTATTTTTTCGCCGAATCCCTGTGAAAATTCATCCACAGCATTATCGATTCCTTCTTTGAGCAGAATGTATATACCGTCGTTTTCGTTGGAACCGTCGCCGAGACTTCCTATATACATGCCGGGACGGAGGCGGATATGTTCAAGGCCTTCAAGGTGGAGAATACTATCCTCGTCATATACACCGTCCTTGGGAGCAGAACGTTTTGACGGTGATTTCTTTTCCGCAGGAACAACAGCTGGAGACGGCAGAGAACTTCCAAAGGCAGAATTCTGTACTTCCACCTTCTTTTCTTCGGTTTTCACGCTTTTCGCAGCTGTGTTCTTTTTCGGCACAACAGTTTTTGCTCCGCTTTTTTTTACAGCAGTCTTCTTTGCCGGAACACCTTTTTCTTTTTTTACAGTCTTTGCAGTCTTTACGGTTTTTGCTTTAGCTTTTACAGAAGATGAAGTCCTGCTTTTTGCAGCAGTTTTCGTCTTTTTATCCGTACTTTTTGAAGATGCTTTTGCAGCGGCGGCAAGTAGACCGCCTTTTTTCGTTGTTCCACCCATAGTTTTTTCAGTATACAACATGACGACCCGACTTTCAACGGTTGAAGAAATTCGCTATGATACATACTGAGTTAAATAAATACGCAATGACAAACACAATTACTGAAGGCCCTGTCTGGAAAGGACTGTTAATATTTTTTTTCCCGATTCTGCTTGGAACTTTTTTCCAGCAGCTGTACAATACTGTTGATGCTGTGGTCGTAGGCCAGTTCATTGGAAAGGAAGCACTTGCTGCGGTAAGCGGAGGAAGTGCTGTTTATGTTAACCTGCTTGTCGGCTTTTTTACAGGTCTCTCGACAGGGGCGACAATAATAATCTCCCAATTCTACGGAGCGAATCACGAAAAGGAATTAAACCGCTCAATCCATACGGCCATGACGCTTTCCGTATGGGCAGGTATCGGTATGTCGGCAGTCGGCGCGCTTATTACGCCGTTTGCAATGTCCGCCATTGCGACTCCTGACGATATATTCGCTCAGTCGGTGACGTACCTCCGGATTTATTTCATCGGGGTTCTGCCCATGTTCATCTATAATATGGGCGCGGGCATACTGAGGGCGTTCGGCGACAGTAAAAGTCCCTTTTTTATACTCGTTGCAGGATGTATTGCGAATATCATACTTGACCTTGTCTTCGTCGCTGTTCTTCACCGGGGAGTTGCAGGCGCGGCGTGGGCGACTGTCATTTCGCAGACATTGTGTATGGTTCTGACATTTATTAAACTGATACACCAGCATGATCCGAACTGCCGGTTCAGCTTCCGGCTGATGCATTTTACGCCTCATCTTCTCCGCAGGATGATTCATGTGGGATTGCCGAACGGAATACAGTCATCCCTTTACACAATATCAAATTTGATAATTCAATCTAACGTCAATTCTTTCGGTACCGACATGGCCGCTGCATGGGCTGCCTACGGAAGAATTGATTCAATTTTCTGGATGACGATAAGCTCTTTCGGTGTCGCAATTACTACATATGCAGGACAAAACTACGGCGCGGGAAGGAATGAACGTATACATCTTGCTACGAAACAGGGACTGATCATAATGTGCGGGACAGCTCTGTTCTATACCGTACTCTTTTATTCTATAGGAAGCAGAATATTCCTGCTGTTTACCCGCGATACAAACGTCATTGCGGAAGGCACGCAGATACTCCATTTTATTGCACCGTTTTTTATAACATATGTCCCCATTGAAGTATTTTCCGGTTCCATTCACGGCGCAGGCGAAACGTTCAAGCCCATGATTATTACAATGCTCGGCATATGTGTTCTCCGCATAATCTGGCTGTTCACTGCAGTTCCGATGCACAACACAATCATTATGGTAGTCGCATGTTATCCCGTTACATGGATATCAACTTCGGCGGCGTTTTTTATCTATTATAAAAGGGGAAAGTGGATACGGGCACATACTGTTACTAACAGCTGAGAAGCGCGGCTGACAACCGGGAAACAGTATCCACAATTTTCTGCGCATTATGTTCCTCAAGAAAAGTACGGCCTTTAAAACCCCATGCAACGCTGATGCACGGAATTCCCGCATTTCCCGCGGTTTCAATATCAACTTCGGAATCGCCTACATAGACACACTGTTCCTTTTCCACAGCAAGACGTTTCATAACCTCAAAAACTGTATCGGGAGCAGGTTTCTTTCTGATGCCGCGGCGGACACCGGCAACGGCATCGAATATTGCAGGAAAATACACGCGGGCAAGCGTTTGAACCGCATAATCGTCCTTATTCGATACAACTGCCGTTTTTATTCCCGCCGCGCGAAGTGAAACCAGCATTGCGGCTATTCCTGCATACGGCTGAGTTTTGTCGGCACAATGCTTCGCGTAATATGCGGAAAAATCGGCATTCACTTTTTCGATAACGGCAGCCGCGGTTCCCGCAGGAACCGCACGCTCTATAAGCTTACGGATTCCGTTGCCGACAAAATTTCGAACCTCGCCAATCGTACGCACCGGTAACGAATTTTTCTCAAGCGCCCGGTTTGTTGCGTCAGCAAGATCATCGAGCGTATTGAGAATAGTTCCGTCCATGTCAAAAATCACGGCCTTATAGTTCATCATACCCGTCACTTTGCAACGATATTGACCAGTTTGTCGGGTACGACAACGATTTTCACGATCTGCTTGCCGTCCATGAACTTTTTTGCATCATCCTGCGCCAGCGCTGTCTTTTCAAGAACATCATCAGGCGTTCCTGCAGCTGTTTCAAACGTGCAGCGGAGCTTTCCGTTCACCATGACCGCTATAGTTTTCGTATCATCCTTGCAGAATTCCTCGCTGAATACAGGCCACGGTTCATAGGAAATCGTATTGTCGTGCCCGATTTTCTGCCAGAGTTCTTCCCCCATATGAGGTGCATAGCATGCAAGCATCTTCACGAAACCTTCCCACATTTCACACGGGATGCTGACGAGACTTGACACTTCGTTGATGAATATCATCATCTGACTGATTGCCGTATTAAATGAAAGGCTGGAAGTATCATCCGTTACTTTCTTTACAGTCTGCGCATACGTTTTCCTGGCAGATACGAGCGCTTTGTCCGTAATCTTTCCCTCAAGGTTTACGTCACTCAGAGGTTTCAGGGACACGCCCCACACCTTTTCGAGGAACCTGTTAATACCGATAATTCCCTGTGTATTCCACGGTTTTGACATTGTAAGCGGGCCCATAAACATTTCATACATGCGGACGCTGTCTGCTCCGTACTGTTTTATTTCTTCATCGGGATTTACGACGTTCTTAAGCGATTTGCTCATTTTTGCAACAACCTGCTCAAGCTGTTCGCCTGTCGTTTTTTCGATGTACACACCTGGTGTCTTCTCTTCAACTTCGTCAACAGGTACAAGCGTTTTGTTCCCGCGCTGATATGCGAACGACGTAATCATCCCCTGATTGATAAGACGCTGGAACGGTTCTTTCGTATGCACCACGCCGATGTCGTACAGAACTTTATGCCAGAAACGGGCATAAAGGAGATGAAGGACAGCGTGTTCTGCGCCTCCGACGTACAAATCGACAGGCATCCAGTATTTCTCTTTCTCAGGATCGCAGAAGCAGGTATTATTGTGGGAATCAATATACCGGAGGTAATACCAGCAGGAGCCGGCCCACTGAGGCATCGTGTTCGTCTCGCGCTTCGCATATCCTCCGCATTTCGGACAGGTACAGTTCACCCAGTCCTCAATGCCGGCAAGAGGACTTTCTCCCGTTCCCGTCGGCTGGTACGTTTTCACGTTCGGCAGTTCCAGAGGAAGATCCTTTTCGTCAAGCGGAACGGTGCCGCAGGTCGGACAGTGTACAAGCGGAATTGGTTCGCCCCAGTAACGCTGACGGCTGAACACCCAGTCGCGCAGTTTGTAGTTGACAGCCTCCCTGCCTATTCCCTGCTCAGTAAGCCACAAAATGATATCCTTGATTGTCTGCTTTGTCGGGCGTCCGGTAAACAGCCCGCTGTTTATTGTATATCCGTCGGCCGGAGTGCAGGAATCGGCAACAGCAAACACGCCGGGGTTCGCCGCTGCGAGCTTTTCATATGCAGCTGTATCTTTTGCAGTCTCAAGCAGTATTTCAAGCCCTTTCTTTTCATCACCGCCGGCAAGCGAAGCGATTTCCTCTTTTGAAGCAACAACTTTTATAATCGGCAGATCAAATTTCCTGGCAAAATCCCAGTCGCGCTCGTCATGCGCAGGAACTGCCATGATTGCACCCGTTCCATAGGAAATGAGAACGTAATCGGAAATCCAGATTGGGATTTTCCGGCCGTTCACAGGATCAATCGCATAGCTTCCGGTAAAAATTCCTGTCTTTACTTTTGCAAGGTCGGTACGCTCAAGGTCGGATTTTTTTGCAGCACTTTCAACGTATGCGTCTACTCCAGCTTTCTGCGCGGGAGTGGTCAGTTTTGCAACCATCGGATGTTCCGGTGCAATAACCATGTATGTGGCTCCGAAAAGTGTATCAGGACGCGTCGTATAGACAGTAAGTCTTTCGTCTGTCGGTTTACCATCTTTATCTGCAATACTGAAGTTGACCTCGCCGCCGGTACTGCGTCCGATCCAGTTGCGCTGCATAAGCTTTACCGATTCAGGCCAGTCGAGCGTATCAAGGTCGTTGAGCAGCTCGTCGCCATATGCTGTTATTTTAAGAATCCACTGACGGATTGTTTTGTGCGTGACTGTCGAACCGCAGCGTTCACACTTGCCTTCTTTCACTTCCTCGTTGGCAAGTCCCGTTTTGCAGCTCGGGCACCAGTTGATCGGAGTCTTTGATTCGTATGCAAGTCCTTTTTTATAGAGCTGCAGAAAAATCCACTGCGTCCATTTATAGTAATCAGGTTCACAGGTAATGACACAGCGGTCCCAGTCGTAAGAAAAACCGAGCGCTTTTATCTGCTGTGTAAAATGTTCGATGTTGGCCATCGTCGTCGTCTTGGGATGCGTTCCCGTCTTTATTGCATAGTTCTCAGCCGGCAGGCCGAATGCATCATATCCCATCGGATGCAGAACGTTGTATCCGTTCATGCGGAGATAGCGGCAGTAGATATCTGTCGCCGTATATCCTTCAGGATGCCCTACGTGGAGTCCCGCCCCTGACGGATACGGAAACATATCCAGAATATAGCGGCGTTTCTCTTTCGGTACCGATGGATCTTCCGTTACCTTGAACGTTTTGTGTTCTTCCCAATATTTCTGCCATTTCGGTTCAATGGTCTCAAACGGATACTTTGCCATAATGATTGCCTCGAAAAATAAAGTAATTGCTGCGTTTGCAAAAGTCAGACGGGCTTTGTAAACGCAACATTAGATAGAGTGATAAAAGCCTCTTGAAAAAGTTAACAGACTTTTGCAGGCGGCTCAATTCCTATTATATAGATAGACCGACTTTTTACAATTGTTATCCGGAAATTCGGCGCTTAAACCGGACCTCCCTGTCCGGTCATGCGGCCGCCTTAGAAATTCAGTGCGCTTACAACCGCGGCAACACCAGCCCTGCCGACATTGCTGCTTTTTCCTGCGCCCCACACCTGGCGGCCGTCTTCTATTGTGATCTGCACGTACGCCATTGCACTTGTGTCGCTACCTGTCCCTATGCTGTGCTCATGGAACGACGTAATATTGAACCGCGGAGCGGGAGTCTGCTGCATCGCATTGACAAAAGCATCAAGAGGACCGTTGCCTTTTGCACCTATTGCATATTTTTTGCCCTGCCAATCAACCGTCCCACGGCACAAAACCTGTTCGTTTTCATCCGTTCCTTCTCCGCCTTCAAGATGTGTTTCGTTCAAATCGATAATCCTGAGAGGGCTCGTTTTTGCAAGCCACGTTTTGTTAAAGATGTCGTAAATTTCAGCAGGCTTGAGTTCCCGCTGTGCCTCATCTGCGGCTTCTTTTATAACGTCGCCGAGCGCAGGATGCATTGCTTTCGGAAGCATCATGCCGTAATCCTGTTCCAGAATAAAGGCCGCGCCGCCCTTTCCTGACTGGCTGTTGATTCTTATTATACCTTCATACTGGCGGCCGAGGTCGTGCGGATCAATCGGAAGATACGGCACGTCCCAGAGTGCGCCATTGTCCATTTTAGCGCGTGCAGCCATTCCCTTGCGGATTGCATCCTGATGAGAGCCGGAGAATGCAGTGAACACAAGTTCTCCCGCGTACGGAACGCGCGGTCCGATTGTCATGCCGGTAAGTTTTTCATATTTTGCCGCAACATCTTCTATTCGCGCAAAATCAAGTTCAGGATCGACACCCTGCGTATACATATTGAGCGCAACGTTTACAATATCCAGATTACCCGTGCGTTCCCCGTTCCCGAACAACGTACCCTCGACGCGGTCGGCACCTGCGAGCAGTCCCAGCTCGCACGAAGCAACACCCTCGCCGCGGTCGTTATGATTATGCAGGCTGATAATGACATTCTCACGGCCTGATATGTGTCTGCAGAAATATTCAATCTGGTCTGCAAAAATATTAGGGGTGGCGCACTCAACTGTCGTCGGCAGATTGAGAATGATTTTATCTTTTGTTGTCTGTGCCCACTGCTGTTTTACGGCTTCACAGATTTCAACGGCAAATTCTATTTCCGTCGTCGAAAAACTCTCAGGGGAATATTCAAGTCGGATTTTCGTATCATGCGCATCCGCAAGACAATCCTGCACGCATTTTACACCGTCTACCGCAAGCTGCTTAACCTGTTCCTTCGTCATGCCGAACGTGTATTTGCGCTGGGCAGGGGACGTTGAATTATAAATATGAAATATAGCCTTAGGAGCGCCTTTGAGTGATTCAAATGTTTTTTTCACAAGATGCTCGCGTGCCTGGCAGAGCACCTGAAGCGTTACATCTTCCGGCACCCTGTTTTCCTCAATAAGACGGCGGAGAAAAGTATATTCAGTGTCGGATGCAGACGGAAAACCTACTTCAATCTCTTTAAAACCAAGTTTTACGAGCAGATCAAAAAATTCAAGCTTCTGATCCACACCCATCGGATTTACGAGTGCCTGATTTCCGTCACGGAGATCGACAGATACCCATACCGGTGCTTTCGTAATACGCCTGTCGGGCCACTCCCTCTGTTCCATTTTAATTGCGGGAAAAGGCTGATACTTACCATTGATTTCCATTTTTCTGCTCCTTTTTTTACTGCGCCTGACGGCAATACTTTTTTTTAAACAAAAAAAAGACCTGCCGCCATAAGCGACAGGTCTGTAAATTACTAAAATTTACGACTATACAGCACCATCAGCTCAGGCGATTTGTGAGAAAACCTGCTAGTAGTAGAACTGTATAAATCATATTTATATTATGCAGCAAAAATCAAACAATGTCAAGAAACAAGTATGCTCATTCATTTCTTGCAGATTCCGTTAAACACAGTCCGCAGCCTGTCGTTGAACATCTCTGTGTCTGCATGGAGCTGATGCAGAAAAGTATTGTCGTTCAATGAACCAAGAACGGCTGTCATCTCATCCGTATTACGGTATGTCATCTTCCTGAAATAATCCGTGTAATCCTTCTCTCGGGAAGAAATTGAGGCAGTATACATACTGCTTGAAACAATAGTGACATCGTCAATGATGTCCTGATAGATATCGTTTGTAAACTGCTCTATCGGACAGGAATACAGCTGCTCCAGAAGATAAAGTGCATATCTTGTTTTATACCGTGAATATGACAGCTCACAGGAATCATAAAATTCATGAACACCGTTCCAGCCGGTAATTGTTCCGTCCTTGATGCAGGTAAATAATTCCTGTACCTTTTCTTCCGGAATGATCTGTCCGCCTACATTGAGCCATGAAGTATATAACGGCAGTTCCCGGAGGGATTCGATCACTTCATGCGTAAGGGTTTCCTGTTCTATTTTTGTACAGTACTCAACAAGTGTACGGGCACAAAAAAATTTAACGATTTTCCGGTACATTTTATATGCACGAACCGGTTTAAATATCATGGCACCGTATTTCTTCTGGCACTGCGGATCGAAAAGCGTAAAATCAGCATCAGGATTCTGATGAAGGAAATCTTTGGCTTTCTGATACAGTTCCGCCGGCGTCCCGGCACTTTCGGCAGCAGCTTTATCAAGATTGGGAAGAATGAGCGATGTTAGATAAATTATCCTGTCAAGAGATGACATAATTTCCTGCATCGTATCGGGAGCAAGAGGGTCTGTCTCAATATGCTGCACTTTTACGACACGTTTATCGCGGGTCTGGAATTTATACTTATTCCGCACGATTGCAAACATATTATACATGAACCACCATGCCGGAATAATACGAACACACTGGTCTCCGTTTTCTCCCATTGTAACAAGCGCAAACGGATACGGAATATCAAGTTCGTGCTGATAAGACCCTTTTGCTACGAGCACGAACGATGCAAATTTGCAGTTGTGTTTAAAATCACTGCAGAGCCCCGGCCAGAATCCGCGTTTGGCCAGAATTTCTCCGTCGGGACTGCGCGAATTATGATTACTTCCTATCGTCGCGCCAGCCGCAATATTTGACTGCCCCATAACGGTCGAAGCAATAAGAAAAGATGAATTATGGTGCTGTTCATGAAAAGGAAATATCAGATTGTTAAGAATCTCACAGCAGGAAACGGTGGAATTGTCGCCAAGTATCGAATTAAGCAGACGCGCACCGTATTTGAGCTGACAATTACGCCCCAATACGAAACGTACTGCCACAGACTGATAAAACACATGGCTTCCGTATCCCATGATTCCGTTTACAAGTTCCACACCTTCACCAATCTGGGATTCTTCCTCTTCGGAAGAAAGAATCGTAATGTTTTTAAGTTTAAACGCACCTTTGATATATGCGCACGCCCCGACTTTCGCATCTTTCAACAGTGTCGTATTCTTAATTACCGCGTCGTTCCCGACAACGCCGTACGTGTTAAGTTCGCCGTCGTTCCCTTTTTCCGTAAGTTCAATAAGGCGCTGCATCAATTCTTTATCGTCACGGTAGCGGGACCAGAGATAGGCGTCTGCCGAGATCATGCTTTCAAAAGGAAGGACGGAACGACCGCCGTTTTCATTTCCCACACTAATCCAGATGCGGTTTTCTTCCGGTTCTCCGTGTTTCAATATTCCTGTCCCGAATTTGGAATGATTTGTACAGCTCATCTCCTGAATATTGAACAGCAAAACTCTGTCTCCGAGCCGGTAATTTTCAAGATAATAAACATTTCGTATAACGTCGTCGTCTCCTGTCACGACATTCGTAAGTTTTGAACGGTAAATACCCGTTTCAAGTTCGAGATCGTGATACTTAAGTCTTGCAGGACGAAGACTTCCAAGCACTATAAATCCCGAAAAGACAGATTCCTGTATAAGAGACGGATCAAAACTTCCCTGAGCAGCGTCGACATAGACATTCTGCCATAGAGGATCCTCTGATGAATTAAGATTATGCTCAAGTATATTTATTTCCTGTGCGGTTAAATGACGCTTGCCGACAGTCAGTTCTGCAGGTACGGAAATGTGTACAGTATTTCTGTCTATATAGGTTATTTTTAGCATATTTTTATATTTTAGCTATGCATATCTACTTTGTCAAACATTGAACACTTGTATATAATAAGGGACAGGTTATGAAGCAAAACATCCTGAAACTGATTTTTCCTTTTATTTCTCTTCTTCTGATATTTGGTCTTTCTTCCGCAGTATCCGCCCAAACGGCTGATGGACCTGAAGGATTCGGCGAATATACGCTTGAGAACGGCATGAAAGTCTTCATTCTTGAAGATTTTTCATCAGCGCCGGTACGCATCGAATATACCGTGCATGCGGGAATAAGCGCGCAGACACCTGAAACGGCAGGATTTTTTCCTTTGTATACGCGTCTTTTTCAAAATGCGGGCAAAACGTCGTATGGAGCGCAGAACAAAAACTGGTTTCCGGACGCAGCCGGTTCAACGTGCGGAGCAGATTCCGCACGGTACATCATAACGGTTGCATCGTCACAAGCAGAAAGTGTACTCAAACAGTTCGCATACTGCGCATTTTCCCCACTCTTCAGTGATACCGATTTGAAAGCGCAATTTTCAGAACTTAAGACGAAAGTAATGAATTACGCTTTCAGCACGGCAGGATTTATTAACAGCAGCATAGATGCAAGGGTATATGCAGATGCTCCCTGGAAACAGGATACAGGAATATACCCGTCTCTTTTTACAAACACGCCGGACGCACAGGTACGGACAATTCTGACGGCCATCTCGCGTACATATTATACGCCGCAGAACAGCGCCCTCTTTATAAGCGGAGGGATTACAAAAAAAACAGCGCTTGCTCTTGCAGAAAAAACATTCGGTTCGTGGCCTGCGGGAACTGTTTCAATTCCTCAGAACGATAATGGAGAGACAGCAGCTGATGCTGCAAAAAAACAGCGGCGTTTCGTTCTGTATGATCCCGTCTTTTCTGCCGACATGACCCAGATTGTCGTACAATACACGGGGCTTTCCATGACGCAGGCAGATACAGCCGCTGCCGCATTTAACGCGCATGAGTCTTCGATTAAAACGGAACTGCTCTCTCATAAGGAGCTTGCAATAAGGGGGGCTGAATATATCAATGCGGCGGCTGCACACAAAAACGGACAGTCACGACTTATATTCCAGTCGCTTCTTGAAAAAACTAAGGCCTCGCCGTGTAAACAGGCAGACGTATTCCTCAGCAGCGTAAAAGGAGCTGCAGACAATGCACAGAACAGCGGATTCGTACAGGCGCAGCATGATTTAGTTACGGACTACCGCTCTCTGTACGGCAGTTCGTCTTCGCTTATGGACAAACTTTCCGAATTATGGGCGGTCGAAAATAAACTGAATGACAGAACGGCACAACCGCTTATTTCATATCTGCTCTCACGGCCTGTTGAAATTATCAATTTCAATGCCGAATCGTTTCGTACAGCATATGACAGCGAAGAACCTTTCGTATTCGTACTTGTAAACAGCAGCATATACAATAAGTATGCCGCAGAATTCAAAAATGCCGGATATGAACCTGTAACACAAAAAAACGGTTCATGGTATACACAGGAACTGTATAAAAACGTGCTGAAAAACCATACAGCCGGGGCTTCCACGCCGGCAGCAGACGGAGAACAGGATGATGCATCCTGGTATGCATCACAGAATGCTTCGCAATTCTCGTCAATTACGCTTTCAAACGGCATTCCGGTCGTGTTCAAGGAAAATAAATCTTCTTCTTCCGTCCTTATCATGATTTCAATAAGCGGAGGAAAAATAAGCAGCGCGGATAATCCCGGCTTTTTCTCAATTCTTGTCAATGCACTTGCAGGCAACATCCAGAAGGAATTGAATACGCAGAAAGAAAACGGAATAATCGAAGGAGTTCCTGCCGTTCTTGCTGAAACGGATTTTACAAGCGGGATAATCACGGTCGAATGTCTTTCTACCGACATGAACTCGGTTATACAGTGCATATCACGTGCGGTTATTTACGGAAACGTCCAGCCTGCACAGGCGGACGGACTTATCTACGATGCCCGCTCGCGCAAACGGCTCCATGACAGCGACACGGGGAACCAGCTTTACGGCAGCGCAGTCCGTGAAATTTTTGCAGGCACACCGTATACAGCGCTGTTTGACAGCGACAGGGATATACTTGAAAATATGCAGTTCATGCCTCTGGCTTCGTCATATCCGTCACTGCTAGACGCCTCTCGGTACACAATCATTGTCACGGGCAGTTTCCACAGAGAGGATGTCAGCAATGAGCTTGAAACATCATTCGGCATACTCCTGTCGCAGACGGAACGCAAAAATAACCGGCAGGCAGTTCCCGTTCCAAAATTTCCGGATGACAAAAAACTTTCCGTACGGCTGCGCCATCTTTTTCTCACCGACGTGGATGCAGGAGATGCCGGACCGCAGCCTGCAGTTCTTGTCCCGACAAAAAATTTCTCCGATCCGGTACAGTACTGGCTGCCGTCACCGCCTCCGTCGTCGCCTGATTTTGCCGTATTCAATGCGCTCGTCTACACGCTGCGTTCGAGACTTGAAAAAAACGCAGCATCGGTTTCAGCAGACATCATGGTGAAGGCTGATACCGCTTCGTACGGAATGCAGGCCGCAGTCATTACGCTTACCCGCATCGGGCATATGCAGCAGGCAGACGCACTTTATGAAAAGACAGCCGCCAAGCTCTGTAAAGATGCGGAGGATAATGCTGCATGGAAAAATCTGGCGGAAGAAATGTTCAGCTGCTGGGTGCTCGGCAGCCTTTCCGGCACACAGTCGAACCGGGGCACAGCTCTGCTCATGCATGAAGGCATAGAACAGGCGGGTACAGGAGACATAGAAAAAGATGCAGCGCAGTACCTCACAGACTATGAAACTGTATGCACCGCTTCTCAAAAGATGACGGCTGATATATGCAGCAGATATTTTACATCGCGTGCGCCGCTGCGGCTTTATTCTGCGGATGCCGTAAAATAAAGTTCTTTATCCGCACACAAAAAAACCGGAATCATCCGCTATGTGCGTAAGGCGCAAATCAAAATTGTTGTGAGGCACTGACTCAAGCACCTGCAGGCTGAAGCAGACAGCGACAAGCGCAGGAGGCTGATTTAGTTCCTCATTTTTTATACGCCTCACGTACGTATCATAATATCCCTTTCCCCTGCCCAACCGGTTCCCGTCTTTTGAAAAAGCCAGCCCCGGAACGGCAATCGCGGCATGAGGCGGGAATTGCAGCGTGTCTACCTTTTCCGCTGTTTTTTCAGGTTCAAAAATACCATACGAACCTGCGGTAAGCTGACCGGAGACAGGCCTATTCCCGTCGAGATAATAAAAATCCATCTGCCCCTCCCCGTACGTACAGGGAACGGCAACGCGTTTTCCGTCTGCCAGCGCCGTTTCAATGATATACGACGTATTAACTTCGTCGGGTAGTGGGACAAATAAAAGGACAGTCTCTGCATTCTGATATACTTCTGAAGTGAGAAAAGCGCGGTCAGCATCAGCGGATGCCTTCATTCTGTTCTGACTGTCAGCACAGAATGATTTTATATGCATGCGCATTTCACGTCGCAGTGCGTCTTTCTGACTAACGAGATCCGACTGTTCCACCACCGCCTCCAGCTTTATTATTTTTACCGAACAGTAATTCTTCGTAGCGTGATTTCATTATCGTCACGCAGTCTTCAAGTTTTGCCTGATGGCGTACAATATCCTCTGCAAGCGCACGGCAGTTAGGCGCGCCGCAGGAACCGCAGTCAAGACCGGGCAGCTGTTCAATAATGTCTTCCATATTTTGCATCATCTTGCGTGCGGTTGCAAAATCACCGCTCAACTGCCGGGCAGGACGTGGCGTAATTTTCTTCGTAAATGACAGCGCTTCTATATCGGGATCAGGTTCATCGAGCAGATCAGTAAGAAGCGGCGAGGCCGCATTAGCCCTGTCCTCCGACGCATTCTCGGCTGCAAGCGTTGCGGCAAGCGTTTTATTCCTCACTGCTGGAGAAGCCTCATTCTGCGCTTCTTCCGCAGAATGGGGGCGCTCGTTTTCCGGCAGCGTACGGGAAGCTAAATCTGCCGCCTGTACACGCCTGTTCCGCAGTCTGTTCCGCAGAACGGCAAGACCTTCACTGCCCGGCTTTATCATGAGAGGGCCGTTGATACAGCCGCCGGGGCATGCATCAATCTCTGCAAAATCGTACGAACTCATCTGCCCGTCTTCAATCGACTCAAGCGTCTCGATTACCTGCTGAATGCCGCATGCCGTAATCCAGTTGAACTTTTCCGGATGTTCGAGAAAATGCACAGCATATTCCGATTCGCCCGATTCGCGCCCCCATGCAAGGCCATCCGGCGCATCGCTGTAATATTCCGAAATTTCAGGAAGTTTTATTCTGGATTCGACAGGTTTTCCGTCTTTCGATACAAAGTTCAGAGCTTTGAGTTCTTCAGCAATTTCGCTTACCGATTTTTTCTCATCGCTGCGCATTTTTCGCAGTTCCGTAACGAGCGGCAGATAGAGCGATGCAAACGAAAAAGCACCGTCAATCGCAGTTGAATCGTAGCCGACAGGGGAACGCGCAACCGTTATCTTCGCAGAGCACGGCGAAATAAGAAAAATACCGGTTTTATCCGCAGGGCCTGCGCGCGATTCCAGATCCTTACGTGCCCTTCTTGCAGTAAGTTCGACAGGAGGCAGCAGTGGAAGTATGTTGTCGAGCAACGAAGGGAAACGCACTTCTATCAGTTTGATGACAGTCGGACACGAAGATGAAATGAGCGGTTTCGGCAGATTTTTTCCGTGGCTCAGCAGATACGACGTCGCGCGGCTTATGCGGAGTGCATCCTCTGACACATCGAACACGTCAGTAAAGCCGAGAAGCTTGAACGCATCATGTATCTGCTTCTTTGAATAATGAACATTGAACTGCCCGTATATCGACGGAGTAATAAGAGCCGCCTTCAGCGTATACGGCTCCAAATCCTTTATATCGGCAGAGAGTGAATATTTAGCCTTGTTCGGGCAGTGCCTGATGCATTCTCCACAGTCGATGCACCGTTCCTCAAGAATATGAGCCTTGCCGTTGCGGACCCGTATTGCCTCTGCAGGGCAGCCGGTAACGCATATAGTGCAGCCCTTGCACATATCCTCGTGAAGATGAACTGAATGAAACTGTGACGGAAACTGTTCTTCAGGCATTCTGTATGTGTATCTCCATTGTCACTTTCGTACCGACTCCGACAGTACTCTCTATATTCATAAAATCAGAATTGCGTTTCATATTGGGAAGCCCCATGCCGGCGCCCCACCCCAGATCGCGGGCTTCCGCAGATGCCGTCGAATAGCCCGGCTGCATAGCAAGTTCTATATCAGGAATTCCGGGTCCATGATCTTCCATCACGATTGAAATTCTGTCCTCGGCAATATCGACCGTTGCTTTTCCGCCGTGCGCGTGAATCACCATATTGATTTCCGCTTCAAACATTGCTATTGCAGTCCGTTTCACCGTTGCGACAGGGACTCCAAGCTGCTGCAGTTTTCTCTTGATATCCTGAGAAGCTGTCCCTGCCTTTGAAAAATCATCCCCTGAAACATCGTATTCGTATTTCATCGTTCAGCTTGATTCCCCTTCAGTCCTGCAGCAAAAAGTTTTCCGCACGCGGGGAACATAGGCATACCTGTTTCGATAATAAAAAGATTATCCTCTTTTGCAAGAGAAATCATTTCTACCGTAGGTTTCTTACCACGGACAAAACAAACACCGTCAAGATCAAGCAGGCTCGCTGTTCGGATCACCTGTATATTTACGAGACCTGTAAGCAGCATCCCCCTGTCATGATAAAACGCCATGACGTCGCTCATCATATCTGATCCACAGGCTGTCATAATTTCCTTATCCTTAAATTCTTCTCCGCAGACGATCGTACCATTCACAATCTGCGCAATTTTTTCAACAGTCATACTGACTCCTCTGAAAGTTAAACCGAAGCTTGCGTGCTGTGTTTCTCTTGTTCATGTATACATACTATCACGTTTTCCTGAAAAAAGAAAAGAAAATGTCCGGGGCCTAAGGCCTGTTGTGCGGGTTAAATAAAAAAATCGTACAGCTATGTGTACGATTTAGCGCCCCCTGCAGGTTTTGAACCTGCGACACATGGATTAACAGTCCATTGCTCTACCAGCTGAGCTAAGGGAGCGGGCGTCCTCAATCAGGAACGTAAGAGTGATATTATAGAAATCCGGAAAAAAAGTCAATAGTTTTTCTGATTATTGAATCAGCTTATTTTGTACAGACGTTTGCAGACAGCCAAAAGCCTCTTCCCGGGGACACTGGTAAGCCGATTTTTTCTTAGCAAATCCGGCAAAAAAGTGATATAGTAGTAGCGTATGGTTGAATCATCTACAGACATCCTTGCTCAATTCCAGCATCTCCAAAAATCGGGCATGCTCGATTCCCTTGAAGACATGCAGAGGGAAAATAAAGAGTTGAACCGTATTATTTCTGATATGGTTCAACTCGTTTCCTATACAGGCGTTGATTCAATGCTCAGGTTCCTTATTTCAAAATTTCTTGATTATTTTATTCCGCAGACACTCGTGGTTATAGTAAAGCAGCCCCGCAACGACTCTCTCCAGCAGTATCACTTTAAACGGCTTACAAAAACACGTGATTTCATAAAGGAAAGTTCTTTTTATACTTTGAAGGAATTTTTTGATACACATACAAATACGTATCAAAGCGGAGAGGCTGTTTCGTTCAAATCAATCGAAAAGGAATTTGCAGCCGATACATTTGAATCCGATTTCCTCAGCCTGCGGCCGAACCTGATCATTCCTCTTATGGGAATCGGCGGCGTATATGGCATTATCATCATGGGGGACAAGATTGTCGGCAATGAATATACAATAAACGAACTGGACTATATGCACCGGATGTTTTCAATTCTCGCCATTACGATGCAGAACGAACTCCATTACGAAACATCAATTACCGATCCTAAGACAGGACTGTTTACATATGACTATTTTTTTAAGCGCATTCAGGAAAAAATTGCGTCTGCCCGGCGGTATAACACGTCTTCTGCAATACTCATGCTCGACATAGACCACTTCAAAATTTTCAACGACAAATATGGTCATCTTGCCGGAGATAAAGTACTTGTAGCTCTTGCGCAGGCCCTCCAGCATACGGTCAGGGAAGATGATTGTGTAGCACGCTTCGGGGGGGAAGAATTTTCAATACTGCTTTCCGAATGCGCACCCGACTCTCTTTTCATCGTAGCAGAGCGGATACGCAAAGCAGTCTCCGAAATTGAATTATACGAAAAGGAACAGAAGCTCCAGATAACGGTGAGCATCGGCGGATGCATGATTGAAGCGTTCAGGGGCATCACACCGAAATATATTTTCAAACGCGCAGACCAGGCTCTTTACTATTCAAAGGAAACCGGACGCAACCGGTCGACAATATTTACAATCGGACTTCTCGGCCGGGCTCTCATGGAAAACCAGGCTGACGAAAACGACAGGCCGGTGTAAAAACAAACACCGGCCTGCATATTCAATTACTTATTTTACAAGAATAAACTCAACCCTGCGGTTTTTCCAGTTGTTGTCCTTATCCTTCCAGTCTACGACAAGTTCCGTGCCGCCCTTTCCTTCTGTGGAAAGACGGGCAGCGCCCACTCCCTTGTTTACAAGGTATGACTTTACGAACTCTGCACGTTTAAGAGACAGAGGGATAAGAGCCGGTCCCCACGACCGGGGATTATCAGTTGTTTCTTCGGCATCGTTGTCTGTAGTACGGTTCGCATGGCCGACAACGGTTACTTTATAATCCTTGAATTTGTTAAGGATATCGGCAATACGGTTGAGCACTTTCTCATTCTTTTCAGCCTGCTCCGCTGTAACGCCATCTTTCTTTCCGGGTGCAGATTCAACTTTGAAATCAGCATTATCAGGGCGGAAGATGATTGACGGAACAGCCATTTTAAGCACGTTGCCGTCGCGGATAACGAGAACGTCCACTGGTATAATTCCGTTGATTGTCGACGACATACCGAGGCTGTCTTTTACCGTAAACGTCCACGGATAATCCATAGCTGACTGTACGCGTTCGGCCATGCCGCCTGCATCCTTCTGTATATTGCTCAGGCCGTCCCACACCATGCGGTTTGTGATAGTCGATGTACCGCCTGTCTTCCAGAACATATTCCCGTGCGGATCGTAAATCGTAAACGTCCAGTCCGTAATTTTTCCCTTTGTTGAACCGTTGAGCATTATAAAGAGATCATCATCGGTACCATCATTATCCGGGCTGAAATATTCAGGCGCTGTCTTTACGGTGAGTACGGGCGGCAAAGCTGAACAAACGAACGGAGAAGAAGAAACCGTAACTTTATTTCCCTTTTTGTAAGCTATCTGCAGTTTTCCGGTGAACGTACCTTCACCCGGTTTTCCGGTGCTGTCAAGTCCGTCCCATGTGATTGCAGCAGGAACGTTCGGGCTGTCTTTGTCGGACCAGCCGCGTATTGAATTTCCGCTCTCGTCGCAGACATCGAAATTCCATGATAGAATGCCATCGGCAACAGTCGTACGGATTGAAAAAGTCTGTGAATCAAGTACGCCGTCTCCGTTCGGTGATATACCGTCGGACTCTGTCGTAATGTATGCTTTCACTTCCCTGGTGTCGAGTGCAATACCGTTAAACGCGGTACTGAACTTGTTGCCGGCATCATCTGTCGAGCCAATTGTAATCGAATAGATTCCGTCGGGAACTTTATTGCCGGATTCATCCGCACCGTTCCACTCAAAACCTGCTTTTCCGTCTGTCTGAACGGTACCCTTCCAGGTGTATTTCCGTACAGTCGTCCCCTTTGCATTCTTTACTTCAGCCGTCCACAGACTCTCTGTCGTACAGCCCTTTACTGCGACAGGAACTGTATCCTGGCTTCCGTCTCCGTCGGGAGAGAACGATGACCAGGGAATTTCAGCAGCAAGATACGGTGCCTTTGTGTCGAGCGTAAACGGCTGTGTCACCGCAGACGCTGTCGAATCGTTTGCGGAAGTTATCTGAAGTGATGCGGAATACTGGCCGTCCGGACAGATGATTCCGCTGTCGTCTTTTCCATCCCACACGAATGAGGATGGAACGGACTTATTTTCGCTGACAGTCTTCACTACTGTTTTGGAATCGGCAGAAGTAACTGTAAACGTATATTTAATAATTCCGCCGCTTCCCGCGTGTGTCACCGGCGTAAATGTAATCGAATCCTTAACATTGTCGCTGTTCGGCGAGAATGCCGTACTCTGCATGGCGAGCATGATTGTCGCTTCGGTCGTATCAAGGCTGAATGCATCGGAACGGATAACGCCGGTATTGCCGGCAAGGTCTGTCGCGGAAAGTTCAAATACGTACGAACCGTTCGCGGCAAGCTTCCCGGAGTCGTCAAGGCCGTCCCATACGATTGAGTCAGGAGGAAATTCCCCAAACGGGAACTGCCTCACAACTTTTGACGGATCTCCGGCCGCATAAATTTTTCCGTTCCACGACTGCACCGTCGCAAGCGTCTTCGGTGTAAAGAACTGGCTGATTGTAAGCGTACTCTTTGAACCTGCGCCGAACACTTTGTCGGAAACGCGGACCTGTGCATCAGGCTTTGTCGTATCAAGAACGAATACAGGAGACGAGACCGGAACGGGTTCAAAACCGTTAAGATATTTTGCAGTTACCTTAGCCTGATAGCGTCCGTTCCCCAGCACAGTGCCGTCAGCATCAGTTCCGTCGAACACGATTTTTTCCGGCGGTATTTCGGACGATGACGAATCATACGTGCGGCATACTTTGCCGTTCGTGTCGGCAATTGAGACAGCCCACGATGTAAGCCTGTTTCCGCTGTTCGCAGCCGGAACGGGGATCGTCACATTGAACGTAATTGCCGAAAGTCTGCTGTCAGTTTTCGGAGAAAAATATTTACTGCCGTCAATCGTAATATTTGTTGCGGGTTTCTCAGCAGAAAAAATAATGTTTGCAATAGAAGCGGGAGCCGAAACGTTGCCTGCACGATCCTTCGACGTAATGTCGTACGAGTATACTCCATCGGCAACGGGAGCGCCCGAATCATCCGTACCGCTCCAGCTGAAATTGAGCGGCTCCGTATTCTTCCACGAATAGGTGCGTACGACGGAACCACTGGCAGCCTTAAATCTGCCGATCCACTCGTCCTCTTTTGAGCCGGACTGCTTTATGCCGAACTCCGACTTTGCACCTTCACCGAAAATGCGGTCTTTCGGCTGTTCGACAATGACCGCAGGAGCATGTGTATCAACGACGACTTCATATTTATCAGTCGTACCCATATTGCCGTTATCGTCCGTTGCCGTAAAATAATAATAATACGTTCCGTCAGGAACCGTTTCTCCGCTGTCGGCAGCGCCGTTCCATGTTACGGCTGCAGGGATATCAACTCCCTGTTTTGGCGTAAACAGCTGCTTGAAAAATGATTTGAACGTCACTTTCTCAGGAAGAGCTATTTTGTTTCCTATGGTGCGGACCGTTTTTCCGCCTGCATCCTGAACAACAAGGCTCCATGCCTCGACATACCGTTTTTCATATATGCGGAGGGGAATGACAAGTTCATCCTGTATACCGTCGTTATTCGGCGAAATGAATTTAGTATTTCGTTGTGCAAAAACTGGAGACGCACTCAGAAGAACTACAGATGCTGCTACTGATAAAATTATTTTTTTCATTACTGGTTATCCTCCTCTCCGTTCCACAGTTCAATCTTCGGCGGGTCGGTATCCTGCATACCGAGATTGATTTTTACTCCCCCTGAGCATGCATTCACCGTCTGGTACAACTGCTGCCATGCGGCGCTTGTAGTCATCTCGCTCTGTCCCCATCCGTTCTTCTTTAAATATTCGCTGTTCCCTGCATTGAACGTAAAGCGGTACCCAAGACTGACTGACGGCATATAGTTTGCATATCCGGCGATTGATTCGCGGACATTGATTTCTTCTGCGATACGCAGATACAGCATGTTGTTGAACAAAAGCTGCATGCCCGTATCTACGATGAGATTCTGAAATCCCGGGGCGGTTAAATCAAAAGACATGCCGCCTTTAAAATAGTCATTCGAAAAAAAGACTGCCGCTGCACCGACGCGGAATGTTGCGATCTGGGGAAACGTACCCGTATCTTCATCGGCATACATTCCCTTCAATGTTGTAAACGTATAATTTTTCCCAAGATTGAGAACCGACACACCGATGCGGAAATCCTTCATAAATCCCAGCTGTTCAAGCCGGTACAAAGCGCCGATATCTGCGCCGAGAGACCAGTCGCTGCCTGCACCCCAGAAGAGACCTGCGTTCAAGCCGGCACCGACGCTCAAATGTTCGGATACTTCCTTTGCAATACCAATGTTTGTACCGACGATATTCCCCACATTCATTTCGTCAAACGGCAGAAAATCACCTTTTATGATTGCGCTTGCGACGAACCACTTTGACGGAATCAGCAGACCTGTCTGGAATGCAGAACCGAAAGCATGGTCGGCATCACTTGAAGAAAAAAGGGCCGTGTATCCTGCGTCGAGAGTAATACGCTGTTCATACGCAATCAGGGCAGGATTAAAGGCAATAGAATCCGGACCTGCAGAAAAAATTCCGCCGCCTGCACCAGAAGACCCTGAAGTTAACTGAGTGGGACTTGACAGTCTGTCCAGACTTTCACTGCCCACCGGCGGATTATAGGCAAACAGCAAAGTTGTCATACAGACTGCAGCTAGCACTGACACGATTTTTTTAATCATTATAAAAATCCTCCCTAAGATCAGTCGGAACTGTCATAAACAGCTCTTTCCTACAATGATAGTACTAAAAAATCCGCAGTTAATCCACAAGGACAGCACTGCAGACATTTGACGCATAGAAAAGAATAACATACAATAGAGTGCATGAAAATGTTTACATTCAAAGGCGGCATTTATCCGCCTGAACATAAGGATCTTTCCTGTGATTATCCTGTCACGGATGCGTTCCCCTCTACTAAGACAGTGACAATACCAGTCACTATGGGCGGTGCGCCGAATGAATGCGTCGTTAATGCCGGCGACCGTGTTGTCAAAGGGCAGGTAATCGCCCGATCGGACAAGTACATGTCGGCACCGGTGCATGCCTCCATTACCGGTATAGTAAAAAAAATCGGGCCTCACATGGTTACAGGTAATACCGAAGTTCCGTGCATCACGATTGAAGCCGACGGTTCCGATGAAACGGCGTATATGCCGCCTCTTAATCCTTTTACCTGTGATGAAAAGGATGCGCTTCAGCGCATAAAGGATGCAGGCATTGTCGGAATGGGCGGAGCGTCTTTCCCCACGCACGTCAAGCTCAATCCTCCGGAAGGCACGGAAGTCGAATATGTCATTCTCAATGCGGCTGAATGCGAACCGTACCTTACCATTGATTACAGAATCATGAAAGAAACAGCCGGAAAAGTCATTGACGGGCTTGCAATCGAACTCCGCCTCATGGGTGCGCGCGGCATCATCGCGCTTGAAAGCAACAAGGCAGATCTGCAGGACACTCTCAATACGGCAATAGCCGAAGCCGGATATACGGACGATATGGAAGTACGCATCGTAAAGACAAAGTATCCGCAGGGCTGCGAAAAAAATCTGACGCTCGCCCTTCTTGGACGCGAAATCCCTGCCGGCGGTCTTCCTGCTGCTGCAGGCTGCCTCATTTCAAACGTCGGTACTGTATGCGCCATATCCGATGCTTTCAGGCTGGGAAAGCCGCTCATCGAACGCCCGCTTACAATAAGCGGCGGTGCATGCGAAACATCAAAAAATCTCCGCGTGCCTGTCGGTACGAACGTCGGCGACCTTATTCCTGAGGTCATACAGTTAAAACGCGGAGAAGTCGCAAAAATCATTTCAGGCGGCCCGATGATGGGTTTTGCAATGACAAATGCAATGTTCCCGATTGTAAAGGGAACAAGCGGCGTTCTCTTCCTCACAAAAAAAGAAACGTACATCGTCGATGAATCGCCGTGCATCGGCTGCGGCGCATGCATCCGGGCATGCCCGATTAATCTGGTTCCTGTCATGATGGCACGGACAATCAGGGCGGGGGATTTTGAAGAAGCGAAAAAATACGGACTTATTGACTGCATTGAATGCGGCTGCTGTTCGTATGCCTGTCCTGCGCACATACGTCTTGTGCAGCGCTTCCGCTACGGAAAAAATGTTGTGCGTACGCGTGATGCCGCTGCCAAAGCAAAAGCAGCCGCAGCAGCGCCAGGAGGAAAGAAATAATGGCTGAATTAGAAAAAAACGAAATATACCTGTCACCCTCTCCCCATTTTACAGGGGGAAATACAACACAGAAAATCATGTGCGCGGTCATTCTCGCGCTGCTTCCGGAATGTGTGTACGGCGTTATATTGTTCGGAGTCCGCGCGCTTGTCACTATTCTTGTTTCAGTTGCAGGAACGGTGTGTTTTGAAGCGCTTTTCCAGAAACTCACAAAGCATGAAATCACAATAAACGACTGCTCTGCTGCCGTTTCGGGCATTCTGCTTGCGCTCGTCCTCCCGCCGACGACACCTGTCTGGATGGTACTGCTCGGTGCTGCGTTCGCTATAATTGTTGCAAAAGGTTTCTTCGGCGGACTTGGGGCAAACGTATGGAACCCGGCCCTCACGGGACGGGCGTTTCTGTTTGTAAGCTTTCCCGCCGCACTCGGAGCGTCGTGGCTTACCCCTGCAACGGACGCAATAAGCAGTGCAACGGTGCTTTCCCAGATAAAGGCCGGCACATTTGTTGCCGACTCAGGAACATACATGCAGTATTTCCTCGGAAACCGTGCAGGATGCATAGGTGAAACAAGCATCCTGCTTATACTGATTTCATTCGCCTTCCTCGCACTTACGCGCATCATCGACTGGCGCGCGCCGTTCACCATGGTTGCGACAGTCGTTCTGCTTACATGGGCTACGGGCGGAGACGTTCTGATGGCTCTTCTTTCGGGAGGCCTGCTTTTCGGTGCAACTTTTATGGTAACGGACTTCTCAACGGCTCCTGTCACGCAGCCGGGACGGCTCGTGTACGGCGCAGGATGCGGACTTATTACGTTCCTCATCAGAAAATTCGGAGGATATCCGGAGGGCGTCATGTTCTCAATCCTCATCATGAATTCTTTCTCTGCATTCCTCAACAAACTTACATGGACAAAATACGGCTACGGCCGTCGTGCACGCAAACCTGTACCGGTCAAAAAGACGGTAACGTCGTTCGATGTTAAGAACGCGAAAGAGGAGGGAGCAAAATGAAACAGATGCTCAAACTCGGCTTTACGCTCGCAGCTTTCGCGGTCGCAGCCTGTTTTCTGCTTGCACTCGTAAACAATATCACTGCCCCTGTCATCGAACAGCATCAGATTGAAAAGGCAAACGCCGGCATGAAAGCGGTATTCGCCCAGGCAGATTCTTTCGAACAGGTTACAGATTATAAACCAAGCACGGACAGTGCAATCAGCATAGACAAGATGTATCTGGCAAAGGAAGGCGGTAAAGTTGCCGGTGCCGTCGCCCAGGTGACGGGACCGACGTATGACAGTGCAACGATTCTCGTCGGAATCGACCTGAACCGCACCGTAACCGGTGTGCAGTTCCTTGCACTGAGCGATTCTCCGGGATTCGGGCTCAAAGCAAACGATCCCTCATACAAAACAAAAAGCGGTTCGACATTTTACGGTCAGTTCACAGGTAAAAACGCCGGTGACGGATTTGTCGTAAACGAAACGTTTGAAGCAGTTTCCGGAGCGACGATTACAAGCAGGGGTGTCGCAAACCTTCTTTCGCAGGGAACGTACAGTGCCGGCGAATACCTTGCGGAAAAATACGGAGGAGCTGCCGCTTCCGGCAACGCTCCAAAAGCAGCAGAACAGCCTCAGCTTTTCACATTTGAAGATGCCGTAAAGGATATCTGCAGCAGTTCCGAATCATACAAAGGCCTCGGAGTTTCGGAAGACGTTGCACATGACGCTTCTTACTATCCGCACAATATGATTATCGACCGTGAATCGCTTATAAAAGACGGCAGCGGCAAGACTGTCGCTGCGGCTGTTTCGGTAAGCGGGCAGACATACAGCGAAAACGGTGGAACTATCGTCGTCGTCGTAAACGCGGACCGTACCATTCTGGGAGCGCGCATAGTAAGTCTGCAGGATTCTCCGAATCTCGGGCAGATGACGGCAACTCCGTCTTTCTACAATCAGTTTGAATCGAAATCTGCAGATCAGAATTTCCGTCCGGCAAAGGATTATGACGTCGTTTCCGGCGCATCCATTTCAAGCGATTGTGTTGCCGATATGGTAAAAGTTGCGGCATATGAAGCCGCAGCCGTTATGGAAAAACACGGCGGGAAAACGGCACCTGAAGGGAGCGCAGAATATACGCTGAATGAACATTATCTCGAGGAATAGGTATGTCAAAAGTACATCCTGTACCTTTGACAACTGCAGCTTGTGTGCAGGTGCAAACTTCGATCCGCGCCTTCTCCGGTGCGGTTGTCGCTAAGGAGTAATTATGGAAAAAACAAATAAACTGTCAACTTTTATAAACGGAATCGTTAAAGAGAATCCGCTGATTGTACTTTCAATCGGGCTGTGTTCATCTCTTGCCGTAACCACTAACGTATTCAACGGAATCGGCATGGGACTGGCAATGACCTTTGTCCTGATTATGAGCGAATTGATAATCAGCCTGTTCCGGAAACAGATTCCGGAAGATATACGGCTTCCGATTTTCATCATCATTATTGCAGCATTCACGACAATCGTGCAGCTGCTGCTCAACGCATACCTTCCGGCACTGTCCGACGCGCTCGGCGTCTTTCTGCCGCTCATCGTCGTAAACTGCATCATCATGGGACGCGTTGAGTCATATGCCTCAAAAAACACTCCTGTGGATTCAATCCTCGATGCAATAGGAATGGGACTCGGTTACACATGGGTTCTCTTTATTATTTCTTTAGTCCGCGAACTTTTGGGAAGCGGAACGTTCTTCGGGCTGCGTGTCATACCTGAGGCATACACAATCGGATTCTTTTCCCGCGCACCGGGCGGATTCTTCGTATTCGGTATACTCACTGCGGCAACTGCAGCCGTAAGCAAAAAAGTTACAGCTAAAAAAGGAGACGCAAAATGAATCAGTATGTAAGCATATTTCTCAAGTCGATGCTTGTCGACAACGTCGTCCTTATTCAATATCTGGCAATCTGTCCGTTTATCGGCATGACAAGCGATACAGGAAAAGCAACGGGAATGAGCATTGCAACGACGTTTGTCATCATCCTTGCGACAGCTGTTACCTACCCTATCTATTACGGAATTATGGTACCGCTAAAGCTTGAATTTCTTGAAACGCTCATCTTTATTCTTGTCATTGCCGCACTCGTACAGCTTGTGGAATTCTATCTGAAAAAATCGATTCCGGGATTGTACAGCGCGATGGGTGTTTATCTTGCACTTATTACGACTAACTGCGCCGTTCTCGGTACAACGCTCAACTGTATCAGCAAAAACTACAATTACATACAGTCGCTTGTCTACTCACTGGGAACAGCCTGCGGCTTCCTGCTTGCAATGGTCGTTATGTCCGGAGTCCGCGAACGTATGAAGAGTTCCACAATTCCGAAGTTCCTGCAGGGCAAGGCGATTCTGTTCATTACGGCAGGACTGCTCTCCCTGTCATTCCTCGGCTTCAGCGGACTGATAAAATAGAACGTTCAAATTGCTTCCGGCAGTTTGAACTCCGCGGGAATGTATACAGGCAGGATTTTCTGCACAGCGTTCCTGCTTTGCAAAGGCCGCCTTCAGGACGACAATTATAGGAGGTATGATAAAAATACATCCGTGTATTTTTATCAACTGTAGTTGTTCAAGCGCTGCTTTCACAACTATCATTTACGGCATCCCTGCCGTACCGCTAACGCGGAGTTTTTATAGGAGTAAATATGAATACTGTACTTATAACAGTTATTGTTTCTTTTGTTCTTGCGTTCGTCATAGGAATACTGCTGGGATTCTTCAAGAAGATTTTTGCGGTACCTGTCAACACAAAAGTCCAGATGATACGCGACGTGCTTCCCGGTATCAACTGCGGAGCCTGCGGCTATCCGGGTTGCGACGGTTTTGCTGCCGCGTGTGCCGCAGGAGAAGCTCCGGCAGACGGCTGCGCTGCAGGCGGCGTAAAAACCGCACAGGCTGTTGCAAAAGTACTCGGCGTAAAAGTCAACGCAGAAGATCAGGTTGCAGTGCTTGCCTGCCGCGGATGTAAGGGCAACTGCATTCCCAGAGGATTTTACAACGGCGTAAAAAGCTGTGCAGCAGCCCATCAGGCCGTAAACGGAACAAAAATGTGTCAGTGGGGCTGCGTCGGTTTCGGCGACTGTGTAAACGTATGCAAGTTCGATGCGCTCACAATGGGAGACGACGGACTGCCGCATGTCAATACGAAAAAATGTACAGGATGCGGCATATGCGTTAACACATGCCCGATGCACCTGCTGTTCAAAGTACCGGTCTCAAGAAAAGGTGCCGTCGCGCTCTGTTCAAACCGCAATGAAAACAAAGCTATGGTGCTCAAGACATGCAAAGCCGGCTGCATAAAATGCGGCAAGTGCGAAAGAAGCTGTGAAAAAGACGCAATAAAAGTGATAAACGGCATTCCGGTCGTCGATTACGAGCTCTGCAACAGCTGCGGAAAATGCATTGAAGGATGCCCGACTCATGTTCTTGCTCTAGTTGAGAATATCATATAATATGAAGGCATGGCTAAGAAAGAATCACAGGGTGGCAATTTCTTCCAGAATCTGTTCGCCTCACTCTTCGGATCAAAGGATCCGGAGGCTGAGAAAAAGCGGAGACTGAAGGAAATTGCTAAAAGCCTCTCAAAATCACACTATCATTTCTATAAAGCAGGAAGCAGTGAAGTTCTCCCTGCTTTTGCAAAATTCATATACGAAATCTACAAAACAATTGCTCCCGCGCAGGCAATGTTCCAGAATGCACAAAGCCAGAATACTTTCAAGAATTTCGTCATCGACTATTCACTGTCAGACAATCAGCGGAAAATAGAGGAAGAACTTACAGAAGAAGCTATAATTGCAAAAAGCAAAACAATTCCCGTACAACAGCTTTCACAGCAAATCAAGGAGTCGCTTGATATATTTGAAGGGGAATTCGGAACAGATAAAATAAATACGGCAGAACAATTGTACAGGGAGCTCATGTACTTTAAAGATTTCTGCACGTATGATTTCTACTTTATGCTGAAAAAATTCGACTCGAACCTTATCGAAAAGCAGTTCGCAGGAACGCCACGTTTCGATAAAATCAACGGCGAGTATGTAGCAGACGATTTAAAAGATTTCATTTCCGTAGCATGGAACGTCACGGAAAAAATCGACTGGAATCCGCTGATGAAGCTGCTGAAGGATATGAAAGGCGTAGAACCTGTCTCTCCGGGTGTCTGGAAAAAAATCGTCGCAAGACTGCAGGCAGTCCGTCAGTCAGGTGCATTTGAAATGATGGTTCAGCTCATCACAAAAGATCCTGATTATGCACCCATTATTTCTGATATTCCCGTCAACATCGTAGAACCGTTTATCGACAAGTTTAAACTCGAAGCTGCCTCCGCAATGCATAAGCTGGAGTCCGCTGAAAAAAGCACGAAAATAAATGATATTCTTGCCAAGCTGTTCGGAACGTCAGTCGTCCTGTATCTGAAAAATTACACGGAACAGAACAGCGAAACGCTCATCAAAAAACATATCCGCGGTTATATCTATTATGAGCCGCTCAGTTATCTTAAGGGCTTTCTGCTTGAATTTGTTAAAAAAGACATACGTGAGTATTGCGAACTTATTCTCATCCGCGGAAAATGGACATCCACCCCGCTTTCAACTCCGATGTCGAACGCATACAACGATCTTCTTGCCGCATCGGAAGGTATTACGACCTTCGATCAGGAACTTGCCGAAGAAGGTGCCGTAGGCATAAAGATAAAAACACTGCTCCCCCGCATTCAGCACGATGCCGACGCAAAAGGCGTTATAAACAGACTTATCAATGATGCAAATGAACAGGCAAAATCGTTCATTGTGAACAGCACACGCAATCTTATTACTATGGGAAAAACGATCAAAGCGCTGATTGAAGACGAGAATAAAAAATCGCCGGAAATGATAATCAACTGGAAAGAAATCGAACACTTCGCCGACCACCCGCCCCGGGAATTAGGAGTTGAAGTGTACAAAAAAATTTATCTTTTCGCCACGCTCATGCAGACCTGCATGGTCAACGGGTAAAACGCAGAGTTGCCATACAGGGATGCAAATGTAAAAACATACAGATGCATCCTCCTGCCGCATTAAAAACACAGAACCCCGGACTTAACGGTTGGCAGATATCCTGTGCGACAGCCTGGTGCCGATCCACTGGATAAGTTCGACCATTATCAGGATGACGACCACTGCAATTGCCATCATTTCAGGCCTGAACCGCTGATAGCCGTAACGGATTGCAAGGTCGCCGAGACCGCCGCCGCCGATTGCACCAGCCATTGCAGAATACCCGATTAAATTAATAATTGTTAATGTAATACCGTCAATAAGGGCCGGCATTGATTCCGGAATAAGCACCTTGAGTATTATCTGCATCGTAGTGGATCCCATCGCGCGGGCAGCCTGAACGACTCCTGAATCAACTTCAGAAAGAGCTGATTCTATAATACGTGCGACAAACGGCGCTGCGGCAATCGAAAGTGGTACGATAGTCGCTTTCGTTCCGATACTCGTACCGACAAGGATGCGGGACAGCGGAAACAGCAAAATCATGAGAATAATGAAAGGAAAAGAACGCAGCGCATTAACAATTCTCGTCAATACCTGATAAAGAACGGGACGCGGCTTTATACCCGCCTGAGGATCGCTTATACACAGCAATATGCCGAGCGGCAGTCCGAGCAGAAGACTGAATACAGTAGAAAAAACAACCATCTCAAATGTTTGAAGAGTCGCCTCATTTACAAGCATGAATATTTTGTGCAGATCCATTGTTACGCCTCCTCTACAATAATGCCTTCGGCTTTTAAATAGGCAACTGCCCGCTCAACTTCCTCAGGTTTTCCGCTGATATCGGTAATGAGCGTGCCGATCCGGCTTGCAGGCAGCTCCTGTATGCCACCTGCGCGGATGTTGAATTCAACATCGAATTTCCGTGCCATCCGGCTCAGTACAGGCTCGTCAGTAAGCCGGTTCGTAAACCGGAGAACATACTTTCCGCCACCGTCCGACCAGCGCACAATGCTGTCCCTGTCTGATACGACTGTATCAGTTTCCGGTGCAAGATTTGCAAGAAATTCCTTTGTCACTTCATTTTTCGGATGCAGAAATATATCTTTTACAGCGCCCTGCTCGACGACGCTTCCGTCGTGTACGACAGCAACCTGGCTGCATGCATCGCGCACGACTTCCATCTGATGTGTTATCATAACAACTGTAAGATTCATCTGCGCCTGAATTTTTCTGATAAGGTTCAATATCGATTTCGTTGTCTGCGGATCAAGGGCGCTTGTCGCTTCATCGCAGAACAAAATATCAGGGCTGTTGGCAAGCGCACGGGCTATTGCGATCCGCTGCTTCTGTCCGCCGGACAACGTGCTTATCGGAACGTTGCGCCTGTCGGCAAGATCAACGATTTCAAGCAATTCCATAACGCGTGCATCTATTTCAGCTTTCGGAGTACCGCATATTTCAAGAGGATATGAAATATTCTGTCCTGCGGTACGGGACGAAAACAAATTGAAATTCTGAAAAATCATACCGATACACCGACGGCGCTGAATGAGCGCATTGCCCGTAAGATTGTCAACACGCTGACCGTCATACAGTACAGTACCGCTGTCCGGCGATTCAAGAAGGCTGACAAGCCTCACAAGCGTCGACTTTCCTGCACCGCTTTTTCCGATTATACCGAATATGCCGTTTGACGGGATATTCAGGCTTATATCGCGCACAGCATGAACTTCAGGAGATGTATGGCTCGTTTTGTATGTTTTTGCAAGGTTATTAAGAACTATTTCCATTATTGCACTGTCTCCTTTTTCTTCGGAATCCCGTCGGGATACAGCCCTGAAACCATATATTTATCAGGAATTCTGGCCGGACGGCCGGCCTTAACGCTGGCCCAGGTCACATCCGCTGTCGCGCAGATTGTACCATCTTCCTTGCGGACAGTCTGACGGAACGTACCCGATATAATGTTAAGCTTTACAGGCTCTACATCGATGAACAATCTGTCATCAAGGTACGCGGAAGACTTATAATTAATATCGATATGCGTAATGTATAAATAATAACCGTCTGCAACAAGATTTTTGTAATCAAACCCGATTTGATGCAGATACTCCATCCGACCGAATTCCAGATAATTCAAATAAACTGCATTATTAACATGCCCATATGAATCACACTCATATGTACGAACAACAAGTTGTGTTGAATATTTCATGGCAACATTATAGGAAGAAAATCCTTAAAACTCAAGACATAACGACATCAGCGGAGCACCGAATCGACAAGTTTTTTAAATGCTGGGTCAAGCGCAATATTGGTATAAGCCAGGTCAGGCGATATGATGAATATACCATTTTTATCCTTAATAATCGCATCATCAGGGGCAGATTGTAAGTCGTACACATTATCGTTATTTGCACCGAATGGAGTAAATACGAACGGAAAAGTTTCTTTTTCATCTGCAAGCGGTTTTACATCGAAGGGAACTGCAGACGACTCTGGTAATGACGTTTCAGCATTTTCAGTCTCATCAAGTTCTTCAAAATCCGGCATAACTGGTTCCAAATCAAACATCGGATTGTCACCTGATTCAGCAGGAACGGATGATTCTACAGAACTGAAACCCGGTATTTCGTGCAAATCTTCAGGATTAAACTGCGAATCTTCAACTCCGAATGATTCAAGACTGACATCTTCGGCAACAGCTGGTATTTCGTCCGTTTTTATACTGTCGTTTTCAGGGGGCATATTTTCATTTTCTTCATTAAGAAACGAATAATCAGGCGGTGGAACAGTATTAAAATCTGTCACTGCTTTATTTTCTTCTTTCGGATAGTAATTCCTGCGTGCAGGCTCACCGAACTGGAGCGGCTCCGACATAAAGCCGTTATCCTCCGAGATCAAATTCTTCTTGTTTTCAGAGCTTATAAATTCGTCCACATCGACAGATTCCGCAGCAGGAACATTCAGGGCATCAGAGCTCTCAACATGTCCCGTCTCCGACATTTCCTTCTGAGATTCAGTAGTCTCTGCAGACTCAATCTTTGTTATTTCTCCCCGTGATTTAACTGCCGCTGCTTCTGCTGAGGCAGCCTCAGACATTTTCCTCAGAGATTCTGCATCTCCCATCGGTTCTGCATCAGATGACTCTTCCTGCGGTACAATTTCTTCCGCCGGCTCCGCTTCAGGAATTTCTTCCGGTGATTCAAATTCTTCCGCAGGTTCTGCTTCTGAAACTTCCTCAAGCGGTTCCGCTTCTTCCACAGGCTCTGCCTCAGTAACTTCCTCAAGAGATTCTGTTTCTCCTATCGGCTCTGCTTCAGATGTCCCTTCCAGCGGTTCAATTTCTTCTGCTGATTCTGCTTCAGGAACTTCTTCCGGTGATTCAAATCCCTCCGCAGGTTCTGCTTCGGAAACTTCCTCAAGGACCTCTGCATCTTCTGCCGGCTCTGCCTCTGCCACTTCCTCAAGAGGTTCTGCTCTTTCGGCACTTTTTTGCATAACCGGCAGAGCTGTGTGTTGTGTACTTATACTGCCCTTCTGCAGAATTTCCTCAAGCATTCTGCGTATTTCCTGTTGATCCTGCAAAGGCCTTTGTACATTCTGACCTGCGAGTGCATTTCCCGACTGAACGTTGAGCGCATTAATAATTTCATCCCAGCTTTTGTTAATAAGTGCATTTGTCTCGTCCAAATGCTTTTTTGCCCGACGCCCCAGGCTTTTCGTTATTTCAGAGGAAACATCCTGACGACGTCCGGCAATTTTTTTCGAGATATCATTCCAGTCGACGCTTTCTTTTTTCTCAAGATATTCATTTACAAGCGCAAACTGGAAGCGTTTGATTCTGTCACGAATGACAACCATATCATCATGTCTCAGACTGAATACCATAAAGATAATGAGAAAGAGGGTAATAAATACACTTACGAGCAGAAGAACCTGCACAGCCTGCGGCATCATGAACACAGAACCCTGATAAACACCGGAAACTTTTATGAAAGGATTTTCTTTACCGGAAATCAGTATCCAGTCGGAATCAGTCTTGTCACCGCTGCCGGAAAAAGTCGAAACTATTCTATCAGGGCCTGCCGAATTACTCTGCCATTTTGACAACATTTGTTCTTCAATAACGTCACGGCCGACATTCGGCATGCCGAATACAAATCCGCCTGTTTTGCCATCGGCATCAGAAATAAGTACACACAGATTATTGACGGAAACCAGATTCTGCATGACAAGCATACGGTCAAAATCCTGAGAATCGACATAAAAAAGTATCGTACCCCGGTATGCCGCATATGAATCATAAAACGGAAATGAAAAAATCAGCCTGCTGTTTTTCCCGTCAAACACAATGCGGTATTTTTCAGCATTACCCGTAAGTGAATCCGCTGCAGCAACTGCCGGAAATGGAAATTCAGACTCTCCTGACGGAGTCTTTAACTCATCGTAGTTTTTATACATACGGAGTGAGTCAGTCTGTTTTAAAACATCAGATGCATAAGTACTGAATTGTATATTCCTGCCATTCGCATCAACAAGGCGGATACCGTCCAGTCCCGGGGTTTCGGAAAACAGGTCTCCGGTAATTTTCGTACGCTGCCGGACATCTGCATCTGCCGGTTCCTGCGAAAGATACGTGGACACAATGGGATTGCCCGCATATGAATCAGTTCCTGTTCCGAACCGTTCGAGTAGAGTCTTTATGTATATTTCGCTGCTTTCAGATACCGTGTCGAGCTGTTTCCGAATCCCTGTTATTTTTGCCGGCTCATAAAAACGGGCTTCAATCGTTGAAAAAAGTCCGGCAAAGGCAGCAATAGTAAAACAGGCAAAAATGACAACAGTAATCAGAAGACTGACAGCGGTTTTTTGTCCTGAAGTCACAATATCTCCGCAATTAACTTTTACAAATAGTCTGCAAGTAGTCCTTACTTATCATCGG
>WSSedB1CaDRAFT_10000060_pt1 | contig 56399 bp, 44 predicted proteins | sample WetSurSB1Cattail_FD_9460 | JGI IMG/M metagenome (IMG submission 9460)
ATTTCATACGGATCGAAACCGCGTGATTTGCACATATTGCGGGCCTCTTCGAGATCCTTGATTCCATACTCTTTCAGAACCTTGGTAATCTGCGGAATGCGGCTTTCATAATCTTCAAATAATGTACCCATAATTTCTTCCTTACATGCCGCACGGAGCGGCTATTGGTTATTTGCGATCAAAGTTCGATGCAGTCTGACTGCAAACTGCATGAATGGCTTTTACAGGAATGTAAAAGCTGCGGCCTACTCTTTTCTCGGGTCAACCATTTTGACCATGCCCTGATCTTCAGTTACACGTCCGTACTGAGTGCGTGCTTTCTCAAGCGCTTCTTTCGCATCCATACCGGCTTTGATATTGTCCATCAGTTTGCCGAGGTTCACAGCTTTGTATCCGATAATCGCACCGTCTTTATCGACGGCAACTTTTTCGACATAACCTTCCGCCATTTCTAGATAACGCGGGCCGGTCTTGCGCGTAGCGAACATTGTTCCGACCTGTGAGCGGAGGTTCTTTCCAAGGTCTTCAAGAGAAGCACCGACTTTGAGTCCGCCTTTTGAATATGCCGACTGAGTGCGTCCGTATATAATCTGAAGGAAAAGTTCGCGCATTGCTGTATTGATAGCATCGCAGACAAGGTCCGTGTTCATGGCTTCAATAATCGTTTTTCCAATGAGAATTTCAGATGCCATAGCAGCGGAGTGAGTCATGCCCGAGCAGCCGATCGTCTCGACAAGGCATTCCTCTATAACGCCGTTCTTTACATTCAGCGTAAGTTTGCAGGCGCCCTGCTGAGGTGCACACCAGCCCACACCGTGTGTAAAGCCGGAAATATCTTCCATTGTTTTTGCCTGAACCCAGTTTCCTTCTTCAGGAATGGGAGCCGGCCCGTGATAAGCAGCTTTCGCCAGCGGACACATATGTTCCACTTCTGCAGTGTATTTCATTACATGCTCCTTACAAAAAAAATACTGGCATCATACTAACGTTTTTTTGTAAGTTATACAATCAGAATTGAAACTGATTCAGGACCAGAGAATGTCCCTGTTTACCGTGGTATAGAAAAGTTTCCGGATTTCGACGGCATCTTTTGTCCGGCCGAGAATCCACATAAGTTTTGTTAACGTCGCTTCGAGCGTCATGTCGTACGCTTCTATCAGTCCCAGGTCTTTTTTTATGCCGTATCCCACTTCGTATATAGTCATATTGCTGCCTTCGCGCGGCACCTGTGTCGTCATCACAACAGTCTTACCAAGGTCGATCCAGTGCGCAATCGCTTTATAGAAGTCTCCAGACCGGTACGACGGAAGGCCGCCGACTCCGAATGCCTCTATGATTACCGCATCGTACTTACCAGCCAGGTAGTCAAGTACGGAAGCATCCATCGACGGAACTAATTTCAGCAGCGTTACCTTATCGTCGAGTATACGGGAAAACTGTACATCCCGCTTGTTCTGCGCTTTATCATCAATATAAAAAATACAGCGCTCGTCCTGAATTGAAGCAAGATACGGAAAGTTGATGCTTGAAAATGCGTTGTAACTGTGCGTCCGTTCCTTTTTGCCGCGCGTACCGGCAATCAGTTTACCGTCGAATACGATGTTCACGCCGTACGCCCGGTCGTCGCTCGCAATGCGGAGGCTGTCGAGCAGGTTCGTGCGCGCGTCGGTTACATCCATATCGATAGGTTTCTGCGCGCCGGTAATAATTATCGGCTTAAGGGAATTCTGTATAAGATATGAAAGGGCCGCGGCAGTATATGCCATCGTATCGGTTCCGTGTGTGATTACGAATCCGTCGTATGCGGCATATTTTTGTTCTATCGTCCCGGCTATGGAAAGCCAGTGTTCGGCCTGCATGTTTGTGCTGTCTATATTCATAAGCTGAAGCGTATTGACCACACAGAAACGTCCGGCCTGCGGCACATAGGAAAGCAGTTCTTCCGACGTAATAACAGGCGTCAGCCCGTCTTTTGTACGTTTGCAGGCAATGGTTCCTCCTGTCGCAATGAGAAGGATATGTTTTGATGATGACATGAACCGAGCATAGCACATTCAGCGTGAAATTTACAATGCAGCAAATAAGGATGGGCAATGCAGGCTGGAGGTGCCCGCACTGCCCTTTATGAATCAGCAGTACAAGGACAGCCCTGCTCTTTGAAATGTAAAAAAGCAGGGCTGCCGGTCAGCCTCGTTCAGGCAAGCTGGCCGAATACTGCGGAGTGCCTTTTTACATATACCGGTATGCTCTCAATCGGGGCTGCCGCTTCAAATGCTTTCCCTCCGGTAAAGACCTTTCCTGTATCAAGTTCAACCCACTCCCCTTCAGGAAGATATACCCGGCGGCTGCGCGAATCTGCAAAAAGGACCGGACAGACGACTATATCAGGACCGAACATATACTCGTCCTCCGTCTTCCAGCAGATTTCATCTGACGGGTAATCATAGAATAACGGACGTATGACCGGCGTTCCTTTTTCGTGGGCTTTGGCCATCTGCTCCATGATGTACGGGCGCATCTTTTCACGCAGTTCCATGTATTTCGTGCATATCGCAAGGACATCATCCCCGTACGACCAGACTTCGTTATCAGCACCGCTCGGCATGCGTCCGCCGCCTGTCTCCGAAAGAGGCGGCTGCTGGGGCTCCCTGTCCCCGTGAAGCCTGAACACAGGGCAGAACGCACCGTACTCGAACCAGCGGATGAGGCACTCCTTGAACGATGCCGAATGTATATTGCCGCCGTGGAATCCGCCGATATCAGTTGTCCACCAGGGAATGCCGGCAAGCCCCATATTCAGACCTGCCGTAAACTGATTGCGCAGTGCGGTAAAACTTGAATCGATGTCGCCGGACCAGACAAGTGCTCCGTAACGCTGAGAACCTGCCCATGCACACCTGATGAGATTGATGACATTTTCCTGTCCGGCAGCGGTCATTCCGTCGTATGCCATTTCTGCATACAGCCGGGGATAGACGTTTCCCACTTCAAGATCGGAACCTGCCTGATACCGGTACTGCTCGAATTCATAATCAGTATATTCAGGTTCGGCTTCATCGAGCCAGAATATGCGGATTCCCTTGTCATAATAATTCTTTTTCAGTATGTTCCACACGTATGACCGCGTTTCAGGATTCGTAACGTCGATGAATGACGCATTTCCCAGGTGGGTCCGGCATCCGGCTTCCGAGCGTGCAATCATCCCCCGTTCATACAAATCTTTGTAATTTTCACTTTCCTTTTCCACCGTCGGCCACACTGAAACCATGAGCTTTATTCCCATTGCCTCAAGTTCCAGTACCATCTTTTCCGGTTCCGGCCAGTAAACCTGATCAAATTTCCAGTCACCCTGATACGGCCAGTGAAAATAGTCGCAGACGATTACAGATATGGGAAGTTTCCGCCGTTTGTATTCACGTGCGATATGCATGATTTCATCCTGAGTCTGATACCTCAGTTTGCACTGCCAGAACCCTGAGGCAAATTCCGGCATCAGGGGAACAGTTCCGGTAACAGATGCATAATTTTCTTCAATTGCAGAGGGAGTATCTCCGACCGTAATCCAATAATCAAGGACTTTTGTGGATTCCGCCGTCCATTCGGTAATATTCTTCCCGAAAAAAACTTTACCGACAGCGGGGTTGTTCCACAGCATGCCGTATCCCTTATTTGAAATCATAAAAGGAACGCTCGCCTGTGAATTACGCTGTGCAAGTTCAATCATACAGCCCTTCAAATCAAGGCAGGTCTGCTGGTACTGTCCCATGCCGTATATGCGTTCGGTATTATCCGCTTCAAACCTGACCGTCAATTTAAAATTGTCGGTACCGCGGTAAGGGACAAACGTGCGCGGGTCAAGTTCGAGTGCACTGTTGAATCCTTCCTCTTCTTCCCTGAACCGGTTGCGGTCATATTCTTCAAGTACGACTGTATCGTCACGGTAAAAACGCATTTTTCCGGAAGGCAGCAGTTCACAGCATATCCTGCCGTTCATAATCCGCGCCCGCGTCCCGTCGATTTTTATTTCCGCATTTTTCTTTTCAGGTTCCAGAAGTGCAGACCATTCAAAGTCCCGGATGGTGCCGTTCATTGAAGCCCGGACGCGGAATGAATTCTTTCCCCACGGCTCAATGCAGAGAAGTTCTTTATCAAAACGTCTTAGAAGCTTACCTTTTTCTTCATACAGCATATGTCATACCTCCTGATAGTCGTACAGAATGCCCGTATCATATTTCTCTGTCTATCTCAAAAAATCTGGCCATTACAGGTTTCGCAAATTCCACCGTAAGGTTCCCGGAACTGCTGTCCCATGTAAAAGGGCAGCCCTCCGATGACGGATACGAACAGCGGATTGAAATATCTTTTTCTTTATATCTGTTAAGCGGCAAAGCACACTGGCGGGAACTGCCGCCGCGTTTCCATACTGCAAGATACGTTTTTTTCCTGCCTTCCAGCGCAAGTGCAGCCCATTCGTCTTCATAACGGCTGAATCCGAGCGGCCAGAACGGCAGGGCATCCTTTCTGTCATCCCGTATCTTTTTGTAATAACAGACAGCTTCTTTCACAAGCGATTTTCTCTTGTCGTCAAGCGCAAAAAGATATCCGCTCTGATGCACACGGAGCATCAGTACGTTTACCATATTGAATATCGCTTCTTCTGCGTCCCCGTCTTTCATCGGGTACGACCATACGGCAGCCTGCTCGGGTGTAAGTGCAAGCGGTGCATTGGCGGCAATTGTCGAATACATTCTGTAATCTTCCATATCGCTTGTCGACTGAATGCTGCATCTGGAGAGCATCGCATAATCCATCCGCATGCCGCCGCTTGAACAGTTTTCAATAACCAGGAAAGGATACAGTTTGAAAATAAAATCAAGCCAAGAAAGATATGCCCTGGCGTGTTCGAGCAGTCCGTCGCCGGGACTGTCTGCGTCATAATCGGTACCCGTTCCCGGCTCAATGTTATAATCCATTTTTATATATCCGGCACCGTACTCTTCCACAAGCCTCTTAACAATTTTCGTAGCGCGTTTACGCACGATGCTGCTTCTAAAATCGAGCTGATACCTGCTTTTATCGCACACCCGTCTGCCGTGCCGCATAAAGAAGCACTCGTCAGGCAGCTGCGACGCATCTTTACAATGCAGACCCATAACTTCAATTTCAAGCCAGAGGCCGGGAATCATCCCCCTGCTCCTGATGTAATCCATCACATAGGCAAGGCCTTCCGGGAACCGTTCTGAAGAAGGAGTCCATTCCCCGACAGAGTCCCACCATGAACCCGCAGAATACCATCCGCAGTCGATGCAGTAATATTCGCAGCCGGCCGCCGCTGCCGCATCGATAAGCGGCAGTTCTTTCGCCGTCGACGGGCTGCCGAACAGACAGTTCATATAGTCATTGAAGATGACGGGCAGTTTTTCGTTATCAAGATTTTTTCTCCGGATACATCTCCGGTACCGGGTGAAAGCCGCGGCGGCATCTTCCGCGGTGCCTTTTCCGTAAACGATTCCGACAGGAACGCTTGTAAACGTTTCTCCCGCTTTCAGGTCTTTATACCAGTGTGCGTAAAGTTCTGTCGGTCCTGCCAGTTTCAGATAAAGACACCCGGCATGTTCGCCGATTTCCCAATGCCACGAACCGTCATGTTCTATCTGCCAGCCGAGATATTCGTTCGTTTCCCTGTTCTCAAGAACTGCGGCAGGGAGAAACTCCTTTGAAGACCATGCGCCCGTGTTCGAAAATGACACGATTTTGGAGCTATTAACGCTGTCCTGTTTTTGTGTACGCGACAGGCCGAGCTGCGGCAGGGAATAGAGCTGCCACGATAATTCTTTCTGCCAGCCGTTGTGAATTATATTAACATACAGCTTGTCCTCGTACGGCAGGTTTCCATGCCTGTCGAAACCGTGCAGCGAAAACGACGTACAGTTTTCCAGCCCCTGCGGTTCCGCTCCTTCATTTTTTATGACAGTCCACATTCTGAACGCCGGTATGCCGGTATAAAACTGACAAAAAAGTGAGACGCTTAATTCCGTCGAATCATCTTTTGTAATAAAGCAGTACTGCATACCGTCCGCGGTCTCTGCTTTTTCATAGCCGGCATAGTTCAGCAGTACTCCCAGCGAAGAATGAATCATCGCATTTCCCATCCGGTCTCCCGGACTGTTCAAGCCTGAGACAGAGACTTCCACGGGAGAAAACTCGGCAGTGTCCAGACCTGCATATGTTTCAGGCACGAAGGGAGCCGTTCCCACATACAGCAGGACAAGCCGGTTCAGCTCTGTAATGCCCCATTCCATGTATATTCCGTTTTCGTGAATCTTTATCGTATTCATATTAACCCTTTACTGCGCCAAGGATGATACCGCGTACAAAATATTTTTGTATAAACGGATACACGACAAGCATCGGAATCATCGCTATAAAAACTTTTGCGGCATCAAGCGATTTATTTGAAAGCCTGCTCATCAGTTTCAGTTGGTCAGGCGTGAGGTTGCTTGTGTTCTGAGTGCTTATAACCATCTGCTGTATATAGGTCTGCAGCGGATAATGCCTGTCGCCCGACGACAACACAAGCCCCTGAAAGAACTCATTCCAGTATCCTACACTTATGAACAAAATCATCGTTGCTATTACCGGCACGGAACAGGGGACGATAATCGTAATGAGTATGCGCCACGGCCCGGCTCCGTCTACACGGGCAGCCTCCTCCAGTTCTGCAGGAATAGACTTGAAAAAGTTCATCAGGATAATCTGATAAAATACCGGCAGGCTTCCCGCAAGAATCAATCCTGCGATGCTGTCGAGCAGATGGTATTTTACCATCGTGATGTACCACGGAATTGCACCGGCATTGAACAGCATGCAGAACATCATAAACCACATGATAATATTGCGCAGCGGAAATTCACGCTTCGTCTTTGACAGCGGATACCCAAGCAGAATCATCACGCCGAGGGAAAAGATTGTTCCGAATGCCGTCCGTTCAACAGAGATTAAGAAGGAATTGAAAAATTTGGAATCCCCCATTATCTCTTTATACGAAGCCAGTGAAAAACCTACCGGCATAATACTCACAAAGCCGGAATTCGCAGCGCTTTTGTCTGATATAGAAAGGCAGAAGGCGTACCACAACGGATACAGACACGTTACCGCAAGTAAAATGAGAATAATATACAAAAATATATCAAAGGCCTTTGATCCGGCTGTTTTTTCTCTAACCATTTTATGTCTCCCTCCCGTCAGAAAATTTTATAGTCTGCAAATTTCCATGCACACCAGTACGATACAGTTATAAGCAGAAAGCTGATTATGGATTTAAATACTCCCGCCGTAGTTGCAAGCGAGAACTGTAAATTAACAAGACCGATGCGATACACCCATGTGTCAAGAATATCGCCTGTAGAATAGACCATGGGATTGTACATGTTAAAAATCTGGTCAAAACCGGCGTTAAGTGCATTCCCCAGCCCGAGAATAGTCATCAGGACAATCGTCGACATGATTCCCGGTATGGTTATGTGCCACACCTGCCCCCAGTGCCCCAAACCGTCTATGGATGACGCCTCATACAGATTCGGATCTATTCCCGTCAATGCTGCTATGTAAATAACTGCATTAAACCCGAATTCCTTCCAGACATCAGTTCCGATTGCAAGCTGCCTGAAATATTTTGATTCGCTGAACCAGATTACAGGCTTGCCGCCCAACAAAGAAACAACCTGATTTATAACGCCGTCCAGGCTGAATATTCTGAGAATGATGCTTGCAAGAATGACCCATGAAAGGAAATGCGGTAAATAGACTATTGTCTGTATTGCCCTTTTAAATTTGAGATTCACAACTTCATTCAGGAGAAGCGCAAACACCAGCGGCACAATAATATTAAGGGCAATTTTCCATCCGGCTATAATCATTGTATTTTTAATAACTCTTGTTGCGTCGCTGAGACTGAATAAATATTTAAAATTCTCAAATCCGACAAAAGAGGACTTCCAGTATCCCAAACCCGGATTATAGTTTTCAAATGCTATAACGATACCGAATAACGGAACAATGGAAAATAAAATAAGCCACAGCACCCCGGGAATGCACATAAAGACGTAATGCTTTTCAACACTTAACGATGTTCTCTTTTTCATTTCCGTATTCTCCTGTAAAAATTACGCAGAGCCGGTTCTGCACGGCGGCGGATGCAGTGAAGATTGTACGGGATGTATAATCTTCACTTATCCTTACTGTAACACCGCCGCCGGTTTATGCAGCCTTATTTGCTCTGAGCCTGGACTTCCTGTGTAATTTCCTCACCGCCCTCTGCACCCCAGCGTTTGACATACGTATCGAATGCGCTTATGTCATCCTTGCCGGTTACGATGCGGAGCCCCATCTCTTTTTCCGCCGTTTCCAGATTCGGCCATTTTACTTCCATAGCGGGAGTCTGGCTGTAACATTCGCTGTAAACACTTTTATCAGGCCGCGCATTTGCGGAAGGTTTTACGCCTGCAAGTATTGAATACAGCCGTGGGAAATTAGCGCCGTCAATATTAAAATTCTCAATAGAAAGTTCGTTGCTGCCCTGTTTGTAATTTTTTATGCCGTCAGCAAGAGACAGACAGTCATTATGAAGAAGTTTGAATGCGCTTCCAGGTTCATTAAAATCATCCGCCGTTTTTTCGCCGTTAAGAACCTGCATCAGATCTGTATATGTTATCTCACATTCGTTTAACGCACCCATTGAATTGCGCAGCGGATACCAGTATATCGAGGTGCCCTTTCCGTATTTTGTTGTCAGGATATTTTCATCTCGGATCCATACATTATTAATAATAATGCCTGCCTTTGCGACGTCGTCGGATACATGCTTATTAAATATGATATATGAAGCGACGGGACACTGTTCGCGCGTGTTCCACTTTCCGTCGTCGGTGCGGACAATATACGACTGCCAGTTTGCGTGAGGATCATTTCTGTAAGCATCAACGGAACCGTAGCCTATCTTCCACCATGCACAGAAATACATGCCGACATTGCCTGCGTTTATTACTTCGTCGGAACTGTCGCGGACACCCATTTCAGGATCAATCAGACCTTCCTTATACCACTTTGCAAGGAGGGTAAAAGCTTTTCTGCTGTTCTCCGTATTTGTCCCGTATACGACTTTTCCGTCTGAATTTTTTATCCAGTATCCCGGATATGCGTTATACGCAGCAAAGACCGGTTCAAAACCACAGTTTGCCACACCGGCAGAAAGGAAATTCGTATAAAGGCTGTTGTTTTTGTCAGGACCTGCAATCGGAATCGTTGCGGCGCCGGCAGGTTTCTTTTCTTTGAACACCTTTGCTATATGCTCAATATCGTCAAGCGTTTTCGGTTCGGCAAGGCCGTACTTGTCAAGCCAGTCTTTTCTGACATTCACCATTGATTCGCCGGATGTTGCAACGTCGACGCCGACCATGCACATCTGCCGTCCGTTATACATTGAGTATGTATACGCAGAACCGTCCCCGGAATCCATAATCGCCTTTACCTGCGGTGATGCATACTTCGGAAAAAGCTCAGTAAAATCGTACAGCATACCGGACTTGGCAGCTGCAAGCATTTCCTTGCGGCCGCACTGCATGCCGTCGGGAAGCGTATTGCTTGCAATGCACATATTTACTTTCTGATTGTAATCATTGCCGGATGCAGCAGACCAGTCCACAACAATTTTAATATTGAAATTATCAAGGAGGTATCTCGTATAAACATTATTTTCGTTCGAGTCTCCCTGGGGAAAGGGCAGCGTCGGATATGCCATCTGCCCGATATGGACTTCAACGACATGATCAAATTTCATAAACGGGTCTGCAGGTCCGGTATCCGCACCGGCATTCCCCGTATTTTTTGCTGCCGTATTTTTCGTACACCCTGCTGCAAACAAAGCCAAAGAACCTGCCAACAGAAAACATATTTTCCAAGTTGTTCTCCTCATCTCTGTATCCTCCTTAAAAAGTCGGGCGGAGTTCGTGCGCAGTTCTCAGCGCAAACCGCAGCTTGAACTTTATTCAAACTGCTGCCGAAAGACTGCACAGGACGTGCAGACTTCCGTTCCCTCCTCCTTCCTGATTTATTTTATGATAAGTCAGGGAGATACGGAAAACAACTTTCATTTGTTCTCAATTGGTATGTAACATTTTCCCCTTACCGGAAAAATTGTTTTGCATATTCAGAACAATTCATTCCCGTTTCCTGTAAAAAAACTTTAGAAAAATATTTTGAATCTTCATAACCGACAAGCAGAGCAAGATCTTCCGTCCGAATCAGTTTTGTCTGTAAAATCCGCATCGCGTAATCAATCCGCTCGTTTTTCAGAAAATCATAGAACGTATCACCAGTTTCCTGCCTGAAATTGATTGAAAAATAACTGCGGCTCATGTTTACAGCCTGTGCCACTTCCTCCGACGTTATCTGGGAACTGAAATTATTTTTAATAAAAATGACCGACCGCAGAATACAGACTTTCATATTCCTGTATTCTGTAAGCTTGTCAACATAATAATACAAACACGTTCTGCATTCTTCCATCCAGCCGAATCCGTCAGCCTTTTCATTCAGGAAAGGGACATCACGTATAAAATCAAATGCTATTTCCAATTCCTGCGATATCCACATGAGAAGGCGTTCAAGCTGCCGTTTGCTTATGTTCGATTTTTTCAGTTCCTCCAGCAGCTGAGCGTATACCCTGTCGGAATACACCCACTGCAGTTTCCCCCATACGGCGCGGAAGTCTGCAAGTTCACCGGAAGTCAGCCCGTCATCTTCTCCGGCAGCATCATCTGCAGAAAGTTCAGCCTGCATATCCTGTCCGGACACATCCTTATCAAGCAGCTTTCCGATTCTGCTGAACGTATTTTCGCAGTCGGTTTCTTCAAGCCTCAGCTTGGAAATGTAATCGAGTACACCGTACTGCATTGCATTGTGCACATTTTCAAAATCTTCATGAAAACTCAATACAACGTATTTGAGCGCCGGAAATTTCTTTCTGCTTATTTCCATAAACTCAAATCCGGAAATAAGCGGAAGTGAAATATCAACGATTGCAAGGTCCACCTGATTTTCTTTCAGGAATTCGAGTGCCTGAACACCGTTTGCAACGTCGCCCACGACCTTCAGATTATACTTTTCCCAGCATATAATGGAACGAAGCCCTTCCCGCGCGAGCTTATCGTCGTCGATGATGAGTACGTTATGCATGCCGGTCCTCCTGTTTACAAACGGGAAGCACCAGTTTTACCGTCGTCCCCCTGCCCGATTCACTCTGTATTTCAAAAACAGCCGAATCACCGTAAAACTGCTTTAAAGAAAGCTGCACGTACCGTAACCCGATTCCCTTATTCATCCGGCTGGAACTGATTTCCACCGGTCCGTCGGATGAAAGCTGGCTGAATCCTTTACCGTCATCTGCAATCACTATGACTATCTCCCTGCCGTTCGTCGTCATCGTCACCCATAAATTTCCGAAATCGTCCATGTTATGGCAGACAGCATTTTCAACAAGCGGCTGAAGGATTAAACGTGCGCACGGATAATCCATATATGCGTCGATACGGATATCGAGCCAGACGTTAAAATTGTACCTTTTTTTCTGCAGCTCTATATACATTTCAAGGGACACTATTTCCGTTCTGAATGTCGCTTTTTTTTCAATTTTGCCAAGGCTGTATCCCAGAATATAATTCAGGTGATAGACATAATCATCCATTTCCTTCTGGTGATTTTTCAAAGCCATCCAGTGCAGCGAGTTCAGGGCATTCATGAGGAAATGGGGATTTATCTGATAAAACAGTTTTTCCAATTCAAGCTGCCTGCATTCACACTCTTCCTTCTCTAAATTTGTTTCCAGGCTGCTCACATTCTTTTTCATATCGCTGAACAAAAACATAAAATCGTCAAACTCGTCTATGTTTGTATGATACAGCAGCGTCTCCGCTGTTCCCTTTTTCACTTTTTCCAGTTCCTTCCCGAGAAAAAGAGCAGGCTTATAAATAAAAACATAGAACAGGAAAAGGATAAGTATGATGCTTGATACACCCATAACCAGAATAAACATCGTGCCAAGCTGCCAGTGGTATTCTTCCCAGAAATAAGCAGCATACGGCACTGTAAGCATGTAGAAAAAGCCGAACTGGCTCTTCGTGATGACATACCTGTACCTGCCCCATTGGCCGGGCCGTTCCGGCTGCAAACCTATTTTTACCCCTCTGGGAACGCGCTCTTCATCAGTGCTGAAACATACAGTGCTGTCCTCATTCAGCAGAGAAAAGATGTACGGTATATTCCGCAATGATGAAATATCGGCAACCATCTGAGCTGAATTATCGACCTGCTCTATGTACACAAGATACTCACCGTCATACAGTTTTGCTCCGCGCAATACGGAAATGACAGTACGGTCAGACAGTGCATTGAACGTCTTATGAATTCCCTGGAACGTAAGAGCGCCGATACGTATTAACGCCGGCAGGCTCCGCAGCTCGCCCTTTCTCACAGGCATTGTCGTAAATTCAGAATTTACAATCTCACTCTTATCATTCAATTTCACGTATCCCAGAAGCGTTGCTTTCGGGTGTGAAAAAGTCATCGTATTGATGTTCGTTGTTATATCTTCTGCCTGCTGTATTTTTTCATAATGATCAGTTACCGATAAGTATTTATTAAATCCCCTTCCTATCTGCCCTGTCGACATCATCTGCTGCGACATGCTGAGCAGTTCAGAATATGAAGTTTCCATCTGGTCAGAGATATGATACAAATCAGAATTCATGACCTTTTCGATTCTGTTATGCTCAACGCCCTGAATCAGATATGAATAAAAGACAAACAAAACGATGCACCATGCTGCTATCCCTGTCATCATCATAAGCAGAATCCGCTGCTTTAGAGAATGAATATGACTGAATTTCAATTTTCTGAATACTATAAATTTATCTGCAACCTGATTCATAACGTATATTCAGTATAGCACACATATTTGCTCAATATTCTCTTTTTCCGGCAGCACACATATTTTAAAAAACTGCCATAAAAAGTGCAAATATGTACGACAGGTTATTGACACTTTTAAGACAAAAGAATATATTAGGCAACGTTCACCCCAAGTAACACGGGCTATTAGCTCAGTAGGTAGAGCAACGCCCTTTTAAGGCGTGGGTCTGCAGTTCGAATCTGCAATAGCTCAAAAAAGCTGAATCAGTAATGATTCAGCTTTTTTTTTACCGTTCAATATTCAATACCTGTTTTTTTGTGCTATACTGAATCTTAATGAAGCGAAACAGCAGATTTATGTGGTTCTTTCAAAGGGCAGCAGTATTTGCATTTGCCATTCTGCTGTTTCCTGTTTCTGCAGAACCGCAGCTTGAGTCAACAATAAAAGCGGAATCACTGCCTTCACCACCCAAACCGGAAGGACGGCCAAGCGTGGCTCTTGTGCTTGCAGGCGGCGGTGCACGCGGATTTGCCCATATTCCCGTCATTGAAATGCTTGAAGAAGAGCATATTCCCATTGATATGATTGTTGGGAACAGCTCCGGTGCAATTTGCGGTGCGTTGTACTGCGCAGGATATACTCCGCAGGAAATTCTCGGGCAGATGTATGAGTTCAGCAACGGTGCAGTGCTCAAGGATAACCCCTATTCGCCTTTTGAGCAGATTCTCGGTGAGCACAGCACGCTGAATGCTCCCGTACGCATAGACTTCGGCAGCATAGGTCAGACATTCTCTCTTGGTATGGGAAACGGAATCCTCACCGGGCAGAACGCATACGAATTGTTCCGCAAACTTACAATCCGCTTCCCATCTGATATCAATTTCGATGATCTTCCCATCCCGTTCCGTGCAGTCACAACGAATCTCATTAAAGGAGAAATAGAAGTGCTGGATCACGGTGATATTGCGGAAGCTGTGAGGGCGAGCATGAGTATTCCGGGCCTCTTCCAGCCGTTTGAAAAAAACGGGCAGTACTACGTAGACGGGCTTGCTCTCGACAACACGCCTCTGGACGTGGCTGTAAAGATGGGCTACGATATCATCATCGTTTCATCGTTTTCCGACGGCATGGAAAATGATCCCGATAAGTTCGATGAAAACCCGCTTATTGCAGTTCTCCAGATGATAAACATGGACCAAGCTGCACGAAGCAGGAACAACGAACAGTTTGTAACACTTACTATTTATCCGGACTATGCAAACGAAAGCCTTATTTCCTATCCGAGGGGAAAGAAAATCTACAACGCCAGCAAAAAATCGATGGAAAAATACCGCAGTGCATGCAGGGCGCTTCACGACGAGATATATTCTGCCGGAAAAACAGTGACGGAACATTCTTCTAAAAAGTACAAGCCATCTTACAAAGACAACGTATACCTTTCTGTCGATAATCTTGAAATTCAAAATGCAGACAGCCGGGACGAATCATTTATTACCAGGCAGTTTAAAAAAATTGCAGGGACAAATTTTACGGAATCTGATTTCACGCAGTTATCAAACACTATCTATCATACCGGAAAATACCGCAACGTTCTTGTAAGGATTACGGGAGAAGAAGGAAACCGCACGCTCGGTATTGTCCTTAAGCCGGAAAAAAAGGAATACGGCATGGTACTTTTCAGTACCGACCTTGCCGGAACCGCAGCGATGGATTCAACGCTTACATTTTCACTGTCGGCGGATATCCAGTGGAGGGGCCTTACCGGATACGGTTCTGTTATATCTGCAAGGCTGTCGGCATTCAACGGATTCGACGGAGAACTCATGATGCGCCATCCGCTGGGATCGCGGATTTTCTCGCAGACGACGCTCCAGTATAAAAACACCTCATACAGCACCGGTTCGGGCTGGACATACTATCCCTCATCTCTCATCTCTATCCAGAAGGCGACTGCAAACGAAAAATTCGGCGTCACGTTTGCAGGGACAAGCCAGGTATTTTCAGCAGGCGCAGGTATCAACTGGTTCAATACGCTTGATGCATCGGCCGACGGCGTAATCATGATGACAGGAGATTTTTCGGCAGGTTATACGCTGAATACGCTTGATTCCACGTGCTTTCCGACAAGGGGAGCATATGTATCTGTACAGGGGACGGGAGTCATCCCCATAGAGAAAAACGTAACTGCTCCTGTTTTTGACGTGATCCGGATAGATTTGACAGAGGCGGTTCCTATTGGGAACGCATTCAATATCATTTTCGACGGATTCGCAGGTACAGACATAAGTCAGCTGATGAATACTATACCGGGGCTCAAACCGGTATACGGATTTTCGCTTGCTGACCGCCGTTTTTTCCCGCAGATATCCTCTCCTCAACCATGGGGAATCCACAAGGCTGCGGTAAGCGGTACGCTGCAATTCTCACCGAAGTCTGATCTTACCGTATTCGGCATGAAAACGATGATTTTTATTTCAGGTGCGGTCGGCAACATATGGAACAGCTATGAGGAAATGTCACTAAAAGCCCTGCAGTGGCGTGTTTCACTTGATGCAGGGCTGCGCATTCAGGATAATTTCGGTATTCTGCTTCGAGTGGGAACCGGTACGACGAGAGGATATGTACTGCCGTTCGTGTCGCTCGATATAGGAAACATCCGCTTTTAATCTGTCCTTCTTCATTTTTTTTTTTACGAATTTTCTTGACAGGTGAAAATGTTGCTGTATAATGAAACCAGTTTCATGAAAGCAGTTTCACATATATAAGGATGTTTATGGTGCAGGATGTTGCTACAATTTATGATGTCGCAGAAAAAGCTCAGGTAAGCCCGGCGACAGTTTCCCGCGTTCTCAACGAACCGTCAAAGGTCAACGTTGAAAAACGCAATTCGGTGCTTGCCGCCATAGCCTCTCTTCATTTTGTCCCAAAAGCCGCTGCGGTGGCGAATGCACGTCAATCATATAAGAAAATAGGTGTCATCGCACCGTTTTTTACACAGCCTTCGTTTATGCAGCGACTGCGCGGTATTTCAAACGTACTGTCGGGCCGCCATTACGAAATAGTCGTCTATTCAATTGAGAGTCAGGAGGAACTTCTGGAATATATTGATATGCTGACAGGCAGCAGGCGTGTTGACGGGCTTATAGTATTATGCCTCAAACTTTCCGAGATAATGCTGGCACGGCTCCGCGAGTCGGGTATTTCGGTCTGCTTTGTCGAGTCGAATGTGGACGGCTTTGATTCAGTCGTAATTGACAATGAAAACGGAGGAAAGATTGCCGCGGAATTTTTATACAGCAGGGGATACAGGCGACCGGGATTTGTCGGAGAGGCATCGAATAAAACATATGCTGTTCCGGCGACAGAAGACCGTCTGAGAGGATTTACAAAGTACTTCAAAGGGAAGGGAATTGCTGTTTCAAAAAGCCATATCTGGCTCGGTGAGTTTACCGACGAGAAAGTTGATGACGGAATTTCTGCCTTGCTCTCTCAGGACACACTTCCCGACTGCATTCTTACATCAAGCGATCTTATTGCAATCCGTTTTATGAAAATTGCGGCACAGAAGAAAATAAAAGTACCTGATGATATTGCCGTTGTCGGTTTCGACAATCTTGATTTTACTGAATACCTTAATCTTACCACTGTAAATCAAGAACTTGACGAATCGGGAAAGACAGCGGCAGAGCTTATCCTTGACAGACAAAAAGACAAAAACAGAACAGCACGCAAAGTGCATATCCAGGTGAAAGTTATTGAACGGGCTACAACCGGCAGCAGAGCCGGAAGCGAAATATAAACAGGAGGCCTTATATGATAAATAAGGGCATGAAAGCAGTTGCACTTGTATTCAGTACAGCTGCTGTATTGGGACTTGTTTCCTGCAAAGGAAACAAAAAATCTTCTACCGCGAAAAGTACCGACGACAAAACAATCCGTATCTTCGGCGCTTTCCGGGGAGAAGAAGCAGCGCGTTTCGATGAAATCGTCAAACTCTTCAACGAGAAAACCGGCTGCAACGCAGTTTACGAAGGCAGTCCGGAATTCGAAACACAGATTCTTGTACAGGCAGAAGCAGGAACCCCTCCTGACATTGCTGCCATTCCACAACCCGGCATGATGAAAAATTTTGCGCGCCGCGGCTTTATTAAACCACTTTCCAAAGAAGTTGTCACTAAGATTGATGAAAATTATGCCCCCGTCTGGAAGCAGCTCGGAACTGCAGACGACGGAAAGGTGTACGGTGTTTTCCACCGCGTCAACGCAAAAAGTTTTGTCTGGTATCCGAAAAAGGCATGGGAGGCTAAAGGATATACCGTTCCCAAGACGTGGGATGAGCTTACAGCCCTGGAAAACAAAATGGTCGCAAACGGTGATACGCCGTGGTCAATAGGATTTGAATCAGGAGCGGCGACGGGCTGGGTCGGTACTGACTGGCTTGAAGACGTTATGCTCCGCACCGCAGGTCCTGACGTATACGATAAGTGGGTCAGTCACAAAATTCCGTTCAACGATCCGGCTGTTATGAATGCGCTGAACTATGTGGGCAGCATCATGCTTAACGGCAAATACGTTTACGGCGGTACGACGAATATACTTACGCAGAATTACGGCGATTCAATAAAGCCGCTGTTTGAAAATCCTCCGAAAGCATATATGAACAGGCAGGGCAACTTTATCACCGGATTCATGCCGGAAGACGTTCAGGCACATCTTGAAGAAGACGTCGGGGTTTTCGCCCTTCCGTCAATTGATCCGAAATACGGAACGCCCGTTCTCGGCGGCGGAGACCAGTTTGTTGCTTTCAGCGACAAAAAAGAAGTTCAGGAATTCATGGAATTCCTGACGACATGGGAAGCCTGCGCCCCGTGGGCAAAAGTCGGAGGAGCACTGTTCCCGCACAAGAATCAGAACTTTGACGACTACGGCAATGCCATTGAACGCGATATAGCGAAGATTCTCGTCAATGCAACAGTTTTCCGCTTTGATGCATCCGATATGATGCCTGCGGAAGTCGGTGCCGGAACATTCTGGACAGGTATGGTCGATTATGTAAGCGGCAAGGACGCAAAAACAGTTCTTACGGCGATTGAAAACAGCTGGCCAAAGAGCAACTGATTCCTCTGCAGTCCGGCATTTTTTACAGTGCCGGACTGATTTATTTCAGGGAGATTCTTATGAAAGCAGCAATTTCTGAAAAAATGAAAACGCTGTATGTCGTACCGCTTACTGTCATCATCATGTCCGGAGGTTTTCTATTACTTCGTACAGGAATGATGAATCAGGTACTGACGACAGTATTCGCAATTATCTGGGGAACGGCAAGCGTACTGCTTCTTTTTTACTCGCTCAACCTGCTTGCGCAGCTTATGAAAGCGAAGCTGTATAATGCCGTAATTCCGTATATCTTTATAGGTCCCGCGGTCCTTATCATGGGATGGTATCTTTTTGTCCCAACAATCAGAAGTCTGATTTTAAGTTTCATGGACAAACGGGGAGAGCATTTCATCGGGTTCGGAAACTATGCATATGTTTTCACCGATCCGACGATGCTCGTTTCAATCCGGAACACAATCATCTGGCTTGTGTCCGGTACTGTATTCAGCGTCCTGTTCGGCCTTATTGCAGCTGTTCTCGCCGACCGTTCGCAGATTGAAAAGCTCGGTAAAACGCTCATCTTTATGCCTATGGCAATTTCGCTTGTAGGCGCGGGCGTCATCTGGAAGTTTATCTACGCATACCGCCCTGAAGGAGATACGCAGATTGGCCTTCTCAACGCTATTGTAACCGCATGCGGCGGTAAACCGCAGAACTGGCTCGGTACTGCTCCTGCAAATAATCTGTTCCTCATCGCAATATTCATATGGCTTCAGACAGGGTTTGCACTGGTAGTTCTTTCTGCAGCACTCAAATCAGTTTCTTCGGAGATGATTGAAGCTGCACGGATAGACGGTGCAGGAGAATTCAGGATTATCCTGCAGATAGTCATTCCCAGCATTGCGGGAAGTATTGTAACAGTCTCAACGACGATTCTTCTTGCAGCGCTGAAATGTTTCGATATCGTTTTCTCCATGACAAACGGTTTGTACGGAACTGAAGTTCTTGCAAGCCAGCAGTATAAACAGATGTTCAAATTCCTTCATTACGGGCGGGGTTCGGCAATTGCGATTGTCATTCTTCTCGCAGTAAGTCCTGTCATCTGGTATAACCTCAAGGAATTCAACAAAAAGGAGGTATTCTGATGAACTCAATAAACCGGACAATAACGAAACCATATAAACCGCGGATAACATTGTCGCGCAGAATTATAACGGTTGCGCTTATCATCCTGTGCATCATATGGACGCTGCCGACTATCGGTATTCTCGTTACGTCATTCCGCACTAAGGACATAGTATCATCTTCCGGATGGTGGCAGGCTTTTAAAACACCGAAGGCATTTACGCTTGACAATTACGGTCAGGTGCTTTTCGGCCAGCGCTATACTGTTGCAGGAAAGGACGGGCACGCAATAGTCACGAGGGGAGCCACAATGCTCAGCGCCTTTCTCTCGAGCATTACCGTCACGCTGCCGTCTGTCATCATCCCCATTTTCATTGCGGCGGCCGCTGCTTACGGTTTTGCATGGCTTAACTTTCCCGGCCGCAAGATTTTTTTTGCGGCAATCATAGCGCTTCTTGTTGTTCCGCTGCAGATATCGCTTATCCCCATTCTGCGCGATTATCAGAAGCTCGGACTTAACGGAACGTATCTGGGTATATGGCTCGCGCACACCGGCTTCGGTCTGCCGCTTGCGACGTACATACTGTTCAACTATATCTCCACTATTCCGCGCAGCATCCTTGAATCGGCTTTCATAGACGGCTCAAGTCATTTCGACTGCTTTTTCAAACTTATAATACCGCTGAGCCTTCCGGCCCTCGCCTCTTTTGCAATTTTCCAGTTCATCTGGGTGTGGAATGATCTTCTTGTGGCGCTTGTCTTTCTCAGCGGAGCAGCACAGGAAATGCAGGTTGTTACAATCCGTCTGCTGAACATGGCAGGTACAAGAGGTACCGACTGGCACCTTCTCACCGCAGGAGCTTTTGTTTCAATGGTACTTCCGCTCATTGTCTTTCTCTCTCTCCAGCGTTATTTCGTACGGGGACTGCTTGCCGGTTCCGTAAAGGGTTAAGTATATGTCTCAAACATTTCAGCAGCGTTTGGAATCATCAATGCCGGCCCTCACAGCCTGTCTCTACAAGTTATACGGCGGCAGATGGGATTTTTATCGGATTCTCGGAAAACTTACGGATATTCTTGCGGAGGCAGACAAAACGCGTTCCGCTGTATCCGCCGGTACGGAAACAGGGTGGTATCTGGATGAACAGCAGGCCGGATATATGCTCTACGTCGACCTGTTTGCGAAAGATTTCGCAGGCCTTATAAAAAAGATTCCGTATCTGCAGGAACTCGGCATTACGTATGTTCATCTTATGCCGCTGTTCCGCAGTCCGGAAAAGGAAAACGACGGCGGCTATGCAGTAAGCAGTTACCGCGAAACTGATAAAAGGCTCGGAACCATCAGCAGCTTTAAAACAGTTGCGGATGCTTTTCACAAGGCGGGTATGCATCTCGTCGTAGATTTTGTTTTCAACCATACGAGCGGCGAACACGAATGGGCGCTCAATGCAAAAAAAGGAGACCCGTTCTACAAGGATTTTTATTTTATTTATAAAGACAAGCGCGATGCTGACGACTGGAACAGGACGCTCCGCGAAATATTCCCGGAAGTCAGACACGGTTCGTTCACGTATGTTAAAGAGGCCGGCGGATGGGTCTGGACGACGTTCAACTCATTCCAGTGGGACCTTAATTACAGCAATCCGGAAGTATTCCTCGCAATGTGCCGCGAGATGCTTTCCCTTGCAGGTATCGGCGTGGACGTGCTCCGTCTGGACGCGCTCGCTTTTGTCTGGAAGAAAAAAGGGACCTGCTGCGAAAGCCTTCCCGAGGCACATACACTCATTAAAGCATTCCAGTACGCGGCGCGCATTGCCGCTCCGGGTCTTGTGTTCAAGAGCGAGGCGATTGTTCATCCCGACGAAGTTGCGGAATACATCGGCACGGACGAATGCTGCCTTTCGTACAATCCGCTGCAGATGGCCCTTTTCTGGGAGGCGCTTGCAACGCGCGACACCCGGCTGCTCCAGAGCTCGCTCAAAAAACGATGGCCCATTCCCGAAGGATGCGCATGGGTCAACTATATCCGCTGTCACGACGACATCGGATGGACGTTTTCCGACGAGGACGCCGCTGCGCTCGGTATAAACGGATACGCCCACCGGCAGTTCCTTAACAGGTTCTATACGAACAGATTCGACGGTTCGTTTGCCCGCGGAGAGCCGTTTCAGCAGAATGCCCTGACGGGCGACTGCAGAATATGCGGAACAACGGCATCGCTTGCAGGTCTGGAAGAAGCATACGAGCTGCATAGAAAGGGAGACGCGCGGGCGGAACTGTACGCACAAATGGCGGTAAAGCGTATCAGTATGATGTACTCGGTGCTTATGGCCCTTCCCGGCATACCGCTTCTTTACTCCGGAGATGAAAACGCGATGCTCAACGATTATTCGTACCGCAGCATCCCTGAGAAAAAAGACGATTCGCGGTGGGTGCACAGGCCTTCGTTTCATGAAATACCGGCGGATGGCCGCTGGCTTTCGGGCAAACAGCAGCAGATTCACGACGCAATACGGGATGCGGTCAAAAACAGGAAGAGGGAAAAACTGTTCGGACGCGCGGACATCACCTTCCACGAAATGCAGAATGAACATGTATTCGGTTTCACCCGGTATAACGGCGGAGCGTGTATTCATGTCGCTGCTAATTTTTCAGAACAGGACTGCACGTATTACATCGGAAATACGGTGGTACAGCTGGGACCGTACGATGTCATTACGCTGAAAGAACATATTTAAAGGAGGCTCTGGCATGGAAAAGTTTGATGTAACGACTCTTGGGGAAATACTGATTGATTTTACACCGGCAGGAAAATCAGCAGGCGGAAGAAATTTATTCGAGGAAAATCCGGGAGGCGCTCCCGCAAACGTTGCAGCAGCTGCTGCAAAACTCGGTGCTAAAACCGCATTTATCGGTAAAACGGGGGCAGATCAGTTCGGGCATGATGCGAGGGAGGCACTCGAAAAATGCGGTGTCTACACCGGCGCAGTCAGGGAAGATACGGCTCGCCACACAACGCTTGCATTCGTCACGCTTTCACCTTCCGGCGAACGCTCGTTCTCGTTTGCACGGAACGGAGGCGCGGACATTCAGCTGTCCGCGCAGGACCTTGACAGAAATGTAATTGAACACAGCACCTTTCTCCACTCAGGTTCACTTTCACTTACCGACGAACCATCCCGTAGTGCGACGCTGGAGGCGATAAAAACTGCAAAACAGGCAGGCGTCCTTATTTCATATGATCCGAACTGGCGGGAACCTTTGTGGGATAACAGAAATAAGGGAATTGAAACGATGAAATCAATATTCAAATATGCAGATGTCGTAAAAATTTCCGACAACGAGCTTGAACTCATGTACGGCGTAAACGCTTCCGATGCGACACGCAATATCCTTAACGAGGGTGTAAAGCTTGTATGCGTCACACTCGGTAAAGACGGGGTCTTTTATAAAACGCCGTCCTTCCAGGGAATTATCTCCATCCCGGAATACGGCATACAGCCTGTCGATACGACCGGCGCAGGAGATTCATTTACTGGAGCCCTTCTCTACCGGCTTACACGAAAAACAGAACCGCTTTCCTTTACTCAGAATGAACTGGAACAGGATTTGGATTTCGCAAATGCAGCAGCGACCCTGTGTGTTTCGCGGCGGGGTGCCATTCCCGCGCTTGCAACATTAGACGAAGTAACCAATCTCATGGAGACATTAAAATGAACAAGGGTGAGAGCCTTGCTTTCTCGACAACAGAGTACGGCCCTTCATATACAGGCCGCAATGAAACTCTTTTTACGACGGCGAACGGGTATTTAGGATTCCGCGGCGACTATGAGGAAAAAGAGGGCTGTGTCCACAAGGGAACATATATCAATGGTTTCTACGACACGGAACCTATTACGTACGGGGAAAGCGCATTCGGATACGCAAAAAATCACGAGACTATTCTAAACCTGCCCGACCCGAAGCATATAGAACTTACCGTGAACGGCACCCGCTTTTCCACAGTTTCAGATGCCGTGCAGTCATTCAAAATGCTGCTCGATTTCCGCACTGGCATTATGACGCGCACGGTACTGTGCACGCTTCCCGACGGCCGTTCTTACACGATGCGCTCGGAACGCCTTGTCTCGTTCGTTCATAAAACGTGCGCGGCAATCAGGTACACGGTTACGGCTGCAACTGTTCCTTCAGGAAGCCTTGACGTAACGCTCCTGAGCGGTATAGATACTGCAGCGGCAAACATTTCCGCAGATGAAGATCCGCGCGTCGGTGCAAAATTTTCATCGAAACCGCTCATCATCGATTCTTCTTCCGCAGAAAGAGGAACGCTTTCATTCACCGCACACACAAGGATGAGCAGGCTGTCTCTTACCGGCACCGTTATTCAGATACTCGATGCCGGAGACGGCGCGGAAATAAAAACTGAGAGCAGAAACACGGAAACAGGCCCGTACGAATCATATTCCTTTTCGCTTGGAGAGGGAAAACAGGCAGTTCTTACAAAATACATTTCATACGATACGGCATCCGGTTCGGCAGAAAGCGTACGGACATTCGCTTCCGCCGGCTTTAAAAAAGCGGAAGAAGAGCATCGTGCATATCTTTCACGCTTCTGGGAAACGGCTTACATGGAAACAGGCAGCTGTACGGAAGACGAACTGGCGGTGAATTTCAACTTGTTCCATCTGCTCCAGTCTGCGGGAAAAGACGGAACGTCGAGCATAGCGGCAAAAGGCCTTACAGCCGAAGGATACGAAGGCCACTACTTCTGGGACACTGAAGCGTATGTCTGCCCGGTTTTCACATACGTGCAGCCTGATATTGCGCAGTCCCTTCTTGCATACCGTGCGCGCATTCTTCCGCTCGCAAAGAAACGGGCGGAAGAGATGTCCATGAAAGGCGCGCTCTTTCCGTGGCGCACAATCAGCGGAAACGAAACAAGTGCCTATTTTCCGGCAGGAACGGCCCAGTATCACATTGATGCTGACATCATGTTCGCGCTGAACAAGTACCTTACCGCGGCCGGAATGCCGCAAGGTGAGACGGAAAGGCTTTCGGAAAAGGATATCTGCTCCATTGCCGTTGAAACTGCGCGCATGTGGATAAGTCTCGGATCCTTTATCCCTGAAAAGGGCGGCGCATTCTGCATAAACGAAGTGACCGGCCCTGACGAATACACTGCGTGCGTAAACAATAACGCGTATACAAATCTCATGGCACGCGAAAATCTGCGCACAAGCATATTGATTGCGGAAAGATACCATGCAGTCTCCGGAGCCGAAACAGCTCAGTGGAAGCGGGCTGCAGACAGCATGTACATACCGTTCGACGAATCAGCTGGGATATACCCGCAGGACGATTCATTCATGGAAAAAGCAGACTGGGATTTCGCACATACGCCGAAGGAAAACTATCCGCTGTTGTTGCACTATCATCCGCTGGTCATCTACCGGTACCGCGTTCTGAAGCAGCCCGACCTCGTGCTTGCGCAGTTTCTGCTTTCCGGCCAGTTCACCCGTGCGGAAAAAATCCGCAACTTCCTGTTCTATGAAAAATACACGACAGGGGATTCGTCACTCTCCCACTGCATCCAGTGCATTGCCGCGTGCGAAGCGTCCGATATTCCCAAGGCCGTTTCCTATTTTAATAAAACGGCACGCATGGATATTGCGGACATCAACGGCAACACGAACGACGGCATACATACGGCATGTATGGCAGGAAGCTGGATGGCTGTTGTTTACGGCTTTGCAGGATTCCGCGATTACGGCGGCAGATGGAGTTTTAATCCCCAGCTGCCGGAAAAATGGACAAACCTGTCGTTCTCCCTGCGCATACTCGGCATGCGCCTTGAAGTGCGCTTCACGAAAGACGAAGCGTCGTATACGCTTCATGCAGACGGCTGCGGGCAGAAAGGACTCGCGCTTACACACCGCAATGTGACGTTCCTTCTTCACGACGGCCAGACAGAAACGTTCAGCCTCCGCCCGTCGCTCAAAGCGGTGCTGTTCGATCTTGACGGCGTCATCACGAATACTGCGGAACTTCATTACCGTGCATGGAAAACAATTGCAGAAAAGCACGGACTTTCATTCAACAAAGAAATAAGCGCCGAAATGAGCGGACGTTCCAGGGCTGACTCCCTCGAACTTCTCCTCCGCAAAAACAACGCGGAATGGACTGCCGAAGAAAAAGATGCTGCTGCGGATGAAAAAAACAAGTTGTACGTTTCGTCACTTGCGTCCCTTTCCTCCGCGGATATTCTCCCGGGAATACAAAAACTGCTTGAACAGCTCAGGCAGAAACACATCAAGTGTGTGCTTGCATCGGCAAGCAGGAATGCACCGTTCATTCTTGAAAAACTGGGCATTGCCTCCTGTTTCGATGCAGTTGTCGATCCCGCTCTTCTTCAGAAGGGAAAACCGGAACCTGACATCTACATAAAGGCAGCGGAACTTTCCGGCAAATGGTATACGGACTGCATCGGCATAGAGGATGCACAGTCAGGCATCGACGCGGTAAAAAAAGCGGGCATACGGGCGGCAGGCGTCGGCAGGATGCTTCACGGAGCCGACGTGCTTGTGGACGACACTGCAGGGCTCACGTTTGAGGTAATAAATTTCTGATTTCCCCGCCGCACGAGTAAGTGCATACCATCCGGCCGTATGATATACTGTCTGCATGAATACGTCACATAATTCCCGCCTTGTTCAGCAGACACATTTCATCGGCGTCCTTGTCCCCGATACACTTACCGCAATCCTGCAGCAATGCCGCGACTGGATGAATACGAAGTACGGCTGCCGGAGCGGATACGGGACACCCATACATATAACGCTCGTTCCGCCGTTCCATCTTGGCGAACGTTTTTCTGACGACGCCGTATGCGCTGCAGTTAAAAATGCGGCGCAGGTGTGGCTGCAAAGCGGAAAAAAGCTCACCTGCTGTGTCGACGGCTTCGGAACTTTTTCAGGACGCACTGTCTTTGCGTATGTAAAACCATCCGCTGAATGGGAAATGCTGAGGGACATAGTTTTCAATGAGCTTATAAAAAAGTGTCCGGGAACAGTACGGAAAGATGTACGTCCGTTTCAGCCGCATCTTACCGTTGCAAACAGGGATATACCGGACGGAGCCGCAGCTTCCGCGCTTGAACATTTTGCAGAACTTTCCCTGAATGATTCATTCCGTACAGACAACATAACCGCATTCGTCCGTAATAACGGAAAATGGCTGATTGAATCCTCGGTCAGTATCTGAGAATCTTTTTATGTATAATTTCTGCAAAATATTAAGAGGGGTATTATAATACAAACAGTTTCTCTTTTCAGAAAATATCGATGGAGGTTTTATGAAGAGCATCAGACTGAAATTAATTATTGCCAATGTCGGCGTTATTGTGTTTTCAATGCTGATTATTGCCGCACCTGATATAAAGATACAGCAGGCACGGATGCTTTCTGAAACGGTTGAAAAGGCTGAAAACAAGATAACAGAAGCAAGTACCAGTATAAATCTTTTTTTGTGCAAACCGGTCAATATCGTAAATGCAGTCGCAAAATATTTTCAGACCAATCCATCCGACAGTAAAGAAAAAGCAGAATCATATCTGGAAAAACTGCTCGCAGGAGAAACAATCCTGTCCCAGCTGTATTACGGCGGTACTATCCCGTATAAAGACAGAGGCTTTTTTTACTCAAACAATCACTGGGTTCCGCCCGAAGGATACGACCAGACTTCCCGTTCATGGTATAAAGCGGGAAAAAGCAGCAGCAGCATATGCATATCGGATCCGTATATTGATGCATTGACTAATGAACCGGTAGCGGCTGTCTCGGAGGGTGTTACAATCGGCGGCGTATTTCAGGGGGTTGTCGGGCTTGATATCCAGCTCAAAGACCTGAATAAAATGGTCTCCCCTGTAAAACTGTCTGACAGCGGAGAATCCTTTCTGCTCGACAAAAACGGCATGTACGTCACAAACAGCGACCAGAAGAAAATACTCACCGGCAATTTTTTTGAGGAATACAAACTTCAGAACCTTCAAAATAAAATAAAAACCGATTCCGTTTTTTTCAGCATGGACACGGGAAACGGCCGGTACTTTTCCGCCAGACTGATTTCTGCTGAAAGCGGGTGGTTCTTCGTCACGGTCGGACCGACAGGCGAACTGTATTCGGCTATACTGAGCAGCCTCCTTTTAATAACCGTTCTCGTTATTATTGCGACGGCGGCATCAATACTGATATCCGTTTTTATCGCAAATCAGATAGCAAAACCGATTTCTATTGTCGACAAGACTATAAACAACATCGCAAAAGGTGATGCAGATTTGACAAACAGAATACAAATTAAGAGCAGCGATGAAATCGGCAGCATGGTTGCAGGTTTTAATAAATTTTCGGAAAAACTTCAGACGATTATTAAGGATGTAAAATCTTCAAAGAACATACTTGCCTCTGCAGGAATCGAACTCCAGACAAATACGAACAATACGGCAAGTTCCATTACGGAAATACTCGCAAATATTCAGAGCGTTCACACGCAGATAGAATATCAGTCATCCAGCGTTGAAGAAACTTCCGGCGCCGTAAACGAAATCGCTTCGAATATCAGTTCTCTCGAAAAAATGATTGAAAACCAGTCGGCAGGCGTGACACAGGCGTCCGCAGCAGTCGAAGAAATGATTGGAAATATCAATTCGGTAAACAGCTCCGTTGAAAAAATGGCGGAATCATTCGACGAGCTTCAGACGAATGCCCGGAAGGGGTCTGTTAAACAAAAGGATGTGTACGAGCGGATTGAACAAATTGAAGGCCAGTCGCAGATGCTCCTGGAGGCAAATCTTGCGATAGCAAATATTGCAAGCCAGACAAACCTGCTTGCAATGAATGCGGCAATTGAAGCAGCACACGCAGGAGACGCAGGGAAGGGATTCAGCGTTGTTGCCGACGAAATCAGGAAACTGTCCGAAACATCGACGCTCCAGTCAAAGACTATAGGAGATCAGCTCAACAAGATAAAAGAATCAATAAACACGGTCGTCGAAGCATCTGCAGAATCAAGCACTGCATTTGCATCGGTATCCGAAAAAATCAGGAGCACCGATGACCTGGTCCGTCAGATAAAAGCGGCAATGGAAGAACAGACTGAAGGTTCAAAACAGATAAGCGGGGCTCTTCATTCCATGAACGACAGCACAGTGGAAGTACGGACGGCATCCGAAGAAATGTCGGCAGGAAATAAAGCAATTCTTGAAGAGGTAAAACATCTGCAGGATGCGACGATAGTCATGAAGAACAGCATGGATGAAATGGCAGTCGGTGCAAAGAAAATCAACGAAACAGGCGTGTCTCTTAATGATGTTTCCGCTAAAATGAAAGAGTCAATCGATGCAATCGGAGAGCAGATCGATATGTTCAAAGTGTAAATGTACATGCCCGGTTGCAGATTGCAATCCGGCGCGGTACAATACCGATATGGCAACTTTCGACGAAAAAACTATTTATATTCTTGATTCCTACGGACTCATTTACCGGTGTTATTTTGCGTTCATCAACAGGCCGCTTACGAATACGAAAGGCGAAAACGTTTCTGCCCTGTTCGGCTTTTTCCGTAACTTCCATGCAATACTTACTCATTACAAGCCGCTGTACATAGCAGCGGCTCTTGATTCACGTACACCGACGTTCCGGCATGAAATGTACAAAGAATACAAAGCGACACGGCAGAAGACGCCGGAAGATCTGCACGCGCAGATTCCCTGGATTGAAGATATACTTAACGCGCTCGGTATTCCCGTCCTCCAATGCGACGGTTACGAAGCTGACGATATAATTGCAACTGTCGCGACAAAAGCTTCGGAAGCGGGACGGACATGCCGCATCCTCACGGGCGACAAAGATCTTATGCAGCTTGTAAACGACACGACTCAGATTTTAAAACCAGACGCCGGTTCCATATGGAAAGTTCTGGACGCAAAAGGAGTACAGGCTGAATGGGGCGTTGTACCCGGAAAAATGCTCGATCTCCTCTCCCTCATAGGAGATGCTGCGGACAATATTCCGGGCGTTAAGGGAATCGGCCCTAAGACGGCATGTAAATATATCGATGCATACGGCGATCTTGACGGCGTGTATGCGCATGCAGCAGATATAAAAGGTGCAGCCGGGGAAAAACTCCGGGAAGGCAGAGACGACGCATATTTTTCGCAGAAGCTCATCAGGTTATGTACCACCGTTCCCTGTATTACGAGCATAGACAGCACAATCCCCGCATCGCAGTTCAACTACGACGCGGCTGCTGAAAAACTCAAGGCGTACGGTGCTCCGGCCGTTGCAAAATCGTACGCCGGGCTCTCCGTGGAAACCCGCGCGAAGGCTGATGATGGCAGTATGCAGTCTCCGGTCGATACGGCTGGGAACGTAAAAACGGAAGAGACGGAGGCGCCCGCAGAGGATGCAGATTCCGTACAGCTCACACCGCTTACGAAAAATACAGGTGATTATCGTGCTGTTACAAGCTTAGAAGAACTTGTTCCCATCATCGACGGCATACTTGCATCAAACGATAAATCCGTCGCACTTGACTGTGAAACGGACAGCCTCGATACGATGCAGGCAAAACTTGTCGGCTTTTCGCTTTGTACTGAAAAGGGAAAAGCATTTTACGTACCGCTCATCCTCTCCGACGCGCTTTTCGGCGGCCCTCTTATTTCACACAACGACGCACTTGTGCAGATTGAACGTCTTTTCTCAAATCCTGCTGTTACAGTCGTCATGCATAACGGCAAGTTTGATTACGAAGTGCTGCGCACCGCGGGCATGAAACTTGCTGATTCCGATTATCCTGCTCCCTCATGCTGCATTGCCGATACGATGGTCGCGGCATGGCTGCTTGACCCCGACAGAACGGGAAGGACACCCTACTCGCTTGAATATCTGTCGGAAACAAAACTTTCGCTCGCCGGTACTGAATACGACGATATTGTCCCGAAAGGTGCCTCATTTGCCGATGTACCGCTTGAAAAAGCTGCTCCGTACTGTGCAGAAGATGCCGATTTTACGTGGCAGCTCTGGCAGCTCTTTAAACCTAAGCTCGAAAAAAAAGGCCTTTCAAAACTGTTTACCGAAACGGAAATGAAGCTGCTGCCGGTTCTTGCAGAAATGGAAAGGCGCGGCATCCACCTGGACACAAAACAGCTCGACAAGTACGACATAGAACTTACGGAAAATATTGCATCGACACAGCTTGCCGTTTATGAGCTTGTCGGACATGAATTCAATATTGCATCCACAAAACAGCTGCAGGAAGTTCTTTTTACCGAACGCGGACTCAAACCGGGTAAAAAGACAAAGACCGGATACTCAACAGATACAAGCGTGCTTGCAGACCTTGCGGCATGGGATCCGGTGCCGCGCAAAATACTCGATTACCGTGAACTTGCAAAACTTCAGTCGACGTACGTCGAAGCGCTTCCGAAACTGTGCGACACGAACGGCCGCATACACACAAGCTTTATCCAGACAGGAACAGCTACAGGCAGGCTCTCGTCGCGCGACCCGAACCTGCAGAACATTCCGATACGCAGCGAAGAAGGACGGCGCATCCGCTCAGCATTCACGGCCGCGCCCGGAACGGTTCTCGTCTCTGCCGATTACGCGCAGATAGAACTCGTCGTGCTTGCCCATCTTTCAGGCGATCCGAACATGTGCAAAGCGTTCAACGACGGCGTAGACGTCCACCGCGCGACCGCTTCACTGATATTCGGCGTGCCGCCGGAGCAGATAACACCGGACCAGAGACGGACGGCAAAAACAATCAACTTCGGCGTTATCTACGGGATGAGTGCTTTCCGGCTCTCAAACGAACTCGGAATCCCGCGCACCCAGGCAGCGGCATTCATCGAAAGTTACTTCAAAACATATTCCTCCATCCAGCAGTTCATCGACAGTACTGTCGCGGGTGCGGAAAAGACCGGCTACGTTGAAACGATTTTCGGCCGCAGGCGCCCCATCATGAACATCAATTCGCGGAACAAGCTTGAAAAGGCCGGTGCCGAACGCATAGCCGTAAACACACCGGTTCAGGGAAGCGCAGCCGATATCGTCAAAAAGGCCATGCTCGACGTGGACGACGCGCTCCGCATAAAGAGGACAGGCGCGCATCTTCTGCTGCAGGTTCACGACGAACTGATTCTGGAGTGTCCTGACAATAAAGATGCAGTTGACGACACCGTCGCGCTCATCCGCGACAAAATGGAACATGCAGTAAAACTTACCGTACCGCTCCGCGTTTCAGTCGAAACAGGCAGAAACTGGGGAGAGTTCCATTGATTGTATGCGTTACTGGCCCTATGGCGGCAGGAAAAAATGCTGTCTCCTCCATACTGACAGACGCCGGCTGGGCATCCGTCGATGCGGATGAGCTTGCACACGAGGCGATCGTACATAAAACGGCAGAAATTATTGCGGCCTTTTCACAGGAAGCAGAGAAAGCCGGCGTAAGACTCACAAAAGCAGACGGTTCGCTTGACAGGCGTGCGCTCGGTTCGATCCTGTTCACAGACACATCGCTGCTCGCCAGACAGGAATCAATCATATATCCTGAAGTAAACAGACTTTCAGACGCCTTTGTTGCTTCTCATGCAGAGAAAAATGTAATACTTAATGCGACCGTTCTTTACAAGATTCCAGACCTTATGATGAAATGCAGTGCTGTATTCTATGTAACCGCTCCGTACCTGATCCGCCTGATTCGTGCAAAAAAACGTGACGGCATGACATGGCGCCAGCTTTTCCGGCGTTTCCGGAGTCAGCGGAAATTGTACCGGCTGTATACAGAAACCGGCATTCCCGTCATAACGATACGAAACACGGGAAGCTTTTCAGAGCTCCGCAATGAAACGGAAGCTGCCGTCAAACAAATTACAAAAAATACTTAATTCCTTTTCCCAACTGCCGATATTCAGTATAGAGGATGGGAAATCTTATGGAACAGAGACGTACATTATGGATTATTGCCGCAGTCGGAATATTTTTGCTGGTAGTTCTCGGCGCAGCGCTTATACTCTATTCACCGACAGCTCACAGCACACAGACGATTGCTGCAATTGCTCCTGTTGAAAAACCGGCTTCAAGCGGATGGGTTTCTGCTCCGGAATCTTCATTTCAACCGCAGACGGCTCCCGAACAGACATATGTACAGACAACAACGCCTCCTCCGGCTGAAACACCTGCTGCATCAGCAGAAACTTCCTCTACAAATACGTCACAGGGGGTAACTAAGGTCGGCGATATGACTGTCATTGCTCAGAATGCGACTGTATACGGCCTTGAAAAAAAATATCCGGCAGATACAGCTCAGGACGGCTCAACCACGATCGATCTTAACACGCTGAAAACGGCTCCTGCCGTATCAAGTGAAGTTACTCCCCAAAATGATATAAGTGCAAAAGCTATAGAAAGTGTAAAACAGACAGCACATGCAGAACCGGTAAATCCGCCGGTTACGGAATCCGTCAAGAAAACTGTTCCGAAAGCAGCTGTAAAAGAAAAAGCGGCGGCAAAAGAAGCTCCGAAAGCTGCAGCAAAACAGTCCGCACCGAAGACAGCAAAAAAGGCTGCAACCGTCACACAATTCTGGGTACAGGCAGCAGCATTTACGAACAAAAAAAGTGCAGATGACGCGAGGACGATTCTTGACAATAACAAAATTCCGGCAGATGTCTTTACCTATAAGGACAACAGGGGACGCATGTTTTATCGTGTAAGGATCGGCCCGTATACAACAAAAAGTGAAGCAGAATACTGGCGAACGCGGATTGTACAGATAGCAGAATTTATAAATACACAGAGTTATATAACAAGCACAAGCTCGGCTGCGAATTGAAAACAGTATCTATTTAATAATCCGCCCCATGGGGCTGTCTGAAAACTTCGTTTTGGACATTGAAGAAAAAGGCCGATCCGTAAGAAAAAACTGCGGGTCGGCTTTTTTTATTTTAAAAACGATCCGGAAATACACATTTGAAGCGAATTATAGTATATGAAAAATTTTCATAATCAATCCGCTTTATCAGTGCTCAGAACGCTGGTCTGTTTCATATTATGTCCGCTTGGGGCAGAACCGCAGACGAAGCAGCTCTTTTATCAGCTGGACCTGTCAGCTTCTGCATCTCTTGATATTCCGGCTGAAAATTCAGCTCTGTATTCTGCAGGAGGGACAGCCGGTATGCGCGCACTGTTCCGTGACTGCGACATCAGGATATACGACACGCTTCCGGACACGTCATCAGCGGACTACAGTACCGTTTCTTCTTTTTCTGATTTCTGTGCTCTTGCCAAAAAACCTCAGTACGGCGCAGCTTTCAGCTTTAACCGGTTCATACACTTCCCGGTTAAAGTCTTGACAGGCACACTCTCTCCCGGCGGCAGTTTTACGCGCCTTTCATCTCCTGAGCTGTCTGTATCAGTATCGCCCCTTGCAAAATCATTTTCCACAAAAACAGGGCTTTCATCCGCGCTTCCGTCCGCCTCGTCCGGTGAAAAACAGCTTGCAGGATTTGCTGAAATAAAGGTACCTGAAAAATACCGCACATTTTCCGGTACCGGTATTTCATTCTTTTACAGAGAAGACAAAACGTTCGCAGGTTCTGCGGTGTGCTGTGTAAAGCTGCCCCGCATGATGAATACAGGATTCGCTGTTACTGCAGGACGATTTTTTCTTTCAAATACAAGTATGTCATGGTTTTCAAACACGAACTTTTTTCTCCCCGGATGGTTCACGGCGTTTTCATGTCAGGCATTTTTTACATCACAATTCTTCATGTCGCTGTTTACTATTAATGCCTATGAACAACCGTCTGACAAACCGCGACTTACGTACAGGAGTGAGAACAAGCTTGCTCTCGGCGGTTTTGCACTTCATTTTGCAGGTTTTGCCTCTGATGGAAAAGATATCCGCTGCACTGACAATTCGCTGCTCAATACACTCGCGCAGATCCGTATCATTCCTCAGTACACATGGCGATTTGCATCACCCCGCCTGCCGTCTTTATGTGCAGGAGCAGCATGTCTCGTTCAATACAGGCAAGACAGAAGCGGAGAATGTGAATACGGCGATATAAAATATGCGTTTGAAACACGATACACCGATAAATATATCTCAGGCGAACTCTCATTCGGAACATCTTCCATCCGTTTTCTGGACGACACAGAAGAATCCGCAGCTGCAACAGGATACACTGCTGCAGCCCGGTTCTCACACTCAAAGTCAGGTATACGCTCTTCTGCTTCGGCATCCTGTACATTTTCGGAAAATTCTGCGGAAGAAACCTGTACACTCTCGTTAAATACAACCGGAAAGGGTATACGCACTTCAACATCCGCAAAAACCTCGTTCGGACAGAAAGACGGTGACTACGATGGAGGAACAGCCTCACTCGGGTTTGCATGCACTTTTTCTTCAAGGTATCTTAAATATACCGCGCGGATAAATATTAAAACAGAATACTGAACACATACATCGCAGCAGTATCAAATAAAAAGCCTGCCCAGAACAACACTTCTTAAAACTACAAAAAATTGCATTGGCTAACCAGCTCATCTTACTCCGAATCCAATGGTACTATGCAGCTGTACTGTAATGACGTTCACACGGCAGATTCCCCAACAGCCGGATACTATGGTATACTATGCGCCAGGGAGCAAAAAAATGGACGATCAGGTTTCTGTTCAACCGCATAAACGAAGAATACGTTATGCAGGTACGCACCCTCATACCTTTTCTGAAAAATACAAGGAATTAAATCCCGAAAAATACAAGGAAGACATCCAGCATATTATTTCCCGGGGAGATACTCCGGCCGGCACCCACCGTCCGGTTTGCCTGCAGGAAGTACTTACAATTCTTGATCCAAAGCCCGGAGAAACAGCGGTAGATGCTACGCTCGGGTATGGCGGGCACACCTGTGAAATACTAAGAAAAATCCTGCCAGGCGGAATGCTCTACGGACTTGACGTTGATTCTGAAGAGCTGGCTAAAACAGAATCACGAATTCGTGCAAAAGGATTCGGCCCTGAGTCGTTTGCCGCGATACATACAAATTTTGAAGCTCTTCCAAAAATACTTTCATCGGTCAAACATCCCTGTGTCGACATGATTCTGGCCGATCTGGGTGTTTCTTCCATGCAGATAGACAATCCGGAACGTGGTTTTACCTTTAAGAATGACGGTCCGCTTGATATGCGGATGGATCAGCAGACAGGAGAGACTGCATCTCATCTGCTGACACGCATTCCGGAAGGTAAACTTGCATTTATTTTACGGAATAACGCTGATGAACCCGATGCGGAACCAATTGCTCATGCCGTTTTTCAAAACCGTGAGAAAATGCTTACAACAGAAGATCTTTCAGGAATCATACGGGAAACGCTGACAGGATTACAACGCACTGAACGGGAAATACTAAAAGCAGAACGGCGGGTATATCAGGCTCTGCGGATAGACGTAAATGAAGAGTTTCAGGCATTGGATGTTTTTTTGTCAAATCTGCCGTACTGCCTTAAATCCGGCGGACGCGCGGTAATCCTTACGTTTCACAGAGGAGAGGACGACCGGGTAGTCAGGTCGTTTGAAGAGGGAAAAGAATGCGGTTTGTATTCCCGTATTCAGGACAAGGAAATAAGAGAAAGCAAGGAAGAGCGCTACAGTAATCCCCGCTCCCGCTCAGTGCGGCTGCGCTGGGCTGTACGATCGTAATCGACAGAAGAGCGCGGCTCCTTGATACAAAGCATAAAAGCGGATACCATTATGCAGGTACAGCAGGAAGGAATTATATTTTTCTTTACGGGCATGAACCTGCTGCCTGGATTTGACAATAGTCATCGGAGTAGTTGAATAAACAGGTATAATAAGGTATATTTATTAATACTCTATCTTGGGATATTATTTATAAGAGGTAAACAATATGGACTTTGATATTTCCAAAGTACGGAATATCGGTATTAGTGCCCACATTGACTCGGGTAAAACCACTCTGTCGGAACGAATTCTGTTCTATTGCAACAAAATTCATCAGATTCATGAAGTTCACGGCAAAGATGGTGTCGGTGCCACAATGGACAGTATGGATCTGGAACGTGAACGTGGTATCACGATTCAGTCTGCAGCAACACAGGTCACATGGAAAGGTTATACAATCAATCTGATTGATACACCCGGCCACGTTGACTTTACAATTGAAGTTGAGCGCGCACTCCGTGTTCTCGATGGAGCAATCCTCGTTCTCTGCGCAGTCGCGGGTGTTCAGTCTCAGTCAATCACCGTTGACCGCCAGCTCAAGCGCTATCATGTACCCCGCATGGCATTCGTCAATAAATGCGACCGTCAGGGTGCTAATCCGCTCCGTGTCTGCAAACAGCTCCGCGATAAACTCGGACTGAATGCTCATATGATGGAAATTCCGATTGGTCTTGAAGATAAACTCGAAGGTGTTGTCGATCTTATTGCCATGAAAGCACTCTATTTTGAGGGCAACGATGGTGTTGATGTTCGTGTCGCGGAAATTCCTGCATACCTCGTCGAAGATGCAAAGAAATACCGGCAGGATCTTGTCGATGCAGCTTCAATGTTTGATGACCAGCTGATGGAAGATGCACTCGAAGGAAAAGAAACAGAAGAAGAAATTATTGCAGCATGCCGTAAGGGAACGCTTGCAGAACAGTTCGTCGGTGTTTTCTGCGGTTCAGCACATACAAACAAAGGTATTCAGCCGCTGCTTGACGGTGTTACACGCTATCTGCCTGATCCGACTGAAGTCAAAAATACTGCACTTGACCTTGACAATAACGAAGCGCCTGTCATTCTCGAATCAAAACCGGATAAGCCGACTATCGCGCTTGCATTCAAACTTGACGACGGTCAGTATGGTCAGCTTACCTATGTCCGTGTCTACCAGGGAACTATCGCAAAAGGCTGTGAACTTTACAATACCCGTGCACGCAAGAAGTTCAAGGTAGGACGTCTTGTACGCATGAATTCCAACAAAATGGAAGATATTAACGAAGCAACTCCTGGTGACATCGTTGCATTGTTCGGTATCGAGTGCGCTTCCGGTGATACATTCACAGGCGGCGGGCTTAACTATTCCATGGCTTCTATGTTTGTGCCGACCCCGGTTATCTCCCAGTCCATAATGCCGAAAGATAAGGCTGCAGCAGACCAGCTGGGTAAAGCACTTAACCGCTTTACAAAAGAAGATCCGACATTCCAGACGTTCGTCGATCCTGAATCGAACGAAACAATCATCAAAGGTATGGGCGAACTTCATCTGGCAGTTTACGTTGAACGTATGAAACGTGAATATAACTGCGAAGTTACGGTCGGACAGCCTCAGGTTGCATACCGTGAATCTATTACTCAGAGCGCAACATTCAACTACACGCATAAAAAGCAGACTGGTGGTTCCGGTCAGTACGGACGTGTTGCAGGTATCATGGAACCGCTCGAAGGAAAAGACTACGAGTTTGTGGACGCAATTAAAGGCGGTGCAATTCCCAATGAATACATCCCGTCCTGCGATAAAGGCTTCCGCAAGGCTCTGGAAAAAGGCACACTCATCGGCTTCCCGATTGTCGGCGTAAAGATGACCATCAACGACGGTCAGTATCACCCTGTCGATTCTTCCGATATAGCATTCCAGATGGCTGCAATCGGAGCATTCCGCGAGGGATATGAAAAGGCAAAACCAGTTATTCTTGAACCGATTATGAAGGTCTCCATTTCGGGACCGACAGAGTTCCAGGGCAATATGTTCGGCCTTATCAACCAGCGCCGCGGTGTCATTGTGGATACGACTGATGAAAACAATACTTCAACAGTCAATGCTGAAGTACCGCTTTCCGAAATGTTCGGATTCTCAACAATTCTCCGCTCATCCACACAGGGAAAGGCTGAATTTACCATGGAATTCCTGAAGTACGGTCGTGTTCCGAATGCAGTTGCAGAAGAACTCCAGAAAAAGTATCAGGAACAGCGCAAGGCTGAACAGAGATAAGGAGTGATGTACATGGATAAAAAAGATCTTATTGACCACAGCCCCGTCCGCAGTTTCGATAATATTACAGACGGCGGACTTAAAGACGGTGAAATGGGCCTCATCACTTCAAAAAAAGGACTCGGCAAGACATCTGTCCTCGTACAGTTTGGTCTCGACGCACTTCTTCACGGGAAGCAGCTTGTTCATGTCTCTTTCGACCAGCATTCTTCAAATGTAATTTCCTGGTATGACAGCATATTTACGGAAATTTCAAAGAAGAAGAATATGAACGATTCTTCTGAACTGAAGGACAGCATTGTACGTGACCGTACGATCCTCAACTTCAATCAGGAAACGTTCACACTGCCGAAAGTCATCAATACTCTTCACGCGCTGAAGGATGGCGGTATAAAAGTTTCCGCACTTATAATTGATGGTCTTAATATGGACAAAGTATCAAAGGACGATATTGCTGCAGTTGATAAATTCGTAAAAGACGAAAAAGTCACAGCTTGGTTCAGCGATACAAAAGAGAGTTCAAAACTCGGCGATTCATGCCGTGCTGAACTTCAGCCCTATTTTTCAGCAGTCTGCCACCTTGCTCCTGCACAGAACTGCATCACACTCAATGTGATGAAGCTCCGTGACAACAAGGATATAGCGGAAACCATCAACCTGGATCCGAAAACTTTGCTTATGACCACAAAATAAGAAAAAGTACAGAGTATTTCTGTTGATAAATACTAAAAAGGTGCCTGTAAATGCAGGCGCCTTTTTATTTGTATAATAATTGATATGCTGCTACAAAAATCACAAACCCTGACACAAGAGACCACTGAAAAAATTCCCTTGAGCAGTTTCTTGCCCATATGTAGTGTAATTATTATGAGAATAATCTCGAAAACGATACTTACAATTTTGAAATTGACACTTTTTCAGTGGCCACCGCAAGCGTCGGGGTATTAAACCCTCCGCATGAATAAAATTACCGGCGGAAAAATTCTTCACAGGGAACAAAAAAGCCGGCCTAACGCCGGCATTTGTGGGTCACAGATAACTCTATCCTGGTTGAGTCTGTTGACCGTCTCTTCATACTCAGCCTCTGCAGGCTGGTCGAAAGCAATTAAATGGTGACTATGCACTCTACTCTGAACGGCGGATTTTCAGTCATTGGCTGCCCTCCACTGTGCTGGTCATAAATGGTATTTCTTTACCATTCCGCGTGCTTCACACGCTCTGTTCCTCTCACCACTTAGAATATTATCACACTTTCACAGAAATGCAAGCAAAATCATCAAAAATAGTATCGTAAACCATCCGTGCACGATCAGTTTTCTATTCCTTCCAGGGGAATATAAATGATTTAAATGAACGGGGACCGAGCATTTCCTTATCATCCTGAATAAGCTCTGTCCAGGGAATATATTTACGGTCCTTTGAAGTCTTTAACTCCGGATGTTTCTCGAGATAATCATACTTATACAGCCGCAGACGCAGTGCATTTACCTGACCCAGGGTAATGCCCGCCGCAGAGGGAAGCAGCCCTACCATCAGAATGGACAATGCAAGCAGTACGAGCGTGTATAATGCCATAAATAGTGAAAATCCTGTATTGTCAAAGAAAATGATAAAACATTTTTTGAGGCATTTTTTAAAATCGTTATGCATGAGAGACCGGATTGCCACAAACCACTGAAGTGCGAGAAGTACTATAACGACAACCCACGTAAACAGAGCACCTATAAAAATACTGATGAGGGATTTCTGTGCAAAATAAAAAGGAATACTTACATACGTTGCTACAACAATACATCCGGTCAGAAGACCGAACAGGGCTCCGTCTTTTATGCATCCTGGTATTGCTTTAAAGTAATCAGCAACGTGCACTCCGCCGAAATTCGCAATCTGCGCAGCAGAATCTCCAAACGCAAAGGTCAAAATAGAAATTGCAATTAAAGCCAGAAAAAGAAAGATGACAGCAAGCGGCACTATATTTCTGGAAACGTAGATAAGGGAAGTAAATCCAAGTATTCCGGCAAGGACAATAAGGTTTGGAATAATAACAGCCATCATATTATCCCAGCCGTCGCAAAAATTCTTTTTGATGAAAAATAAATACATATTTTTATATTACATCTATTTGCGTTCAAAAGCAACAAAGGTTATACTAAAACCATGAAAAATGACATTAATTCAAGCATGTCGCTGCTGTCACGGATTCATTCCGATACTGCAGATTTTCTCACGAAGCGTCTCGCAGAAAAGGGACTCCCCCATTTTGTCTCTTCTCACGGTTTTATATTGTTTCAGCTTTCCCTTCAGGATTCTCTTCAAATGAAAGAACTGGCTCAGCGGATAAACCGCGACAAATCTACAGCAACTGTACTTGTACGGAAACTCGAGCAGGAAGGTTTTGTAAAGAGCATTGAAAGTCCTGCCGATGCACGCAGCAAACTTATTTCACTTACTGCAAAAGGCAGAAAATATAACGAAATAACAGCGGATCTGTCAGGTGAACTGCTCAAAACGTTTTATAAGGGGTTTTCGGCAGATGAGCAGCAGCAGGTTTGCGGGTATCTTACGCGGATTGCGGAAAATTTTGAAAAATAAGAAAAAGCAGTTGACTTTTGTTTTATATAAAACTATATTTCCTGTGTCATGACAAGGATAGTTTTATGAAAAGAATAGCTCTTATTTTTGCTGCAGTCATCGTATCGTTTGCTGCAGTATCCTGCAGCGGAAAAAATGTAAAAACACAGTCCGTTGCGGTTTTTATTCCCGGAATCATAGCTGACAGCCCGATTTATGAAATGCTCGCTGACGGTGTAAAAAGTGCTGCTGATTCTTATAACGCAGGAAAGGAACAAAAAGAACAGGCAGTGCTGACCATTCTCGAAGCCGGCACTAATCAGGCAGAATGGTATTCAAAATTAACAGCACTTGCAGCAGAAGGTAAATACAGCGTCATTATTTCATCAAATCCGTCGCTGCCGGAACTTGTCGAACCGCTTACTCAGCAGTTTCCATCCCAGAAATTCATACTGTTTGATGCGTATAAGGCGGGAAACAGGAATATTGCAACAATCCGCTATAACCAGCATGAGCAGTCATACATTACCGGATATATGGCGGGACTTGTATCAAAATCGCACAAAATCGGACTTATCACTGCGCAGGAATATCCTGTTATGAACAATGTAATTCTACCCGGTTACAAAGAAGGTGCAGAGGCTGCGGCCGCAGGAACGACTGTAGATTTCCGCATCATCGGCAACTGGTATGATGCCTCAAAAGGTTCAGAACTTGCAAATGCTATGTATAAGGCAGGAATCGACGTAATTCTGCCGGTTTGCGGCGGCGCAGCACAGGGAGTCCTGAGCTCTGCAAAGGAAAATGGAAAATATCTTGTATTTTTTGACGAAACTTCCTTCGATAAGGCTCCGGGAAATATCATTTCCTGTGCTGCCCTCAGCCAGACTGAAATGGCTGATGAAATAACAACGACATATCTTGAGGGAAAAACCGAATGGGGAACGGCAAAAACAGTCGGTATTGCAGACGGCTATATCAATTTTGCTATAGCCCCTGGTAATAGCAATCCTGTTATTACGGACGACATGCGGACAAAAATGGCGGAAATCGTAGAACAAATAAGAAACGGAAAACTGCTGCTGCCGCAAGATTAGCAATATGGATATAGAACTTTCCCATGTTTCAAAACAGTATCTGCATAAAACAGTGCTCGACAATCTTTCCGTTGTATTTCAGGGAGGCAGAATACATGCGCTCCTTGGAGAAAACGGAACAGGGAAATCAACTACAGCTGCTATCCTGAGTGGAGCGCTCCCGTTCGACGGGGGGGCCATTCTCGCAGACGGAAAAGCTGTCCGCTTCGCCTCTCCCCGGGATGCTGTAGAAAAGGGTATACTCTGTGTACAGCAGCGCCCTCTTCTTGCCGACGATATCTCCGTAAAGGAAAATATTCTGTTGGGGATAGAATACAGCACAGAAGTCAAAAAAGACGGGCATAAAAAAATACTGCAGGAAATCGCCACTATAAAAAAAAGATGGGCTCCTCAGCTTGATATGCATACGCTTGTCGCCCATCTTGGCGGCGATGAACGTTTTTACACGTCGCTCATTGCAGCCCTTGCATGCAAACCGCAGGTGCTCATCCTCGACGAGCCGTCAGCACTGCTTGACTGGGAACAGCGCCGCGCACTGTATGCAAATATCAGGGAACTTGCAAATGGCGGTATGAACATAATCGTCATAACACACATTATGCAGGAAGCGGAACTTTATACTGATACAGTGACCGTTCTGCGGAAGGGCATGTCTGCTGAACAGTATGAAAACAGTAAAACTTTCGGGACAGAAGAAAATGAGCAGCGTGCCGGAAGAAGTAATACTGTACAGACTCCTGAAAACGGGAGTGAATATGAATGCCGCCGCGGGCCATGCGGCGATGCATGCGGAATGAAATGTGCTGTTTCCTTTTCCGGAGTTACAGTCCGCCCAAGAAAGAGACCGGGGCTGTTTGACATTTCTTTTTCGGCGGAATGCGGAAAACTTACACTTATAAAAGGACTGCAGGAAAGCGGTCTCGGCACGCTTGAAAATGTCATAACCGGGATGGAAACAACGCACATGACAGGTACCTGCATTCTGCAGACAGCAGATGTAAAACATTGTGTGCATCTCAAATCGGGAAAATTTTCACCTGCCTTTCTCAGGAAAAAGTCAGGGATACGCACGGCACTGATTCCATCCGATAGAACATTCCGTGCATCAAATCCGCAGCTTACCATCGGGCAGCTTCTTTGTGCAATGAAAAAAGGGATGGTAGATAACGCATATGCGGAAAAAATTATAAAGAGGGCAGATATTACCATTCTTCCGGATGAAACGGCAGCGGCCTTATCAGGTGGTATGCTGCAGCGCCTCATCATTGCCCGCGAGCTTGATACGGATCCTCAGTTTATTATAGCCTGTGAACCGCTGCAGGGGCTTGATATGCAGACTGCAGACCGCACAACAAAACTGCTCGGTTCCCTTGCTGCAAAAGGCTGTATAGTACTTATTCTGTCTTCTTCGGAGTTTCCCGTGGAAATATGCAGTACTGTTTATACCCTTGAAGGTGGAAAACTGACAAAGGAAGACTAATGAACGTATATACGTTACAATCAGAAAATAGAATGCGTTATTTTAAAACTTTGTTTTGCGCCGTCTATGGCGGACAGACAACGCTTAGTTTTTTTCAGGAGTATCCGTGAACCGCAACATACTTTCTTCAAAGGCACTGCCAGTTTTTACAGGCCTTCTCTTTACAATGATTCTGCTTGTTGTCTCTTCACACACTTTTTCGGCAGCGTCTGATTTTCTGACAGGTTCATTCACTTCCGGCTATTATTTGGGAGCTGTATTGAACACTGCAACTCTGTTTATGGCTGCAGGTCTGGGAGATGCCATCATTTTAACGACCGGAGAATTTAATCTCGGCGGAGAAGGACAAATTTATGCAGGGGGATTTGCTGCTGCCATAGTTCTCAATCTGACCGAAAACATGCCGCCTTCTGTTTCACTGCTCTGCGCATTTGCAGCCGCTGTTGCAGTACCTGCGCTTATGGCGCTGCTTTCCGCCCTTCTCAAGGAATTGAAAAATGCAAGTATTCTGCTTACTACGTTTCTTATATCCGCAGCGGTAATACCGTTCATCGATTCACTCATTGCCGGAAAATTCCGCGGTTCATACGGAAATCTGCTTGCAACACCTTTCATAAGAGAATCAGTAAGATTCCCCCACATACTGAATCCTTCTCCCCTCTCTGTCATTTCCCTGTCTGCGCCGTTATTATGCATTCTTGGCTGGTATCTTATCTACCGCACAGGATACGGAAAACAGCTGCAGATAACAGGCATATCAAATGAATTTGCAGCATACTGCGGATATTCCAGAAAAAAAATAATATACAGTTCACTTATTATATCGGGCGCGCTGCATGGTATAACAGGATTTATAGCAGTCACAGGAACATACTACACGTGTCATTCAGGATTCTACAGCGGCATGGGCTGGGATGCATTGTCATGCGCACTCATTGCTGCATCTAATCCCGCCGCAGTCATTCCTTCAAGTCTTATTTTATCGTGGATATTTACTTCGGCAGACAGGGTTTCACTGAATTACAATTCCGGGTTTGATATAAATCTGCTTATACAAGGTGTGATGCTTGCATGCATTTCAATCCAGTATGCGGGAGGTATGAGACATGACAGACATCATTCTTAATATTTTATTTTTATCGTCACCGCTTCTTCTTGCTTCGTTTGGAGCCCTTATAAGTGAATACGCGGGCCGTACGGCAGTTTTTATTGACGGTATAATAAATCTATCAGCCTTCCTCTGCTATGCATTTACCGTATTAACGAAGTCCCCCGCTGCAGGATGTATACTTTCTGTCGTATGCAGTACAGCATTCATATTACTCTTTTTAACTGCAGTAGAACAGGTACACGCAAACCCGTTCCTTGCAGCACTTGCCCTTAATATTTTTTCCGGCGCCATCGTATCATTGTTATCAGCCGAAATATTCGGCACAAGAGGCGTACTGACATCCCCTCTCTTTACATTTCAGGCAGTACCGGCAAGGTACAGTACGTTTATTGCGGCATGCATTCTCACAGCAGCCGGCATTATCTTTCTTTTCGTGACAAAACGGGGATTGTACATACGGATAACGGGAACTAATTCTGACGTATTGCTTTCAAAGGGTATAAATGTTTCCCGCACCAGAGTACTGGCGGGATGCCTTGCTGCAGTATACGCATCATGTGCCGGCTGCATACTTGCAATCCGTCTTTCGTCCTTCGTTCCCAACATATCAAGCGGAAAGGGATGGCTTGCCCTCGCTGCCGTTTTTTTGGGAAAGAGAACAAGCACGGGAACTATTATTGCGGTTGCAGCCATGTGTGCTGCCGAATATTTTGCTGCCAATTTGCAGAATGTACTTCCGCATATCTCAACACCGCTGCTTCTTTCATTTCCTTATATAGTGGCAATTATACTTATTTTCATTGAACCTGGAAAAAACTCCGGAAATTAATTATCAGACGGATTCATTACGGTTTATATTCTTCAACTGCGTCCGGATCAAAATCTATGGTTTCACGTTTACCAGATGGAACGCCTGCTTCTATTTCTGCTTTGAGTTCCGGCGAAATAATATTTTCGATTTTCACATCGTCATCTGTTCTTTTGACGATATCATTAACAATATCCTTTGTTTTGAATTCTTCAAGGATATTTTCCAGTTCCGTCATATTCTTATAACTTTCTTCACTTTTTTCGCCGACTGCAGACATCCGCTTTACGATGTCCTCTGTTCCTGTCCTTATCTCTTTTATTCCTGCGACAGCTTCGCTGAACAAGCCCGTCATTGATTTCATTTCTGTAGAAATATTCTTCTGCTGCACGGAAAGGTTCTGACAGTATCCGTTTATCTTATCAGCAGTAACAGCCGTGTCATTTGTCTTGGATGTAATCTGCTTTGTTGTTTCATCAATTTTTTCAATACCGCCCGTTATTTCATTCAGAGAGTCAATCATCTGCTCGGAATGCTCACTAACCTTCCTGAACGCTTCAGCTGCTGCATTGCTTGATTTGTTGGCAGCTGTCGCATTTTGTACGATTTTATTAATTGAATCGCCTATTTTTTTTGCATTGTCAGCCGTTGATTCGGCAAGATTTCGTATTTCCTCGGAAACTACCGCAAACCCTTTTCCGGCTTCGCCTGCATGGGCTGATTCTATTGCGGCATTCATTGACAGCAGATTTGTCTGCTCCGCTACCGTATCTATTATCGTAACGATTTCACCGATTTCATCAAGGCTGGAAGTAATCTGCTCCAGTAAATCATTCGTTGCAGATATTTTTTCATCACCGTCGGCAACAAGTTCCCTCATTTCTTCTGCACTCTTTGTCCGTTCGGCAGCTTTTCCGCTGATCCGCCCAAGCGTCATGGACATATCTTCAACAGCCTTGTCACTGTCGTCTATAGCTTTAGTCTGCGCATTGTTATCCCGCACAAGGACATCAACTTCGCCATCGATTTCCTCAATCGCTTTTGCAACACGCTCAACGGATTCGTTTATCTGATCAAATTCTTTCGTGATTGATTCAATATTTGCATTAATCTCTGCGGTTGCCGCTGCCGTACTATTGGCAGAATCGTTTATTGAGTACCCTGATGAAATCGCACGGGATGCCGTTTTTTTTACAATGAGAAAAAAATCATTAAGTTCCGTTACCATTCGATTCATATTTGCCATCAGGCTGCTCATTTCCGTACTGCCGGATGGAACGATGGAAACAGTAAAATCCTTCTCAGTCAGTTTTGCGGACATTGCCTGTATCCGCTTGATCCGTCTGCTTATTCTTGTAGTAACTATAATAAGCGAGAAATACAAAACGACTGCAGCAATGACACAAAACACCAGTTCTATGACGACGTAAAGTCTTTCTGCTGTTTTGAGGACTTTTGTAAAGTCTTCCGAAAGCTTTACGATGGAATCCCCAAGCCTTTTTGTGCCGGCATAAATATTCAGATTCTGAAGGTCAAAAAATTCAAGCTGATCATTGAGATACTGCACAGGCTGAGAGTAAGGATAGCGTCCCTTTGCAAAACGGAAACCATACCATTTAACCTGCTGGGCAATCTCACTCTCCGGTATTTTTGTCTCCTGCATACGCTGCAGAACCGGGTCAAGCACATTAAAACCGGCTCTTATGCTGTTCCAGATGGTAATGGTATTCTCCTGACTCTGTTTAAAGAAGTCCGGAAAGTAACGGGTAACCGGATCTGTTGCTATACTGTTCATTATATCGGCTAAGTGATTAGTTTTAGTTTTCCAGTCAGTATAAACTGTTGTTGTATCAACACCACGATAATCAACAGAGCATATAAAATTATCAATATCAGCAAGACTGTACTGAAGATCAGCCTGCAGATATTGATAATTCTTCATGCGTTGGACAATATTCGATCCGTATAGGGCTACAAAAGCCAGAATACTGAATTGAAAAACAGCCCACAAAACAATGAGTGAAAATTTTGTATTAAGCTTCATATTGTTTCCTTACACCAGTATTTCATCACTCTGTATAGATTTCAGCACACTCATTTTAGCATATGTTTGAAAAAAATACATATAAACAGCTGTTATAAAACAGTCTTTTTATAACAGTTGTTTTTTCATTATTATATTCTGTCTGAAAAGTATCTAAGATTTAATATTTTTTAAAAATCAATTCAAGCTTTTCTTTTCCGATAATTTTCATAAAACTTGCAAGACGAGGCCCCTGATCCTTATTGACAAGAACGTGGTACATTGTTTCAAACAGTTGTTTGGGAGCTATTCCAAGTCCCGTTGCAACATCATATACCTTTTGCCCCAGTTCCTTTTCGTCAACATCATCCATCACAGGAAGCACCGTATCGCGTATTTGTGTAACAGCCTGCAGCTCGATATCCGTAAGCTCGGCTTTTTTCCCGTCAAGGCAAAGCGCAAATTTAAAATCTTCAGGAGCGCATTCAGTAACCCAGTACCAGGCACATTCGCAGCGGCGGCGGAGGCAGGCCACCTGTTCAGGTTTTACGTCTCCCAGCGATTCTATGACTGCATCGATATTTCCTGAATAAGTCTGGAGAAGTGTCGTAAGCATGCGGAAACCAACCTGATAGGGCATCGCACCAGGCATTTCCGGTTCAATCTGAGAAAGGATGTATACACGTTTTTCATGATTGAAAATATCTTCGTTCTTTGCTTTCTCAAGTTCCCATGCAATGCGCTCTGTCCGGTCATACGCTTCATACATAGTAATGACGTCCAGATCAAAACTGATTGCAAATTCGTGGTCCACTTTATTTACTGCAAAAATATAACGGAGAAGTTCCGGCTGATACACTTTGAGCGCGTCAGGAAGCGCAATGACCTTCCCTTTTGACGACGACATCTTTCCGGGAAGCCCCTTGAGTCCGACAAAATCGTATTTCATGGTAATAGGTGCATCCCAGCCGAATACTCTTTTTGAAACGAGTTTTGCGGTATCATATGATCCGCCCGGACTTACGTGATCCTTTCCGCCCGGCTCAAATACAACTTTCTCTTCATTCCATCTCATTGGCCAGTCGACACGCCAGCCGAGTTTAAATCCTTTAAATGTGCGAAGATCACCAGTTTCAACATTCCCGCATTCACATTTATATGTAATTCCGTACTCACCGTCGTAACCGGTTATTTCAGTTGTATCTTTGTTGCACCTTGAACAGAAAACTGAAACCGGCCAGTATTCATCTTCTTTCTTCATCTTGTGTTCGTCATCGCGGTACTCGTTAAGACACTCCTTAATGAGCTCACGGTTCTGCATAGCCTTTTTCATGCCTTCAGTGTAACGGTTAGCCCGGTAACGTGAAGCCTGATATAAAAATTCAGGATGGATTCCGACGTGCGGCAGTTCCTGCTCAATGTCAACTTCATGGTGACGCGCATAATTTTCATTGCGGCCGGTTGTATCAGGCACCATGGTAATCGGGAAGCGCAGATAATCTTTCAGAATTTCAGGATTGGGCATGTTGGCAGGAACTTTGCGGAAAACATCGTAATCATCCCATGAATAAATAAACCGTACGTTTTTACCGCGCTCGCGGAGTGCACGTACAACAAGGTCTACCGTGATGATCTCGCGGAAGTTTCCAATATGGACAGTACCCGAAGGCGTAATGCCTGAAGCACAGGTGTACAAATCACGGTCTCCTTTCTGGGAGATGATTTTATCTGCCATCTGGTCGGCCCAGTGGCAGAGCAGCGGATTTTTTTCATTATTCATAATGGATCATTATATAGTAGGCAAAAGAAATAAGCAATGACACGCTATTTTCATTTTCATAATTTTCTGATATAGTCATTTTATCTCCTTTAAAATTCTATCGAGGCATGTATGAAATCCATATCATGGGATAATCTTAACAAACTTGAAAGCTACAAAAAACTGCAAGCGCTCAAAGATGCTGTTTCTGTAGCGAAAGCATTAAGCGGCGCTGCCGGCGGAAAACGGGTTGCGGAATTTTCCATTCCGATGAGCAGCGGCCTTACCTATAATTATGCTGCAAAGCAGATAAACAAACAGGTCCTTACTATATTAAAATCTCTCGCTAAGGAAGATCAGCTTCTTGAAAAATTTGCAGCAGTGTACAACGGTGAAATCGTAAACCTCGGTGAAAACCGCATGGTTCTCCATCATCTTACGCGCGGCCAGCTCGGAAATGATGTCATCGTTGAGGGAGTAAACAAACGGGACTTCTACAGTAAGCAGCAGAAAGCGATAGCAGATTTTGCAGATAAAGTGCATACGGGAAAGATCGTCAACGAAAAAGGTGAAAAATATACAACCGTCTGCCAGATTGGCATAGGCGGCAGCGATCTGGGACCGCGCGCCATGTATCTTGCGCTGGAAAACTGGGCTAAAGCAAATAATACATTCAAGATGGAAGCACATTTTATCTCCAACGTTGATCCGGATGACGGAGCAACTGTCCTTACTTCGATAGATATTGCAAAAACAATCTTTATTCTTGTTTCAAAAAGCGGCACAACACTTGAAACACTTACAAACGAATCTTTCGTAAAGAATTTTCTCACAAAAGCAGGTCTTGATCCGGCAAAGCACATGATTGCTGTTACAAGTGAAACAAGCCCGCTTGCGAGCAGTCCTGACTATCTGGCTGCATTCTTTATGGACGACTTTATAGGCGGACGCTATTCTTCGACAAGTGCCGTCGGCGGTGCAATCCTCAGTCTTGCATTCGGATCTGACGTATTCGCCAGTTTTCTCAAAGGTGCGGCAGCTGAAGACAAGCTCGCAACAGAAACCGATATTACAAAAAACGCTGCACTCATGGATGCACTTATCGGCGTATATGAACGCAACGTTCAGGGATATCCTTCGACTGCCGTTCTGCCTTATTCACAGGCTCTTTCACGTTTCCCTGCTCATCTCCAGCAGCTTGACATGGAATCAAACGGAAAAAGCATAAACAGATTCGGCAAAAAAATTACATACGTTACCGGCCCCGTCATTTTCGGCGAACCGGGCACAAACGGACAGCATTCATTCTATCAGCTGCTGCATCAGGGAACAAACATAATTCCTCTGCAATTCATTGCATTCCAGCAGAATCAGACAGGAAAAGACGTGACGATTCAGGGGTCAACAAGCCAGACAAAATTATGTGCGAACGTTGCAGCGCAGATTGTTGCATTTGCATGCGGTAAGGATGATGAAAACTCGAATAAGTTCTTCGCAGGCGAACGTCCATCCAGCATCATCTACGGAAAGCAGGTTACACCTGAATCGCTCGGCGCGCTGCTCTCCCACTACGAAAATAAAGTCATGTTCCAGGGATTTATGTGGAATGTCAACAGTTTTGACCAGGAAGGCGTCCAGCTTGGAAAGACACTGGCAAAAACAGTACTTTCAGGAAAAATGGAAGGTGCATTAAAGGCATATGCGGAACTGCTTATAAAATAGCCGTATTTTTGTATCAATCTGTATAAATAGTCATACTGTAATACAACACAGTCTCTGACAAAAAAAACGCAGAAAAAGTCTTTCTGCGTTTTTTTTAATTCTGAAATAAATATAAAAAAACTACAGCTTGAACAATTTTCTGCAATTGTTATCAACAATGCTGCACAGCTGTTCCACACGCTCTCCGCGCGCATCAGCAACAAACTTGTACGTATGCTCGACAAAAAGCGGTGTATCCGGCTGCCCCCTCATGGGTACCGGCGCCAGGTATGGTGCATCAGTTTCGCATAAAATGCGGTCTTCCGGTACATACTGCAGAAGGGCGCGCATATCGTCCATTCTGCTCCGTTTTGTATATGTCACTGAACCGCTGAAACTGATGTACCAGCCCCGGTCGAGAAAGGGTTTTACTTCCTCAAGCCCGTATGAATAGCAGTGAATAATTCCTGTATCGTATCCTGTCTTTTTTATGCATTCAAGCGTATCGGAAAAAGCATCCCTGCTGTGTACGACGACGGGGAGATTCAGATTCTTTGCAAGGAGAAGCTGCATTTCAAAAAGTTCCTTTTCCGCGTCATACAAACCGGCATCAAAATCATCTTCACACCTGCCGTCTTCTCCTGACGGATTCCAGTGATGATCAAGGCCGCATTCACCGACAGCCGTTATTCCATCCGACTGTGCAATCTGCTGTTTAAGAATATCAATTTGCTGCATTCTTTCCCGTATTGCGTTCACGTCAGGCCAGATGCCTGCCGTATAATGAATCATACGTTGGACGGATGGACGGAGTGCCGGGACAACACCTTCTATAGCTTTCTGTACGGCGGCCTTTCTTACAGGAAGGTCATCACATGCCGTTCCTATATCCATCGCAAAAAAACAATCACGCTGAGCCATCTGAGAAAGAATATCCGCACAGTCGGAACATGTCCGCTCCTGTACCATACTAAAATGAAAATGTGTATCGGAAAACATAGCACGCTTATCTTGTAGTTTATAAATTTTGGTAAAAAATGACCGCCTTACTAAAGCAGCCCCTTTTACATACATACCAGGAACCGGGATCGAACCGGCACGACGTTTAACCGTCGAGGGATTTTAAGTCCCTTGTGTCTACCATTCCACCATCCTGGCAAGTGTCATATATGATATAGAAAATTTCTTTTTTTTACAATACCTGACTGAATAGACCGCTCATTTCGTCGCGCCACTCGATTTTTGTATCGCGTGATTCCCATTCAATTGTTTTAACAATCCTGAACGTTTTCAAATCACGCGGATTGTCAAAATGAAGCACGGCAAAGCGCCCTTGCCCGATATACGTAATCTTGTCGTTATCACCAAGTGATTCAGATTTGCCCAACTGCTGCAGGATGCAGTCAAAATGAGCTGGCTTTCCTGTTGTCCTGTCGGCAATTGCGCTTGTAATATCCTCTATGGGTTTGCCGCAAATCGGACAAATCACTTCCCTTGTCTTCAATTCACGGATTGCAGCATTTCTCTTCTGCTGCTCCTCTGGATTTTCATGAATTGTCCGTTGAAATACAGATACATGTACCTTTGGCTCTTTAGTGTTGTTTACCTGACTTCGATTCTGACCATTCTGATTATTCCAATTGTGTCTGCTGTGGCTGTGCCTGTTATTTCTTCCCATGCTCTTCACCTCTTAAATAAAATCTGCAGGGAAAGAACGAAAGTTTTTTCAATCCCTGAACAACGTATCATCATCAGGATCTTCTATAAGCTTTCTGCTTATAACCTGAGCAATACGTTGTATAGCATTATCAATATATTCCTCATCATGAATTTTTTTGCGCAGTTCAAGTACTCGTGCCGGAAGTTTTTCTTCCTTTTTTTTCTCAAGAACAAGCGTTGTTGTCTTTACACCAGAAATCATAAAAACTCCGAAAAAGCGTTTTCGATGTGATACACTGTCGGCATTCCCGGCATATCAACTACAATCACATCATATCGAATATAGTTCTTACTATATTGTCGATTGATTGAAAGAAAACGTTTAGACGTTTCGATAATTCTTTTTTGCTTCCTGCTGTCAAGGACATGCGCAAGTATTTCCGGAGTCCCATGCGGCAGGGTTTTTACTTCGACGAATACAAGCGTATCTTTTATGAATGCTATTATATCGATTTCACCGGTTTTTGTCCGCCAGTTACGCGTTAAAATTGAAAAACCGTGCGCTTTTAGATAATCTGCCGCACGGTCTTCGCCATACTGTCCTGTGATTTTTCTTGTATCTTTCACTGCATATTACGCAATATTTATTTTTCCGCCCAGAAACTGAAGGGGCACATCATTTTCAGAGTCTCCGTCATCCGAAAGCGGTTCAAGATCGTCTGCAAGTTCAAGTTCATCAACAGGCAGCCCCTCCCCTCCGGAACCTTTTTCCGGTTCAGAAAGCAGATGACCATATGTCAGGAGATAAGGAATAGACCAGCGCTTGAGGGCTGTAATGTGATAGGTTTTTGCAGCTTTACCTTCTGCCAGAAACATGTTTTTTCCATCATCAAAAAAAACTGGAGCAGAAAAACGCATTCCTTCTTTGACTTCACTACTTTTTATTTTTGTAAAATTATTCATTCTTTTGTCTCCCTTCTGCCTTCAATATAAAAGCAAAAATCCCTGACAATATAGTCCACGTCTCTTCCGGTACAAATGAACCAATTTCCTGTAACGAAAGAATAGCTGTTACAGATGTATTCTTTACTACAGGAATTGAGTTTTTTTCCGCAATTTCAATAAGTCTTTCTGCCTGTAAACCTCTTGCAACTGCCGTAATAAACGGTGCAGGCGCACCTTCCGGATACTTAAGGGCTACAGCTTTTTCCCCCGCCGTATTCATGCATTACCCCGAACAACAGAAACAGGTTCTGGCTCTGTACAAAAACCGGACAAAATATCTGAATCTGCCCATTCCGTTTCTACAGGAGTATCACCATGAAAAATATTCTGAAGCAGCGTATAAAACTGATTCTTCAGTTCTGGATCATTATGTATTTCATCGTAAGGATCTATACAAAATCGTATTTTTTTACACACCCCATTTATATAATATAGCACAAAAAAATACGATTTCATGTAAAAATCAATTTTTACTGCAAATTTTCCACTTTTTTTGCGTCCATTATCAAAAAAACATCTCAGCATACCGTTCCCGTGAGAGGCTCCGCCTGCGAGAGACACTTCAAAAGGAATCTGAACCCAGCTGCCACCGGACTCTTTGTCATCCTTAAAACCCCGGTGATTGAATAAAGTAAGCAATCCCTGTCGGGATTCAGGTCCGGGAATTGAACCTGCAAATATGCCTCCAAAAAACTGCCTCACCTCATCTGTAATTTCACTGATAAGCGATGAATCGGCGTTGTCTGCTGTATGGATAATCTTTTTATGTTCACTGTTGCGCTTTCTGCCGCTGCAATCCCGTTTACCGGCTTCCTTATCTCCATTTTTTCCTTCTCTACCCAGTATCTGTCCTACAGCATCTTCATCGGCAGGAAGTCCCTTCTGTTCCAGGATAAGTGCCGCTTCCGCAGCTTCTTTTTCTTTTCCTGAAAATTTTTCAGCCGTCCGTCTTGCTCTGTTGAGCATTGAAGGATCAAGCTTCATTCCAAGCTGCTTCATTTCAGAAAAAAGCGCAAGTGTAACAGAATCAGGGGAAAGTCCCAACGACATAAAATATGAGGCAAGCTGAGGATCGGCTATAAGCCCATCGGCATTTATCTGTGTGGAAAAATTCTGTACAACCGGCAGATCCGCAGAGAGAATGCCTCCTCTGTTCAGAGGCGTAAGAATAATCTTTTCATCACGGAACGAAACTACAGTAGTAAATGATGATCCTTTTTCCAGAAGTGTCTGTGATGTTACGGAAAAACGGCCGCCTGCAGCCGAAACTGTATATGACTGCGGTCCAGTCTGTGAGATTACATGTACAGAAACGAAACTACCCTCCCTCAGTACTTGTGAAACAGTTGTACCGGAGAGGGCAGTTTTATGTATGTATACGTTCTGAGTCGTATTCATGCCGCAGGAAAAAGTTTACTTTTTCTTCTTTTTGTCATCAACAGCTTCAGCTGCATGCTCTTCTTTGAATTCCTTCTTGATTTCAGCTTCCTGAGCAGCTGCTGCAGCATCGGCACGTGCGTTGCGGGCTGCAAGTTCAGCTGCAACATTACCACCGACAAGAGCCTTAACTTTTGCATTTTTACCGATTGCATCACGCAGATAGTAAAGCTTTGCACGTCTGACTTTACCAGGGCGAGTAATCTCGACTTTGGTAATACGGGGAGAATGAACAGGGAATACACGTTCAACTCCGACTCCGTAAGACGTTTTCCGAACCGTAAAAGTCTGACGTGTACCGGCTCCTCTTATGCAAAGAACGACGCCTTCATAAATCTGAATACGTTCACTCTTGCCTTCGACGATTTTGAAAAACACTTTTACTGTATCGCCGACATTGAAGCCCTGAGCGCTTGCACGTCTCTGTTTTTCTTCAATACTCTTGATAATATCCATAATAATCTCCATTTAGACAGCAGAGGCATCTCTTTTGAGACCTTTCCGCCTCTTTCTTTTATCTGCATGTTTCAGCAGAAACTGCCCGGTAATTTCCTCAATCATCTTTTCGGCTTCGGGAGTAAGCTGTCCTGCTGTTCTTGCGGCTGCTACCATGTCAGGTCTGTTTGCAAGCGTTTTTTCAAGACGCTTCCTCAGCTCCCACTTCCGGATTTCTTCATGATTGCCCGAACGCAATACTTCAGGCACTTCCATGCCTCTGTATATCTGCGGTCGTGTAAACTGCGGATATTCCAGAAGTCCGCCGCAATAGCTTTCCTCTTCAAGAGATTCTGCAGAAATAACACCATCGATCAGCCTGTAGACTGTGTCAATAATCACTTCTGCAGCAACTTCGCCGCTCGACATAACGTAATCGCCAATGGAGATTTCGTCGTCAACATAGGAATCTATTATCCGCTGGTCAATACCTTCGTACCGCCCGCAGATAAATACGAGTTCACTTTCGCGGCTCAATTCAAGCGCTTTCTTTTGTGTAAACGGTCTGCCGCCCGGCGTAACAAAAATTACGCGTTTCTTGTAAGCTTTTACACTGTCAAGCGCTTCTCCGAGAGGTTCCGCCAGCATAAGCTGCCCGGCTCCTCCGCCGTATGGACCGTCATCACAGGTATGATGTTTATCACGGGCAAAATCCCTGATATTCACCAGATCGTAGGCAATAATCCCCTTTTCAACTGCTTTCGCCATGATTGAGTTTTCAAAATAAGCGCGCAGAATGTCAGGAAATAAGGTCAGCACGGTAAATTGCATGGAATTACTCCAGAATCCAGAGGTGCATCAGCTGTACTGTTTTGTTGTCAATATCAATTTTACCGATGTGCTCCTCCGTAAAGGGCACAAGAACTGTACGGGGACTTCCCGAAGCAGTCAATTTGACAGTATCCGACAAAACATTGCAACTCTCGGAGAGTGTAACCTCAAAGAGGTAGGCTGCTCCGCCTTCCAATACGTCTGTGATCGTTCCCACCTTTTCGGCAGGTGCAGCC
>WSSedB1CaDRAFT_10000061_pt1 | contig 55318 bp, 47 predicted proteins | sample WetSurSB1Cattail_FD_9460 | JGI IMG/M metagenome (IMG submission 9460)
AAAATTGCCTGTCTNNTGGAACGTAACCGTCAAACTGAATGTCTGTGTGCATGCCGCACCTCCGAAATAATGAAGTATGCGGAGGTAGCCGTGCTACTTCCGCACCGGAGGTACACAACTGTTCCACTTTTTTATTTGTAAAGGCCGAGCGAAGCGAGCTCTGTATAGCCTTTACAAATATTTTGACACTTCTCCATAAACTTTTTTCGTCGACACTTCAGTATCCACACAATATGGTACTTGCATTCCCATACACTATGGGGTAACCTATTCACGTCTTTCATCTTATCTCCTATCTTTCGAACTTTGAGCGGTTCACTGATAGGAGATATTCTTTTATACTCCCGGAATTGTCAAACTCTTATAGTCACCCCGGCATAGCCGGGGGATTACCTTTTACACAAATTCCGTTACGCCATCGGGAACCTGAATATCAAGTTCCCTGTTATTTTTTGCCGAACATGCTCTGTGAAAAGGAGTATGTTCGGCATTTGTACAAACTTTGCTGCATAGTCGTTGTTAATTTCTGCAGAAGATATTTTATTTTGTTATTTTTCTCAGATGGTCCTTCAGCGTAATTTCCCGTGTGTAACCGTCGTCTTCATACAATTCGTATGAAGAACCGTCACCAAGAAAGGTGAAATGCTGCGTATCGAGTTTACCGCTGTTTGACTCCGGTCGGCACAGTGGTACCAGACAGCCGTGTCTTACAAAGAATATAACGGCGTTGAGAGGCACGTTTATGTAGTGATCTCCTTTCGCGGCGTCCTGCTGTACTGCAATACCGTTCTGCCATGTTACCTGAATCATATCTTCGGGAAGATATACGTAGCGTCCGATGGCATTCTGTTCGTATACAGGTGCAATGAGCAGACTTTCTCCCAGCATCAGTTCGTCTTCAACATGAAAAGCCCGCGTATCGTCAGGATAATCAAAAGACATCGGACGAAAATACATGCCGCCGGAAAGAGAAGCCTTGACGAATTCACTGTAGATGAAAGGAATGAGTGCATACCGGAGGTTCATTACGCTGCGGAAATCTTCAATCTGTTCGTATTGATAGCATTCCTGCCGGCAGGTATTCCATGCAGAATGATTGCGCATAAGCGGAGTAAAGACTCCGAATTCTGTCCATCGCAGCACCAGGTCGCGCGTCGTATCTGCTCCGAAACCGCCGATATCGGCTCCTGTGTACAGAAAGCCGCACATGTTGAGTCCCGGCAGCATCTGGATTTCCTGCTTGAGATGACCCCACCAAGAAGTATTGTCGCCAGTCCATATGCCGCCGTAACGGTGTGCGCCGATGCATGATGCGCGTGAATAGAGGAGCATTCTTTTACCGGGTGAAATTTTGCGCAGACCTTCCGCTGCAGCCCGTGTCATGTTTGCGCCGAAAAGATTGTGCACCATGTCATGCCGGAGCATGTTTGTGCTTCCGTCTTTCATCTGCGCTTTATTATAGAAACGCTCGTAATCGTCGGTACGGTTGAACGTGCTGCCGGCAAGACTTGTAAAGTCAAAGAATGAATTGATGTCTAGATTTTTACCTTCAAACGTTTTAACTTTTTTGAACGTTTCCGCAAGACTTTCATCCGAATAAAACATCGCGGGTTCGTTCATATCGTTCCAGAATCCTTCAATGCCAAGCGATGTAAGTGTTTCATATTTTGCACCGAACCAGCTGCGTACTTCAGGATCCAGAAAGTCAGGGAAATTCGAACGTCCAGGCCATACGCCTGCTGTATACGGCGTACCATCCTTTTTCGTACAGAAATAATTATGTCCGGTTCCTTCTTCATATACGCTGTATCCTTTCTTTATTTTTACGCCTGCATCGATAATCGGTACGAGATGGACGCCCTCAGCTTTCAATTCTGATGCAAACTTTTTCATGTCTGGAAACTTTGATTTGTCGACTGTAAAGTCTTCATAATCCTCCATGTAATCAATATCGAGGCAGACAGCGTCGAGCGGAATTTCCGCATCCCTGAATTTTTTAACGACTTCTCGGACATCATCCTCCGTACGGTATCCCCATCGGCTCTGCTGAAAACCGAATGCCCATCGGGGCGGAATATAACTCAGCCCGATGAGCCTCCGGAACTGCCTTGTTATGTTCGCAAGGGGAGATTCCCCCGACTTATCTGCCGTAATAATATAAAAATCGACACCCGTATTACTTCCGGTAACGGTGAGTGTGCCGGGTTCAGTCCAGCCTGCATCAAACGTGATGCGGGAAGATGTGTCAAAAAAAGTACCGAATGTTTTACTGCCTGTGACAATCATAAAGTTGTGGGCACCGTACAGCGATTCGGTCGTTTCGTTTTGATTGCTTTGATCTGAACACCAGCTTACATATCTGAATCCCCTCTTATTCATCCCACGCATATTTTCGCCGAGTCCGTAAATAACATCCTCGTTTCCCATTTTATAATTCCATGAAAAGGGTGAAGCGGAAAGCACTGTTCCGACAGGCGGAACTCCGGTATCAGACTGAATAGTCCTGACGACAGCATTGGTTTCAACTATTGTACCAAATGAAAATTTATATATCATATCTGTATTATAGTATTGATTTTTTCACATTTCTAGTGGTATAGTTAATAAAAGTACAATAAAAGTTACTTTCTGAGGAGGTTACGAGAAATGATAAATTCCCGCAAGCAGGAATCGGTTCAGCGGGGAAATGCTTTTTTCCCTATACAATATTACCTGATTGACACATCGAATCCGCTGTATAATCTGCCTCTCCACTGGCATTTGGAATTTGAGCTGATTCACATAATACAGGGCAATTATACGATATTCATCGGAAACTGCGAACAGATACTGCATCAGGATGATATATGCTTTATTACGAGCGGCATTCTGCACGGCGACGGTAAGGATGTTGAAAAATGTACATATGAGTCAGTCGTATTTGATCCCGATATGCTCAGACTCAAGAATTACAGCCCTGACGAATTTATCACCAGAATGATAGACCGCAAAATTTATACAGATGTTGTGATTACTCCGGATGAAAAAAATAAAGATTTTCTTTCCACTGTGAACAGTCTTTACAGCATAATGAAGAACAAACCTGACGGATACGAACTTTTTACGACAGGTTTTCTGCTTCAGTTCCTGGGGCTTATAAAGCAGAAAAAGTGCTATTTTGAAAAACAGCCGGAATCATCGACGGGAAGAAAACTCCGTACCGATCAGCTTAAAGCGGTGCTTAATCTGGTACAGACCAATTATAATAATCCGCTGTCACTTGAACAGATGGCCGAGACGGCCGGCCTTTCTCCTAAATATTTCTGCCGTGTATTCCGCGAAATGACACATCATACGCCGGTTGAATATCTGAATTTGTACCGGGTGAACTGCGCATGCGACAAACTGCGCAATACCGACGACCCTATTATCGATGTTGCGTACGGATGCGGCTTCAACGATTTCAGCTATTTTATCAAGATGTTCAAGCGTTACAAGGGTATGACACCATTCAAATACCGCAATTATGATGAATCACGGCATGCTGCAAATATACCAAAAGTATCATAGGCATCCTGTAAATACGATAAAAGAATGGACTGCATACACATGATTTGACATATACTTTTTCCATACATAACATAGAATCAGGATGAAACGCAGACGGAATATCTGCCGATTAAAATATGTTTTGGAGGAAAATATGAAAAAGGTTATTGCTGCTGCTGCTGTTTTCGCGCTCATTTCGTGCGGAACAGTCTTTGCGAAAGATGCAAAGAAGAATGATTCCGGCAGGATATCGCTGGAAATGTACTATTACAAACAGGAAAATCAGGAGGGGCTCAAAAATATTGTTAAAGCATTCGAGTCAGAAAATCCTGATATTTCAATCGATATGCTCATCATCCCGAACGATGCCGATGCGGCTATGTCCGCACGAGCCGCACAGGGAGAGCTGCCGGCAATCATGCAGATGCAGTCGTATTCCCGCGTAAAAGAATATGCAGAAAAAGGATATCTTGTGGATCTCTCAAAAGAACCTGCACTTTCAAAAGTAGTGGCAAGTTCTCTTCCTTCCGTTACGTACAACGGAAAGCTGTATGCACTTCCGATGGACTTTGCGGGAATCGGAATTATCTATAACAAAGATATTTTCAAGAAGTACAACATTAAAACTCCTGAAACATACCGCGATCTTGAACTCGCGTGCAAAACGCTCAAGGCAAACGGAATCGTTCCCTTCTCAGCTCTTCTCAAGGAAAACTGGTCAGTGGGCCATTTCATCACGATGATTCATACGGCGCTTCTGCAGGAAAAAAATATCAGCCCGGATAAATTTATTGCTGATATGAATGCGGGAAAGACAACATACGGCTGTGTCGATACGGCGAAACTTTTCAAAATTCTGGATTTCTATCGCGCTAATATGAATGACAACGCGGCAGAAATGGGCGGCGGAGAACAGCAGCAGTCGTTCGCAAAAGGGGAGTCGGCAATGATGGTGAACGGCCTCTGGGCTTACGTTGATGCGAAAAAGCTTAACCCGAAACTCAATGCCGGATTCATTCCTTTCCCTGTATATAATGATGCAAAAATGAACAAACTGTATGCCGATGTAGATTCGACTTTCGGCGTTTCTTCACAGTCCTCAAAAGAAAAACAGAAGGCTGCGCTTAAATTTATTAACTGGCTGTCAACGCCGAAAGCTCAGAAACTCTGGGTTTCTGAGTATAAACTCACGAATTCCTTTAAAGGCGGTGATTTTTCATCGCTCGGCGGACCTTTTTCCGATCTGATGAAATCTGTTGCTGAAAAAGGTTCTCTTCCTTGGGCTTTTTCCCAGTATCCGTCTGAAGTATTCGAGGATGCCTGCAAAAACGGTGCACAGCAGTATATGATGAAAGCCCGTTCCTCAGACGATGTTATAAAGACAGTTGATGCTCAGTGGAAAGCTGCAGCTGCAAGAAAATAATACGACTGCTTACACTGTGTAAAAATGTACAACTGCCGGAACTATTTTATTTCCGGTAGCGCATATTTTTGTGTATGCTGCAGTACCGTTTTTTAGTTCAATCGGAAGGTATAATACCCCGCGTCTCCGACGCGGTTGTTTATTTAATTTTACAACAAGGAAAACAAAACATGGTAGAGCCTAAAAGAAAGACCGTTTTCTATTTTACAATTTTCATTATTCCGTGTCTGGCGCTGTATCTGCTTTTTTTTATAACGCCTTTCATTAAGGGAATCGGTATCTCTCTTACGAACTGGGATGGGCTTACGCCGAAGACGCCGATTATTATGGAAAAGAGTCAGTTCGACACACTTGTACTTTCGAAACTTAAAAAAAAGTCTGACAGGGATTATGTTCTCAAATTGTATACTTTCGACTCCGAAGATAATTCATATAAGAGAATTGCTTTAAGCGGAATTGAACGGCACCGGCTTGAGCGCATATTCCGAAAGACTAAGTATGAACCTGCCATGAACAGATTCGTCGGACTTGATAATTACAGAAAAGTATTTACAGGACATGTCTATCCCGACTTTTATCCCCATATATACAAGCAGGAAAAATATACTGCCACATCCGATCTCCCATCCGTTATTAAAAAAGATGAGTTTGAAAAAGAGGTGATTAAAAACTGCAGGACAGATGACGAGCGCAGAATTATTAATGATGCATATGTGTTTAATAAAGAAAACAGGCAGTATATACTGTCGCCTTCATATGACGAATTTGAAATAACGACGCCGTTGTATGATATGAGTGAGCTTTCTGACGGAGGCAGTGTCAATGAAAGCCAGCTTGATGATTTTATCAGCAGCATGAACAATGCGGCGTTCTCCCGTGATAAAAATGCCCTCGCGTCAGTTGAAGAGTCTTTTATCACCGGCAATATGCTCAGCAGTGAATCAGCAGAGACTGTAAGAACTGCGGGGACAGCTTTGTACAAAGCCGGCAGACTGCGGAATACACTTGCAGAAGTATGGGTGGTAAAACAGTTCACTATGGGAGTAACCGGGTTCACTCTGTTTTTTGCACTGTTCTCAGTTATCGGCATAAATGTTCTTGCATTTGCCCTTGCACTTGCGCTTGATATCGGTATTCACGGGCAGAAAATACTCCGCTCCATTTTTTTCCTGCCGAACGTGCTTTCAATGGTTATTGTCGCGCTTATCTGGTCTCTGCTGTTCGTTCAGCTTCTTCCGGCTGTTACAGGCATAAAGGAGTGGATAAGCGATCCCCACAAAACTCCGTGGCTGCTTGTTCTTGTATCAGTATGGCAGGGATGCGGTTACTACATGATTGTGTATCTTGCAGGGCTTCAGAATATTCCGACGGAAATAGTTGAGGCTGCAAAGATTGACGGTGCATCTGCACTGCAGCGTTTTCAGTATATAACCATGCCGATGATAAATCCTGCTATAACCATATCGCTCTTTTTAAGCATCGCAAATGCACTGAAAAGTTTCGATTTGATTTACGCAATGATTGGCCCGACAGGATATGCAACCGGAACAGTACCGTTTGTTATGGATATTTATTTTGATGCGTTTGCACGGAAACAGGCCGGTCTGGCAACCGCAAAAGCCATGGTATTGTTTATCGTCATATTTATTATTACGGGAATCCAGCTTTTTACAATGAAGCGTAAGGAGATTGAAGCATGAAAAACATATCTGCCGTTCCGGTACTGAATAAAAAGCCGATGAATCCGAACCTTATAGTGTTGACTGCCGTTTTAATAATTTTTGCCGTGGCATTCATTTATCCGATGTTATTCGTCGTTATTAATTCTTTCCGCCCGAATGCCGATATCATCATGAATCCTGCAGGCGTTCCGACCGGTTTCTTTTCAGGGAATTACGTGCAGGCATGGAAAGAACTTGAATTTCCAAAAGTCTTCCTCAACACATTTGCGGTGACTTTATTCGGTACGCTTGGAATTCTTCTTACAAGTTCGATGTGTGCCTATGCACTTGCAAGGTCAGATTCAAAAGTTTCCTGGCTGCTCTACGGATTCTTTTCTTTCTCTCTCGTTATTCCCTTCCAGATTATTATGGTGCCGATCGGCGTACTTGCCTCTGACCTGCATCTTATGAGCATTCAGGGTATCATTCCCATGTACTGGGGACTGGGATGTCCCACGGCTGTATTCATGATTCACGGTTTTATAAAGAGTGTTCCGCGCGAACTTGAAGAATCTGCCGCAATTGACGGAGCTGGAAGATTTTACATTTTTTTCCGCATAGTCCTGCCGCTGATTAAGACAATCCTCGCGACAGTCGCAGTTATAGATGCCCTCTGGCTCTGGAACGATTTTCTGTTTCCGTTAATCGTAATAAAGCAGGGGACGATTCAGCTTGCACAGATGAAATTCAACGGCCAGTTCATGAAAGAATATGGACCGATGTGCGCCTCTCTTACTATTTCATCAGTCCCGATTATAGTTTTTTATCTTTCTCTGCAGAAGTATATAATAAAAGGGATTGCAGCCGGGGCAGTAAAGGGATAGCGTTGGGAGGTTTACCGCAGGAGCAGCGTTGCTCCTGCGGTTGAAAATATATCAGATATTACGGGTGGCAAATACTTTTAGTATTCCCCTGTCTTCCGACGTAACTGTGCACACGCTTCCTTCGGGAATTGTCGTTCCGTCATCACTCCGTGCCTGATGTATCGCGCCGTTGCAGTCTTTTGCTTCGCCGTTTGTTTCAGTAATTTCCGTGACGGCTGTGACATCCTGCATAATGAGAGAATTCTTTTCAGCGGAATCTCTGTATTTGTGATTTTTTATCATATTTATTGCGGCTTTTCTCACCGTCATCCATAGGAGAAAGGTTGCTGCAAGGAATATGATAATCTGCCACATAATCGTAAGCCCGGGTATCATTGACGAAAACAATGCAGCCACAGCTCCTGCTGCGAACCAGACTGCAGAAAGTTTCGTCGTGATGACTTCGACAATAATCAGTATGATCGAAATCCCGAGCCAGAACCACGGAAGATGTATTAAAAAAAATTCCATAGTGATTTCATTATAATCCAAACTAAAGAAAAAGAACAGTACTGGTGAATCATTCCTATTTTATAATGCGTTGTTTTTTGATTCGTTTGTATCTATAATCATATACATGAGTACACATATTAACGCGCCTGATGGCGCAATTGCCGAGGCTGTACTGCTGCCCGGCGACCCGTTAAGGGCTAAATTCATTGCAGATCATTTTCTTGAGAATGCGGTATGTTATAACGAAGTTCGCGGTATGTACGGATTTACCGGACTGTATCACGGAAAAAAAGTTTCCGTGCAGGGAACGGGCATGGGGCAGCCGTCGCTTTCAATTTATGTAAACGAATTGTTTCAGTTTTATAATGTTCAGCGGGCAATACGTGTCGGAACGTGCGGTGCGATTCAAAAATCGCTGAACTTGCGCGATACGCTGCTGGTGAACGCCGCCTGTTCAGATTCCTCTCTCGTTGCACAGCGTTTCGGCAGCCTTCATTATGCTCCGGCAGCCGATTTTATCCTGCTTGAAACTGCATATCGTACTGCAGTGAATCTCGGTATCGATGTAAAAGTCGGAGAATGTGCATCAAGCGACTTGTTCTATGACGAGAACAACAACTGGAAAAAATGGGCACAATACGGAGTGCTCGGAATTGAAATGGAAGCAGCCGAATTATATACGCTTGCCGCAAAATTCAGCAGGAAGGCGCTTGCTATTCTTACTGTCAGCGATCATATCGTGACAGGCGAAGAGACTAAAGCTGAAGACCGGGAAAAAACGTTCACAAATATGATAAAGCTCGCTCTTGAAACGGCGGTCGCATCGCTATAGAATATTTTGACTCCTTTCAATAATATAGGTATTTTAGTATGGAGAAGAGTAATTGTTTCCTGGAGGTTTGTATGAATAAAATAAAAATGGTGCTTGCTGCATCTGCTGTACTTGCTGTTTCTGTGTTTGCTGTTTCTGCACAGACTGCAAAGATTGATTTTCGCTTCAATTTTCAAAATGATGACGGTAAGAACTATCTGAACTGGTCTGCTGACGGAAAATCCATTAAAGACAGTTTTGATACTGCATCCGGCGCTTCAAAATCAAAGTCCACATCGGAATTCAATATTGTACGCTTTGACTCAACAGGTAAAAAGCAGGCTGTTCCTGCCGGTTTGCGGGCTCTCGTTCTGTATCCTGTATCTATGTATGCGATTTCCACAGGCGATGCATTCACCGTATCCGCTGCCGGCAAAAAAGTAACAATCACATTCATACACCGTGGGACGGCATATAAAATTACGAGCGACGACAATGGCAAAATCGACCTGATGACTGGTTTTCAGACCGCAGATGTCGGTGCAAATATCGGGGGTAAGTTTGTCCTCAAGGATGAGTTCGTAAAGGCCGGCGGCGACAAAAGCAGCATGAAAGACATTGACTGGTCGAAAGTTACTTTCAGTTCTGATACTGCAGCTCCTGATGCAGATTACACGTATACAGGTGTGCTTGATTCAGCAGTTAATAACGGTGTGCTGACGATCAAGGGAAGTCTTACCAAGAATAAAGCAAAATAAAGCGACAGAAACGATGCCGGAAATGAAAAATCTGTTTTTTCCGGTTCATGCAGAAAGCTGTCCCGGAAGAGTAATTCCCGGGACAGCTTTTTTATTTGTACGAGATTCTTTATTCGTGCAGAGGGGTGTTAACTGTACCTCCTGTGGGAGTTGTGTTCAGACAGTTGAACATAAGCGTTGTTATGTGGTATGGTTTTACAAGATTGATTTTTTAGAAATTACTTTCAGAGGTTTAAAACTATGAAACCGACACTTTTAGTTCTTGCAGCCGGTATGGGCAGCCGGTATGGCGGAGTGAAACAGATTGATGGAGTGGGGCTGCATGACGAATGTCTGCTCGATTATGCGGCATATGATGCAAAGAAATGCGGATTCGGCAATGTTGTGTATATTATCAGAAAGGATATAGAAAAAGATTTCAGAGAGCGCCTTTTTGACCGCGTCGCCCGCAATTTTGATGCACAGTATGTGTTTCAGTCGCATGAGAGCCTGCTTTCCGAAGAACAGATTAAGCAGTCTGAAGGACGTGTCAAACCCTGGGGAACGGTTCATGCAGTCCTGTGTGCCAGGGATGTAATAAAATCGCCGTTTGCTGTCATCAATTCTGACGACTATTACGGCCGCGATGCAATCAGAACCCTGGCATCGTATCTTTCTGGTATGGATCCCGACAGCAGCGAACATGCTATGGTTGGTTACGTACTTGGCAATACGATGAGTAAAAGCGGTTCCGTATCCCGCGGTGTGTGTACGGTAAAAGACGGCTGTCTTGATTCTATTGTTGAGAATCTTAAGATATACTATGATGAAGGTAAAATAATAAGCGAAATTGACGGACAGAAAAAAGTACTCACCGGAAAAGAGTGGGTAAGCATGAACCTGTTCGGTTTCGGACTTTCGGCATTTGATCGCTTTTATAAATACTGGGAAAGTTTTATTGCTCAGAACGCAGCAGACAAAAAAGCAGAAGCGCTTCTCCCTGTAGCTGCCAGCGATATCGTGAAAAACGGAGAAGGAACCATAAAATTCTTTACATCTGCGGAAAGCTGGTTCGGTATGACATATCCCGAGGATCGTGATATCGTAAAAGCTGAAGTAGCAAAAAAGATCAAAGAAGGGTATTATCCGGAACAACTCTGGAAAAAATAATAATTATAAGTTAAGAAGGAGTTTATGAAAAAGGTTTATTCATTTCTTTTGAGTATTTTTTTATTGTCGATGATTCTTTTCCCCGTGTTTTCAGAGGATCATTCACCGGAAGGTAAAATTATCGGTTTAACTACCGGCATGAGACTGTCTTCCCTGGGTTTTGAGCCTTCGGTATCTCTTATATTGGGTAATCTGGAAATTGAAGGATTTTGTCCCATCGTTCGTTATACAAAAGACTGGGATAATTTAAAAATCGGTTACGCACCGGGAGGATCAGTGGGGTTTATTTCATCACCCTTTGATACCGGCTGGCAGAATGGCATCGGTATATCGTATATATGGTTTACGCCGGCGTATATGGATACAGCCATGACTATTTTGGGCGTAGACAGCCAGAATGATCCTGAAATAATAAAAAGCATCATAAAAAACGGTGGACATGTGTTTTCTCTCTATTACCGCGGCGGAGTCCGTTTTAGCTCGGGTATTAATCTATTCTTCCGTCTGGCGCTGCCTGTCGTTGCATATGCTCCTGATTTAGGCGACAAAGGTGTTATGACTATTGTTGACGCGTATGGCGGACTTATCAGCTTGGCTGCGTGTACAGCTACGCAGAGTATCGGTATAAGGTTTACTTTCTAAATCACAAAAATCAGTTGTCTGGAGAGGCTGGATATGGAAACGCTGGTTTCAATTCCGATGACTTAATCAGCGCTTTTTTGTTATTTTAGTAATTCTCTGAATTACTTCAAAATGATTTTTTTATGAGTGAACAAATCAATGCATAGAGTATTAATGAGTGTTCTCAAAGAGGAATGAAATGACAACTCTGACAAAAGGAAAAATGTGGCTGTTTGCCGTCGGACAGTTCGGATGGGCGCTTCTTTCGGGGCTTGTCGGCAGCTGGCTCGTATATTTTTATCAGCCGGATGCATCGTCTGTTTCTGCCGGACAGATACCTCTGATTCCTCAGGGACGTGTCGTATTCGGAGTGCTTACGATTATTGGTCTTATTACGGCGTTCGGCCGGATATTTGACGCTGTAACCGATCCTCTTTTTGCGTCATTTTCCGATAAATGCAGGGCAAAAGAGGGACGGCGCATCCCGTTCCTCAGATGGTCAGCCATTCCCTTTGCGGTTGTAACTGTGCTCGTATTTTGTGCTCCATTTAAACAGGAAAGTGCAGCAAACGCGGTGTGGCTTTTCATCATGGTATCTTTGTACTATCTGTGCATTACAGCATACTGCACACCGTATACAGCATTGTATTCGGAACTGGGGCACACTGAAAAAGAACGTATGGATACATCTACTGCAATTTCACTGACATTTATTGCGGGAACGGCCGTTGCGTATACGGCACCTGCACTGTGGGGAGTATTTGAACCGTCTGTCGGCCGTATACCTGCAATGCGGCTTGCATTTACAATTCTTGCATGTATTGCAGTCGTCTGCCTTTTCTTTCCTGTACTTTTTATTAAAGAAAAAGAATATGTCGATGTACAGCCTGTTCAGAGCAGCGCTTTTGAGTCATTCAAGACAACATTTAAAAACAATGAATTCCGTATTTTCGTGGGGTCTGACATCCTTTACTGGATAGGACTTACAATGTTCCAAACGGGACTCCCGTTCTTTATCACTGTCCTTATGGGGCTTGGTGAAAATATGTTTACGCCGATGTTCATCGGTATGACGGCGATGTCTCTCGTTTTCTATGTTCCGATTAATTATGTGACGCGCCGGTTTGGTAAAAAGAAAATGGTAATGTCTGCGTTCATTTTGTTTATGATTGTGTTTTCATTTACAGCTGTGACGGGAAAGGCGCTCGGCATTCCTCCGCTTGTGCAGGGTATGCTTGTCGTAATAGCCGGTTCCCTTCCCATGGCGATATTCGGTATTCTTCCTCAGGCAATGGTTGCCGACGTAGCAGAATACGATGCAAAGCGTACAGGCGAAAGCCGGCAGGGAATGTTTTTTGCGGTACGCACATTCTGCTTTAAACTGGGGCAGAGTATTTCCATGCTGCTTTTTACATCTCTTGCGACGATTGGCGCGGGTACCGGAAAAGGATACAGGATGGTAGCTCTTATTTCCGCCGTTCTTTGTCTCTCAGGAGGAATCATTCTGTCTTTCTTCAATGAGAAAAAAATCACTGATGCAATAAAGAAGGACTGAGCGTCAAAAAATGACATCCTTGTCATTTTTTGACGAAGCGAATGCTTTAAGATGCCGGCATTTTGAGAGCCCGCATTCGCAGCGCAGTGGCCGTACATCCTGTACGGCATTTAGTTTATTTATTTTCAAACCGATGGTCTATAATCCTTTTTGTCTTTTTTTCGCTGCGCGGGAGATCGCCTATGCCTACTACTTTTATGGCGGGAGTCATATTCGTACGCTCCTTAAAGTGATAGGCGAGTGTAATCGCGGCTTCGGCTCGGTCGACTCCGTTTTCAACTTCGACAAAAATTGTCATCTGGTCGCGTCCGTCCGTGTGTTCTATTTCTGCACGGTATTCGCTCGATGTACCGGGAACGTCTTTAATCACTTCTTCTATGATACTTGGGAAAAGAATGCATCCTTTTACTTTTACCATATCGTCAGAGCGTCCCATAATTGCGCTTATCCGGGGATACTCCAATCCGCAGTACGGACATGTTCCGGGAATGAACCGTGCAAGGTCGTGCGTGCGGAAGCGGAAGAGCGGTGCGCCTTCCTTTACAAGCGTAGTAAGGCATATTTCCCCGAGTTCGCCGTCTGGTACTGGAATGCCCGTCTGCGGATCGAGGATTTCGCAGTATATAAAATCATCCCAGAGATGGATGCCGTCCCCTCCGGGACAGTTGATTCCGATTCCCGGCCCGTATACTTCTGTAAGGCCGTAAATATCAAACAGCTCAATGTTGAATACATTTTTTATGCGCTGACGCATTTTGTCGCCCCAGCGCTCCGAGCCGATGATTCCTTTCTTAAGACATATCCTGTCGCGGAGGCCTCGTTTTTCAATTTCTTCTGCGAGTAGCAGGGCATAAGACGAAGTTGCTCCGAGCACTGTCGATTTGAGGTCAATCATTATCTGAATCTGTTTATCTGTGTTGCCCGGTCCCATGGGGATAGCCATTGCGCCCATCTTTTCAGCGCCAAGCTGGAAGCCGATTCCTGCCGTCCACAATCCGTAACCGGGCGTAATCTGAATGCGGTCCCTGTCCGTCATACCTGCCGTCGTGTAGCAGCGTGCAAACATTGTCGCCCAGTCTTCAACGTCTTTTTGTGTGTACGGAATAATGACAGGCATACCTGTTGTTCCTGACGACGAATGAATCCGCACGATTTTTTCTTCCGGCACTGTAGAAAGCCCAAGAGGATAGGCAGACCGCAGGTCTTCCTTCGAGCTGAACGGTAGATTTTCAAAATCTGCCTGAGTTTTGATTGAATCTATATCGATTTCTGCAAATTTCTTCGCATAGAATCCGTCCTGTACCTGCATGACGCGTTTGAGCTGTACCTTTATCCGCTCAAGCTGTGTTTCCTTCATCTGCATATGTTTCTCCTGTAAAAAGTAAAGCTGAATATGTCTGTTCCCTTTTTCATGAGGAATGTTTAATACCCTGTCTCCTGGGAAGGATTGCTGATTTGTGCGGCACTGCTGTTTGTTCTGCCGCTTGTGCACCGATAGCGAGCGCTTTTTCGTTTAGTGCCGCAAAATCCGGCTTTACGAGTACTTTGAGCGCAGCCTTCAGGTCGTCCATCGTAACGCCGAGCATACTGCTTGACGCTGCAGCGCCAAGCAGCAGTGTGTTTGCCGCTTTTGCCGAGCCGAGCTGCATACAAAGGGAATCTGTGTCGAGCACCATAACCCGTGCCGCATGTTTTTTCAGGAACGTAATCATGCTTTCTGCATCGAATGTCTTTCCCGAAAGAGAAGCACTTACCGGCTGAACTGCTTTACAGCTTACGGCAATGACGCCGCCTTCCTTAAGATAGGCGATGTTGCGCACTGCTTCGCACGGCTCAAACGCGATTATCACGTCGGCTCCTCCATACGGAATAAGCGGTGAGGGTGCGTTGCTGCCCAGCCGGACATGGCTTACGACGGAACCTCCCCGCTGAGCCATGCCGATAGTTTCCGCAGAACGGACATGCACTCCCTTTGCAATCGCTGCCTGAGCTATGAGCTTTGCCGCGAGGACAGTTCCCTGACCGCCGACGCCGCATATAAGAATTGATTTGTCTGCCGATTCACTCATTTTCAGCCTCCGTATTTTCCGCAGTTATTGCGCTTACTGGACATACCTGTGAACACAAGCTGCATCCCGTGCAGAGGGAGGGTTCTATGAAAGCCTTTTTTTCTGCTGATTTGAATACGAGTGCGGGGCAGCCGAGTTCGTTTATGCACTTTCTGCATCCGATGCACTTTGTTTCGTCGACTGCCTGTTTTGGCTGTACAGTATATCCGGGGTTCTGTGCAAGTGCGATGCAGGGAGACTTGAAAATGACGGCACTTACGCCTTCCGAAGCTGCCGCCTCTTTTACCGCGGCAACCGAGCCTGCAAGATTAAAAGGATCGACTATAAGAACGGGATTAACACCCATTGCAGTAAGTATTTTTTCAATGCTTATTTTATTGACGATGTCGCCCATCATCGTAACGCCCGTTCCCGGGTGCGGTTGATGGCCCGTCATTGCTGTCGTGGAATTGTCGAGAATGCACAGTGTAATACAAGCCTGATTGTATACTGCGTTTACGACGCCGGTGAGGCCGGACGCAAAAAACGTCGAGTCACCGATAAACGAAAAACATTTTCTGTTGTTTTCCGCGTGGAAAAAACCCTGCGCCATCGTGATATCGGCTCCCATGCACAGGCACGTGTCGCACATATCGAGCGGCATGGCGTTGCCGAGCGTATAACAGCCGATATCACCACAGTATACTGTTTTTTCTCCTTTCATCGCCTGTTTTACGGCGTAGAAAGAACCCCGGTGGGGACAGCCGGCACAGAGAACGGGAGGCCGGACGGGAAGGTCAGGCGTATTTGCAGCCTGATCCGTTTCGCTGCTTCTGATTCCGTAGAAATATACAAGAGCGGCTTTTACCGATTCGACAGTGTTTTCACCCGCTTCCTGCACATCACCTGTTAATTTTCCGCGGACCGTATTTCCCAGTTTGTATTTACCGCAGATGGATATCAGCCCTGATTCAAGTACCGGATCAAGTTCTTCCACTGCAAGAATTTCATCTGTTTTTGAAAGGAGTTCAAGCGCCTTTTTTTCAGGAAACGGGTAGGGTGTTCCGACTTTCATAACAAGTGCATCGTCTTTACCGATAAGTGACAGCGCTTCTTTTACGTATGCATAGCTTATTCCCGATGTAATAATGCCAAGTCTTTTCCCTGCTGCCAGTACTGCCATTCCTTCTATAAAATTGTATTTAATTGCCGAAAAAACGTCAGGAAGTATGTGTTCGTTGCGGTCGAATACGCGTTTGTGGTTAAGAAATGACGTACGCGGAAAAATCACCCATCTTTTTGTATCTTTAACAAAACCTTCGATTCTACGTGCCTTTGGGAGCGTCGGAATGTTCATACTTGCGTAGCTGTGGTCGACTCTTGTCGTGGGACGAAGAATGACAGGCGTGTTGTATTTTTCTGAGTAATCGAATGCATCCTGAATCATCTCATAAGCTTCTTCAGGAGAGGACGGATCAAAGACAGGCAGCTTTGAAAACTGTGCAAAAAGACGTGTGTCCTGTTCTGTCTGCGAAGAAATCGGCCCCGGGTCGTCGGCGGCTACTATGACCATGCCGCCTTTAACTCCCACATAGGACAGGCACATAACCGGATCAGACGCGACATTTAGTCCCACCTGCTTCATGGTTACCAGAACCCGCGCACCTGCGTATGACGCGCCAGCAGCTACTTCGACTGCTGCTTTTTCATTTACCGACCATTCAACGTATACACCTGTTTCTTTCCGGTATTTTGCAACGTATTCGATAATTTCCGATGACGGCGTTCCCGGATACCCTGATGCAAGGCCTATACCTGCCTGCAGTGCACCGAGTGCAATCGCCTGGTTGCCCATAATCATTTGTTCCGACACTTGTTGTACCCCGTTTTACTTTTAATAGTAATGTTACTATCTATAATAACATCAGCAGTACTATTTTGCAAGAGTCTTTTCCAGCTGTTTGATATATCGTACAGATTCTTCTGCTGTACATTTTTTACTTTTGTGATATAATGAAAATCCGGCAGTTCGCAGTCCTTCCTGCCTTTCGGCACCATGCTGATAAAACAAAACCAGGTCAATTCACTTTTTTGGAGTTAGTATGTCTAACGAATTACTTCTCATCGTGTCCCTCGTCGCATCTTTCGGAGGGCTTTTTCTGTTTTTCCGTTTGTTCGGAAAAGCGGGGTGTATGGCATGGACGGCAGTATGTACAATTCTTGCAAACGTCGAAGTCATGATCCTTGTAAATGCATTCGGTATGGAGCAGACGCTCGGCAATACATTGTTTGCATCGAGTTTTCTTGCAACGGATTTCCTCAGCGAATTGTACGGCAAAAAAGATGCCGACCGTGCCGTGTGGATCGGAATCGCGACGTCGTGCGCATTCATTCTGTTCTCGTCACTGTGGGTGCTCTACACTCCGTCTCCGAACGATTGGGCAATGGGCAGCATAAAAACGCTGTTTGCCCATACTCCCCGCATTCTGATTGCAAGTCTTGCCGGCTACGCGGTAAGTGAGCTGTTTGATGTATGGATGTATCACAAATGGTGGAACTTTACAAAAAAGAAGAGCGGCAGCAGCACGAAATATTTATGGCTCAGGAACAACGCATCGACGCTTGTAGCGCAGGCAGCTAATATTTTTATTTTCAATTTCGGTGCATTCTGGGGAATGTATGATATGAAAACGCTCTTATCAATCACTGCCGCGTGCTACGTGATTTACGTATTTACCAGCCTTCTGGACACACCGTTCGTATATCTTGCAAGAAAAGTATACACAAAGCAGAAAGCTGAAGGGAAGTGGATAAGCGAATAACTTATGGGAACCTCTGTAAAGTGAGGTTTTTGTGATGCCCTTATTTCTTTCCTTTGTTTTTGCTGCGCATCAGCTCGATCTGTTTCTGCTTTTCCTCGGTGAGAAAATCATCGAGGATTGTAATTTGAACTTTTTGATTCGGTTTTATAGAATGCGGCTCGAGCGGTACAAACGTTTTTCCGTCAAAATATCCTTCAATAGTTGCCATACCATGCCTCCGTGTGAACAACAGTACATCTATATCGATTACAGTTTACCTTCATAAACAAGCAGGTCCTTTCCGTCGATTGTCACGGTAAGCCCGTTTTCTATCGTAACGACAGATCTTCCGGCATCCGAAATCCATACAAGATTCTGATTCACAAGCTTCATTCTGGCTGCAGGAATTTCATTCGAGCCTTCACAGACTACGCCGTCTATTATACGCAGTATGGGAATCCAGTCTTCATCAAGAGAAGGGCAAAGGAGTATTTCGCCGCTTTTATGGCGGATCATGGAAACTGCATCGTCCGGTGTTGACGCCCGCACGATACGGCCGGATATGCGGCCGTCGCCTGAATCTCCGTATCCTCCTGTATGTCCCCGCGCGAGCACGTTGCCGACAAGCAGTACACGTATCGTGTTGACAGGAATCGGGCTTGCAAGCGGAATGCCTGCGCACAGAATTATGCGGTCGCTCTGGTGCACGAATCCTGCGTCGAGTGCGATTTTTACGGCGTTCTGGACCATATCTTCGCTGTTGTCCGCGATTTCTGCGGTAAGCGGGCATACGCCCCAGTTGAGCAGCAGCTGACGCTGAACCTGCGCATCGGGAGTGACTGCAAGGATTGCCTGTTCAGGACGGAACGTGCTTATCATGCGGGCCGTATTGCCGCTCATAGTCGGGACTACAATTACCATTGCCTTTACTCTGTCGGCCGTTTCATACGCCATGCGCGCCATGATACGTCCTACGGTGACTTTGCTGTCCATTTCAGGAACCGATGCTTTAATCCGTTTGCAGTATTCCGAACTGTCTTCAACAGTCTGCGCAATGCGTGCCATAGTCTCGACTGCTTCTACGGGATATGCGCCGTTTGCAGTTTCACCCGACAGCATGACCGCATCGGTTCCGTCGAATATTGCATTTGCAACGTCCGTAAGTTCTGCACGCGTGGGCCTCGGATTTACGATCATTGAGTCAAGCATCTGCGTTGCAGTAATAACGGGTTTCCCGACTTTTCTGCATTCTTCTATAATATGCTTCTGGGCAAGCGGAATGCGTTCTGTAGGAAGCTGTACACCCAGATCGCCTCGTGCAACCATAACACCGTCTGCAGCTTCCGCAATTTCGTGTATGTTGTCGAGACCTTCTTCATTTTCGATTTTTGCGATGATCTTCATGTTTGAGCCGAGTGAATCAAGATAACGCCTGATTTCATGCACCTCGCCTGCAAAACTTGTAAAGCTTGCCGCAATGAAGTCACAGTTCATCTGCACACAGAATGCGATATCATCCTTATCCTGCTCGCTCATAATGGGAAGGCCTGCATGCAGTCCTATCAGATTGACGTTCTTTCTGCTGCCGATTGATGCAGTATTTGCAGCAGTGCATTTTACTGTTTTACCGTCTGTCGAATTTACATCAAGCTCGAGAAGTCCATCTGCTATTAAAATTTTTATTCCCGGGGCTGCGCGTGATGGAAGATCTTTCCATGAGAGCGATATGTGTGCATATTTATTTCCGCCCGCCGCAGAAACAGGAGTGTCATTCGCAGTGACAAGAACTGTTTCGCCTTTTGTAATTGTAATTTTTCCGTCGTCCGGCACGATGCCTGTCCTGATTTCAGGACCTTTCGTGTCCAGCATGAGCGCGACAGGCTTTTCTGTTGCAGCGGAGGCACGGCGGACTCGTTCCATCATTTCCTTATGGCCTTCATGAGTTCCATGAGAAAAATTAAACCGCGCAATGTTCATGCCGGCATTTATCATGCTGATGACAATTTCATCACTGTTTGTTGTCGGTCCCATCGAACAGACAATTTTTGTTTTACGTGACGTCATATAAAGCCTCCGTGCAGGTAAGCCCTATTATATCAGAATATATGTTTTGTGTTGAGCCTTTCAGCAGGAAATACCATATTGTTTCAGATGCGATGTCAGGCAGCTGAAGACGTCAGTATTATCCTTTAATGAAAGCAACGTCGTTTCGGTCTTTGCATTCAGCAGTACTTCAATGAGAGCCGAAAGCCGTTTAAGACAGGGTGCTGTATTTTCCGGCCATACAACCATCATGTAAATTGTCTTGTGATTGACAATTCCTGCTGCAGCGCACAGAGATGAAACTCCCGCACTTCTTGCATGCGGCACTATTATACCGTTGCTTATTTCAGTACTCCCGATTTGTTCACGGGCAGTGATATCCTGCATGACTTGCTCCGGATTTATTACCTTTCCGGTTTTTTGCAGCAATTGTATCAGTTGGTTGAGGATATCTTTATTTGTCCCTTCTTCAAGTTCAGCCGTGACAGAAGAGGGCAGAAGCCAGCCTTGTAATTCTGTATTCATAAAAAATCCCTGGAGAAAAAAGTATAGATTATAGTCAAAATTTTCAGGAAAGGCTTGTTATTTCAAAGTTTGAATTGCTATGACAGATCTTAGATATCGTGTAAGTACAGCATTCCCTGCAGAAACGCAGGAGAAAAATTCTCTGAACTGACTTGCCCTGCGCAGAATGCCGTCGGAGATAAAACAGATGAGAATATCTGTAGAAAATGAATCAGCAGAAAAACCTGAATGGTTGTCGGCTATGCATGCAGAAGCTGAAAATGCATCGTCGGCGCCTTCTGAAACAATTGATTCACAATGCGGCGAAAGTTCACGCCATATGTTCATCCTCTGTGAAACGAATGCGGTTTGGACGCAGAGGAACGTAAAGATAATGGCGACAAACATCAGCCGCTTTTTTTCCGCTTTGAACATATAGATGCACTATACTGATTTACTGTCAAGGGGTCAACTCCGCTTTGTCGTTTCCTATCTATTGAGTCAGATTACTGTTTCTGTTATTATTGGAAATATTATATATACTGCATTTCCTGAAGGAGTAAAAAATATATGATAACATTAAAGTTCGGCGGTACGTCGATGGAAAGTGCGCGCCGTATCCTTTCTTCTGCGGATATTATTGTCGGCCGCGCACAGACAGACAGACTGAGCGTTGTTGTTTCTGCCGTTGCCGGAATTTCAAACGGTCTGCAGGAAAGTATTAACGCGTGTGTCGCTGGCGCTCAGGTGGACAAATATGTGCAGAATCTCCGCAATATTCATTCTGAAATATGTGCCGAAATTCAGTCAAAACTACCCGGCTTTGATGCGGACACAGTACTCAGACATCTTGAACCGACGTTTGCCGAATACGAAAAACTCCTTACAGGCTGTGTGTCTTTCGGCGAATGTCCCGACACAATTCACTGCCGTATAATGGGAATGGGTGAACTCCTTTCCGCTCCCATTATGGAGTCGGTGCTTCTTGCAAAAAAACAGAGTGTGATTCTGCTTGATTCACGCAAATTCATATTTACGACAGGAAATCAGAAAGAGGGTGACCCTGATTATGCAAAATGCGCGGAAGCCGTCCTTCCCTTCAGGGACGGCGAAAGCCAGACGCAGACGCATATCCTTTTGTTTCCGGGTTTTGTCTGTTCATGGATCGGGGGCACAGGATGCAAACCTGTGCCCGGACTGCTTGGCCGCAACGGTTCCGATTTTTCCGCGGCAATAATTGGCGCCTCCCTCGGTGTAAAGAAAGTTGAGTTCTGGACTGATGTCGACGGTATTTACACAGCCGATCCCCGTGTCGTAGAGGATGCGATTCTTGTAGACGATATGACCTACGAAGAAGCAATTGAGCTTGCATTTTTTGGAAGTAAAGTCCTCCATCCCAAAACACTTGCACCTCTTGCATCAAAAAATATAGAGGCGTGGAGTCTCAACAGCCATAAACCGGAAGCACGGGGGACAAGAATCGGACGGGGGCCTTTTGAAAGCGAGATGAAAGTCGGCGATGTCTGCGGTATATCATGCCTCAAGAATACAGCGATGATCAGTATAAGCGGGACAGGCATGCGCGGCAGAAGCGGTATGGCCAGCAGAATTTTTGCAGCAGTGTCTCGTTCGTCCATATCCGTGCTGCTTATTACGCAGTCGTCGTCGGAATATACAATTTCGTTCTGCATCCGCGACAGCGAAGCAGACCGGGCTGTTGATGTACTGAAATCGGAATTTGAACTTGAAATTCGAGACGGTATAGTGAATCCCGTTGAAGTACATAAGAACTGCGCAATCGTATCGATCGTCGGTGACAATATGATAAAGAAGCGAGGCGTCGCGTCACGTTTCTTTGCAGCGCTTGCTTCTCAGGATGTGAATATTCTTGCAATTGCACAGGGATCGTCCGAGCGGTGTATTTCATGCGTCGTGCGTGGTGAGTACGGCGATACAGCCGTGCGGGTGACCCACCGTTTCTTCTTCAACACTGCCCAGTCAATAGAAGTCTTTGCGTTTGGTGCCGGTACAATAGGCGGTACGCTCATCGACCAGATCAGGGATCAGCGGAACAAGCTGCTTTCAGAGAACGTCGACATCAAGGTCGTGGCGATTTCCACGATTGACGGGATGATTATGAATCCTGACGGACTTGACCTTACAAACTGGCGCGAAGATGTAAGAAAGACAAACGTAAAATCGAGCGTGGAAGAAATTATTAAATTTGTACAGGAAACAAAACCTCTGAATCCTGTTTTTGTCGACTGTACAGCTTCTTATGATCTTCCGGAACGCTATGTCGATTTATTTAAAGCAGGCATGTCTGTCGTCACCCCGAATAAACGCGCGAACTCGATGAAAATAGGTTATTACCACGAGCTTAGAAAAACTGCAAATCTTATGCACCGCCGCTTTCTTTATGAAGCGAATGTCGGTGCGGGGCTTCCGATTATCGACACGCTGCAGAATCTGTTTAAAAGCGGCGATAAACTGACGGGCTTTACCGGTATTATGTCCGGCTCGCTTTCCTATATTTTCGGACGGCTCGACGAGGATGTTCCGTTCAGTCAGGCTGTAAAAGAAGCAAAGGAACTTCGTTATACGGAGCCCGATCCGCGCGATGATCTTAACGGTATGGATGTAGCAAGAAAAGCGCTTATCATAGTCCGTGAAGCCGGAGCGGAAATTGAGCTTGAAGACATTACTATCTATAAAGTATTTCCCGACTCATTTGATTCTTCAGGAACTGTTGACGAGTTTATGGCAAAACTTCCCCAGATAGATGAGTATTTTAACAGGAAAATTGCCAATCTCAAAAAGGAAAATAAAGTACTGCGTATGGGTGCGTCGATAGAAGACGGCAGGTGCAGTGTAGGCATGCTTGAAGTCGGGCATGATGATCCGCTGTACGGTGTAAAGGGCGGTGAGAATGCATTTGTGTTCCATACTGAACGCTACAATCCGATTCCGCTTACTGTTCGCGGATACGGTGCGGGTGCGGGTGTTACGGCAGCCGGTGTGTTTGGAGACATTCTCCGCACCGTAAGTTTTAACCCGGAAAAGTAAAAAGACAGGGAGGTTCAAATGGTTATAGTTTTAAATCAGAATATTACACAGGAAGAGAAAAAGCAGCTTGCTGATTTTCTTGAAAAAAATAATTTCAAAACAAATGAAATAAAGGGCGAGGAAGAGACTATCATCGCTGCGGTCGGTAAACTTAAAGTCGATCCGCGTGAGGTTGAAATACTTCCCGGCGTTGAACGTGTCATTCCCATTTCAAAGCCGTACAAGATGGCAAGCCGTGAGTTCAAACCTGAAAATACGATAGTTGAAATTCCAAGCAACAGGGGGCAGATTGTCCGCGTCGGCGGCCAGCGCATCGTCGCAATAGCCGGTCCCTGCGCTGTCGAGACACGCGAGCAGATGATGTCTGTCGCAGAGCGCGTAAGCGAAAGCGGGGCTGTCATGCTGCGCGGCGGCGCATACAAACCGCGCACTTCCCCTTACGCATTCCAGGGACTTGGAGAAGAGGGGCTTGTACTGCTCAAAGAAGCAGGCGATAAATACGGCATGCCTGTCGTAACGGAAGTGGTTGCTGCGGAATTCCTTCAGACTATGGAAGATCACGGCATCGACGTATATCAGGTCGGTGCGCGCAACATGCAGAACTTTGAACTGCTGAAACGGCTCGGAAAACTGGGGAAACCTGTCATTCTGAAAAGGGGTATTTCCGCAACGATTGAAGAGTGGCTGATGTCGGCGGAATATCTTCTTTCTTCGGGAACTGATAAGGTTATTTTGTGCGAGCGCGGTATACGAACGTATGAACGGGCTACGCGCAATACACTTGATCTTTCTGCAATTCCGATTTTGCGCGGAATGACACATCTTCCGATTATTGTAGATCCGAGTCATGCGGTCGGCATCCGCGATAAAGTTGCACCGATGGGACTTGCCGCAATAGCGGCTGGAGCGGACGGTATTATCGTTGAAGTTCACTGCAACCCTGACAAGGCGCTGTCAGACGGTGCACAGTCTCTCTATCCGGAACAGTTCGATAAACTTATGCGCGACATTGAAGCTATGGCACCTGTAGTGGGGAAGTCAGTTACGCATTTGCGCAGTATCGAAAGACCTGCAAAGCTTGCAGACAGTGCGGCGAAACACGAAGGCACTGTCTGTGCATTCGGTGGAAAACGCGGGGCGTTCGCAGAACAGGCTATCGGCCGTTATTTTGACGGTTGTGTAAAGGCTCTCCCTGTAGATTCATTCCGCGCGGTGTTCCAGACTGTTGCAGACGGACTGGCAGACTACGGCATAGTTCCGATTGAAAACACGCTTGCAGGTTCCGTTTTTGAAAATTATGACAACCTTACGCAGTTTGAAGATGTGAGCATTGTCGGTGCGATACATCTCCGCGTCCAGCATTCTCTGCTCGGCGTAAAAGGAGCATCTTTAGACACCATAAAAACAGTATATTCACATCCGCAGGCAATAAGTCAGTGTTCAAAATTTCTTGCCCAGCATGCAGACTGGAACAAAATCGACAGCAATTCAACGGCAACTGCGGCCAGCGACGTTGCACAATCAGGATCAACGGAGAATGCAGCAATCGCAAGTGCGGTCAATGCTGCGTATTATAAACTTGATGTACTTCAGGATGGCATAGAAGACGATGCCGCCAACTATACCCGCTTTGTCGTCATTGCAGCAAATCATTTTACAGATTCGACGGAAACAAAACAGATGGCCGATAACTGCCGCTGTGCAGGCGGACTTAAACCGAACATGGCTTCGTTCATGTTCTGCGTAAAAAATGAACCAGGGGCATTATATTCGAGTCTTGGTGTGTTCCAGTCGTTCAACCTGAACCTTACGCGCCTCGAGTCACGACCCATTCCCGGACAGCCGTGGAGATACCGTTTTTATGCGGATGCCGAACTCAAGTCGACAGGAAAAGATGCTGCCGGCTATGTGAAGACCATGCTGGCTGCGCTTAAAGTTCAGGCTGAAGATGTCCGCTTGCTCGGTATTTACGCAGAAGCCGAGAAAAGTATATAAGCTGTAAGAAAGGAGATTCATGAATGGAAAGTTATGTTCTTTCGGTTTTGGTAGAGAATCACGCTGGTGTTCTGAGCCGTGTTTCAGGATTGTTCAGCCGCAGGGGATACAATATCGATTCTCTTACCGTGTGCGAAACGGGTAATCCCGGGCAGTCGCGCATGACTATTGTCGTAAAAGGCGACGAATATATTCTCGAACAGATTGAAAAGCAACTTTCAAAACTTGTAGAAGTCATTTCGATTCAGCATTGCGATGCAGCTAAAACATGCGAGCGTGAAATGGCGCTCGTCAAGGTAAAAGCAAGCGGGGAAAACCGCGCGGTCATCATAGAAACGTGCGATATTTTCCGGGCGCATATTGTGGATGTCGGTATCAACTCCGTCATCGTCGAAGCTACCGGAAGTGGAGACAAAATTGCAAGCCTCCTGCGGCTGCTTGAGCCGTTCGGCATCCTTGAATTTGCAAGAACAGGTCTTAACGCAATGGAGCGCGGCGAAAAAATCCTCAAATAGCAGTTACTTTGTTTTTATCCAGAACGACTGCGTTACTTTCCATGTGCGGCCGCTTTCCGGCAGCGTCGTGAATATCGCGCCGGCTGCACGGAATACTCTGCACACGAGGGGAAAAAGTTCCGCCGGCAGGCGTTCCCTGTTGCTGTTTTTAGCCGCACAGAGGCTGTCGTTATCATTTTTTTTCCCTGCCGCAATATTGCCATTCAGCAGCCTTCCGTCATTCAGCCGTATTTCCACCGGAAAAAAAATGGTGTTTCTGTTTTTCTCCGGCATATATATTGTCATCGACGAAACAGCACCGCGGAACGATGCCGCATCTGCTTTTTCCTGCTGCAGATCAGGCAATACCCAGAGCGGAAACTCTGGATACCAGAGAGGTTCCTTTTTATTCAGAGCGGCAAGCAGCGCTTTCTGCGTCTGTACGAGGATGAGTTCTTCTGAAGGATGTGGAATGAAAACGACCATAGAAAAAGTATAGCAATTTTAAGTCGAACAGTGTAGTATATTTATGCTATGTTTTCCATAAAATTGTTTTTGAATGCATTGACAAAAAAACAGAAAATCATTTTGAGCGTCCTCTGTATATTCCTTGTTGCCGACCTTGTTCTGGTTGTACAAAAATATTTGTCGCCGTCGTCTGCCGTAAAGCTTTCATTTCCCCCTGCAATGCACACACCTTCGGAGAAACTCCGTGCCCTGAACGGGAATGCACGCTCTTCATCACAAAAAGCCGGCTATGCCTATTATAAATTCACAAAATTCCAGAAGAATAAATTTCTTGAATATTTTAATAAATACGGCGACGCAGCTGTTGTCATATGCATTCATGTAAAGCCTGGAAAGGCATACGATTCTCTTGCTTCTCAGGGAGAAATGCCTTTTATGTATGGTTTTCTTTTTGCCCGGGATTTTAAGAAAAACGGTTCGATTTATGGGGAAATTAATAAACGTCCGCTTGTAAGTGCGGATCTGCGAGGCATGAAAGATTTTTCTCTTTCTCTTTCAGTGCAGAAAGATGAACTTAAAAAAGATGATACACTGCCGGACGGTTTTTTCATTTATACTGCAGTACCCGTATCAATAACAGGGGCAGCCGTCAGAGAAGCTGCTGTCGGCTGGGATAAATCGGGAACAGTTTCTTTTTACGGATTTGCACCGACAGGCGGAAAAGTAAATGCACAGTCATTATCGGTAGATTTTTCCGGCTGTTCGATGGTGTTTCCTTCACAGAATACATCGTCTTCCGTTATGCCTGACATACACCTGTCTTTCAGGGGCACAGAGGATTTCGGCACGCCTGATAAGCCCGCGACCTTTTCCATAAATGCAGGCGGAGAAAAATATGTGCTGTACAGGGTAAAGAATATGAACAGTTACCAGATTCATACGTCTGCGCTGAGAAATCCCTTTGCCCGTATAGAAACAGACGACAGTTCCTATGAAGTCCAGTCTGTTATGATGGTCCGCGGTGAAAGCGGCGCTATTACGCCGGCCGGAAAACATGTGCTTGTTCCGTTTAAAACAGACCCCGGTTTCATTATGGACTGGCCCACAGGAAACTGGCGTACAGCAGATTATGAATTGTTCGAGTGGGACAGATTTCCGGGTGTGCTTTTTTTTGATACACGTACTTATGACATACAGAATGATTTCTTCCGCCGTCTTGCATTTTATGCGGAAAAGACAGGCTACAGGGGCACACTCGTAAGTGACGACGTACTTAAAAACAAGCACGCGTACAATGCTCATGACTACAGTGCTGAAACGCTTGCATCTTTTTTTACGAAAGCAGCCACAGAGAATTTTAAACTGAATGAAAAGGAATATCTCCTGCGCGATATCCTGCTCGCTAATAAAGTGATTGAAAAGGACACAGGCGGTTACAAAGCGGGAAAAGGTGCCGTCGTATCAGTCTCGCAGGATTCGCCTTTATGGCTCCGCAGGCGTTTTATAGCTCACGAGGGATGGCACGGAATATTCTTTACTGATGAAAAATTCCGTAATGCTGTTGCAGCAGTTTTTTACACAATGGATCAGACGTCTCTTGATTTTTTAATAAAATTCTGGCACACACAGAGCGATCTGGACTACGATACGAACGATACATATCTTGTGCATAATGAATTCATGGCATACCTCATGCAGCAGCCGCTGCCCGAAGTCGCAGATTATTTTGTACACCTTGCAAACCGCGGATCCGTTATGAAGGGCATACCGGAACTCGCTGCATACGTACGAAAAAATAACGGTATGCAGTTTGAAGATGCAGCCCGAGTGCTCAACGAATATGCATTCGACAACTGGGGACTTTCATGCGGCAGGGTTTCACTTGTCAGATAAAGGTATGACCGGTACTGCTTCCTTTTCCGATACATGAGCTATGTCCAGATTAAAAAGTTTTTCAACACCGACGCAGCTCGGCGGTCCGTGTCCCGGCATGATGACTGTTGCATCCTGCTGTGAAAAGATTTTCCGCTCGATATTGTTGCGTAGTATGAATTCTGAATATTTGCTGTTGGTCGTCCCGATTTTTCCGGCAGAAAGCGTGTCGCCTGTAAAAATGACGTTACCGATTTTGTATACCATTGAGTCGGCTGTGTGGCCGGGGAGCGCCATATAACGCACGGTAAGTCCTGCAATACGCACTTTTCCGTCTCCCGTTATAACGTTCGTGTCGTTGCCGGCAACTTCCCAGTCAGCCGCATAAATTTTAGGCGTGTAGATTTTCCGCAGCGTCTTCAGTCCGTGAACGTGGCTTCCGTGATTATGAGTAATGAAAACGCCGGTAAGTTTGTAAGAATCACTCTCGATTTTGTCGATAATCTCTTCTGTAATCTGTCCCGGGTCTATTATTACAGCTTCTTTGATGACTTCGTTTGCTATAACATAACAGTTGGAAAAACCACTGAGATTCAAATGAAAATAGATTTTCAAAAGACAGCACCTCCGGTCTGGTCAACCCCTTGAAAAAGCGCGCTTCCTCCGCGGTCAAAGACAGCTTCACGTGTATTTGACATTTTGAACGATACGTTTTCCTGCCTGCAGTCAAGAAACATCGTCTTCTTTATATTACAGTTGCGGAATGATGTGTTTACCAGTCTTGCGCGGATAAAACGCGAATTGTACAAATCTGAATCGTCAAACGATGACTGAAAGGATTGCATTCCGTTAAAATTATTTTGAACCATATCGCTGCCTGTAAAAAGTGTGTGTGAAAACGTACAGCCGCCGAATGACGTAAACTGCATGTTGCAGTTGAGCAGGGTACAATCGCTGAATACTGCAAAATCGAACATACTCATGCGGCTGCGCAGCCCGTTGGAATGCAGATTAGTGAATGTACAGTGCTGGAAATTGCATCCGTAAAACCGCTTGTCTGTAAGATCAATGTCTGCAAACGTAATTCCGGCAGTATTAAGGCCGACTATAACGTCATGCGTCTTTATATAGTTGTAGATTTGTTCTTTTACTTTTCCGGGATCGGGAATATGGTCGAGGCAGTAATTCTGTTTGTCTGTAATGTTGCCGTCCTCATCAAAAGTAGAAAGTGCAAGATTTTTGCACGAGTGTACAAGGCACTTATTCAACGTATACATGCTTTTATGGTACGGTATTGCGCTTGTTTAGTCAAATGATTAAAATACTGCCATGTGCTGGAAATGTGGAAAACCGATAGATACGGCTGAATCGATATACAGGGGATCGTTGTGTCCTGAATGCGGAGCTGACCTTCACTGCTGCCGGAACTGCAGCTACTACGCACCGGGAGCGCATTACGACTGCAGGGAAACTGTGGTAGAATTTGTTGCAGATAAGGAGACCGCTAATTTCTGCAACAGTTTTACCCCGAAAAGCAGTTTTGAAGCAAAAGGTATCAAGGAAAACAATGAGGCAGAAAAAGCCCGCGATGCATTCAACAGTCTCTTCGGCGGGATCGTCTGTATATGAACTTTGCGTTCCTTGATTCAGGTACCGGTGGTATTCCGTACATGATTTATCTTAAGCAGAAATGTCCCGAAATGACATGCACATATCTGGCAGATGCACTTAATTTCCCTTACGGTGAAAAAACATCTGAAGAGATTACAGCATGTGCTTCGCAGGCTGTTTCCCTTATCATGCAGAAATGGCAGCCGCAGGCTGTTGTTGTCGCCTGTAACACTATTTCCGTAACAGCTCTCGACAACCTTCGTTCACTTTATCCGCAGCTCCCGATTGTCGGTACTGTTCCCGCAATAAAAGTTGCAGCGGAGATAACGAAGAACAGGCATATAGGACTTCTTGCGACGAACGCTACCGTGAGGCATTCTTACATAAAACGTCTCGAACACGATTTTGCGTCCGATTGTACCGTATTTGCGCGGGGTGATGCAGAACTTGTGTCTTTTATTGAACACGATCTGTTCACCGCGACGGACGAACAGAAAGCAGCTGCTGTTGAACCTGCCGTTCGGTATTTTGCCGAAAACGGCTGCGATACAATAATCCTCGGATGTACTCACTTTATCCATATGGCGGACATAATTCAAAAAGCGGCGGGGAGTGCAGTGCAGGTTGTAGATTCCCGAGACGGCGTCGTTCGACAGGCTCTCAAAGTGGAACGCATGCATGAAGTGCAGAACGCATCGGTATCGTCTGAAAATCTTCATACGGAGCCGGCGGATAAGACTCTGTTCGTTACCGGCTTTACACAAAAAAAGGACGCCGACGAATACTGCGTCCTCTGCAGAAATCTCAATATAGGGTGGGGCGGAATCCTTTCCTGATTACACAGCCTGAAGCCGGCTGTCAATCGCGTCGATGAATTCCCACGAATTAAGCACATGAACTGCCGCAGGCGATGCAATGCGTGAAATATCGCCTGTCATTTCACCTTCCTCAATCGTCTGGAGCGTTGCCTTTTCAAGTTTTTTTGCAAAGTCAACAAGTTCGGGCGTATTATCGAGTTCTCCTCGTTTTGAGAGAGCTCCTGTCCACGCAAAGATGAGCGCTACCGGGTTCGTTGAAGTTTTTTCGCCCTTCAGGTAACGGTAGTAATGTTTCTGGACTGTACCGTGCGAGGCTTCATATTCAAATGCACCGTCCGGGCTTACGAGCACGCTTGTCATCATTGCAAGGCTTCCGCATGCGGATGCAATCATATCGCTCATAACGTCGCCGTCGTAATTTTTGCATGCCCAGAGCATACCACCTTCGCTGCGCATAATGCGTGCTACGGCGTCATCGATAAGCGTATAGAAATAGGTAAGCCCTGCTTTGTCGAATTTATCCTTGTACTTTGCATCGAACACGCTCTGAAAGATTGTCTTAAATTGTCCGTCGTATGTTTTAGAAATCGTATCTTTTGCACCGAACCATACAGGAACTTTCTGGTCGAGAGCGAATGTAAAGCAGCAGTCTGCAAAATTTTCGATTGATGCATCAAGGTTGTGTATTCCCTGAATGATTCCCGGACCTTTCATTTCCATGATTGTCCTGCGGATTTCCTTTCCGTCAGTACCGGTAAACACAAGTTCTGCTTTTCCGGCAGACGGTGTACGGATTTCGCAGTTTTTGTATACATCGCCGTATGCATGGCGTCCAAGTATAATCGGCTTTTTCCAGCAGGATACAGTTCCGTGAAGATTGCTTACAAAAATCGGTGCGCGGAATACCGTTCCGTCAAGTTCGGCACGGATAATACCGTTCGGGCTCGGCGTAAGATGAGAAAGCTTGTATTCTTCCATGCGTGTAGCATTTGAGGTGATTGTTGCGCATTTTACGCCTACACCGAGCCTTTTGATTGCGGCGGCTGCATCGTACGTTATTTTATCGTCTGTCTCGTCACGTTTTTTAAGACCGAGGTCGTAGTATTCAGTCTTTAAGTCTACATACGGGATAAGGAGTTTGTCCTTGACTACCTGCCATAAAACGCGTGTCATTTCATCGCCGTCGAGCTCTGCGACAGCATTTTTCATCTGTATTTTACTCATACATAAAAGTATAGCGGATAGAAAAAAAGTAGTCTATCAGTCTTATCTGCTTATAAAAATTCTGTTATTTCTTAAAAATTATGTATTGTTTACAGACTTTTTAAGGAATTCTATGATATATTTTAAGCATGAGAATATTACTAGTAGAAGATGAAGAACGCCTCTCGCAGGCGCTGGTCGAGATTTTCAAGAAGAACAGGTACAGCGTTGATGCTGTGTACAACGGGAATGCGGCTCTTGAGTATGCCTCTTCCGGTATCTATGACCTCATCATACTTGATGTCATGCTTCCGGGAATGGACGGATTTACCGTACTCCAGAAAATCAGGGAAGAGCATAATTCCGTACCTGTACTGGTGCTGACTGCAAAGGATGACATTTCCGATAAGGTACACGGACTTGACATTGGTGCAGATGACTACATGACAAAACCTTTCTCAACAGAAGAACTTCTTGCCCGCATCCGGGCGCTTGGAAGACGGAAAGGGGAAGTAAAGAACGACGACGTCACATTCGGAGACCTCACGCTTAATGTAAAGAACTGCGAACTTGTTTCCAACAAAGGTGAGGCCGTTAAACTTTCACTCAAGGAATACCAGATTATTGACCTCCTGTTCCAGAATCCGCATCAAATCATAACAAAGAACCGCATCATTGAAAAAATCTGGGGCGGCGACAGTAATGCAGAGTACAATAACGTCGAAGTCTACATTTCATTTCTCCGGAAGAAAATGGAATTCCTTAAAGTAACGACGGAAATCCGTACAGCCCGCGGAATTGGTTATTCTCTTGAAGACGGATCGAATTTACGGGTGTGAAAAACATAAGAAAACCGAAGACAGGAGATGCAGTCATATGCCGTGAGCTGCGTTTGAAAATGGAGCTTAGTATAACTGCTATTCTCGCATTTGTACTGTTCCTGATTTTCGGTGCCATTAATTTATATTTTCATCTTTTCTATAATAATCAGACCTCGGAAGTTTTGACGCGGCTGCTTAATAACGACGGGCATCGTATACCTTTGTCAATGCCTTTCCCACCGGCTGGAGGGCCGCATGCACAGCCCGGAGATGAGGTAATTCCTTTTTTTCCTGACGACATTTTACCTCCTAAAGTTAATACCTCTGATGCTATGGGGTCTGGAAAAGACCCTCTTGGGCGCTGGTTCGGCATACAGCCATTTTTTCCTCATGATAAATTTGATTTATATGATTATTTTTCTCTTGTTATTGACGAAAAAGGAAAAAAACTTCTGGTCGTATCCGATTATCGTCTGAGGTATAATGATGAAACTTTTTCGCCGATTGTTTCGGGGGCCTATAAAGGGTATTTAGAGGGGAAAACAGAAGGTGTTTATAACGGCATCCGCTGGAAAATGAAGAAGACAGATTCCGGTTATTTTATTGCGTGTATAAATATGCAGAATACTGTTGCAATGCAGATATCTTTGCTCCGCCTTACAACAATTTTATACGCAGTGTGCGTGCTTATTTCCTTTTTGCTTGCCCTCCTTTTTTCAGGATGGGCAATAGCTCCTGTGAAGGAAACACTTATAGAACAAAAACAATTTATTGCCGATGCAGGGCATGAACTGAAGACTCCCATAGCTGTTATCGGGGCAAATGTGGATGTGCTTATGGCGGCAATACCAGACAACAAGTGGCTTCAGTATATAAAAACTGAAAATGAGCGTCTGAGTCTTCTTGTAAAAGATTTACTGTATCTTGCGCACAGCGACTCCGGTCGTACGAATTTGACAAAAACCGATTTCAACCTTGCCGAAATGGCGGAAAGTGTTGTACTTCCCTTCGAGAGTATTGTGTACGAGCAGGGAAAAAAACTTGAGATTGATATTCCCGAAACCATTCACATCAGGGCAGATGAAACACGCCTGAAGGAAGTCGTAATAGTCCTTGTAGACAACGCGCTTAAAAATACTGATAAAGGTGCAGTCATAAAAGTGAGTGTCTATCAAGTCGGAAGCCAGCGGTTCATAAAAGTGTACAATACAGGGAAAGGAATACTTCCCGAAGAGCTCGAAAAAATATTTCTGCGCTTTTATCGGTCCGATGCATCACGGGCACGCAACACAGGCGGTTCAGGACTCGGCTTATCGATAGCGCAGTCAATAGTTTTAAATCACGGCGGTACAATCAAAGCGGAAAGTGAATATGGAAAATGGGCCGAATTTACGGTACGGCTGCCGGAAAGGTAAGGATGTGACATGCTGCTTTATTGCTAAAAAACTTCCGATTTGCTAGAATATCTTCATGGTAAGAAGAAATTCCGGATTTGCTAATCTTAAAGCAGGTTATTTGTTCCCTGAAGTGTCACGGCGCAGCAGGGAATATGCTGTGTCTCATCCTGATGCAAAAATCATAAGTTTGAGCATCGGCAATACAACCGAACCGTTGACCTCTCATATATCAAAAGCTATGTCAGACTATGCACTTGCTCTTGCAACCCCTGAAGGATATTCGGGGTACGGAGACGAGCAGGGACTTACGGCTCTTCGTCAGAAAATTGCAGAAACATTTTATGCAGGTATGGCAGAAGCAGATGAAGTGTTCGTTTCCGACGGAGCAAAATGCGACATAGCCCGTATTCAGACTTTGTTCGGATGCAGAACGCCTGTTGCCGTACAGGATCCGGCGTATCCTGTATATGTTGACGGTTCGGTGCTTATCGGTGCCGCAGGAGCGTATAAAAACGGCCGGTACAAAGGCCTTACCTATCTTCCATGTACTCCAGAGAACGGGTTTCTTCCCGATTTTTCAAAAATAAAGAAAAACAGCCTGATTTATTTCTGCTCGCCGAATAATCCGACGGGATATACTTCGACAAAAGAAGAACTTCAACAGCTTGTTGATTTTGCAAAAGGACACGGCTGCATTATTATTTTTGATGCGGCTTATGCGCAGTTTATACGAACTCCAGGCCTGCCCAAAACGATCTTTGAAATTTCCGGTGCGCGCGACTGTGCGGTTGAAATCAATTCTTTTTCAAAACCTGCAGGTTTTACAGGGGTACGACTCGGCTGGTCTGTCATTCCGAAAACGCTGAAATTTGCGGACGGCTCACTAGTCATAAAAGACTGGTCGCGTGTCATGACGACACTTTTTAACGGAGCGTCGAATATAGCGCAGCACGGAGGGCTTGCCGCGCTTGATTCCGACGGTCTTGTCGAAATGAAGAAAATAATTGATTACTATCTGGAGAACGTAAAGACGATTCACAACGCACTTGACGGCGATAACTTCAAAAAGGCCGGCGTACAAATTTACAGTACCGGAAATTCGCCGTATCTGTGGGTTCGTTTCCCCGGATACAAAAGCTGGAGCATCTTTGACAAAATCCTTGACGAGTGCAGAATTGTGACGACACCGGGTTCCGGATTCGGAGCTACAGGAGAAAGTTTCCTGCGGTTCAGCTCATTCGGGCATCACGAATCGGTAAACGAGGCGTGTGTGCGGCTCTCTCATCTGAAACTGTAACTGTGTCTTTACAGCTGGGTTTTATAACCGATATTGATTTTGAATGCAGATGCAATTGAATTGCGCGCAATGTCCGTTATTTTTATCTGCGCCATTATGTGAAGTTCTCCTGAAAACATCTGCGTTGAAATATACGGAGAAAGCGTGACATTGAGCGTATCGACCGTAATATTATTCAGGTTTGTAAAGATAAGAAAACTCTCGTCGGGGAAAGAGAATGTCGTGTTCACTCCGAAGGCGAATGACGTGCTTCCTATATAAAGGGAATCTGCATAGCTTAATATATTAAAGCCGAACGTATCATCTATAAAAAGCAGTTTTTCCACCGTATCGGAGGGAAGGCTGAACAGCGTAAATCTCAACTGGAATGTAGACATGTTAAAGCGGGGTTCAAACAACAGATATACTTTATCGGGATCAACAGTAAATGTGTCAGAGTTGCGTTCGATCGGGATATCGTAAATTCCTGCCTGCGCATACAGGGCAGCAGGAGTGTAGTTGCTGCCAATAAGCATATCAATGCCTGCGTGGGCATACAGCGTGTCGACAAGCACGATGACGTCTTCTCCGTTGTAGTTCGTCTTCATTGGCGCACCTATGCCGCCTGCTACGTCAAGACACATGTATGGATATACATATGCAAAACGCAGATCACCGTTGAAGACATAGTAATCGCTGTTTTCATGATTTACATAAAAATACGCACCGGCCGCCATCGGCTGGGAAGCAAAATGTATAACATCAGAAATACCTATGCCAAAAAGGGGATACAGGACGGATCCTGAAAGGCCAAGCCAGCTTTCCGTGAGTTTCGACGAAATCGACTGAATGCCGAACTGGCGGCGCAGGAATATGTCGGAGCCGATCGGCTCATACGTTCCCATAAAAATACTGAGGTAATTTGAAAATCCCAGAAATTTCTTTCTGTAAATGAGGGAAATTTCGTCTATCTGGAATTCAGCAGAAGTTTTTTTAAATACGGAGTTTTCAATAAGATCGTCAGTATTCAATGAAAACTCCATGCGCGCTATAAGATCGTCAGTAAGATTGAATTGTCCGGCAAAAAATGACTGAAGAAGCAGCTGTGGGTCAAATGTGCTGCTTCCGCTGCCGGCAAACCCCAGGTCCGCTTTTATGCCTGCATATCCGCTGAATAAGCCGGATGCAGCAGCTTTGCTCAGCGGAAGGGAAAAAAGAAAAACCGATATAAAAGCAACCATATAAATGATTTTATTTTTATTCACAATATGCTCCTCGGCCGGAAAAACAATGACCCTTTTATCTTATCGGCATAAAGCGGGGAAAACTTTATCATTCATCATGCCATAACTTTTTTTATCTTAATCGCTTGAATTATCTTCTGTAAAGTATATAATAATAGTATATGAGTGATTATCTCGATCCGAACAATGAAGAACTGCTCAAGGATTTTTTTGCCGAAGCTGAACAGCAGGTAGATAATCTTGAGAGTAATGTACTGGTCATCGAAAATGATCCGGCAAATCATGAAGCAATTGATGAAATTTTCCGCGCCGCGCATACTTTGAAAGGCGGTTCTGCAACTGTAGAAATGAACGAAATTTCAACGTTTACCCATACTGTTGAAGATATGCTTGATGAAATACGCTCCGACAAAGTAAAAGTCACGGAGCCTGTCATTGATGTTCTCCTGAATTCAATTGATGTTATAAAAGCCATGCTTGAAGCCCGTAAAAACGGTACTGTTTATCAGGAAAATATTGATGAGCTGATGAGTAAACTTCATTCTTATATTCCCGGAAAAGGCACAAAGGCACCGAAAAGCAAAACTCCCGAAGTTGTACAACCATCCGTTCCAAAACAGACAGTTTCCGTTGCCCAACATCCGGCTTCTCCGCAGTCGGGTACAACAGGTTCTTTTAACCGACCGAAACTCAGCGAGAATGAAATTGCAGAACTTAAAAATGCCTGTCAGAACGGACAGAAACTGTGGTGTGTATCCGTAAAATTTGACGAACATAATCCGATGAATTCCGTCGGCGGTATACAGGTATTTGCAGCCCTCAAGGCGCTTGGAAGTGTCCTTAAGACGGTTCCTGATTTTGATGCATTATACGAAGATAGTTTTTATGAAAATGTTTTCTATTATTTGGCAACAAATGAAGAACAATCAAAAATAGAAGATACTGCATTTCTTCTTGACGTTACTGTTTGTACCGATGCACTGCCGCTTGATAATTTTGAGGCGGTACCGGCAAAGGCTGCTGCGTCCGTAGTTTCAACACCGGCAGAGCCTGTCGTTGAACAGAAGACACCTGTGGAAATTATTCCTGAGGAAGAAGAGAAAATGGAAACGAAAGAGGAGACTTCCGCAACTGCAGAAGATGATTCTTCTGATACGATAAAGACAGACGCAAAGAAGTCTTTAACTGCCGGACATGCTGTTCAAGGTGGTTCATTACTCCGTGTCGATTCACGCCGTATTGATTACCTGCTTAACCTGGTCAGTGAAACAGTTATTACTAAAGCTTCTTTTAATCAACTTTCAATGCAGCTTGCGAACGAACTTGTACAGTTCCAGGGACTGGAAACCGGCTATAAAGAAAAAGTTCACCACCTGTTTGAAATGCTGCCGCAGTATCTGGAGCAGATCCAGAACGGAGTATCGATAAAAGATGTAAAGGATTCCATTCTTCTCGATTATGGCAGTATGGCAACTATATTCGATTCATACGATTCCGAACTGAAAGGCGTGACATCAAAGTTCCGTTCATCGACCCAGAATCTCGGACGTATTGCAAGCGAACTGCAGGAAGGCGTTATGAAAATCCGTATGGTTCCTATAAGCCAGATTTTCAGCCGGTTCCCGCGTGTCGTACGCGATTTACAGCGTGATTTGAACAAAAAGGTAAATCTTGTTATTGAAGGTGAAGATACAGAACTCGATAAGACCGTTATAGACGATCTGCTTGATCCGATCATGCATTGTGTACGTAATTCTGTTGATCACGGTATCGAATCGCCGGAGGTTCGTGTTAAGGCCGGCAAACCGGAAGAGGGCACAGTCTTCCTTAAAGCTTCAAATGAAGGCAACATGATCATCATAGACATAGCTGATGATGGTGCCGGTATAGATATTTCAAAAGTACGCCAGAAGGCTATCGACAAGGGACTTATTCATCCCGACAAAATACTGACTGATCAGGAAGCTTTCAACCTTATTTTTATGGCAGGCTTCTCAACATCCGAGAAAATTACGAATGTGTCGGGGCGCGGTGTTGGTCTTGATGTCGTAAAAACAATGATAGACAAGTTGAACGGAACGGTTTCTGTCTCTTCTGAGCACGGAAAGGGGTCAAAATTCAGTATCCGTCTGCCGCTTACGCTTGCAATTATCCAAGGGCTGCTTGTGAAAGTCGGCCAGGAAGTATATTCAATTCCGATTGCGTCCGTTCTTGAAAGCCAGCGGATTAAGATGAACGAAATCAGTACGATTGATAACTATGAAGTACTCAATGTGCGGAATGAAGTCATCAGTATTCTGCGTCTTTCACGCCTGTTCAATATCCGTGAGACGGTATTGGCCCAGGATGATTACTGTTTTATTGTCATTGTAGGATCGCAGGAAAAGAAAATCGGCATTATGGTCGACTCTCTTATAGGCGAGGAGGACGTTGTTATAAAACCTCTCCGCGATCAGTTTACCAATTCCCCGGGGATTGCGGGCGCTTCCATCCTTGGTGATGGTTCGGTGTCGCTTATTATTGATGTAAGCCAGCTGCTGGAATTGGGTGTCAAACAGGAAATTAGTGCACAGCAGTCTGACCAGACTATAAACGAGTGAGGGTCTTATGGAAGCAGAAAATATGACAGCAGAAAATCAGCAGGTTAATACTGCTACAGATGAAGGCACTCAGGACAATAAAAAGGAATCTATAGCCGTTGTTGATTTCAAAATGGTTACTTTTTCTCTTTCAGGAAAGGATTACGCCATTGACATCATGAATGTAAAAGAAATAGCAAAAGCTGGCCGTTTTACATACGTTCCTAACACGTTGTCGTTTGTGCTCGGTGTATACAATCTTCGCGGAGATATTATTCCGATTCTTGACCTGCGGTTGTTTTTTAATATTGCGGTACCGGAACATACTGATAATAAACTTGAGAATCTGCTTATTCTTTCTGTTGGGGAACAGACATTCGGTGTTGTCGTCGATAAAATCGATAAGGTTGTTGGTGTGCAGAAAAGCAGAATTCAGCCGCCGCATCCGCTGTTCGGTGATATAAACATTAAATATATTTACGGAGTGGTGGAAGCCAATAAACGCCTGTATATTCTTCTGGACATTGCAAAGATATTCAATTCCCGTGTTTCCGGCGAAGAACAGAAGAGAAAGGTTGTGAAGAAAGTGTTTTCCGATAATTCCATTTCTTCCGAAGTCGCTCATCTTTCAACTAAAATGCCTGAGCAGTCACAGAATCATGATGCAGGCCGTTCTTCTACGGCAGGTGCGGAAAAAATTCCTTCAGATGAAGCGAAATCTGTACAGGAACTTAAATTTATTACGGAAAGCCTTTATAATTATCGTAAATTTTCAGTTACGCCGCTTAATGAAACCTGGGTACGTTCCCGGTTTATTTCATGGCAGGAAGAGCGTGGTAAGGGAAATACCCAGTTGCAGAGCGAAAACGATGCAGATGCGTTTCTCAAATCATTCTGGTCTACATGTTCAGGGACATGGTGGACGCAACAGTATGCGGATACGATATCTAAGCTTCTGCCTGATAATACTGCGAAACAGATATGCGTGTGGAATCCGGGCTGTGGAAAAGGTCAGGAGACATATTCATTGGCTTGTGTGCTTTACAAACGGTATCCCGGCAGTAAGATTAAAATTTATGCGCAGGATATTGATTTACTTAATGTGTCGAATGCTCCTCTGTTGTCCGTCCCGGACGATGTTGCTTCAGGCTGGTTAAGCCCATACATTGCAAAGAAGGCAAATGGTGAGTATACATTTACACAGGAAATAAAAGATAGTATTATGTTTGAATATCACGATTGTATGAATACTAACGCGTTGCCTGTTATTGATTTAATTTTTGCCCGTGATATACTCTCACTGCTTGATGAAAAAGGTCAGGAATTTGTTATTAATGATTTTGGAGAAAAAATGAAGGGAAATGGCACTATAATCATCGGAGATAATGAAGTAGTACCAGCTTCTGCAGGTTTTAAAGAAAAAGCAGTTGGTACGCTGAAAGCGTACAGTAAAAAATAAACGCGAAATAAGGGGTCTTGAATGAGAGTAGAGTATATTAACCCGTTTGTCGAAACTTCCTACAGAGTTCTGAAAGAAGTTTTAGGCGGTTCTGAAGTAAAGCGTGGTGATTTGTATCTCAAATCTACAGCAATGCCTGTTATGGGAGTGGCAGCTCTTGTCGGACTTGCAGGTGATGTTGAAGGACGGGTCCTGTTTGATATGACAATGGACACAGCTCTTAATATCGCTTCCAAGATGAACGGCGAGAAGCTTCCTGAGTTTGATGATCTTGCAAAGGCAACAATCAGTGAGCTTGCAAACCTTATAACAGCACAGGCCGTTACCAAGCTGCATGAACTTGGATTTAAGTTTGATCTTACACCGCCAGCGCTTTTTGTTGGTCAAAAAATGGAAATTGCGGCGTTGGGGGGAACTTCTGAAAATGTTGAGGCGCTTATCGTGCCGCTCATTACAGAATATGGTAAAATAGAAGTCAACGTTGCTATACGTGAACGTACATAAACGGCAGGAGTGATAAAATGAAAACAAAGCAGGATTTTCCAACAATTAATGAGCGTCCGCCGGAAGGTGTAAAAACCGATGGGACAAAATTTCGGGTTTTGATTGTTGATGATTCTATGTTCGTTGCTAAACAGCTCGGACAAATCCTTTCAAGCGAAGGATATGAAATTGTCGCGACTGCAGCTGACGGAAAAGAAGGTGTGGATAAATATAAAGAGCTTTGTCCGAATGTTGATCTTGTTACAATGGATATTACAATGCCACGAATGGATGGTATTACAGCCCTTGAACAGATTATGGCATTCGACAAAAATGCCCGTATTGTCATGGTTAGCGCACTTGGAAAGGAGGAACTCGTAAAAAAATCCCTTCTTCTTGGTGCGAAAAATTATATTATAAAACCGCTTGATCGTAAAAAGGTACTAGAACGTATTTCAGCCTCTTTAAAATAGGCTGCAGATGTCCGTATATAAAGGCCGCCTTTTCTTTATGAATGGGCGGTTTTTGTAGTTAACATCTATTCCGCTATAAGAAGTTTGTACCCTTTTCCAGCTTTGAGGATATCTATACCGCCACTGTTGTGTATTTTGAAAAAAGCTCTCAGACGGGAAATATCCGAGTAGATTGTGTCAATTTTTACTTCTCTGTCTTTTTGTTTTAGAAGTGACTGTAGTTCTAAAATACTGATTGTTTTTCCTCTGTGTTTGTACAAAATGATAAAAACAGAATAGAGCGAATCTGGCAGCTCGTTTCTGATAAATGTTATAGTTTTGTCCTGGACTTTTGGCGAAGCAGCCGGAAGAAATTCTGCTGTGTTGTTTTCCTGCTCGGGATACGAGAGAGGAGGTCTCATTAGGGCAATATACGGGCGAAGCTTATCGGAATTGACTGCATCAGCGACTAGGTTGAGCGTGGATGTGTACAGATCGGTATTGATATCGGTATCGGAATAATAGAGTTTAAGTATCATAATCCAGTATTGCACGCGGATATCCTCCGGAGGAAACGGATCGTTATAGAATATGAGAGGAACCAGACATTTGATTTCCTGCATATATCTGTATACGTTGAATACGTCGTGATTGAACACAAGGTAATCAAGCAGCAGCAGATCCGGGTATTTTTTCATATTTGAAAGGGCTTTGTAAAATTCACCTTCATCAGTATAAATGCAGCATATATTGTTTTGCTCTTCAAGAATATCAGCAATTTTTTTGCAGACTTTTTTCTGGCGCGTATAAAAATAGATAGTCATATAACTTTTTACTCTTTTTTTAGTATAACACTGCTCTTCCTGTTTGTAAAAAAAGTCTGTATATTTTTATTATGGCAAAAAAAATCATTACGAATTTTCATACACATACATTGTTGTGTAATCATGCAGAGGGAATGCCTTCTGACTATATTCAACAGGCTGAAGAAGACGGTTGTGCCGCTCTTGGTTTTTCGGATCACTGCCCGTATCCTGAAGAAAGCGGTGATTACTGGCCGGGCATAAGAATGAAATCGGCTGAAGGGGCTGCGTACATACACTCTGTGCGCAGTGCGGCATCTTCTGTATCATTCCCTGTATATGCGGGATTCGAATGCGAGTGGGATAAATTATATGAATCATGGTATAAAGATGAATTGCTTGGGCGACTAGGAGCCGACTATCTTGTTCTGGGTTCCCACTGGGTTACTATGGGGGCTTCACACATCTATGCAATGGATATTACTGAAAGGGAAGTGCTCCACAAATATACCGATCAGACAGTAGAAGGCATACGCAGCGGTATATACACGTTTATTGCTCATCCTGATTTGTTCATGGGAAAGTGGAAGGAATGGGACAGTACCGCGCAGTCGTGCATGGGAGCGATACTTGATGCTGCTGCGGACTGCTGTCTTCCCCTTGAAGTGAATGGTCTTGGCTTGAGCAGGCAGCCGAACAAGACGAATCAAGGTTTGAGATATCAGTATCCGTATGACGAATTCTGGCAGATGGTTGCAGATAAAGGGGCAAAGGTTATCTGCAATGCTGATGCACATGAACCTGCGAATGTAATTGCAGCTGCAGAAAAGGCCCGTGAATATGCTGCACGCTTTAATATTATTCCGATTGAGTCACCTTTTGCCTGAGTAAGCTTGACTAATATCTCTTTTTTTACGATTATTAGAGAAATTATGGAAAAACAAGTTATAAACCGCGCATATCTTGAAACTTTGTCTTTTACAGATCTTCTTTCACTTGCGGACAAATACGGAATAGATGTGCCTGACAATCTTAACAGGAGCTTCCTTATCGGTGATTTGCTTGAGATTACCGAAGAGCTGAAAAAGACAACTGACTCCGATATGGTCATTTCGTCAGGTTCTGCTGCGGTACTTACAGGGAACAAACTGCCGGAAACGTACAATACAACTGATATTGAGGCAGTATTGCGTAATCCCGCATGGGCATTTGTTTACTGGAATATAAGCGAATCCGATTTGCACAATTTGAAAAAAGGAGGATTCTCCCTTTCATTGCGAGTCTGTTCCCTTGCGCAAAAAGAGGATGTAAAACCTGAAGATACATACGATGTGCAGATCACTTTTTCCGACCGGGAACAATATATACTTATTCCATCAGGAAAACAGTTTGTTCGCGTAGAACTTGTTTCAACGGTAAAAAATTCCTGCAGAATTCTCGCATCTTCGAATATTATTGAAATACCGCGTTGTTCCAAACTTCTCGCAGATATGCAGCCCGGGAAAGACGACGGCATGGCACCTATTATCAGTCTTTCTGGTATGAAAGAACTGCTGCTTGATCATTATAAAAGTCACAGGCAGTCATTTTCCTGAATCGGAGCAACAAATGGCAGATAAAAATATTGTTTTACTTATTTCATGTTCTCAGGAATATATACGTCATACCGGCGATGATGAGAAAAAACACAGCGCTGAAATAAACAGGATGTTTGAATCAATTTCGGGTATTTACCTTCCTCTGCTTAATATGTTTGCATCGCTGGAAAGAGATACAATCCCTTTCCGCATTGCGCTTGTGCTGCCTCCCGTACTTTGCACGCTGCTGGCAGATCCTGTAGTGCAGCAGCAGTATATAAACTGGCTGGACAGAAGAATTGATCTGGGCAAGAAGGAATTGACCAGATGTAACGGCAATGCAAAATTATGCGCAGTTGTGAAGCTTGGTCTTGAAAAAGCACAGGAAGACAAGATTGATTTTACGACTGCCTACGATCAGAATCTGCTCAAGAAGTTTTCCGAATATGAAAAAAAAGGATATGTAGAGCTTCTTGCAACATGCGGGACTAATATCTTTTTACCCCATTACAATGGGATGGAAGAAGTACTTAACGCGCAGGTTGAAACAGGTTTGTATGCCCACCGTACATTTTTCGGTGAAACACCGAACGGATTCTGGCTTCCTGAACTGGGGTATACGCAGGGAATAGAAAAAGTTCTTCATGCATACAGTATTAATTATACAGTCCTTGATTCACGGGGCTTGCTTTTTTCTGAGACGGAACCTGAAAAAGGAATTTTCGCGCCAGCCCGCTGCGATAATTCTGTCGTAGTTTTTGCGCGCGATAATGAAGTTGATAAGGAAGTTTTTGGCAGCGAAGGATATGCATCAAACGAAGTATATTGTAATGTAAACCGCGATATAGGTTTTGAACTGCCGCTGGACAAACTCGGCACATATATAGAAAAAGGAACAGCCCGCTTTGCTTCCGGATACCGTTACTGGAAAAAGCAACAGGATGGTACAGACGAAGACAATGCCCGTTTTACAGATCCTTCGACAGATGAGGATATGTATGACGCTGAAGCCGCAATGAAACAATGTTCGGCTGATGCTTCTCTTTTTGTAAAAGGCAAAATTGAAAAGCTGATAAAGGCAGAGCAGCTTCTTCCCGATTCAAACAATGTCACGCTCGTCTGCACATTCAGTGCGGAGAAAATCATACAGAACTGGATTGAAGGCATAAGCTGGATAGAACAGATATACAGAAACGGTGTGAATCAGCCTGTTTCCTTTACACTCCTCAGCGATCTTCTTGCGGACAGATACAAAATGCAGCGTGTAAAACCGTATTACAGTGCAAATATCGGTACCGGTTACGGGGAAACGCTGCTGTCAAGTAAAAACAGCTGGATGATGCGCTATGTAAGGAAAGCAAGCAGCCGCATGATTGATCTTGCAGAGAGGTTTCGGGATGATACGGGACTCAAGGCTCGTCTGCTGAACCTTGGCGCAAGGGAACTGCTTATGGCACAGTCCTGCGGATGGGCAAAGATGATAGACGACGGTATTTCTCCTGAATATGCTGCTGACCGGTTCAGGGAAAGTATCCTTGCTTTTACTGCTGTATTTGATTCGCTTGGCTCTAATACGGTAAGCACCGAATGGCTTACAAATCTTGAATCAGAGCATCCTCTTTTTCCCTGGATAAACTACAGAATTTTCAGCAGAAAGCACTGAGTAATGCCTAATTAAGGAACTGTGCGTCCCTGATGCGCTGGAAGAGCATGATCTGGTTCTGTGCGCTTTTTATACCGTCTTTGGCGGGGTCGTACAGTTTGTCGAGTTTAAGCACCTGCTGCCACGACTGTATTGCGGCAGGGAAGTCTCCTTTTGCAAACGATGCGAGCCCTTCGTTGTAGTACTGGTCGATCAGTTTTTGTTTTTCAGCGCGGCCGTTGTCCCCCAGTTTGATTTTTGCCGACAGGCTTATGTGATTTACCGGATTAACAGATGATGTAAGATCAAGCGTATAGTTTACATTCATCTGTATTTTTTTCATAAGTACAAATTCGCTGCCAAGGCTTATCCTCGGATTACCGCCTTTTATGAGGAATCCTCCGAGGACATCGAAAAAACTTGTTATACTGACAGAAACGCCTGCACCCGCGGACCACATCTGGTATTCGGAAATATCCTGCAGATTGAGCGGCTGCCTGAATTCTGCAGTAAAAAGCAGCGGCTTTATCATGCGGTAGGAAACGCCTACTGCGGCGCTCGTGGGGAGCGGATCATCCAGCTGTATTCCCGACGACGAACCGAATCCTGTGATTCCTGCGCCTGCATTGAGCAGATTCATGCCTATACGCAGGTTCGGCTCCCTGTCAATATAAAATTTTCCGGCGTTGAACCGCATCATGACGCCGATATCTCCTGCAAAGGCGAGTCCTGACTGGGCAAGTCCTGAACCGCTTATAATGGCATCCGTATCGTTATCGGTATAGTCGGGAACGCCGCGCCACACAGCCTTTACGTTAAAGCCGGCGGCGATCCCTTTGAAATAGTATCCTGCAAGAAAATTATACGATGCGTTGAGTATTGCCGTCGTTTCCGTATAGTAACTGCCTGCAACTCGTTCGCCGAAAATATTATATTCGCTGAACGGTACGTAAAAACATTTTATTGCAGCCCCGAAGCCGGCGTTGTTCAGCCTGACGGTGCCGGCCAGCGTTTCCATAGCGGAATCTGAAATCCACGCATTATGGAAGACTGCAGTTTCCGTTTGCCCCATGATGGAACTTGCAGCAGGATTGTATTCAAGGTAACTTATATCGTCTGACAGTCCTGTGTAGGCAGAACCAAGGCTTTCAGCACGTCCTCCCGACGGAATTGACAGGGAGCGGTAAGCTGTCGTTCCCTCGTTATCGCCTGTAAGTGATGAGAATGCTTCGGAAAGTTTTGTTGTTACTTCTGTAAGGTCCAGCGCACAAAGCGTTCCTCCTGCAGTCAGAATGAGAAAAAATGAAAGTAACGGTACGAGTTTTGCCGGTGTTTTCATCATTATAAGTATACTCTATTTTCGGTTTTTTTTCTCCATTTTATAAATGATATTACCGAAGATAAATAATAGGGGAAAGTATTTTTATAAAAAAGATGGTAAAGTATAACAAGTACGTACGGAACTGGAAATGAACGGAAAAATCCGGCTTGCAATCATACTATGCATGATTCTCTCTTCCATACCGTTTTTTGCAGAAGACGGAAAAAAAATTATGTCTCTGCCTGAGATTGATTCTTTAATAAAAGACACGAGTTATGATAAGGCCCTTACCGAACTTTATCTCTATATCGAAAAATATCCGGAAGACTTTGACGCGGCTCAAAAGCGCATCAGAAAAATCATGGATGCACGTAATAAATATACGGTGCTTGCAAATACTCTTATCGATGTAATTCAAAACGATCCTCAGAACGATGAAAAAATACTTGCCCTTACGAATCAGCTGGAAGCGCTCGAACGGCATCCGTCCGAGAAACAGCTTGCATTCATCCGCGATGCAAAGGTCGCTGCCCAGTTTAACTATTACCGTCTGCAGTTTACGGAAATCATGAAATCAAGTGCGGAGCTTACGCATCAGAGAAATTACGGCGGCAGCGTGGATACCGTGCGGACCGGATTTTATATGTATCAGGATGATTTTTTCGACCAGAATACAGCCCGGGACATTGTAGAACCTGTAAAGGCCGCACTCGGTCGGGTCGATAAAGAAATTTCGGCATATAAGGCAATCCAAGTGAGATTGGACGATGCTGTGAACGCATTTGTGAAAGCTGTCCGCTCTAAGGATATTGTGCAGGCTCAGAATGCGTTCGGGAATGTCGAAACGGTGTATGCTGAATACGCTGCTGTACGCAACAGCATGTGCAGTGCAGGCTGGCGCCTTAAATCAATTTTTGAATCGATGAAGAAAAGTAATCCGGACTTAACTGATGCGTCGTTTCTGCCGTTCATTTCGCGTTTACTATTTGGCATAGACTCAATCCCTGATTCAGGGATTGTCGTTGCAATGGATTATGAGTGGGAAGTGCTTACGAACCTCATGAAAAACGAAATTTTTGCCGTAATGACCAGTCAGGCGGATTCGTTCCGCGAATCCGTTTCCGGTGACCTTTTTGCAGGCGGTTCCGTACCGTCCCGACAGCCGCTTGATTCTCTTATTAAATTTGCGTCGCTTGGAAATTCCGTAAATGGATTGTATGCATTGCTCAAGACGGAAGACGGTGGAACACAGGAAAAGACGCATCCTGATTTTGTCATTTCCCTGAATTATGCAGAGGGCGTATCCGGCCGGATTATAGCACTGCTGTCATCTGCTGACCGCATGGTGGCTGTAGAAGCAAAAGCGTCGTCGCTTGCAGTTCCTGCTGATCCCGGAGAAGCGGAGCTTGCAGGAAATACGTATGCGGAAGATTTGCTTGCCGCTTCTGCAGAAATAGAAAAAATGACTGCAGATGATGCAGTCTACGTACTGACATCGTCTGCATGGGCCGTTCCGTATGTGCTGATGAAACCGGAGGCGGATGCCGCTGTCCTTGTTTCAGAACCTGAAAATGTCACAAAAGCCGTGCAGAAGAAGACCGGCGTGCTTTTGTGGGACTCTCTCGATACAGCCTACAGGAAGCTCAACGACTATGCTTCCTCGTTTGAAAAAACGTCTGTTACGACTTTCTGGGGAAAGGCTGCATCGTATTATGCTTTATGCGGTACGTCGTATACAGAACTGCGGAAAGCCGATTTTGCAGCACTCCAGAAGCTGTATAACGGTGTGAAAGATGGATCTACGGGAATCGTGTCAAAATATCCGCAGGAATCACTTACAGCTGCACAAGCTTTGAAAAAAGCAGTCTCTGATGATAAAGCCGTGCTTGTAAAGGCTCAGAGTCGACTTTCCGGCGGAAAACATGTCGAATCATATATGGCATCGCTTCAGTCCGTGACTGCTTCAATCGCAGTTCTTGATTCGCTGAATCAGACTATTGCCGCAGTTGAGACTGGTGCGGCGGAACAAATCAGGCTTGCAAAGCGCGCTCAGAACGAGGCCGACCTTCGTTATTCTCAGGCAGGAAATGCGCTCGCTTCAAATGATTTCGATACTGCGCGTAAGCGTCTTCAGGAAGCACGTACGAAATATAACGAATCTCTGTCTTATCAGGAATCTGCGGTACTGCGGAAAAATACCGATACGTCGATTGCCTCTCTCGGTAATGAAATCCTCACAAGGCAGAACGAAGTCATTGTCCGTCAGGTGCGCTCGCTCAAGACGAAAGCACGAAATGAATATTACAACGGCAATTTTGATTCGGCTGAAAATTTTTTGACGCAGGCGAAAACTTTGTGGGCAGTAACGAACATCGATGAGGATGAAGAAATTACGAACCTTCTTGCACTGGTAAATACAGCTCTTTCAATGAAAACAGGCCGTGTCATCCCGCCTGCGGCACCGCTGTATCCTGAGATGTCCCAGATTCTCAGCATCGCACAGCAGTATTTTAAGCAGGGCAGCAGTCTGCTCGATAAAGGAAAGACGGAAGAAGGGAAGGCCGCGCTCAGGCTGGCTCTGCAGAAACTCCAGGAACTGCAGCTCGTGTATCCGCTTAACCAGGATGCAAGTCTTCTTACGCTGCGCATACAACGGATACTTGATCCTGCAGGGTTTAAGGATTTGTTCGCAAAACGTGTTGATACAGCGCGTGACAATTACAAGATTGCAGGAAAGCAGCAGTCGTCCTATACTGATTTACTTGACTTGTATGAGATAAATCCGTCGTATCCGGGATTGAAGCAGCTGATTTATAATGTTGAAATAGATCTGGGAATACGGCAGAAACCTGTTGATAGAACAGCCCTTGTCAGGTCAAAATCACTTACCGCAGAGGCTCAGCGGATTGTTGAAGCTGCGGGACGCGATGAAGTAAAGCTGCAGTCAGCACTCTCTCATGTTGACGAAGCGATCAGGCTTAATCCGGACAATGATGAAGCAATGCTGCTCAAAGACAGGATACAGACGTCGATCGGTGGTAAAGCTGCTGTTGTTCTTTCATCGGAAGATGAGGCAAAGTATCAGCAGGCTATTACGGAAATGCAGAACAACAATATCGTTACTGCAAATGCGCTCGTAGAGCAGCTGCTGCAGAAACAGGGGAACAGGCGCTCGTCGAAGATTCTTGACCTGCAGAAAAAAATCAAGGCTTTGTTATAATGAAAAACAGTAACAGTACATTTAAAATAATAATTTTCTCATTCGTATCGTCACTGCTTCTTGTCTGTTCGACGACAAAAGCTGCTGCGCGTGATTTTTATTGGGAGAACCCGGTCCGCATTACAGATACCGACACTAGATTTCCTCGTGCGGTGACCAACGGAAACAGTACGTACATATTCTGGCAGGAAGTAGACACATCATCTGAAAACATATGGCTTACATGCCAGTATATTGACAGCAGCGGGACATGGCAGACAAACAGCAGGTTCGCAGGCCCGTTCCGTTATTCAGGAGACGTCCCCGATATGTATTCTGCGGCTGTGTCTCAAAGCGGCAGAATTGCCGTTGCCGCTCTTTCTGATGTGAACAGGATTTCGATTTTCATTTCTAATAACGGAGCTGTTTCATTTACGAAGACTGATCTGTCCCGGCAGGAAAAGCCGCTTGTTGCGCCGCGTATTTACACGACTAAATCAGGGAAATTTATTCTTTTCACGGTACTAGGAGAAAATGAATCTTTTTCCATGCGTACTGCATCGTCGAACAACGGTTCGGACTGGTCGTCTTTCACTGATTTTCAACCCGCAATGAAAATGACAAATCCCTTTGTTCCTGTCCTTGCCGCAACGGCTGACGGAGAGACTGTCGTTTTTCAGGCACAATATATAAACGGGAACCGTATTTCATATCAGCTGTATGAAACTGTTTCATCAAATGAAGGTTTTACGTGGAGCGATCCCGTTCTCATTACGGGCAGCGAATCTCTTGCATCCGGTGATTCGCATGATTTTTCTGCATATCATAATCAGCGTCCGTATTTATATATATTCAACGGAACAACATATATGGCGTGGGAGAGAACATATTATAATTCCGAAAATTCCCACATATGGGTTGCGCAGGTTACGAAGGAAGGTCTGGTTCCCGGCAGCGCAGAAGAAATAAGCACGCAGGGTAACGCGAATCGTGCAGTGCTTTTTTCATACGACAATTTACTGTCTCTCGTCTGGTTTGATACCCGGCATGGTTCAGAATCCGTTCATTTTGCGCAGAAGAACGGATATTTGTGGAATGAGACAGCTCTTTCTTCCGGCAGACAGCCTGATTTATTTGCATTTCCTCTCGTAATCTCGGGCGGAAAAAAACTTTCGTTTGTCTGGCAGGAAAATCCGCTGCAGAAAAAAGGGGAGCCGCATATCTTCCGGCTGGACCCCGACACTTCTGTCATGAAACCTGCTGTTTCTGCATTGTCGTTTACAGAGGGAAAACGTTCCACCGCAGAAAGGGTAAAGATACGTGTCACGCTTCCTGCTGATTCATCAGGAATAGCAGGCTTTTCATGGTGCTGGTCGCGGGATCCGCAGGTGGAACCGCCGGAACAGTACATGAATCTGCCTTCGGAACGCACAATCTCGGTTAATGCCGATGCCGAAGGAAAGTGGTATTTTAAAGCCCGCGCCGTCGACTATGCAGGCAACTGGTCAGCATCTTCTGAGCTCACTTATTATCTTGATTTAACCCCGCCGCTGCCTCCTTCCATCATTGTTCCCGAAAAGGATAAATTCGGTTTTGTACAATCAAATACCTTCAGCATGCAGTGGCAGCCGGATGCCGCAGATGATGATGTTGCCGGGTATACATGGAACCTTCAGTATCTTGCACCTGTTGACGGACGTCTGGCGGAAACAAAGCGGCACCCTGTTACGCTGAGTGATGAAGAGGCTGCAGCAATTACGTCCGCATTCATGCAGCAGCATGAAAACGATGTTTCCAGAGTTGATATGCCGCCCCGCCGTGTTATGGGAATGAGTACCGGTACATCGTATACAAACAGATATAACGGTCTGTATGCGTTTTCTGTTGCAGCTGTTGATACTGTCGGAAATATCGGAAAGCCTGCTGTAGTCATGTTCATGCTTAATAAATATGTTCCGTCTACGTATCTGCTTTCTGTCAACCGCGCTGCCGACGTTTTCGGCAACGTAACGCTCAACATTATAGGCGGCGGTTTTACGTACGACGGGACTGTCAGCAGAATTTATATAGACCGTGATGGAAAGGAACCGTACGACATGACTCTTGAACGTTCAGACGGCGCATTCAAAGTTAAGTCTGACAATCGTATTACCGACATACAGCTCGGCAATACACTGTCCGAAGGTCTGTACCGTATAGGTCTGCTTCATCCTTCCAGGGGGCTCTATATGAGCGCTCCTCTGTTGCGCATAGAGCAGAATGGTACCGTCAAAATTGAAAAACAGTATACGTATGTTCCATCGTGGACTCCGTATAAAAAAACGTGGAAATATCATGTTCAGGTTGGAACGATTTTGCTGTGGAGTGTGTTTGTACTTGCCTTTGCAGGAATGGTGTTTGCAATGCACGGACTTATTCAAACGGCAAAAGATACAGTTATCGTCCGTAAGGAAATACGGGCACTTGTCACAGGAGACGCTATGCCGCTGAAAGAAAAACAAAGAACATCACAGCTTAAGCAGAAAGGAATAAGCCTCAAAATAAAGCTTATGGGATTCACCTCGTTCCTTGTCATTATGATAGTTCTGCTTGTTTCGATTCCGCTCGGAATCAATATGGTCAGGACACAGGAACAGACACTGGCGCAGGGACTTGAGCAGCGTGTCAATGTGCTGCTTGAAGGACTCTCGACAAGCGCAAAGGCGTATATGCCGGCGCAGAACTTACTCGAACTCAGCTATCTGCCGGATCAGACATCAGCGCTTGCCGAAGTCGAATATGCGACAATAACGGGCTATCCGTCGGACGGAAAGAATACAAGCCTGAAATATGTGTGGGCTACGAACGATCCCGACATTACAAAAAAAATAGCGACAGAATCTCTTACGTACGGTCTGTCAGAACTGACAGATGATACTGTTTCTGAAATTGCAAAAAGATGCGCAGAACTAAATGCCGAAGCCGTGTCGGAAACGGGAGACATAGCTTTGAATATAGTACAGCTCAATGCAGAAGGCGTAAGTCTTGCCCTGAAGTCGGATGCAAAATCTGTTGCACGCCGTGAGGAAATAGCTCAGATAACGACACAGCTCACGAATAAATTCAATACGGCGATGAACGAACTGTCTGCAAAAGGCGGCGGTTCGCTGCCCCGTTTCAATAGTAATCAGCTTGACCGCGCGAACACATCCTATCTGTTCTACCGTCCTGTCCTGTACCGGCAGGGCTCATCACAGGAATATGTGCGGGGCATCGTTTTTGTAAAAGTTTCAACAATAAATCTTATTGATTCAGTCGACGCAGCCCGGCGTTCAATTATTTACACTGCGGCACTGATTGCGATTCTTGCAATTAGTATCGGCGCTGTGGGATCGTTCATTCTGGCATCGATTATCGTAAATCCTATCCGGAGACTTGCAGCTCACGTTACGGTAATTGGAGAAACCGCGGACAAAACCAAACTCAACGGCAAAGATATCGAAATAAGCAGCCACGATGAAATAGGTTTACTCGGCGAGACCGTAAACGAAATGACACACGGACTTGTAAAAGCTGCCCAGGATGAAAAACTGCTTATGGACGGTAAAGTCGTTCAACAGACGTTCCTTCCGCTCCTTACAAGCAGAGATGGTTCTAAAGAAACAATTTCGCAGCTTAACGAGAGTGCGATACAATGTTTCGGTTATTATGAAGGTGCTTCGGGAGTTTCAGGAGATTACTTCGACTATAAAAAACTCGACAACCGCTGGTACGTTCTCATTAAGTGTGATGCGTCGGGGCACGGCGTACCTGCAGCCCTTATAATGACAGTCGTCGCGACGCTGTTCCGGAAATATTTTGAAAACTGGTCGTATACAAAAAACGGCACACTCATAAATCAGCTTGTTACCCAGATAAATGATTTTATCGAATCTCTCGGCATAAAAGGAAAATTTGCAACGATTATCATCTGCCTGTTCGATACCGTATCAGGTGATGTCTTTATGTGCAATGCCGGCGATAATATCGTGCATATTTACGATAATGCGGCTCACAGGGAAAAGACACTGACCCTCGCAGAAACACCTGCCGCAGGCCCCCTTCCTTCGTTTATGGTCGAAATGAAAGGCGGTTTTAAAGTTGAAAAAACAACACTGAAACCCGGCGACGTGCTTTTTCTGTATACCGACGGTATTGAAGAAGCAACGCGTAAATTCAGAGATAGCACGTTTTCTGTTGTGAAATGTGCAGAGCCTGCAATGAAGGAAGGCGATATACACGGTAATCACAAAGTAGGGCAGGAATCGGAACAGATGGAGCCCGAACGCGTACGTGCTATTATAGAAGCTGTCTTTGCCGGAAAAACATACACGCTTGAAAAGTATCATAACCCCGTTCCGGGAGAGGAACTCATATTTGATTTTACGTCCTGCCGCGGAACTATCGAGGAAGCAGTCATAGCACTTGCCTCTGTCGAAAAAGTTTTCAGGATGTACAAAGCCCCTGATGTAACGGCAGCCGATACAGTCCGCGTTGACAAAAAAATCGACACGTTTCTGCATGAACATTTTAACAGATATGATTATTACTGCGGCGCAAAGAAAGAAGACTCGTCTGCTTCAAACTATCTTGAGTATACATTTCTCAAGGAGGATGAACAGCTTGATGATCTAACGCTTCTGGCTGTCCGGCGTCCGTAGAAAAAACTTTTCAAACAGTCAAGTTATATATATACTTAAAGTGAAATGATTTGCATAAACAGGAGGATGATGTATGAGTGTCAGCGAAAAGGTAAAAGAATATTTAGACAAGAGTGTTACAGTCTCAAAGAATGCGATAGATAAAAGCCTTGAGGTTTCAAAGAAAGCTCTTGATAAGGCAGGTGCCGTCGTTCAGGATTTCAGCGATAAAAGCGTTGTGAGGATTGAAATACATCAGTTTGAAGGTAAACGCGACGAGCAATTTCGGATAATGGGAAAAAAGGCTGCAGAGAAATTTATTAAAGACGGGCAGGAAACTATTTCTGAAGGTGATGCTGATATACAGCCCATAATTACAGAGATAAAAAGGATAAATAAGGAAATAGAGAAGAGGGAAGTTATACTTTCGGCAAATGAATAAGTGCTGAATACAATTTTTAAAAAATAAAAAATGGTAAAAAAAAGGAGATGAGGTATTGACGAGAAAGGGGTAAGATGATATATTCATCATCACCGTCGCAGAACAGAGCGACACGCTGTTTGAAACCAAAGGGAAGGAAAGAAAGAACAAGTAAGGTCAG
>WSSedB1CaDRAFT_10000062_pt1 | contig 54787 bp, 44 predicted proteins | sample WetSurSB1Cattail_FD_9460 | JGI IMG/M metagenome (IMG submission 9460)
GCTGCCGCTGTTCTTGGCATTCCCATAAGCTGTCTGTTTGGTATTATTGATGATAAGTTTGGAACGGTAAAAGCATCTTTTGTCCTTTGTGCGACATTCCTGCTGAGTCTTGCAGGGCTTCTTTTAATGAAAAAAAATGATACTCCGATGCTCATTCTTACAGCTGTAGGGCTTGCCGGTGTAACAGGAGGCACACCTACACTCCATCCTTCCATAACGTCATATGTATTCGGCAGGGCCCGTTATCAGGCTGCAAACAGATGGCTTATGACGGTTCAGGCCGTTATTATGGCATTTGCTGTATATTTTATGTCTGTAGTACTTGATAAGACCGGAAGCCTTGCAGCAGCATATAAAATTATGATGGTTCTCGTTCTTGTTTCCGTACTTTGTCTTGTCGTTCTGGGCAGGACTTCTGATTATGACAGGAGTTAAAAAATCCCGGCAGTATGCTGCTGCCGGGATAGTGTATCAGGAATTATGAATCTTTAGATTTGTATTGCGACAGAATATGCGCTGTACATTGCTTTTTCGACAGTACCGACACGTGAACAGTCGCCGATTGTAAAGAACCGCTTACCTGCAGTACGGAATGCATCAGCTTCTGCTGCATGACTTTTCATACCGACTGATATGATAATATCTTTTCCTTCTACAAGCTGTTTTCTGTCATTTTTATCAAGACATTCGACACCTTTGCCGGTGATTGCCGTGCATTTATACGAAGTAAGATATTTGAGCCCTTCCGTTTCATCAAGTTTAACCAAGAGTTCGTCCCGGTGGGTGGGGGACGCATCGGGGGCAAGCGATGTCTGCATTTCAATGATAGTTACCTTTTTGCCCATCATTGCAAGGTGGAGTGCCGTTTCACAGCCGACCTGACCACCTCCGATGATGACGATATCGTCGGAAAGCTCTTTTTCGTTGCCGTATACAGGCAGCGCCATATGTACATTGCTACCATCTATTCCTGGAATGCGTGGCTGTACAGGTTCTGCACCCAATGCAGCAATAACGACATCAGCCTGTTCTTTTTCAAGCATATCTTTTGTTACTTCTGTATTCAGTTTTACCAGCACCGCAGACTTTTCTACCTGATGGATAAGGTAGTTTTTGAATTTAGCAAGATCGTATTTGAACGGAACCTTTTCTGAGAATTTCAGTGTACCGCCGAGCGAACCGCTTTTTTCGTACAAAATAACCTGATGCCCGCGTTGTGATGCAATGAGTGCGGCTTCCATACCTGCAGGGCCGCCGCCGATGATGCAGACTTTCTTTTTTGATGCAACGGGGCGGCCGAGGGTCTGAATTGTATGCTGGAGTCCTATTTCAGGATTTACGGTACATGAGAAGCGGACTTCATAACAAGCACTGTCGTGACATCTCATACACTTTACACACGGGCGTACATCATCAGTTCTCCCTTCGTATGCTTTTTCTCCCAGATCAGGATCTGCAATCATACCGCGTCCTATGGATACCACGTCTGCCCGCCCGTCCGAAAGAATTTTTTCGGCTCCGTCGAGTTCCTGTATACCTCCGACTGTGACGACCGGTATATGGACACCTGATTTTTTTACGGCTTCTGCAAGGAATACGTTCGGCATAGGCGGCATATAATCGCATGGATGCGTCATAGTCATATATTTCGGCCCTATCATACCTGCGGAGACGTGAATAAGGTCGATACGGTCCTCGATCAGTTTAGTGAATGAAATTGCCTCTTCAACAGGAATTCCCCCGGGAGCGTATTCTGTTCCGCTGATTCTTACTTCAATAAGCAGCTTTCTGCCGACTTTTGCACGTATACGGTCAATGATATTGCATGCGAACCGGGCTCTGTTTTCAAACGGGCCGCCGTATGCGTCTGTCCGTTTATTTGTAAGCGGTGAAAGAAATGAACCTACGAGCAGGCCGTGCCCGAAATGCAGAAGAACCATATCGAATCCGTTCTGCATAAGGATTTCAGCTGCATCAGCATATCCCTGTGTAATGCGTTCTATCTCTGCTTCCAGCATTTCTTTTGCAGGAGAGCCGTCCATGAGCGGGGCCCCGTCACTTACGCCGTACGGACTGCCGACAACACCTGCGACCCCAAGTTCCATTGATGCCTTTGCGCCATAAAAATGAATTCTGTCGGAAAGGCGTGCAAGCATATATTGATGATTGCGCTGGTATATATCAAAGTCGGAATGAACTCCATCCCCCTGGCAGGGAAACAGACTTGCTCCCACACAGGTGACGCAGGCAGCGCCTCCTTTTGCCTTGTCTGCATAGAAGGTGATAAGCGGTTCTGTAGGGTACGGAACCGGATCATTGAGTGTATGGACTCCGGTCGGTGCTGCAAATATACGATTTCTGAACGAGACTTTTCCTACCTGAAGCGGTTCAAGCAGATGCGGATATTTTTGTTCCATTATATTTTGTTACTCCTTGTTCTTTATGCATTATTCTGGCGGTCGAAATCAGGTTTACGTCCGATAAAGAGCAGGCAGATTACGGCTATTACTACGAGAACTACCATAATTTTATATGCCAGGTTAAGGCTTCCTGTTTTATCAAGAATTGTCGACATGAAATAAATACCGAAGGCCATAATGACAGCCTGCACTGTCATTATCCAGCGGTTTGCTGCCTGATATTTTTTTCTGCCATATACATATGCTGTTATTGACGGATGAAGTGTACCGGTGCCTCCTGTTATGCCTGCAATGCCGACTGCTGCGACAATTAGTGCAGGAATCGTATTTTTTCCCATAAAAAGGAGGCCGAATATTGCAAGCAGGTATGCCGCACAAAGAGCGAGACAAGCCTTTACTGTACCGATTTTATCATCAAGAAAACCGAAGAAATTACTTGCAAACAGACCTCCTATTGCGGCTGCTGAAAGGAATGCCAGAAACAGAGCAGGCGTAGAACCTGTCATATTCATGCGGACAACAAAGAAAGGCATAATTGATGTAATGCAGAACTGAAGCAGACCCAGGGAGAAAACGAGGAGCCACGCATCACCGTTACTGAATACTTCTTTGAAACTCATTCCAGGTTCAACCGCTTCATGTTCGGGAGCGTCTGAGGCGCCGTCGGGGTATAAACCGACATCTTCAGGCGATGTCCTGATTGTTGCAGCTACGAGCGCGGCAAGGACAAGTATGATAATGCCGGTAATCAGATATGTTTTGGGCAGCCCTATGCCATTAACGCCTATGGTGAGAAGGGCAATAAATGTTGCAGTACAGAGAGGGCTTCCTGTTACAACCATACCGAGTGCGCGTCCTCTTGATTTTATAAACCAGTTTGTGCAGAGCATGAATGTTCCCATCTGGAACGGGAGGATAAACAGCCTCATGCAGAAAAGTGAAATACTGTAGGCGACAACATTCTGGCCGGAAAAAGCAAGGCAGATGGTAGAAATACCGACGATCACTGCAGACGGTACTACGACTTTCGGAATACCGAACTTGAGAAGCAAAGTCCCCACAAGCAAAGTCGCAGGAATAACGACAAAGCCGGCCCATGTTACGGGGTTTGTAATTGTTGTTGCAAGCCATCCGAGTTTCTGATAATAAGGAGTCAGCACATTCAGGTGATCAGCCTGAAGTCCCGAATAAAAATACATAAGGAAAACGCCGAGTATAAGCATCGGTATTGACCTTTTTTGGAAAGATGCGTTTTTTTCCATATAAAGAGATCTCCCTTTCAGAGTTTTGTTTTGTCAGTCAGACAGCTCTGAATGCATATATGTATTGTACCCCCTCTGACTGTAGCAACAAGCTATAAAAAACATCGAAAAAAGTGGTTTTTTTTTCGATTATACCGTATGATAGAAAAGTGACGTTTGATATAGACTCTGAAATAGAAAAGCGGCTGATAAATAACGAATGCTGCGGGATACATTACTGCCTGTTACATGAAGACAGCACTAAACAGTGCGTTTTTGTGTCAGATGTGGTGACAATCGTTATTTTCGAATGCCATGCCCGGATAAAAGTACTGACCCAGAAACTGTTTTGCTGCCCTGGTAATATGCTTTTATTGAAAGAAAAATGCCGGTATGAGTTTGAAATAGAGGATTCCGATAATCAGAGAAAAGGTATATATATACTGAATATTGACGATGCTATGTTTTCTGATTTTTTTTATACACAAATTTCAACCCGGCCTATATTTTATGATTTCTTCAAAATCAGAACAAGTTCTCCCGAATACCTTTTTTTTGATAATACTGAAGATACTCCTGTATACTGGGCAGGACGGCAGCTTCTCTGGGAAGCAACATTTACATCTCCGAAAAACGAAGAAATTATTCTTGCCGCACTTGTACTGTTTCTTATAAATCTTCACAGCTGCCATCAGGAACACCTGGTTATAAGTGAATCTTCAATGATGAAAGATTACGCTTTTAAAGCGGGATGTTATCTGAAATATATGGCAGATAACTATCAAACTGTAACACTTGAATCAATTGCGGCAGAATTCGGATACAGTCCCGCTTATTTTTCGACGATGTTTAAAAAAACATTGTCGGTTACCTTTTCGGAAAAACTTCTGGAGCTTAAAATTGAACGTGCAAAAAGGCTCCTTATTTCTACAGATTTGACAATAGAAGAAATTGCGCTGCGGACAGGTTTTACCGAAAAGAGCTATTTTCACCGAAGTTTTAAAAACAGAATCGGCATGACCCCCCGTACTTATCGGGAACAGAACAAATAAGGTATGTTTTTCTGCATCGGAAATAAATACATCCGGTATTCTTTACAGACTGTGTATTCTGCTGCAAAGCATACCGGAGTTCTGTCTTATAACGGTTTTTCTTCCTGCTGCGGTTCCTTTTTCTCTTCAGATTTATCTGTGCTGTCCGCATGAATGACTGTTCCCCATACTATTCCGATCAGGAGTACTACGACAACAGGAATCCACCATTGCTGTGCTACGAGGTACATCGCGGTATAAAATATGCCGAACATAATTCCGGTCAATACGCAATACACGATCCAGAACGCCCATACCGGTTTTCCCGATAAAAATGACGCTAGATTCTTTTTTACTGATTTTCCAACTTCTTTAACTTCCATAAAATTCTCCTTAGTATTTGTAAAATTGTACTTTAGTTGCTTTGACACGGCCGAAAACTTCGGTTCAGGTGATATCTGTGTATAAAGTAATCATCTATATAGATATGCGTCTGTGCGCTGACGCACAGACGCAGGTGAATGTTAGTCCTTATATTTTAAAAGTACGCTGATCTTTGCAGAATTTCTCTAAAATTGCCGGATAATTCACTAAACAGCATTCAGCAGAACAGACAGTGAGTGTGGTAGTGGATAGAAAATCTGTATGTGTTGATATCATAAACAAAAAGGATGGGGATAAATGATGAAAAAAGGTACTAATAAAAAGATTGTCCGGAGTTTTCTTGATCGTTTAGTTTCCCGTCCTAAATCCCCCACTGATGAACCCCTGCGTTCTGAATTGTTCAGTGTAGAACAGATGCAGCATTACGGCAGAATGCTTGCCGAAACGCACCTTGTGAGTAAATCGCATTCACATAACGATAAACTTCTCGCGCGGCTTGTTGAGAATGAATCGAAGCTGAATGAAGTCAGAGATTTGTTTGCCGAAGCTGCCGCCGAAAAACGGCGGATATTTCCAGCCGCCGACTGGCTGCTCGATAATTTTTATCTTATTGAAGAACATATCTATACCAGCAAACGGGATCTTCCCAAAGGGTACAGCAGGGGACTTCCGATTCTGCTTGGAGGCCAGTCTGCTTCCCTGCCCCGCGTTTATGACATTGCGCTGGAGAGAATTTCACATGAAGACGGACTTGTGGATCCTGATACGCTCCAGGGATTTCTGGATTCGTACCAATCTGTTTCTGTCCTGACGATTGGAGAGTTATGGGCCATACCGATTATGCTCCGGCTTGCGCTTATAGAGAATCTGCGTCGTGTCGCCGTGAGGATTTCGGCAGAGATGCATGCTCAGAGCGAGGCAGATTCCTGGGCTGAGCGGATGATAGAATCCGCGGAATCTGATCCGAAAAATCTCATTCTTCTGATTGCCGACATGGCCCGGTCAGATCCCCAGATTGTCAGTTCATTCGTCGCCGAACTTGCACGGAAACTGCAGGGAAAAGGTTCCGCACTGGCACTTCCCCTGACATGGATTGAACAGCGCCTTTCAGAAACGGGACTGACGATAGAACAGCTTGTTCAGTCGGAACTGCAGCAGCAGGCGGCTGATCAGGTTTCAATAAGCAACAGCATCCGCGGACTGCGTTCCCTGGCTGCTACAGACTGGAAACAAATCGTCGAGAGCACCAGTGCCGTCGACAAAATTTTACTCGGTGATCCTTCCGGCTGCTACGGAAAAATGGATTTTGCAACACGCGACCAGTACAGGCATGCGGTTGAAGAAACAGCCAGAAGGGGCCGCCTGCCGGAAGAGTCTGTAGCCCGCTTCGCCCTGCAGCTGGCACAGAAGGGGTGCGACAGTGCAGGAAAGAATGATCGTTCGGCGCATATCGGCTATTATCTTGTTGATAAAGGTTTTGATATGCTGCTCCGGACTGCACAGGTACGCGGATCAGGCCGTTTTTCGTATGGCCGCTGCGGCACCAGACGGGGACTTATTCTGTATACAGGCTCAGTTCTGTCTGTGTCTGCCGTTGTTTCGGCCGGACTCGTAATGTTGGCCTATAATGGAGGCTCTCACGGGGGTTCTCACGGAGTACTGCAGTGGCTGATTGTGCTGCCAGCCTTTGTATGCGCGTGCGGCTTGTCCATAGCTCTCCTGAACTGGATTGTGACGCTTTTTGCGGTTCCTCAGATTCTTCCCCGTATGGATTTTTCCGGCGGCATTCCTGCATCTTCCCGTACACTTGTTGTCGTTCCCTCAATGCTTTCAAGTGCACGACGCATCGAGTATCTGGCCGAAACTCTGGAAATAAGGTTTCTTGCAAACCGGGACGACAATCTTTTATTCGGTCTTCTTACTGACTTTCAGGACAGTAAAGAGCAGACGGCGGAGTCCGACGAAACTCTTCTCTCCCTTGTTCAGCAGAAGATCACTGATCTTAATGACCGGTACAGGGGAGATTCGGGGGATCAGTTTTTCCTGTTTCACAGGCCGCGGCAGTGGAATGACAGAGAGCGGGTGTGGATGGGATATGAACGTAAACGGGGCAAGCTTGCAGCTCTGAACTCATTGCTGCGGGGCGGAACGGGAGATTCCTTTGAGTCAATCATAGGAAGTATTGAACCGCTTCAGGCGGTGAAATATGTTATAACTCTCGATACTGATACGCAGCTGCCCCGTGATTCCGCAAGACAGCTTGCCGGGATTATGGCACATCCGTTGAATCGCCCTGTCTTTGATGAAAATCAGAAGCGGATCGTAGACGGGTACGGCATATTGCAGCCGCGCGTCGCAGCTGGTGTTTCAGGAGCGCGCCCGTCGTACTACACGATTATGACGGAAAGTGAGACAGGTATCGATCCGTATACCAGGGCTGTATCCGATGTCTATCAAGATTTATTCAGGGAAGGGGCTTTTATCGGAAAGGGCATCTACGATGTTGACGCTTTTGAGCAGGTGCTCCGGGAACGTTTTCCCGAGGACAGAATATTGAGCCACGATCTGCTTGAAGGCTGCTATGCACGGTCCGGCCTGGTGAGCGACGTGCAGCTGTACGAAGAATCTCCTGTTACTTATTACTCGGACGTCAGTCGCCGCCTCCGCTGGATGCGCGGCGACTGGCAGATTGCCCGCTGGCTTTTTCCGACCGTCCCCTCGTTTGGCGGAGGTACGGGCAGGAATACGCTGTCGGGTCTGTCAAAGTGGAAAATACTTGATAATCTGAGGCGCAGTCTTATGTCGCTGTCCCTCGTATTTCTTTTCATCTTTGGATGGACAGTTCTTCCCGATCCATTTTTATGGATGCTGGCTGTTTTTGGAATCATTCTTATCCCTCCGCTCCTCATTTCTTTTGTTGACTTTTTCCGGAAACCGCATGATATGCCGGTTGTCCCGCATATTGTTGATACGGCACGCTCTCTGCTCAACCGCATGGCGCAGTCACTGTTTACGATTGTCTGTCTCCCGTACGAAGCGTTCACAAGCCTTGTAACAATTGTGTCGACTGTATTCAGGATACTTGTGACGCACCGCCATCTGCTTGAATGGCTTCCGTCCGCTGAGCACGGGAATGATAAAACAAGTCTTGCATCATCCTTCAAACTTATGTGGGCGGCTCCTGCCGCTGCTCTGTCTGCTGCTGTTTTTCTTTTTATTTTCCGTGCGGAAATTTTCTTTGCCGCAGTACCTCTTCTTGTTTTATGGCTGACCTCTCCGTTACTCGTGTGGACAACAAGCCTTACTCCGCCTGAACGCAGTGTAAAGACCTCCGGCAGACAGAACGAATTTATAGGCAGGCTTGCACGGAAGACATGGGCTTTTTTTGAAACATTTGTCAATGATGGAGAAAACTGGCTGCCGCCTGATAATTATCAGGAAGAACCTGCTCCAAAAATTGCCCACCGTACATCTCCGACGAACATAGGGCTTTCTCTCCTTTCCAATCTGACTGCCTGTGATCTCGGATACATTCCGATTGGACTGCTGCTGGATCGTACCGGGCATACAATTCAGACAATGGGAAAACTTGAACGTTACCGCGATCATTTTTACAACTGGTACGATACGCTGACGCTGCAACCGCTCCTGCCCCGGTATATTTCATCCGTAGACAGCGGAAATCTGGCGGCACATCTTCTGACACTCAGCGTCGGCCTTTCTGCACTATCCCACGGCAAAATACTGAATCCAAGAATTCCGGAAGGGCTTCATGATACCGCACAGGTTCTGGCCGGATTTGCATTGCAGAGCGACGCGTCTGCTGCACTTTCACGCTTTGAGGAGCAGCTTGAGAGCGCCGGAACGTTTGAAACGTATACGATAGCTGACGCACATTCGTTTCTTATCCGGCTGGCACTTTCTGCGGAAGCGGTGAAAGAAAAAGCAGTGAAAGACACGGATGAACGTGTGGCGTGGTGGGCAGATGCACTCGTCCGCCAGGTTCACGATAGTATTGCCGAACTTGACCATCTTGTGCCGTGGCTGGCAGGAAACAATGCTCCGGACGGGCGTGCCGGTTTTGTCCGTGCGGCAGGGTTATTGACTGGTACCGGAACTATGCCGACTTTACAGGAACTGTATGAACAGGAAACTGAATTACTGCGTATTCCGGCAGACGTTCCCCAAGACGGTTCGTCCGGTATGCTGGAGCAGCTCATCCGGGACGGGTGCGGATATATTGAAGACAGGCTTGCAGAAATAGATAATCTTGTCCGCAGAATTGAGGAATTTGCACTCATGGACTTTACCTTTCTGTACAGCAAAAACCGGCATTTATTTTCTATTGGATATAATGTCGACAGCCGGAGGCGCGATACCGGTTTTTACGATCTTCTTGCCTCGGAAGCGCGGCTTACCAGTTTTATCGCCATAGCGCAGGAACAGGTACCACAGGAAAACTGGTTTGCACTTGGACGTTCTCTTGCCAGCATCGGCGGTAAATCCACCCTCTTTTCCTGGAGCGGATCGATGTTCGAATATCTTATGCCGAATCTGGTGATGCCGTCCTATGAGAATACACTATTGCAGCAGACATGCAGGCGGGCCGTCGAACGTCAGATTGAGTACGGCCAGCAGCGTGGTATCCCATGGGGTATTTCGGAGTCGGGGTACAATTCGTTCGACGTCACGCTGAATTATCAGTACCGTGCTTTCGGCGTTCCGGGGCTGGGGCTTAAACGAGGTCTGATCGACGACCTTGTTGTCGCTCCCTATGCGACCGCACTGGCTCTGATGATTATGCCTGAAAAGGCATGCCTTAATCTTCAGCGTTTGTCAGAAGAGGGAAGTGAAGGCGACTATGGTTTTTATGAAGCAATAGACTATACGGAGTCGCGCGTCCCGACAGGCCAGTCGAATGCGATAGTGCACTCATTCATGGCGCATCATCAGGGCATGAGCCTGCTTTCGTTTTCTTCTCACCTTCTGGGGCAGCTCATGCAGAAGAGATTCGGATCAATCCCGCAGGTCAGGGCGACGACGCTCCTTCTTGAGGAACGGATACCCAGGGCAACCAGATTTTCCGCGCTTGCCGTGGAAATTCCTGATTTCCGTGCAGGGATGGAGTCAGTGAGTTCATCCAGCCGTACAATCACCAATCCGGACACAGCCACTCCTGAAGTACATCTGCTTTCCAACGGCAGGTATCATGTTATGGTCACAAATGCGGGGAGCGGCTACAGCCGCTGGAAAGATATTGCCGTCACCCGCTGGGTCGAGGACAGTGCGGTTGACAACAAGGGAACGTTCCTGTACGTCCGGGATGTCGAAACGGGAGAACTGTGGTCAAATTCATATCAGCCGGTGTGTAAGAAGCCTGATTCCTACGAAGCTATATTTTCGGAAGGCCGTGCTGAATTCCGCCGCCGCGACAATGACTTTGACGTATATACTGAAATTACCGTATCACCCGAGGATGATATAGAACTTCGCAGGGTGCGCATTACAAACCTGTCGCACATCCAGCGGACTCTGGAAATTACCAGTTACGCAGAAGTTGTGCTGACGTCTGCCTCAAGCGATGCATCTCACCCGGGATTCAGCAATCTGTTTGTACAGACAGAGATACTTGACGAACAGCGGACAATTCTGTGCACCCGCAGACCCCGGTCTGATAATGAGCAGACTCCCTGGATGATACACCTGATGACGGCGAGGGATGCAAGGGTTATTGACGTTTCTTACGAAACTGACCGCCTGCAGTTCATAGGGCGGGGAAAGACAGTTGAAAAACCTGCTGCGGTGAACAGAGCAGGACCTCTATCGGGCAGTAGTGGTTCTGTGCTTGATCCCGTCGTTGCAATCCGCCAGAGGATACGGATTGACCCGGAGTCTACCGCGACAGTTGATCTGATTACCGGTATCGGCGATACCCGTGCATCCGCAGTCCGTCTCGCGGAAAAATATCAGGACAAGCGGTTTGCAAACCGTGCATTCGAACTGGCACGGACGCACAGTCAGGTGATTCTCCAGCAGATTAACGGGACCGAGGCGGACGCTCAGCTTTACAGCAGGTTTACCGGTTTTATACTTTATGCACATTCCCGGCTGCGGGCCGCCCCCGGCATTATCAGGGCGAATACCCGTGGTCAGTCCGGCTTGTGGGGCTATTCCATTTCAGGCGATCTGCCGATTGTGCTGCTGCAGATAAAGGATCCTGCAAATATAGATTTGGTACGCCGGCTTGTACAGGCACACAGTTACTGGCGCCAGAAAGGACTCCCTGTAGATCTTATGATTTGGAATGAAGACCGCGACGGGTACCGTCAGCAGCTCCATAATCAAATTGAGGGATTGATAACCGCAGGTGTAAAAGAGAATGCCTCTGACCAGTCCGGCGGTATTTTTGTGCGTTCCGCCGAGCAGATATCAGCAGAAGACCGCATTCTCATTCAGTCTGCCGCACGGGTAATTATAAGCGACAGCCGGGGTACGCTTGAGGAACAGACAGGAGGAATCGTCGGGCATAAACCGAATATACCGCTTCTGATTCCGGTACGGGCTTCGAAAAACCGCGGTCAGTCAATGATCGTTCCCCGCAGTGATCTTCTCTTTTTCAATGGTTTCGGCGGTTTCGCTCCCGACGGCCGGGAGTACATCATTACGCTTGCCCGCGGTCAGGTTACGCCTGCTCCATGGACGAATGTACTGGCTAATCCTGATTTCGGGACAGTCGTCTCCGAAGCTGGTTCCGCATACACCTGGAGTGAAAACGCCCATGAATTCAGGCTTACCCCCTGGTACGATGACCCTGTATGCGACACGAGCGGAGAGGCTCTCTATGTCAGAGATGAAGAAAGCGGACAATTCTGGTCTCCGTCTCCGCTGCCACGCAGGGGAGAAACTCCCTACGTGGCACGGCATGGTTTCGGCTACAGCGTATTCGAGCACAGCGAATGGGGAATCAGCACGGAACTCTGGATATACGTGGCGACAGATGCTCCTGTCAAATTCAGTGTGCTTAAGGTCCGCAACGAATCAGGCCGCACCCGCCGGCTTTCGGCTACATCGTACGCAGAACTCGTTCTCGGAGAACTCCGGTCCAAATCGGTCATGCATATAATCACCGAAGTGGACGGCGAAACAGGTGCGGTTTTCGCACGGAACAGGTACAGCCGGGAATTCCCGGAACGGGTCGTTTTTCACAACGCAGCCGGAAAGGGAAGGACGGTAACGGGGGACAGAACTGAGTTCATCGGACGCAACGGTTCTCTTGGACATCCCGACGCTATGCTGCACGAACAGCTTTCCGGCATTACCGGGGCAGCTCTCGATCCCTGCGCGGCTATCCAGATTCCGTTTGAACTTGCCGACGGACAGAGCCGTGAAATTGTATTTACTCTTGGCGCAGGAAGCGATGCGGCGGATGCCGGCCATCTGGCGCGCAGATTCAATGCTCCGGGCGCCGCACGGGAAGCACTCGAGAATGTATGGCGGTACTGGAGACAAACCCTCGATGCAGTACGTGTGGAGACTCCCGATGACTCTCTCAACGTTCTTGTGAACGGCTGGCTTATGTATCAGATTCTTTCCAGCAGGATGTGGGGACGGAGCGGCTACTATCAGTCAGGAGGTGCATTCGGATTCCGTGATCAGCTTCAGGATGCCATGACACTTGTACACACTGAACCGGATCTTTTCCGCAGACAGCTTGTGCTCTGCGCCTCCCGTCAGTTTCCGGAAGGAGATGTACAGCACTGGTGGCATCCGCCTAAAGGCCGCGGGGTCAGGACTCACTGTTCGGATGATTATCTCTGGCTGCCGCTTGCCGTATGCCGCTATGTTTCATGTACCGGAGACAGCGGAGTGCTTGATGAAATGATTCCTTTCCTCCAGGGACGGGCTGTCAATCCTGATGAAGAATCCTATTATGATCTTCCCGAACAGTCAGGACAGGCTGCCAGTTTGTACAACCATTGCGTACTCGCCATTCAACACGGGACGGGGCGCGGTGTACACGGACTGCCGCTTATCGGTTCCGGCGACTGGAACGACGGTATGAACAGAGTTGGAGAAAAAGGAAAGGGAGAAAGCGTCTGGCTGGCATTTTTCCTGTATGAGGTACTGAACCGGTTCAGCGGGCTTTCACTGGAACACGGCGACCGTGATTTTTCCGGACGCTGCATACGCGAAGCAGAGCAGCTCCGGACAAAAATAGAAGAGGAAGGATGGGACGGACAATGGTACCGCCGGGCATATTTTGACGACGGTTCTCTCCTTGGTTCGGCCGATAATTCCGAATGCCGGATCGATTCTATTGCCCAGAGCTGGTCCGTACTTTCAGGTGCGGGGAATAAGGAACGATCACGCATGGCCATGGATGCATTGGACAACCATCTGGTCCGCCGTGAAAAAGGATTAATACAGCTGCTTGATCCTCCCTTCGATACAGAGGAACCGAACCCCGGCTACATCAGAGGATATGTTCCCGGCGTACGGGAAAACGGAGGGCAGTATACACATGCCGCAATCTGGGCGACCATGGCCTTTGCGCGCATGGGTGATACTAAGCGGGCATGGGAACTTTTCACGATGATCAATCCTGTGAACCATTCAAACTCACCGGAGAAGGCGGAAATTTATAAAGTTGAACCCTATGTCATGGCAGCGGACGTCTATTCGATTCCTCCCCATACAGGACGGGGCGGATGGACGTGGTATACAGGGTCTGCCGGATGGATGTACCGGCTGATTACGGAGTCACTGCTGGGTGTCAGTCTTGAGGCGGACAGGCTTCGTCTCTCTCCGTGCATTCCGGCGGACTGGGCTGGTTTCAAGCTTCACTACCGGTATCGGGAAACGATGTACCATATTGCGGTTAAACGGACACCGGCAGGCAGTACGGGGTCTCTCATAACCATTGACGGAGTTCAGCAGACGGAAACAACTATTGTCCTTATCGATGATCATACTGATCACCAGGTTGAAATAAGAATTTCGACATAAAAAGAGAATGTAATCTATCGTGATTTTTTGCTGATACTGACGATGAAATTTCAGCGTGCAATTTCGTCGGGGAGCAGGCGGGCAAATTCATTTTTGACCACTTCATAACATTCGCATACCCGTGCTTCCAGTCCCGGCCGATCCAATACAGTGATACGGCCCCGGTTGTAGTTTATCAAACCGGCGCTCTGCAATTTTCCTGCAGCTTCGGTTACGCCCTCACGCCGTACGCCGAGCATGTTTGCGATGAGTTCCTGAGTCATGCTCAACTCGTTCGAATGCAGACGATCGAGGCTGAGTAATAACCAGCGGCAGAGCTGCTGGTCAATCGAATGGTGGCGGTTACAAACGGCTGTCTGTGCCATCTGAGCCAGAAGCGCCATAGTATACCGAAGCAGAATATGCTGGACCGGGCCTGCCCGGTTGAATTCCTGATTTAAAAGTGATCCATTCATACGAAATGCCATTCCCTCGCTCTGCACAACAGCCCTGTTCGGCATTGTTTCTCCACCCATGAAAAGAGCGATTCCGACAATTCCTTCATAACCGACGATTGCTATTTCGGCGGAAGAACCGTTTTCCATCAGGGAAAGCAGAGAGACTATGGCTGTAGTGGGAAAATACACGTACCGCAGCTGTCCGCCGGACTCGTAGAGAACGTCACCTAGATTCAGGCGAACCTGTTCCAGATGAGGGAAGATCCGGACATGTTCCTCGTCCGGCAGAACGGCAAGTAAGTGATTCTGCCGCGGATCATTTAATTTCGGGGAGACTGGAAACATGGCGATGGTTAACCTCCTGTAATTTAGTTCTTCGGTTTCGGCTTTTTCATTATACTCTCATTGTGGATATAAAGCGAGAACCGGATTTTTTTTAAAAGCAGAGCGTAAAAACAGACGTGCTGCGTGTGTATTGTATGAGTGCAATTCATACGTGCAGAGGGGTTAATACACCTTCCTTTTTAGATATTTTATTCGTGCGGAGGGTTTAATACCCCGCCCCTTGGGGTGTATGAAGGGTATTAAATCCCGACTGCGATACCTTTAGAGAACAATATACCCCGCTGCTTGCGGCGGGGTTATTGATTAATCAGGACGTGATATTAAAATATTACAGATATAAGATCTTATTGTATTTTGTAGTTTTGTGTCAGTATAAAAGTGAAAAAAAGTATATCCGTTTTTAATTTTTCATAATTGTAAAAATCAGAAATTTATGAGGAATAAATTTCTGATTTTTTTTTATGTTTGTATACTTTTGTCGTTGACAAAAAATAAATATGATTATTATTATTCGATTAAACGAAGACGTTGATGCTTTCAGGCAGTAGACCTGAGTATCAGCGTCTTTTTTTATTTCATACGTGACGGAAAAATATTTTCCGTAAGGAGTAATATATGAGCAGAAAAAATGAGTTGGCAATAATGTGTGCATTCATTACAGGTGCCGCTCTTCTTGCGACGGGGTGTTCCAAAAAAACGGGCCGTGATTCTTCATCGGCACCAATTTATGTTGGTACGTCGTTTCCGATGACAGGAACTATTGCGGCTGACGGCAAGCTGATTATTGACGCGATCCAGCTTGCCGTTGATGAAACGAACAGTACAGGCGGCATTACCGGCAGAAAGATACAGCTGCAGAGTGAGGACGACGGAGCGGATCCGTCGACTGCGGCAGCGGTGGCGAATAAATTTGCAAGCGACAAAAAAATTATATCAGTCATTACTTCATACAACAGTTCGTGCGGTCTTGCTCAGATTCCGGTTTATAAAAGTGTCGGGCTTCCTGCCATCAGCCCTGTTACCACATCTCCTGCCATTACAGGCATAAGCCCGTATTATTACCGTACATGCAACAGTGATGCGTTCGGCGGTATTATTTGCGCGGAATTCTGCCAGAAACTTGGAATGAAAAATGTCTATATCCTGTACGAAAACGACGATTACGGTGTTGCAATCGAAAAAGTGTATGAAGATCATATCAAATCGCTCGGTATGACTGTTTCAGGAGTCGACTCGTTTATTTACGGACAGACAAAGGATTTTTCAACGATAATAACTAAGGTTCGGAATTCAAAAGCAGACGGTATCATGTTCATCGGTCTTGTAACGGAACTTGGACTGCTTATGAATCAGTCCGGCGGTTTCAGCTGCCCCGTCTTCGCTGATGATGGGTGTTATTCTCCGGCTCTCATTTCAGAAAACGGGGCTGCTGTCGAAAAGGTATATTCACTTGGCCCCTTCAGTGTCGATGATCCTGATCCGAAAGTACATAAGTTTGTTAATGATTATGAAGCGAAGTTCAACGGTTCCGAACCGTCGTTATGGTCTGCTCTGGCATACGATGCTGCTATGACTCTTTTTGAAGCGATGAAATCATGCAAGGCAATAGACCGCGAGTCCGTGAATACTGCAATGCAGAATGTAAATTATGAAGGTATAACCGGTCTGAATAAATTTGTTAATGGCGATGTTCAGAAACATTACAGTGTTTTTCAGGTTCAAAATGGTAAATGGGTAAAAGTACAACAGTAGTTAAACAGATTATAATAAAAAATTAATTTAATAAAGTACATATTGACGGTATGCAGATGAAAATTTATTTGTATATAAATCGGTTATTTTGGCAGTCTTATTAAATAATTGTCAAAATCAGGAGGGATAAACCGGATGTTTTTTCAACAGGTTGTAAACGGGCTCACCGTCGGCAGTATCTACGCGCTTGTTGCATTGGGTTACTCGATGGTTTACGGCGTTCTTCAAATAGTCAATTGGGCACACGCCGATGTCATGATGATTGGTACTTTTATTGGTCTTACACTTGTTTCTGTTCTCCATATACCAGTTATTGCAATGATCGTCCTTGCTGCGGCTGCAACTGCAGCTCTCGGTATGGGTGTAGAACGCATTGCATACAGGCCGATTAAGGTGAACCGCAGAATGGCTGTCCTTGTAAGTGCACTCGGTATGTCTGTTTTTCTTCAGAACTTTGCACAGCTTGTCTGGGGTTCCGGCAGTAAGCCGCTTCAGATCTTTACGAGAAAAACGTTTACTGCCGGGACGGTTACTTTTACAAATCTGCAGATTATCATTACGCTTATAACCTTTCTCATACTTTTTATTCTGTATATTCTTGTATACAAAACGAAAATCGGAGTTGCCATGAGGGCTTGCTCGACAAGTATTGAAAATGCAAAGCTTATGGGAATTAATTCAAATTTGATCATATCTGCTACATTCGGGTTGGGCTCTTTTATAGCCGGAATCGGGGGTGTACTCATCGGTGCATATTATAATTCGGTATATCCGACTATGGGCTATCTACTCGGAATGAAAGCTTTTGCAGCAGCGATACTCGGCGGTATCGGTTCTATTCCCGGAGCTGTCATCGGCGGATACCTCATAGGGCTTATTGAAAGTCTTGGAGCCGGTTATTTATCGTCGAACTACCGCGACGCATATTCTTTCATTGTAATGATAGTCATTCTTGGGCTCCGTCCTTCGGGAATTATGGGAGCGAAGCGTATTGATAAGGTGTAAGAAAGAATGATAAAAAGTGCGTCCGTGTACTTTTTATCACAGGCAGTTTTCTCAATGAGAAAACATTGATCTGCGATATCCCGCGGCGTACAGCTGCCGTGGAGTTTTTACAGGAGTATATATGATGTCTGATCTGCATTTTAATAAACGGAAGATTCAACTGACAAAGAAAATCATCCTTACCGCTGTCCTGATTTTTCTTGTGCTTGCGCCTGAAATAATAACTAACTTGTATATTCTGCATATTTTCATTTCATGCTTTATATATATTGCGCTTACGCTCAGTCTTAATCTGATTATCGGATGGTCGGGGCAGTTCTCTCTGGGGCATGTGTGCTTCTTCGGTATGGGAGCGTACATCACAACACTGCTCATGATGAATACCGGTATGAGTTTCTGGATTGCATTTATACTGAGTGCCGGCTGCACAGGCATTCTGGGTGCCCTGCTTTGTATTCCGACTCTGAAACTCCGCGGTGATTATCTTGCAGTAGTTACGCTCGGATTCGGTGAAGTTTTCCGCCTCGTTATGACGAACTGGACAAGAGTTACGCGCGGACCTATGGGGCTTCCCGGAATACCGTCTCCGTCCGTATTCGGTTTTCCGGTTCATTCCCGCATACAGTTTTATTATATGGGGCTTATCATCATGCTCCTGGTTGTTGTATTTATGATACGGCTTAATAATTCCGGTTTCGGCCTTTCGATGCTGGCAATGAACGATGACGATATAGCTGCAGCTTCTGTCGGTATTTATCCCGTTAAATTCAAATTGTGGGCTTTCGTCATCGGGGCTGTCATCGCTTCCCTCGTGGGAAGTTTTTACGCTATATACATAGGTTTCATTTCTCCGTCAAGTTTTACATATCAGGGTTCGATCACGATGTGTGCAATGGTCGTCCTCGGAGGTATGGCGAGCATCCCGGGATCTGTCTGCGGTGCGGTAATCCTTACTGTTCTTCCCGAAGCGCTGCGTGCGTTCAGCGATTACCGCATGGTGCTTTATGGTGCGACAATGATTCTGATGATGTTGTTTAAACCGATGGGGATATGGGGAATCGACAGGCGGATCCGGAACGAATACAAACTGAAAACTCAAGGCGGTATAAAATGGAAACAATCCTGAAAGTCGATCACCTGACAATCCGCTTCGGCGGACTTACCGCTGTAAATGATATGAATCTTACTCTCAATCACGGAGAGATAGTTTCTATCATTGGGCCGAACGGTGCCGGAAAAACGACATTTTTCAATCTTCTCACAGGAGTATATCAGGCTACGGAAGGCAGGATTATGTTCGGAAACACGAACATAACAAAAATGAAAGCGCACGAACGGGCGGAAGCCGGAATCGCACGCACCTTTCAAAACATCCGTTTGTTCAGGAGTCTGTCTGTGCTTGAAAACCTGCTTGTCGCTCATCCTGAATGCAACAGAGAAAGTCTTTTTTCTTCCGTGCTTTCACTGCCGGGAATTGTCAGCAGGCGGCGCAGGAAAATTATAGCTGATTGTGAAGACTGCCTTTCAACCGTAGGCCTGCTTGAGCAGGAAGATGAGCTTGCCGTGAATCTGCCGTACGGAAAACAGCGGCTTCTGGAAATAGCCCGTGCGATGGCGATGAATGCGCGCATTATTCTGCTTGACGAACCTGGCGCCGGCATGAATACGGCGGAAAAGGAAGAACTTATCCGCGTCATACGGGTTATTACAAGTGGAATGGGAAAAGACGTGCTTATCATCGAACACGACATGAAATTCATTATGTCGGTTTCAGACCGTATTGCCGTTATGGATCACGGCGTAAAAATTGCAGAAGGTTCTCCTGCGGATATTCAGCACGACGGCAGAGTTATTGAAGCATATCTCGGAAAGAAAAAGGAGGCGTAAACTATGGAGCATCTGCTTGAAATTAATAAACTAAGCGTAAGCTACAATGTCGTTCCGGCACTCCACGATATTTCGTTTTATGTCGATAAAGGAGAGATCGTATCGCTTATAGGGCCGAACGGCGCCGGTAAAACAACAACGCTTCACTCGATTTCCGGTCTCCTCAAACGGAATAAGAAATCCGTATTTTACTGCGGAGAGGATATTTCAAATATAGAAGCGTATAAACTTGTTAAAAAAGGAGTATCCCAGGTACCTGAAGGGAGAGGGATATTTCCGAACCTTACTGTAGCGGAAAATATACAGCTTGGGGCATATGTACGTAAAGACCTTTCCGGAATAAAAAAAGACAAAGAGAAAGTCTATGAACTTTTTCCCCGGCTCCTCGAACGTCGCTCTCAGATATGTGCAACGCTTTCCGGCGGAGAACTGCAGATGCTTTCTATCGCACGCGCTCTTATGGCTCGTCCTTTGCTTCTTCTTCTGGACGAACCCTCCATGGGGCTTGCTCCGATTATCGTCGACGAAATTTTCAAAATTATTAAGCAGATAAACAGCGAAAACAATACGACGATTCTGCTTGTGGAACAGAATGCGCAGATGGCGCTGGAGATATCGGACAGAGCATACGTACTTGAAGTAGGTAATATAGTGAATGAAGGCCCGGCAGAAGAACTTGAAAGAGATGACAGAATCAGGAAAGTATATCTTGGTCTGTAGTGGGAGGGAGCTATGAATGACGGTGAGAAAAAAAATTATGTTATAACAATCGCACGCGGGTACGGCAGCGGGGGCAGAACAATCGGGGAGCTGCTTGCCGGAAGACTTGGTATAAAGCTGATAGACCGTAATCTTCTTACGATGGCTTCCGTACAGAGCGGAATTTCAGAGGAACTGTTTGCGATGACAGACGAGAAAATCCGGAAAAAATTTTATGATTTCAGGGACGACAAAAAGTTCGATTATGATCTTCTTCCTCCTGAAAATGCAGAGTTTTTATCTGATAAAAATCTGTTCAACTGGGAGGCCCGCGTCCTCCTTGAATTATCGCTTGTCGACTCATTCGTTGTTATCGGGCGCGCGGCTGATTTCGTATTGAAACATACGAGAAACTGTTTTTCGGTAAACATTCAGGCTGATTTTGAAGACTGCGTGCGGGAAACTATGGATAGAACATATGTATCAGAAGAGGACGCTGCACAGATGGTGAAAAAAAATAATAAATATCGTGCTGAATTTTACAAGACGTATACGGGATGTGAATGGGATACTATTACCAATTACGATGTATGTTTGAATACATCGAGACTGTCAAGGCAGAAGTGTGTTGATATTATTATTAATGCCGCGCAGGTGAAATTCGGATTCGGTATCGTAAATAATTAATAATCAGTGAATTTTATGGAGGTCGGTATGGCAAAAGTTATCTATTTTAATATTGATGACAATCTCGATTATGAAAACAAACTGCTGCGTGAATGGAACATAAAAGACATAGAACTTGCAGAAATTAAAGATAAAAGTCCGGGGAAGTTTGCCGGATACCTTGCAGATGCCGACGGGCTGGTAGTTGAATACGAACAGGTTACACGGGAAGTTATTGAACAATGTCCGAAACTGAAATGCGTTTCCGTACAGAGTATCGGGTACAACAATCTTGACGTAAAAGGAGCGACAGATCTTGGCGTATGTCTTACGAACGCACCGGGGTTCTGTGCTCCGGAAGTTGCCCTTCATACGATCGGGCTGCTTATCGATCTTGTACGGAAAATAACGTATTACGACAAATCTGTACGTGCCGGAAAATGGGATCCGCTTGCCGGTTATAAAACGGGAAGAATTTCCGGCATGACGTTCGGCATGGTTTTCTTCGGACAGATACCGAAAGCTATGCTCCCTATGCTCAAAGCGCTTGAATTGGAAGTACTCGTATATGCGCCGACAAAGACAAAAGAATATCTTGCCGGGTATGGCTGCGAAAAAGCGGAAACACTCGACGACCTGCTTGAAAAATCAGATTTTGTTTCACTCCATTGTCCGCTCATAAAGGGCGTGACCTATCATCTTATCGGTGAACCACAGCTCAGGAAAATGAAGAAGACGGCATTTCTGCTGAACACTGCAAGAGGTGCCGTCGTCGACGAACAGGCTCTGATAAAAGCATTGACAGAGGGATGGATAAAGGGTGCAGGCATAGACGTCATTGAAGATGAGACAAATGAGCAAAGCGGACTGTTCAAGCTTAACGGGAATGTCGTTATCACGCCGCATGCGGCGTTTATGTCGGAAGATTCGTTTTATGCCGCACGGCGTATTGCTCTTGAACAGCTTGTGCAGCGGCTTCACGATAAAAAGCTGCCGTCAAATCTTGTTAATAAAGACGTTAAAGTTGATTTTTCGAAGGATTGACGCAGTATCAGTACAGTATGGCTGCAGTCTGCAGCAGAAAATATTTTGTGGAGGCATGAAAAATGAAACGCGAACAGATTTTATCACTGAAATGCGGAGAATGTCATGGTCCGTATGCTCTCGGAACAAAGATGGGGAACATGATTTTTACGACGCAGATAGGTACCGACCTTACTGGTGACTGCGTACCGGGGGGCATTAAGGAACAGACTAAGGCGACGATGGAAAATGCAAAGGCTGTCCTTGAAGCTGCAGGCGCTGCAATGGATGATGTCGCAAAAGTAACAATCTATATTTACGATATTAAAAAGATTCCCGAAATGAACGAAGTGTATAAGACCTATTTTCCTGAAGGGGATTACCCTGCACGCTGCTGTACTCAGTGCGTAAGCATGGTTGATGGTTGTCTGGTAGAGATGGAGTTTACTGCCGTCATCTAGTTGTTGATTTGTGTGAAATTTGTAATATTACTTTTTCCGGTCGAAGTAGTTGATTTCCGTACTGTCTGGCACTTTGCTGTGCAGTACGGAATGGTAAGGATGGCATATATGAATTATAGAATTGAAGAACACGCCGTAGTGAATACGGCTTCAGATACGGATACCGTTGAAATAACGGTTGACGGAAAGAAAATCCCTGCAAAAAAGGGTGAACCGATTCTTGCAGCACTCTTGGCAAGCGGAATACGTATTAACCGGTATACCGCAAAGAAACATGAACCAAGGGGATTGTTCTGCGGTATAGGGCAGTGCACCGACTGCGTGATGATAGTAAACGGACGTCCCAACGTGCGGACCTGCATTACACCCGTAGAATCGGGAATGATTATTAAAACGCAGAATGGAATTGAAAAAGAGGTCTGAAACTATGGAAAAAAGAGAAGTTGTTATAGTAGGTGCGGGACCTGCAGGACTTGCAGCTTCCATTGAAGCTGCAAAAGCAGGTGCACAGGTACTTGTCGTTGATCTGAATATGAAGCCGGGCGGACAGCTGTTCAAGCAGATTCATAAGTTTTTCGGTTCCAGCGCCCACCATGCTGGAATGCGCGGTATCGATATAGGAACGGAACTGCTCGATGAGGCGCAGAAGGCCGGTGTGGAACTGTGGCTTAACTCGACGGTTATCGGCCTCTTCCCGGGAAATAAAGTCGGCATTGAAGACGGTTCAAAAGGACCTGAAAAAAAATTGGTGACAGTACACGCAGATGAAATTATTGTTGCAGCCGGTGCATCAGAAAATGTAGTGCGCTTTAAAGGCTGGACAACTCCCGGTGTTATGGGTGCAGGGGCTGCGCAGACAATGATAAATGTGCATCATGTAAAGCCCGGTACACGTGCCGTCATGATTGGGAGCGGAAACGTCGGACTTATCGTTTCATATCAGATGATGCAGGCCGGAATCGACGTGGCGGCACTTGTTGAAGCAGCACCGAAAATAGGCGGCTATGCAGTTCATGCCGCAAAAATAAGACGGGCGGGCATTCCCATTTATACGGGGCACACCATTATAGAAGCCGTTCCCGGCAGCGACGGAACGGTAAGCAAAGTCATAACAGCTCAGGTCGGCAGCGACTTTAAACCGGTCGAAGGAACGCAGCAGACAATAGACGCGGATCTTGTCACTATAGCAACGGGACTCAAACCGTCTACTGAACTGCTGCGCCTTATGAACTGTGAACTTGTATTCGACGGAGCGTTCGGCGGATACGTGCCGCTGCACAACAGACGGATGGAAACGTCTGTAAAGAACATATTTGCTGCCGGAGATACGGCAGGGGTTGAGGAAGCAAGTACCGCTCTTGAGGAAGGGCGGCTTGCAGGAATTTCCGCAGCGGAATCGCTCGGATATATTCTGCGAGGCGATGCAGAAAAAGAACGTGACGTTATATGGGCAAGACTTGATGCTCTCAGAATGGGACCGTTCGGAGAACGGCGCATGATTGAAAAGAAAAAAATACTTGATGAATTCAACGGGAAAGTCGGTACTCCGGTACCTGAATTTCAGGAGGTGTGACGGCAATGGCAATTCATGAAACAGGATATCTTGATTATACGGAACTGGCCGGACTGCGCCATGTACCATCTGAGAAACGGTATATGCAGGGACCGGTATCGGTTATTGAATGTGTGCAGTGTATCCCGTGCAATCCGTGCGAATCTGCATGTTCGAAAAATGCAATACATATAGGTGAGCCGATTACCAATCTACCGGAACTGGATGAAGATAAATGTACGGGCTGCGGACTCTGTGTATCAAGGTGCCCGGGGCTTGCGATTTTTATCGTGAACAAAGTATTTACAAAAACGACCGCGACTGTTTCATTTCCGTATGAGTACGTACCGCTGCCGAAGGAAGGCGCTACGGTACGGGCGGTGGACAGGAAGGGAGCGTATATCTGCGACGGAAAAGTCGTGAAGATCATAAACCCTGAGAGTTTCGATCACACGCCTGTGATTACCGTCGAAGTTCCCGCCGGTGTTTCCGATGAAGTCCGCAGTGTGGAAAGGAGTAAATAATGGACAACCTTTCGGATGATATGATTGTATGCCGCTGCGAGGAAGTGACTGTCGCAGATATAAAACAGGCGATACGGGAAGGGGCAAGGGATGTCGTCGGCGTCAAACGGCGGGTCCGTGCCGGTATGGGGCTTTGCCAGGGACGTACCTGCGCCAAACTCGTTCAGCAGATACTCTGTACAGAGCTTAACTTAAAACCGGACCAGACAGGTTCTTCTTCGGCACGTCCGCCGGTACGACCTGTTTCTTTCGGAGAACTGGCGGAAGGAGCAGTTGAATGATGAAAATATATGATGCTGTCGTCATAGGCGCAGGCGCCATAGGTACGAGTGTTGCATATCATTTGTGCAGGGAAGGAATGAAAGTTGCACTGCTCGATCACGGGGATATTGCAGGCGGTTCTTCAAGTCACTGCGATGCGGTTGCACTGATCTGCGACAAAGAACCCGGAATCGATACGACGATGGGGCAGGCAAGCATAGATTTATACAACGAGTATGCGGATAAATTCGATTATGATTTTGAATATGATGCAAAAGGCTGTCTCTACATCTGCGAGACGGAACCCGAAATGGTTGCTGCAGAGCGGTATGCAAAAGCGCAGCAGGCAAACGGATATCCGCTTCGGATGGTCGACAATAAAGAGCTCTGCGAAATGGAGCCGTATATTGCGAAAGATCTTGCAGGCGGTCTGTATACACCGCCGTCCGGTGCTGTCTCCGTTTGTCCGTACAAAGTGTGCTTTGCCTTTACGGAAGAAGGAAAAAAGCTTGGCCTCGACGTATTTACCTACTGTACCATACATGCAATCCGTCTGAATCCGGCAGACCACTCCGTTGAGTCCTTAGACACGAGCTGCGGTACGTTCAGTACAAAGCGCATTATTAACTGTGCCGGAGTCTGGGCGTCCGATATTGGAAAACTTGCCGGTATTTATATTCCTGTACAGCCTCGTAAGGGCATGAATCTGATTTCCGAGAAGGTATCGAAAATAGTCAATCATAAGCTGCTTGAATTCGGGTACATGATGTCGAAATTTGACGACATACAATTCAAACGCAAAGTGAGCCCTCTCGTCGAAGAATATAACGTTGCCTTTAACCTTGAGTACACAAAAGCATCGAATCTGCTTGTCGGCGGTTACCGCGGGTTCCGCGGGTTCGACACGAGATCCGAGATAGAGGCGATGGAGGCAATTTCCGAACGTGCACTGCGTTTTTATCCGTGCCTTAAGGATATACAGTGTATCCGCAGCTATGCAGGAGTCCGTCCGTTTGTAGCCGATCATCTTCCGATCGTCTCCGACGTAGACGATATACCCGGCTTTTACATTGCTGCCGGCCACGAAGGAGACGGTATCTGCTTCTCGCCGATTACGGGCCTCCTTATGTCCCAGATTATCACCGGAAAGAAAACTGATTTTGACATAAGCCCGCTTGATTATGTACGGTTTGAATCAAAAAGGAGTTGATGTATTAATATGGAAGAAAACATACAATACGGGTATATCGGCACCGGAAGAATGGACGGTACAGTCCGGATGAAAAAGGGCCAGAATATTGCAGGTTTCCCGGTTGGTATAATTTACATTGACGATGTTTTTTATCCGATGGTTCCCGGAAACGTTGTAAACGGATATACGTACGATTTTCCCGTGCGTCTGAAGGCCGTAGACGGGCTGGATGAACAAAGTCTGTTTACCTGCCGGGATTCTGTACTACCGGCAGTCCTTGATGCATGCCGGTCGCTGCAGCGCGAGGGGGTGCGTGCCATAAGCGGAGCCTGCGGATTTTTCGGGAATTACCAGAAGCTCGCCGCCCGCGAAATGGACATTCCCGTTGCACTGTCGAGTCTTGTGCAGCTTCCGTGGATTGCAGGAATTATCAGACCGGAACAGAAAATCGGAGTACTTACTGCGGACAGAGCGTCGATAACCCCCCGGCTCTTTGAGAGCTGTTCGGTTCCTCCGGAACTTCAGAAAAGACTTGTCATAAAGGATTTGCGCCATGAAAAGGAATTCTCCTGTATTCTTGAAGGACGGGGGGAATTCGACAACGATGCCGTAAAAAAGGAAGTTGTCGGAAAAGCACTTGAAATTGTCAGCGAATATTCTGAAACCGGTGCAATTCTGCTTGAATGCAGCGACATGCCGCCTTATGCGTATGCGGTCCAGAAGGCGGCACAGCTTCCTGTTTTTGATTTTATCACGCTTATAAAATGGCTGCACAATGCGGTCACGCAGCAGCCGTATTTAGGTTTTATCTGAAAGCTGTAAACGGCGGGAGGAAACAATGAACACAGATATAATACCCGCGCTGCAGAAATATTCGCACGTCATTTCGACAATTGATTCCCATACGATGGGGGAAAGCACCCGTATCATTACAAAAGGCTTCCCCCGTCTTACAGGAAAAACGATGATGGAAAAAAAGCAGGATCTTGAACAGCACTACGACATATTCCGCCGCGCCCTCATGCTTGAGCCGCGCGGACACCGCGATATGTTCGGAGCAGTTCTTACGGAACCGGTAAATCCAGCAGCTGATTTCGGTGTCATATTTCTTGATAATAACGGCTGCCTGAACATGTGCGGCCACGGCAGCATAGGGGTCGCTACGGCCGCTGTCGAAACGTCTCTTGTTAAAATTACCGAACCGTATACAGACGTCGTTCTTGATTCACCGTCGGGACTTATCCGTACAAAAGTTAAGGTGAATAAAGGGCGTGCCGAAGAAGTAAGCTTTTTCAATGTTCCGTCGTTCGTATATAAAAAAGATGCTGCAGTGGAAATTTCAGGCTATGGCACTATCCCGTTTGACATAGCTTTCGGCGGGAATTTTTTTGCTATAGTCGACGGAACCATGCAGAATGTTCCGCACGATAAGGATAATCTTGAAGAATTGACACACCTCGGTGAAAGTATACTGAAAAAGATCAACGCGACAATGAAAGTCAGCCATCCGTATCTTGACATTACGACTGTCGACCTTGTTGAATTCTCATTTGTTCCGGATATTCCCGGTGCAGAGCGAAAGAACATCGTCATATTCGGAGACGGACAGATAGACCGTTCTCCCTGCGGAACAGGAACAAGCGCTAAAGTCGCGGATTTATACATGCGCGGCGAATTATCCCTTGGACAGCCGTTCGTACACGAAAGCGTCATAGGTTCACTTTTCCGCTGCGAAGCTGTGGAAGAAACAACCGTCGGCCCTTTTGCCGCAATTATTCCCTGTATTACCGGACGCGCATGGATTACAGGATTCAATACCTGGGTTATAGACGAACGTGATCCTTTCCGCGACGGGTTCATCGTCGGTCAGAACCAGTGTGCGGTGCCCCGTGTATAATAAAACGTGCGTTTACTTTACACTCCATCTGCTCTTTCCCGTCTGCATGAACTGTAGGCATCCTTCCATTGAATCAAGCACCATTGTCCGTATGGCGTTCTGCGTATAGAACGCCATGTGATGGCTTACTGTGACGTTGGGGAATGAGCGCAGCACGGCAAGCTCTCTGTTGCTGAGTACTGTTGATTTGAGATCGTTGTAGTACAATCCGGCTTCGTGTTCGACGACATCGATTGCAGCGGCGCCGATTTTTCCCGATTCGACTGCGGAAATAAGCGCTTCCGTTTCAATAAGCGGCCCGCGCGCCGTGTTTATAAGTATGACGCCGTCCTTCATTTTTGAAAGCGTTTCTTTATTTATTATATGCCGGTTTTCCTCTGTAAGCGGCGCATGGAACGTTACGATATCTGCGTTTTTCAGCAGCGTATCCGCATCAGTGTATTCCGCATACTTTTTTGCATCGTCGTTTTCATGCGGACTGTATGCGAGAATTTTACAGCCGAAACCCCGGAGTTGCTTTATTACCTGCGTGCCTATCCGCCCCGTTCCGATAACACCGACGGTAAGGTCATGCAGCTCCCTGCCCATAAGTCCGTTGAGCGAGTAGTCCTGTATTTCCGTACGCTGCATGATGCGTTTCATGTTTCTGAGCGCCATGAGCATAAGCATGATGGTGTAGTCGGCAACGCCTTCGGGGCCGTACGGCGCATTTGCAACGGCAATACCGTATTCGGCGGCCGCTTTCATGTCGATATGGTCGTATCCGATTGTGCGGGTCGCAATATATCTGACTCCCATTCCCGCAAGTTGCTTTATCGTATTTTCATCGATTTTTGTCGTTATAATGTTGATGCACGTGCTGCCCTGTGCGAATGCAAGGTTTTCTCCGGCAGGATTTCCCTGACATTTTACGATTTTTACGTCGTGTGTTTTTTCAAACTGCTCGAAGTAACGGGCTTCGTCGAATTCACGATACGTGTACACTGTTATCTGATTCATGCTGCACCTTTTTTTGTTTTTTGTATTCTATGCTCCGCAGAATATATGGTCAAGGCGGCTGGAACGGTTGTATACTGAACGTACAATGTACATTGCAGATTTACACATCCATTCAAAATATTCGAGGGCGACAAGTCCTGACGGCGATGCGCCTCATCTTGACTTGTGGGCTCGTAAAAAGGGAATAGGGCTCGTCGGTACCGGCGATTTTACGCATCCTGTGTGGCGGAAGGAACTGCGTGAATCGCTTGTACCTGCAGAAGAGGGATTTTATACGCTGAAGGACGACCTTTGTCTTCCTTCAGAAACTGCCGGGACAAATCCCGCGCCCCGTTTCGTCGTTACAGGCGAAATCAGCTGCATTTATAAAAAAAACGGTAAAACAAGAAAAATACATAATGTGATTCTGCTGCCGGGACTTGATGAAGCCGACAGAGTCGCAAAAAAACTTGAAGCAATAGGCAACATACATTCCGACGGAAGGCCGATTCTCGGTCTTGACTGTCACGATCTGCTTGATATTGTACTGGATGCATGTCCGAAAGCAGTCTTTATCCCTGCGCACATCTGGACGCCGCATTTTGCCCTGTTCGGCGCATTTTCCGGTTTTGATACAATCGAAGAGTGTTTTGAAGACTTGACAGGCGAGATTCATGCCGTTGAAACGGGGCTCTCTTCCGATCCGCCGATGAACTGGCGCGTTTCCGCGCTCGACAGGTTTACGCTCGTATCGAATTCCGACGCGCATTCGCCGTCGAAACTCGGACGTGAAGCGAATCTGATTGAATCCGGACTGTCATATCCGGAGCTGAAGCAGGCGGTTGAAACGGGAACCGGATTCGGCGGGACAATCGAGTTTTTTCCCGAAGAAGGGAAATATCATCTTGACGGACACCGTGACTGCCTCAAGAGCCTTTCTCCTGAGGAAACCGAGAAACTTGACGGACTGTGTCCTGTGTGCGGAAAAAAGATTACAATCGGCGTACTGCACCGCGTGCTGGAACTTGCAGACCGCCCTGAAGGATACAGACCGCCTCATGCAAAACCTTTTGAAAGCCTCATACCGCTGCCTGAAGTTATTGCAAGTTCAACGGGAAATTCAACTGAAAGTAAAAAGACGGAAGCACTGTATGCGCACATGCTGAAAGAACTCGGCCCTGAGTTTTCGATTCTCCGTACAGTTTCCGTCGACGACATTGCCCGTGCGGCGGGAGCGTGCGTTGCAGAAGGTATACGCCGGCTCAGGGAAAGAAAAGTGGAACGCATTGCAGGGTATGACGGAAAATACGGCGAGATACGGTTGTTTGATGATGCTGAACGGGATATTTTTGAAGGGCAGTCCCTGCTGTTCGATGCACCGGAACAGTGTACGAAGCAGCGTAAATTGTCAGAGGCGCTGAAAAATAATCCGGACCATGGTGCGGCTGAAAAACCGCAGCCGGTACAAAAAACGGAATTTCAGGCAGTTTCAGACAATGCGGAAAAAGAAGCGGGCAGAGACGGGCTTAACAGCGAACAGTTTGAAGCCGTTACCGCCCGGGAAGCTGCCGTCGCGGTTATCGCAGGCCCGGGAACGGGCAAGACAAAAACGCTTGTTTCCCGTATTGCGTATCTCATCGAATCATGCGGCGTACATCCTTCAGAAATTACGGCGGTGACATTTACGAACAGGGCCGCATCCGAAATGCGCGTACGGCTTGAATCAAGGCTTGGCGGGCCGCAGGCTGTGCAGGGGCTGACTGTCGGAACGTTCCATGCAGTCTGCCTGCGCCTTCTGGACAGCCGCCCGATTCTTTCCGAAAACCAGGCGCTTCTGCTTGTTCAGGATATTCTTGCGGAGCTTAAAATCAAAAAAACGGCGCGCGGCACACTGCGTGCAATTTCTGACGTAAAAAACGGTAAGCCTGTGCAGGATGCCGGAATCGATGAGGCTGTATATGAAAAGTACTGCGAAAACCTCAGAAGCATGGGAATCCGCGATCTCGACGACCTCCTTCTTGATGCGCTGAAACTTGAGGAAAAAAACGGGCCGATGTTTAATTATCTGCTTGTAGACGAATTTCAGGATATCAATAACGTGCAGCGGCAGCTTGTCCGCCGGTGGAGTACCGGGGGACAAAGCCTTTTTGTCATAGGAGATCCGGACCAGTCCATTTACGGCTTCCGCGGCGCGAGTGCATCGTGCTTTTCCGGTTTGCAGAAAGATTTTCCGTCACTCCGTATCATCTCCCTGCGGAAGAATTACCGGTCTGCGCCCGGAATCATTTCCAGTGCCCTTTCCGTTATTTCCCGGAATACCGGTGGAGAGCGGAAACTGGAAGCGACACGTCCCTCGGGAGAGCCTGTCCGTCTGCTTACAGCCGGCAGCCCGCTTTCCGAAGGAATATGGATTGCAAAGGAAATAGCAGGAATCACAGGCGGACTCGGCATGCTTGACTCGCAGAAGTACGTTACCAGCCAGAGGAAACGGCATCCTTTCTCGGAAATTGCCGTGCTCTGCCGTACGCACCGTCAGCTCGGAAACATTGAGTTCTGCCTGCAGCACGACAGCATTCCGTATGTCGTTTCCGGACGGGGAGACGAACTTGACGATCCGTCTGTGCAGGGCGCGCTTTCGTTTTTCCGCTTTCTCCTGAATCCGTCCGATACGGCTTCACTCACGCTCTGCCTGCGTCTTATCTGGAATTGCACAGCTGAACAGGCAGAATGTGCCGTCACAGCCTGCGGAAAGTGTAAAAATCCTGAATCATTGGAGAGTGTATCCGGTACTAACGGCTTCCCGCATGATTTTTCCGCCGATATTGCATCATACATTCCTCGCATACGGGACGAAAAGCCGGAAATTCTTCTTGAACAGTGGGCGGAAAAGCACGGCAAAAACGCTGCCATGGAGCACCTTATTTCCATCGCTGTGTTTCATGCGACTATGGCTGCACTGCTCGATACGCTGACCCTCGGAGAAGAAGCTGATCTGCGGCGTGCCTCGGGAAAAGAGTATGCGTCGGGAGCAGTACAGCTTATGACGCTGCACGGTTCTAAAGGACTCGAATTTCCTGTTGTGTTCCTTGCCGGTATAAGCGGTAAAATGCTTCCGCTGGAAAGGGAACATTCCGACGTCGACATAGAAGAAGAGCGGCGGCTGTTTTTCGTGGGAATGACCCGCGCGGAAGAAGAGCTTGTACTGACTGCGGCTGAACCGCTTTCAGTCTTTTTAAGCGAACTGCCGGATACTGTTCAACGCATTACTCCGCTTCCGAAACGGGCTGATAGGGAAATACAGCAGCTGTCTTTGTTTTAGGAATCCACCTGTTCTTTCCGCGTGTACGTCTTACGGATGCCTCATCCTGATGTACTCACGGGGCGAAAGTCCCGTTACTTCCCTGAAGACTTTGCTGAAATATTTGGGATCGCCGTATCCCGTTTTTTCGCCTATTTCGCGGATTTTGCAGCCGGAGTCAAGCATCATCTTTTTTGCGACGCCGATTCGGTATTTTTTTATATACGCTGAAAAACTGATTCCGACTTCCTTTGTAAAGAGGTGGCTCAGATAATCAGGAGTAATACCCGTTTTTCCGGCAATCTGTTCAAGCGATATGTCGCTGCTGTATGAAGCCGCTATATAATTGATTATTTTCCTGACGGTTAGTGAATATTCCTGGCAGTTTTCGTTTTCACAGGCTGCATACATATCTGCGATGTTGTTCAGACAGTCGACCATGTCGTCGGCTGTACAACAGTTTTTCAGTATATCGAATACGCGGAAATCCTGAATGCGGTCGTACGCATTGACGTTCAGTTCCTGATAGCAGACGAGAATGGAGAACGCATAGCTGGTACACGTCCTGATAATCCGGGACGGCGTATACCGGCGTGTCTTAAAAAAATCGACAAACTGCCGGTTGATTTTCTTCAGCTCTCCGGCATCATTATTTTTTATCGCATACAAAGCTTCAAGGTCAAACTGACGCGGCAAAGCTGAGTTATCGGGATGCATACTTTCCACAAGTTCCGGTGAAATAACTTTTTCGTTTCCAAGCGATAATGCCCATGAACTCAATGTCTTTATCCTGTCCTTCATACCGCAGAGTTCGCTGCTGCTTTCGATTTGAATAAGCGTAACCGTGCAGTCACGGAATCCGGCTTTGAAAACAGAATATATGAAATTATAATTCAGGATTTTTTCTATTTCCGCGAACTGTTTGTCCGTCGTAATAAGCAGCGGCAGAAGCCTGTCGTCTTTCATAATGGAAATATAATAATCGGGGAAATCATAATACTGGCAGAACTGTATGACAGCTTTTGTGAGCCCCTCAATGCTGCTGTTTTTACCGTAATAGAGTGTGAGCAGGTACCTGTTTCCGGGCTGCTGCGCTGCATCAAGATTTTTGAGCGCTTCCCGGGAGAAAACTGCATCGTTTTGAAGAATACTGGAAAGAATCATGTCGCGCTTTATTGTGCTGTCCGTACTTTGCATATTTTTCAATTCGTTGAGTTTTGCAAGATTCCTGATGACGCTTTTCAGCTTTTCGTACGAAATCGGTTTGAGCAGATAATCCTGAACGCCGTATTGAATGGCCTGCTGGGCATACCGGAATTCTGCGTATCCGCTCAGAATGACAAAAGCCGGCATGCCGGATTTCATTTCCGGAGTCTGCCTCAGCTTTTCTATCATTTCGAGTCCGTTCATTTTGGGAAGTTCTATGTCGACGAACGCCAGATCCGGACGGTACTTTACGGCCATGTCGTATCCTTCCTGTCCGTTTGCCGCTTTACCGCAGACTGTGTGTTCGGGACTTGTTTTTGTTATCAAATCAGCCAGTCCTTCCCGTGCGTTGTATTCGTCTTCAACTATGAGAATTTTCATCGGACGCCTCCTTTCCGCCGGTTCCCTCTGTTTGACTCCGGCGGCAGCGTTTCAGTATTTGCGGGGGATAATGATTGACACCTTTGTCCCCTTGTTTTCTCCGCTTGAAATCGTCATGCCGGCTTTATCCCCGTAATACATTTTCAGCCGTTCATATACGTTCCTGATTCCTATTCCGCTTCCCTGATTTTCAGACAGAAGGTGATCCGCTTTTTCTTTGGGAATGCCGTTTCCGTTGTCTTCTATTATTATACGTATAAAACTGTCCTGAAAAACGGCGATACGGATAGTCAGCAGTCTTCCCGAATCGAATCCTTTAAAACCGTGGATGACCGCATTTTCTACAATCGGCTGCAGCAGCAGTTTATAAATCCTGCCGTTCAAAACTTCATCTTCAACATCAAATTCCGATTTAAAGCAGTTGTTGAATCTGACTTCGTGCAGGTACAGATATTTTTTGAGCCAGTCGACGGCTTCAAAAATGGTTACTTCTTCGTTCGGTGTCCTGATGCTGTACCGTAATATCTGGGCAAGACTGCTGATCATTTCGCTTACTTCGTAATTTTCGCGTTTTATTGCCATCCAGTTTATACAGTCGAGCGTATTATACAGAAAGTGCGGATTAATCTGCGCTACAATTGCGTTCAACTCGTCTTCCCTCCGCTTGTTTGAAATTTCGTAGATATATTCGCTCTGCTTCTTCAGGTTGCTTATAAGCGTGTTGATTCTCAGAATCATATCGTTGAATTCCCTGCTGATGAAAATCAACTCACGTTCGCCCTTGAGCTTTATATGAGCGCTGAAATCACCCTGTTTTGCCTTTTGAATTTCCTGAACAATGCCATTAACCGAGCGGGAAAATCTGTTTGAGAACAGGAAAATCAGGATGATGCAGACAGAAATTATCAGCATCGTTATTCCCATTGTAATTTTCAACAGCATAGTCGTTTCGTAAAACATGCTGTTTTTGTCTATCAGATTCAGAATGTACCAGTCTGTATTGCTTATTTCCGCAGTGTTTACGATGATGCCGTCCTGTCTGTTGAGGGGAACGGCAGAGAGAATGTTACCGATATCGTAACCGTCCGGCGTTCTGCCGAGTATGGAGCCAATGTACTTTTTGTTATGAAATGATACGATAGTTCCTTCTTTGTCTACTATAAATGAGTACTCTCTGACGTTCTGTTTTTTACCGTTTGTGATATTGCAGATATTCTGCAGCTGTTTTTCGTTGATGGTGAGCGTCAGGATTCCCAGGTCTTCGCCTGTTTTTACGTTCCACGCGCGTATACCAAGCGTATACAGATATTTTTCTTCATTATTATAATAATAGTGCCTCGTATTCAGCAGCATGACGCGCCCGCTGTCGTGGACTGCTTCATAAATCTGTTTTTTTTCCGGAGTGGTCCATGAGTCCCATACGTAGTTTTTTGCGCTTAAACTTTTTTTGTCGTAAAATACGCTGTAGAATGATTTGTTGATAAAGGTAATGTCCGCTATCTCGTCACGGATATCGGCATACGATGCAAGCAGGTCCCGCAGCTTCAGGCTGCCGGATTCTTTTTCAAAGTCGTCTCCGTTATTGACTCTTATTTCGTTCTCTACGATATCATCGTCGGTAACGGCTCTGTACAGAATTTCGCGGTAATATTCAAGATCGGATTCTATGTTGTTTTTTATATACGAAAGGTTATTGCTGGTGAGCGTGTTGATTTTCTGTTCCAGATAGTACCTGCTGAAATTGTAGAAAACTATCTGCATAATCAGGATTGGAATAACCGAAATGATAATATAAATGAATATCATTTCGGTTTTGATGCTGTAATGGTACTTTTCCCGGGAACCGGCATGTTTCATGATTCTGTTCATCGGCTTTCAGTATACCATACGTATCTGATGCCGTCAGTCGATCTTCAGAAATACGGGAATTGTATCAATCGGAGCGCTGCATTCGATTGTCTGCCCGCCGTCGTACTGAGGTTCCGTTCCCTGCATCTTCCAGCGGGTACCCGAAGGCAGATAGACAGACCGCTTCCTCATGCCGGCATACAGCACAGGTGCAGCGAGAATTGAGGGGCCGAACATATATTCGTCCGAAACAGTCCAGCAGCTGCCGTCTTCCGGAAAATCGTAAAACAGCGGACGCATGACCGGTGTTCCTTTTTCGTGTGCGGCTTTCATGCATTCCGTTATATACGGCTTCATATCTTCCCTGATGCGGATATATTTTCTGAATATATCATACGCTTCTTCACCATAACTCCAGATTTCATTCGCAGCGCCGCTCGGGCATAATCCGCCTCCTTCTGTTCCCAGCGGTGCTGTATGCGGTTCCCTGTCGCCGTGCATGCGCAGTACCGGGCAGAATGCGGCAAACTGGAACCAGCGGATTATCAGTTCCCGGAATGAGGAATCACCGGGATTTCCGCCGTGAAAACCGCCGATGTCTGTCGTCCACCAGGGAATTCCTGCCAGCCCCATATTCAAACCTGCACAGAGCTGCCGGCGGAGCACCTTAAACGACGAATAAATATCGCCGGACCAGACAAGTGCGCCGAACCGCTGGCTGCCTGCCCACGCACAGCGTACAAGATTGATGATATTCTGCTGCCCGCATGATTTCATGCCGTCGAAAAAAGTTTTTGCATACATAAACGGATATATGTTGCCTGTCCGGAGTACCGGTCCTATATGATAACGGTACAAATCATAATCATATACAGAGTATTCAGGTTCTGCTTCGTCGAGCCAGAATATGCGTATTCCTCTGTCGTAATAATTCTGTTTTACCTTTTTCCATACGAATTCTTCCGCAGCAGGATTCGTCGGATCAAAGAAAACCGTATCGCCCAGATAGTCCATCGTTGTGCGTATTCCGCGATCCGTGCGGACAAGATAGCCTTTGTCCATCATTTCTTTGTAATTTTCACTCGTTTTATCGACAGTGGGCCATACGGAAACCATCAGCTCAATGCCCATGTCTTTCAATTCTTTTATCATGCCGTCGGGATCGGGCCAGTATTTTGGATCGAATTTCCATTCGCCCTGTTTTGTCCAGTGGAAATAATCGATGACAATCACGGACAGCGGAATCTGCCGTTTTTTATATTCCCTTGCTACCGTAAGCAGTTCTTCCTGAGTCTGATAGCGCAGCTTGCACTGCCACAGCCCCATCGCATATTCCGGCATCATCGGAACCGTTCCTGTTACAGCTGCATAATCCTGTTCAATTTCAGCAGGCGTATCTCCTGCTGTTATCCAGTAATCAATCTGCGCAGATGACGATGCAGTCCATTCCGTTATATTTTTTGAAAATACGGCTTTACCTACTGCAGGATTATTCCACAGAAAGCCGTATCCGAGATTTGACATAAGGAAAGGGACACTTGCCTGCGAATTCCTCTGTGCAAGTTCGAGCGAGCAGTTTTTTAAGTTAAGAAACTCCTGCTGATACTGTCCCATGCCGTACAGTTTCTCTTCCGGTTCTGATTCAAACCTCACCGTAATCCGGAAAATGTTTCCCGCCTCAGGTTTGAACTCCCGCGCTTCCAGTTCGAGCGCGCTGCAGTCCCGGAGTACGTTCCTGCGGTTCCTGACAAATTCCTCGAGTAATACGGTTCCGGCCTGATTATAGAACGTAATTTTCCCGGCAGCCGTAACTGCCGCTGTAATTTTTCCGTTTATTATTTTTGCTGAACTTTCTTCTTCCGTGATGACAGCGGAACGTGTTTCCGGCGCGAGCAGCGCCCAGTCGTTTTCATCCATTTTATCTGTAACTGTCGACCGGATTCTCAAACCGTTCTTTCCCCACGGTTCGAGCCAGAGGGTTTCATGATTATACTCCCATACAAGCCTGTTTTTCTCAGTCCTGAAAAATGAACACATATTTCCTCCTGTAAAAATACCGCATCAGCGGTGCGCCGGACGGCGCAGATTGTAGTTTTCGCAATTCAGAAATCTCATATGATAAAAAATTACCCTTTTATGGCTCCTGTCGTAAGTCCTGAGACGATATATTTCTGCAGAAATACGAAAATCACGATGACGGGAATTGTTATGACTGTTCCGTATGCCATAATGCAGTTCCACTGGATGCCGTATTTGCCGATAAAATTGTAGATTCCTGCAGTCATTGACCGCATATTTTCCGAAGAGACAAACGTAAGCGAATACGCAAGATCACCCCACGCGAACAGAAACGAAAAGACTGCGCACATGATGATGCCCGGAGTTGAGATGGGCATCATGATTTTCAGAAACGACGTAAACGTGTTGCATCCGTCTATTTTTGCCGAGTCTTCCAGTTCTTTCGGCAGGCTCAGAAAATAGGTTCTGAGGATGAGGATGACGAACGGGATGCCGATTGTCATATCGGCCAGAATTGGCGCAAAGTACGTATCGATCAGGTTCAGTTTATTAAAAATGAGATACAGCGGAGTGAGAATGAGCGTGGCGGGAAGCATCTGCGTAACAAGAAACAGCATGATGAATATTCTGCTGCCCTTCATTCTGAACCGTGCCAGTCCGTACGCTCCCGGAATGGCCAGCACGCATGACAGCAGCATGGTGGACAATGCGATAATAATACTGTTGAAGAACGATCTGAAAATAGTTGAACCGCCGGCTACCTGACTTACATATGCATCGAACGTCCAATGTACCGGCAGCAGCGTGGGAACTTTCGCGAAAATATCCGCGTCTGTTTTGAAGGAACATGATATCATCCAGTATATGGGGAAAAGCATGATAACAGCTACAATGATACTTACGATATTGAGGGTCATCTCATTTTCTTTTTTTGATTCATTCATTCCATCACCTCGTCTTTTCCTACCATCCTTATATATATAAGGCCGACTGCAAACAGCATCAAAAACAGAATGTTTGCGACTGCCGCTCCCTTACTAAAGGAATACTGCGTAAATGAAAGCCTGTACGCATAAGTCGACATCACTTCAGTTGCATCAACAGGTCCTCCGCCGGTACTGACAAAAATAAGATCGAAAACTTTGAACGTATAAATAACTCCGAGTACGATTACCGACAGCATTGAAGCCTTCATAAGGGGAAGTGTTATTTTAAAGAAGCGGACGAACGCATTTGCTCCGTCGACTTCCGCAGCTTCGTAATAGGAAACAGGAATATTGCTTAGTCCGGTTGTGAGCAGTATCATATTAAAAGGGATCCCGATCCATACGTTAATACCGATAACGCTCGGCATGGCCATGTTAAGCGATACAAGGAAATCGAGCGGTTTTGAGATGAAATGCAGGTTCAGCAGAATCTCATTAATAATGCCGCCGCTGGAACTGAGCATGAATTTTGAAAGCAAAGCCGTCACGGTGACAGGAACCATCCAGCTGATGAGCAGAATACCGCGGATTGGTTTTGCAAGTCTGAAATTTTTATTGAATAACAGCGCAAGTGCGAATCCCAGAACAAACTGCAGTATGATGCTTCCGGCCGTAAAGACTATCGTGTTTATGATACTTGTCCTCATTGTCGATATCTTGAAAAGATCGATATAATTCTGCAGCCCGACGAATTTTTCACTGTGCTGGCCGATTGTAATTACGTCGGTATTGTTGAAACTCAGGACAAAATTATAAACAATCGGAAAGCCGACTAGCGCCAGCATAAAAATAAGCGACGGAAGAACAAAATAATATCCTTCCCGGTTCTTTTTAGTAAAATATGTTTTCACAACATGTACCGCCTTTTGGCTGCGGCGAAAGCCTTATTGCCAATCCCCGCAGTATTTTTAAATATGTTATTGTAAGGCAGCATCAATAGCTTTCTGCGCTTCGTCTGCTGCTTCTTTCGGTGATTTCTGATTAAGCATTACCTGCTGTTCTGCCGTATATAATGCTGCCGATACCTTCGGCCACTGTGCGCTCGGACCTCGAGGTGTTGCATAATCAAGGATTGTGACGAAAGGTTTTACAAGAGGATCTTCCAGCGTCTTGTCCTGAGCTGCAAGACTCTTCAGGCACGGGATGTAGCCCATATCGTCGATATAAAGCAGCGAATTGTTTACTGTAAATTTGAGGAATTCCCAGGCTTCCGCTTCATGGTGCCCTTTTATAATTCCCATATTTTCACCGCCGGTAACCGAGGCGTACTGTATATCCTTAGGAATTTCGATAACTCCGAAATTCATCTGAGGAGCATCGGTCTTAACTGTTTCAATGTTCCACGGGCCGTTGAGCATCATTGCAGCTTTGCCTGTTGCAAACTGTTTTTCCGCGTCCGCCTGAGTCCAGTTAATCGCTTCTTTGCTGATGTATCCCTTTTTTACATAATCCTGCAGCAGTGCAAACGATTTAATTCCTTCCGTACTGTTGATTTTATCGTACGTCGCGCCGGTTGAATAAAGCCACGGCATAAACTGGAAAGAACCTTCATCGTTTTTGATTGCAGAAAGTGCAAGACCATATACACCGTTTTTGCTCAGCTTTGCACACGCTGCTGTCATTTCAGCCCATGTAGCCGGTGTGTTTACAATTCCGGCCGCCTTGAACATGTCCTTGTTGTAGAAAAATCCCAGGTCGTTGCATCCGAACGGGACACCGTAGTATTTGTCTCCCGCTTTACAGGAGAGAAGGGGGCCTGCATAAAAGTCGTCAGTCTTTGAGCCGAAATCTTTATTGAAGTTGTCAGAAACATCAGCAAACAGCCCCATTGAAATGCGGGACGCATAATCGCAGCCGTCGATGAGAACGATATCAGGCAGTTTGTTTGAAATAAGGCCGATGGAAAGCTGCTTGTCCATTTCGTCGCGGGGGGTAAAGACAGCATCGATTTCGATATCGTTTTGAGACTCGTTGAACGCCGTTATCAGCGCCTTGACTCCCCTCTGTGAGTTTACCCCTTCAAAGTAATCCCACATAGTCAGCATTACCTTTGATTTTGAACTTTCCGATACACCGGTTTCCTTCTTTTTTGAAGAACAGCCTGTTGCAGCCAGCGTGAACATTGCTGCTGCCAGCAGACAGACAGTAACTTTACTGATTTTCATTTTTTCCTCCTGTTATTCATTAGTAATTTGAATTATAAGACAGGAGGGTGTAAAAACAATCGTACAAATGTGATATAAGTATAGAAAACCGATATGAATTCCGGCAGATTCTGTCCGGATACGGGTCTTATTTGATTAATTTTACAAGGCTGTACAGAAACGGCCATGCGATGTACAGCGACATACTGAGCAGAAAGACATACCCGGACATTTCCACACCGAAGGAAATCCTTTCTGCCGTTTTTCCATTGCGGCTGAGTGAGCTGAATATTTTTTCGCGTCCGCCCCATGCAAGGTACGCTGCCGCCATAACGGGAATAACCATTCCGAGAGACATGCTGAGAATGCAGAAATTACCGAATGTTTTTATTCCGAGGGAGTAGCAGAACGCCAGAATAAGAATGGCTCCCGGGCATGGATACAGCCCGGAAAAAAGGAACGGAATGATATTTTTTACGCTGTCTTTTTTGTTTTCATGGCAGGAACAATGATGATGCCCGCTTTTGAGAAATTCCATTCCTTCTTTTACTATAAAAAAAAGCGTGACTATGATTATTACCAGAAATGAATATCCTTCCGCCGCAATTGCCGTCTGATCGGCTGCCACCGCGACGGAACCTGCTATTCCGTTGACTATTTCCATAAAGAGTATCGCTGATATTCCGTGAAGGAGTGCAAGCGTTGCCGAGGTAAGGGCAGGCTCCCACCATGGCGCCCTGCGCGCAATATATAACGAAAATACGACAGTCTTGCGGTGCCCGGGGCCAAGTGCATGAAGAATACCGTACAGAAAAGCGATACACAGTACAAGGACGGCCGCACCGGGACCGGCTGTTCCATGCCGGAACCCGTACAGCAGATTCCCGAGTTTTTCCTGCAGTTTTGCCTGAATACCTGTAATATGGCGGTTCTGGGTTCCTGTCCTGACCGAAAGCAGTTCTTCCTGTGGCTTCTTACTCCTTTCTGAAATGGAAGAGGAGTCCTGCTTTTCCTGCCGATTCCGGGATGCATCCTCTCCCTGTGGAGCCAGCAGAGGATTTGCATGCAGCGGTGAAATAAAAAAAATCACAGCTGCAGCAGAAACAATAATGCGTATACTTTTTTTTACCATGTTAAATGAATCTCCATCGGATAATATGTTTGAAGCCCGGGAGCCCATTTGTAATAGATTCTTGTATCTGTTGCAGGACTGAGCGGATCATAATACACAGGATACTGCTTGTTTTCAACAATTTTGCAGGAAGGCTTTATGCTGTCCGGGCAGGCAAACGTAACACAGTTTTCAGGATATTCTACATCGCAGAAATACGTATAATCATACACCGCCAGGTATAAATCCCTTCCCGGATATTTTGAGAGGTCTATATAAAACCGGTATGTCATGATTCCGTCTTTCTGTGTTGCTTTGAATTTTGTTACAGCCGGCGGATTTGTCCTTTTTGTTCCCTGCCGCAGGAACGTATAGTAATAGTAATGTCGCAGGTTGATAAAAGCGTGGTTATATACTTCTTCGCTTTCTGCAGCACTGAATGAGCCGTCGTGGTCGGCGTCGAGCCATTTTATTATGTCTGCACTGAAGAAGCGGTCAAAATCCCACGTTAAATAGGCACCCTCAAGGTTTCCGTCATCGTTCCAGACGAATTGTACACTGTTTTTTATGAATACGTGAGGATGTGCGTGAAGAGCCGCCGGAATTCCGGTAAACAGCAGAACAGAAAACAGCAGGCTCCTGATTGTTCTGAATATATTGTTTTTTCTGGTTATTTTAAGAAAGCCGCTGTTCATAAAAATCCTCCAGGGCTGTTGTGTATAAATTTTAAGATGCGAAGCAGACATACCCTTTTTTACTATACCGTTTTTGCAATCTGTTTGCAATTTAACAAAAAAGCATACTAAGAGGTTACACATTATTTTCCGATACTGAAATTTATGTTATACTGAATCATTACAGGAGCGGTACGATGATATATCATTTTTACGGCTGGGAGACGGCCGGTAATGTAAAAGCAAAGAATCACTTGTATGAAGGAATAGAGACGCCGGTTGATCTGTATAATGCGCTGTCGGCAGTCTGGTGCGCGGACACGTGTGCACCTCGTATGAGAGGAGAGTGGACTGCCGAAAATAAGACTCTCGGCCAGTGTTCAATTACTGCATTCCTTGCGCAGGATATTTTCGGAGGGGACGTGTACGGACTTACGACGAAAACCGGCGGCATACACTGCTACAATGTTGTCGACGGATACACGTTTGATCTGACGAGCGAGCAGTTCGGGGACGAAGCGAAAGAGCTTGTATATACGGGAAATGAAAAGCAGGAGCGCGAATCTGCGAATCATTTCTATAAAGCGGAGAAACGCGCGCGGTACGAATATTTGAAACAGCACCTGAAATAAAGAGTCCAGCAATTTACTTGTCTGTGTTTTCTTTCCTGGTCTTATGATTGTTTTATTTTATATCCGGGATAATGAGGTCTTGTTTTTTCGTTTATTTACGAGTATTATTTGGATATGGCTAAAGGGAAAAAAATTATTCGGGAACAAACACGTTCTTCTCATGAAGCACGACAGGAGTTGTTTGCGGAAGCAGCAAACGGCGCTATTCTTCATGCCCGTTCTGAAGGGTTACCCTTAACCTATATTGAAGGTACTTCTATTATTCGTGAACATAACGGGAAAACAACTGTTATTGGTACAGTAAAAGGAAGAACCACTATTTTACATCGAACAATTTCCCTAAAGAAATAATGGAAACAAAACGGCTCCGTATATTTGCAGGTCCGAATGGTTCCGGTAAATCTTCTTTATATTCTTATTTAATATCACAGCATTATTTTAACAGCTATTATTATATAAATGCCGATGATATTGCAAAAGAACTTCCGACTAGAGGTTTTTCCGCAAAAAACTGGCCGCTAATTGTAACAAAGGACTCACTTATTACATACATAAAAGAATCAACTTTTTCAGAACATTTTCCGAATGCAGTATTAAACGATAATCTTGACGTAATCGACAATCGTATCCTGTGGAAAAAAGGAGATGCTTATTTAACGTATATTGCTGCATCGACTGCCGATTACCTGCGGTATTCAATGCTTGACTCTGGCTCTTCTTTTTCCTGTGAAACTGTTTTTTCTCATCCTTCAAAACTGGATTTTATTTCTCATGCAAGAACAAAAGGTTACAAGGTTTATTTATATTTTATTTCTACAGAAAGTCCTGTGATTAATATTGACCGCGTTCAAAACAGGGTAAAAGAAGGCGGTCACGATGTGCCTGAAGAAAAAATTACGGAACGGTATTGTCGGACAATGAATAATTTATTTGAAGCTCTTTTGAAAACAGACAGGGCATATCTTTTTGATAATTCGAATGCACAGATTAATAATGGATATATAAATTTTGCTGAAGTAGAAAAATCCGAAATACATACTCTTACGGATGATGTACCTGCATGGTTCAATACGTATGTCTTACAGAAGATACACTGATAAAGATAACGAACGACTTTTTACCATTGTAACAAAACTGGATTTTATGGGAACAGCAGTTGGTGTTTGTAGATGTTCAGTGGTAGTGATTTTTTAAATTGATGTGCGGGTAAAAAAAAAGTCTGCCGTACCAGCGTACAAAAGTTGCAGCCCATTTTGCCGGTGTTGACAAAATGGGCTGCTGTAAGTTCCCCCTTTTCAAGTCCAGTCGAAAATATGTGTTCTGCCTGTATACTATGAGATCCGCGGATTTCATAGTACAACTGTCACGTTACTCATCGGTTTTCTCTTTCCTGTTTTTCAGTTTTTCGTTTATTTTTTTCGCAGTCTGCAAATCAGTTATATACGAAATAAACATTACGCATGCGTATATCACGAAAATGGTGATTTCAAGTCCTATGATCATTTTGTTTTCCCCCGGATGGAACCATTCCAGGTAATAACCGCTGACCATGACAAGGATGTTCAGAAAAATAACATAGATGATGTTGCCTGCGAGCATTTTCGTTTTTGATATTTCCTTGTCCGTGAAGAAAGGTATGCGGCCAATCGTTGCCGCCAGGCTGATGAACAATACGCCCCAGATGTATGAAATACTTAAATCTACATCCGTTCCGAAAAATACTGCTATATATATCGATGAAAAAAGGAAAATTGTTGCCGCAATGCGGGCAAAAACATCATAGAAAAGTTGAATTTTTTTTATACTCATACGTATACCTCCTGTACCGTATTTTATAAACCGAGCATTTCTTTCAATGCGTTTACATACATTCTGGAAATAATTATTTTACAGCCGTTCTTGAGAGCTGCCTCAAATCTTCCTCCGAATGCAGGAGAAAGACTTTCGATTTTGTTCAGATTCAGAATCGAAGCTTTGCTTGCCCGCATGAAATCGTGCGGGGAGAGTTCCTGCTCAAGCTGATACAGTTTGTCTTTCGTTTCATAGACGGAATCTTTTGTGTACGCGAAAACACGGTCTTCAACCGATTCAAAATAAAAAATATCTTTCGGGTCTGCGAGAATAATTTTCCCGTCTTTGTAAAAAATTATTTTTTCTTTTCCCGATTTGAAGCTATTAAGCAGCCTGACTATATTTTCGTCCAGTGTGTCGCATTTGACGGTGATTTCGTCTTCTTCATCGGGCTGTTTGTCCAGAATTGTTATTTTCAAAAGAAGCTCCCTTTCTTCCTCAGTATACTATGATTGTATGCTTTAGTTCCATGTTTTTTCCGCCTCTTTTAGACTGAGCACGGCTTCCGTTTCTTTTCCGGCGGTTTTGTAACAGTCGTATGCGGACGCGTACAGGTGTGCAAGAAACAGTTTTTCCTTCTGTACAGGATGCTCCGCGTCGATTGTCTTTTTGTATATGGATGCACATCTGGTAAAATCTTCCGCACCTGTCAGTGCTTTTCCGAAAACGGTATCGGGAACAGCAGTGCAGACTGACGCTCTGTTCATGAGAACGGTATATTCCTGCGGGGTGCCTTCTGCAAGTTCCGCAGCCTTGTTAAGGTATGTAAATGCGTCGTTTACCAGCCTGACTGCCTGAACTACGGAAGATTTTCCTCCGCGGATTGCAACGCATGAACCGTAATACGCGAGCGCTTCCGCATTTTCCGGCTGCTGTTTTATAACGTCCGACAAAAGTTTCTCCGCTGCGTCTGTTTCACCGCAGTTGAACGCAAGGACTGCAAGCTGCTGTTTTTCTTCCGCAGTCTTTTGTGTGCCGCTTGTGTTTTCGTACTGTAATCTTGTTTGTTCATACTCTCTTTTGCTCTGCGCTGCCTGTGCATCCTGATCCGCGGCATACTGTTTCTTTATTTCCGTAATTACCGTGTCCTTCTTTTCTTTTCCGGCTTCCGCGTTCATGGAAACTTCTACCGGGTGAAGTACTGCTTTCGTAAGTTCGTCTTTGTTCCACGAACCAAGCTGCGCGTACTGGTTCAGACTTTTGTCCGAAGAATCATCGAGCATGTCGTATATCTTCGGGAGCAGGAGATTGTACTGCGAAGGCTGCATCGTGCCGCCTCTGCTGATATTCCGTCGCTTATCGACAGGAAGAAAGCTGCCGCGGTCCCATTTTGAAAAACCTCCGGTCAGAACGTAGTGCCAGGTCGTCTGCGCGGTATATATTTTCTGCAGCTGTGTATCCTTCAGCGGTATTCTGACGATAATCTTTTTTCCGTCTTTTGAAACGGCTGTTTCAGTCCTGCAGATTAAGTGTCTGTCCGCACCGTAGACTCTGCCTTCGTTTTCACAGAGCCACACGGCGAAGTCCCACGGATGTGTTTTCTCAAAACTGCAGTTTTCCGCACCTTCCGCAAGCGTTTCCGTGGAACCTTTCCCGTCTCCGTCGCAGTCTATATACATAATAATATTCCGCACATCGGAAGGACCGCTCCGGTATTCAAGGTCAAGCTGCCAGTAGTCGGGGTACGGCTGCCACTGTGCATTACATACCGGTTTGTGCACGGTATACCGCAGCAGATCAAGTGAACCTTCTGCAAACTGTGAGTTTGACGGATAACGGAGAATGCCGCTCCCCGTGTCGTCATGCGCGTCGTCAAAAAAATCTTCCGCTGTCTCACCTCCGGTAAACGATGGTGCAATCTTCAGGTGCAGGCTGCGCGCGAACAGTGTTGAAAGAAAACCGCTGTTGTAGAAAAAGATGGAAACGCCGAAAATACATATCAGCGAAATCAGTACCGCCCGGAAATAATACAAACCTTTAGTAAGTTTTTTCATGCTGTCTGCTCCGTACTGTTATTTTACAAAATAAGAAATAAGAATGTTCAGTGAATCAACCACAAAGCTGCCTGACATGATTACACCGAATGAAAACGCAGCGAATCTGAAAAGCTGCGCAGGATCTAGTATGAGCTGGACGGCCTTTCCGAATGCACTTTCCGCTTGAGGTCTGCCGCATGTATGTGAAAAACGGAACGAATATGAAATCGCCTTTTCGCTGCATACCTGAACACATTCGCCGCATTTAGCACAGGTAAGTTCAGGATGTCCTTTCTTTTCCTGTATGGTCTGCACGTCGATTGCGCCGAACGGGCAGACTGATACGCACTTCATGCATCCTCTGCATTTTTCGGTATCGATGCTCATCCGGAAAAGACTTACCCTGTCGGTAAGCGAGGCGAACGCTCCGAACGGACAGAGCGTACTGCATTGTGTACGTCGTTTTGTCAGAACCGGCAGAATTACTACAAGCCCAAGAAACAACCCTATAAAGAGAACTCCCGAAATCAGGCCGGGAATAGTGTCCATAGGAAAAAATTCTGTTACCAGTTTGAACGGACAGAACCATTCGCAGTACACGGTGGACATTGCACCGAGAGACGCAAGCACTATGAATGCAAGAAATCCGAACTGGAATTCGCGTATCTCTCTGTTCTTTGAAATGAGATTAAGCCGCCTCTTTTTTGCCGCATGTGAAAAACCTTCTTCCCATCCGCCGTAGAAACATATCCAGCTGCACCAGCCGCGTCCTACGGTAAATGTCATTACGAGCCATATGCAGAGCATGCTCGCGATTGAAGCGTAATGCCCGGAAATGCGTGCCGGAAAAATAATATTTTTCGTGATGATGAAAGGAAGAAGCACCTGGGGAATGGCAATGTGACAGAAGGGGAGTTCTGAGTTAACCATAGCTCCTGTTGTAATAGCCATGCTTCCCCGTTCTGCAAAGAGAGCGCTGATGAATGAAATGCAGAAAAATACGGCGAACACTGTCTGAAATACTCTGCGGTATATCACTCCGCTTCCCTTTTGTTTACTCTCTGCAAACGTCATCCGCGTAAAAAGGTATATCAGAAAAATTCCGTACAGCCACGATGCGGCTGAAAAATCTTTCATGACAATTACAAAAAAGAAAACAACTGCTGCCATGAGCAGACTTAAAACTGTTGAAACAAATACAGCCATTATACACTCCTTGGGGGAACCTCTAAAAACTGCTCGTCAGTAAAAAAACAGCGGTATGAGGCCGGTGAAAATAATAAAATATGCGCCCGTAAGCAGCTGGGCAATCCTTGCAATGCGTTTTAAAACGGTGATTCGTTTTGCAAAAAAAGGAATTCCGAGCAGCGGTAAAAAGAAGGGAAGGGTTCCTGCATAGAAGAACACCAGATAGAAGAATCCCTTAATACCGCTGCCGCCGGAAACGGAACGCACAATGGCCGTCCACAGCGGCGGGCAGAGATGCATTCCCACCGCAAGTCCCGCAACCGCTGCGGTGACCCAGTCGTTTCCGATATGCCTGAACTTCGGATATCTGCAGCCGCCGTTTTTTCCGCAGCCCCAGGGAAAGTTGACGCCGAAAGAATTGAGCAGCAGCGCCGTTCCGCATATCAGATATGCGTACGTTGAAAGCCTTCTTGCAAAACCGGGATCAAAAAAGGTATTCACTAAAAGCCCCATCGCTCCGAATACTGCACCGAGTATGAAATACATTGCAAGCCGTGCAGCAAGAAACGTTCCGGTAAGGCCTGCGTTCCGTTTGTAACCTGTTTTTTCCGTTCCGCATAAAAAGGGAAGCAGTACCGGACCGCAGTACATGGTGCAGTACGTTCCCGTAGAAAGACCTAATGCCAATGCTTCAAGAATCATTCTTCATACCTCGCTGTCATTTTTTCCGCCTCTTTCGCTGCATCGGAACCGGGTGAAAGAGCAGACGCCTGATCAAATAAATCAAGTGCAGAATCTATATCGCCTTCTTCAATTTTGTAAAGTCCTCTGTACAGATACACCAGTGCCAGAGTATCGTTATCCAGTCCTTCCTGATTTTCTTTTTTTGCAAGCCATGCAACATCATCCTTTAAAACTGCGTAGCGTTTGAAAGGAGAAGATTCGCTTACCTGTATTCCGTTTATCAGGCGCAGAATGTGAAGCCCCGGATTTGAACTGTCCCTTTTGACCGCATCATCGATATATGCGGAACCTTCGCGCAGCAGATCAAGTGCATGAACGGGATTTGTCTCCGAACAGTAATCCGCCTGCAGTGTAATTGCGCTTCCGTAATATGCGCGGGCAGTCATGTCTTTTTCTATGTACGGCTGTAATGTTTCCCGGCATTTTGCCGCATACCCGTCACTTTCTGTTTTTGCCAGATTGTGGTACCGAATCCCGTCCTGAACAGCCTGTTTCTGTGACTGAGCAAAAACAGCTGCAGAAAGCATTCCCGCTAAAATAAGGCATGCACTCTTTTTCATATATCCTCCTAAAATCCTTTTGTTGCCGCAAAATAAAATTTTCCTTCTCCGTCGTGATTTACACCGCAGCTGAACGTGAAGTACGCGAAAACGGGATTGTCGAACAGGATTCGCAGTCCTCCGCCGAACGCATCGCGTACTGTCCTGTCAATAAGCGCTGCGTCGGTAAAAACAAACGGCTGAAGCCTGACGTTGAATGCAGGCGGCAGTAAAAAATCAGCCATGTTCCATCTTGTTTCAAATGAAGCATATACATAGTTTTCCGCCGTAAGTTCATCCGCTTTATATCCCGAACGGATGATTCTGTTTTCGACTGCGGTGGTCGAAGTTGTCCCGGCACTATTTCCACTCAGATTGAAAGGAGTTGCATTATTTTCCGGCGAAAGACCGCCTGCCGTGCAGAATGCAAACGTGACGTACGGTACCGGTGTCCAATTTATAGAAGCAATGATTTCCGCACCGGAAAAAGGATTTTGTCCGGTGCAGGGATAAAAATATGACTGTACTACGGATGCTGCTGTCAGCGTCCTGCTGAAAGACTTGCTCCACTGTATAAAAGGTGAAATGCAGAAAGAGTCTTCTGCAAACCCTGATGAAAAATCAACCCGGCCGATGATGTCGGTGCAGAAGCGCATATCAGGGGTGATAAACAAGCCCTGCGTACAGATTCCCGTTATGCCGGACGTGCCGGAAAGCGTACTGTCTGATGAAAATAATGATGCAGGTCCGTCCCAGAAGAGACTGCTGCCAAGAATGGCAGGTGAATCAAATGCGTGCTCATACAATACGGATGCGCCGTTTTTATTCCATCCGGCATATCCGAGTACCTGCAGCCGTCTGCCTCCGATGCATGATTTGCCAAAAACGCCGTATGCGTTTCCGCCTCCGAACCTCCAGAAAAATCCGCTTTTTACCGTGATGATGACAATCTCCTTTTCCGGTTCTTTCCGGGACTGAATACAGACCGCCTTCGCAGAGTAGAAATATCCGCTGTCGTCGAGCCGGAGTTTTGTCTGATTCACTTCTCGCTCAAGTGCAGACAGAGACATCTTTTTTTCAGGACGGAGGGAGGTGAATGAAATGACTGTTTCAGCTGTTATGGAAGGTTCATCTCCTGCAACGAGCTGCGGTTTTTCACTTTGTCTTTTCCATGAAAATTCCGTATCGTCGATAAAGATTTTAATAGTTGAAATTTCCATTGTCCGTACTTCTGCGGATGCAAATGAGTACATGAAAATGAATAAAACAATACAGACAAAACGTTTCATCGATTGTGTCTCTCCCTTTTTTTCTACGCTACCGGAAATTCTTTTTCACGGGAATACAAAAAAAGGTAAGCTGCATTTTCCGGCAGGTAAGATGCATACTTGACCTGTTTGTTGTATACTTGCGGTATGAAATCAGCCATTATCGGAACCGGACTTATTGCACACACGCATGCAAAGGCGCTTCGTGAATGCGGAGAAGAAATTTGTTTTGTAACAGGTCATACCGAAAAAGGGGCGGAAGCATTTTCCCTTGAATACGGTATACCGCACCATAATACGAAGCTGACGCAGGAAAATATCAGTGAGACAGACTGCGTCCATATTTGTACGCCGCCGTCGTCCCATTATGCGGACGTGAAGCTGTGCCTGGAGTCGGGGAAAAACGTTATCTGCGAAAAGCCGCTGACTCTTGATCCCCTCGAAGCTGCAGAATTGAAAAAACTTGCAGAATCACACGGTGATGTGCTTTCCGCTGTCGTGTTCAACAACAGATTTTATCCTGCGGTGACTACTATCCGCAGTGCGGTTATAAAAGGCGGTGCAGGCCGTCTGCTTTTTTCCAGCGGTCATTATTTTCAGGAATATGATGTTCTTCCTGCTGCCTATTCCTGGCGTTGTGCCGCCGATGGACCCGACAGCCGTTTCCGTGCAGTTACGGAAATCGGTTCGCATTTCATAGATCTGCTGGAATTTATGACGGGACAGACTGTTGAAAAGGTGTGTACCGTGTTTGTAAAACCGCATCAGGAACGTTTTCTCCGGGAGGGTATTATGTACGCAGAGGGGCTCCCGTCTGAAAAAATAACTGTTAATAACGAGGATGCCGCAGCCATCATGTTCCGGTTGTCGGACGGGGCAGTTGCGGATTGTATGCTTTCGGAAATTTCGCCGGGACGGAGCAATGACGTTTCAATCGAACTTGTGTACGACGCTGCTTCTTTTTCCTGGTGCAGCGACAGGCCGTATGACGTGTGCACGGGAAAAAAGGGAGCAGGGTTGTCGGTGAAGCAGAATGATTTCGCCGGCGGTTTCAGCACGACTTTTACCGACTGCTTCCGGGAAGCGTATGAATGCATGATTCAGAAACGGAAGAGCAGTGTGCTTGCCTCGTTTTCGCAGGCAGAGCATGTCGTAATGGTCTGCGAAAGCATAGGCCGCAGCGCACAGAATGACGGCGCATGGATTGATGTGAGAGAGGTTGCTCATGAATACGAAAGCTGAATCGATTTTACACTTTTACAATATGCAGTTGGCAGAACCGGAACATACATACTTCAGCGAAGCGGGCCGCAAAGAACAGTCGGACGGCGGCCTGTCGGCATGGGGCATGATGTACGGCTTATACTGCCGCAACCCCGACAGCTTTTCGCGTTTTCACCGCCTTACCGTCGATGAAATATGGAGTTTTTACGAAGGCGACCCGCTCCGCCTGTATCTGCTGTACCCGGACAATACGGCCGGATCGGTTGTGATGGGAGCTGATTATGAAGCTGGTCAGCTGCGCCAGTTCCGTATTCCGGCCGGAGTATGGCAGGGCGCGAGCCTTGAAGAAAACAGTTCGTATGCGCTTTACGGATGTACGACAGTACCAGCCTTTACTCCTGCCTGTTTTGAAATTGGTACAAAGGAAGAACTTCTTCCTTTGTATCCTGAAAGGGCAGGCTGGATACAAAAACTGGGACTGTAAAAAGACCATCTCTGAAAACTGAAGTTTTTAGAGGTTCTCAAAAGACACTTTGATATCCTGACTGAACAGATTTGCTGTTTTTTCCGGATATCCGGGACATTCAGGTTAAATATCACGGAGATTCAAGTTAAATGTTACAGACATCCAAGCCGGATATCACAGACATTCAGGTTAAATATCACAGATATTCAGAATAAATGTCACAGATATCCGGATTTCAGAATTCTGTATTTTACGGCTGCCTTTCAGGAAAGCAGCCGTAAATCATTCATCTTTACTCGTTGATTCCCAATGATTCATTCATTTCAGTAATCAGATTTTCCAGCTCTTCTTCAGCCATTCCCCCGAAACTTCTGATTGAACGGAGCGGCAGATTGTCAAGCATAGCCTGCATCATGTCGTTGCTTATAGCATTGTTTACCGTTTCGCTCTGTGTATCGCCGGCACCGAACGATTTCCTGACTTTTTCGAGCAGCGGTCCGCATATTTCTGCAGTGACGGGATTATTCATAATTTCCGCAAGGACTGTATTCCGCGTTATTTTGACTGCATATTTTGCAGTCGATGTTACGTGTACCGTTCCGATAAGCCTGATGTCCCGGGACGAACTTCCGATGAGAATACCGTAGTCTCCCGTTGCTGCGTACCAGCCGTGAATGTCGGTGTTGTACCATGCAAACGAACGTTTGTCGAGCGTAAGCGTCATGTCTTTTGACTCGCCGGGTTCAAGGTAAACTTTGCCGAAATTTTTCAATTCCTTTTCCGGACGGATAGCGGATTTTGTTCTGTCTGCTACATATACTTCGGCGACTTCCGCTCCCGCCGTTTTACCGGTATTTTTTACAGTGAATGTTACATCGACTGTTTCTGCATCCGTTATGTCTTTTTTTGAAATTCTGAGATTGCTGTATGCGAACGTCGTGTAGCTCAGGCCGAACCCGAACGGGAAGAGGACGTCCATGTGTTTTTTGTCGTAATAGCGGTAGCCGATGAACACGCCTTCCTTATACTCGACTGTCCGGCCGTTTCCGGGGAAGTTGATGTAGCACGGCGTATCTTCGAGGCGGAGCGGGAATGTCTCTGCAAGTTTTCCGCTCGGATTTGCCTTTCCGAACAGCAGGTTTATCTGTGCAATTCCAACCGCCTCTCCTCCGAGATAGCTTTCGAGAATGCCCTGCACGTTAGAAATCCACGGCATTTCTACGGGAGAACCGTTGTGGAGAACGACGGCTGTCCGGGGCTGTACTTCCGCAACAGCCTGTATGAGCCTGTTCTGGTTTTCCGGCATTTTCATGTCGGTGCGGTCGTAGCCTTCCGATTCATACGCATCGGGAAGACCTGCGAATATGACGACTTTTTCTGCTTTTTTTGCTTCAGCAACGGCTTCCGCCAGTAATTTTTCATCGTCCTTTTCTTTCAGGTCGTAACCCTGAACATATTTTATGTTAAGCCCCAGTGTTTTTGCCGCATCGAGCGCGCTCGTGATTTTCGTGCAGTTGATATGAGAGCTTCCGCCTCCTTCAAAACGAGGCTCTTTTGCAAACACACCGATGAACAGGATGTTTTCCGCCTCTTTTTCTGCGAGCGGCAGAATGCCCTCATCGTTTTTGAGCAGCACCATTGAATTCTCTGCAATTTCTGCAACAAGCTCATGATGTTTTTCCTTGTCGAAGTTTCCCTGCTGCCTGCCTTCTGTAAATTTAAAGACGATAGCCAGAATACGCCGGACGGCCGTATCGAGAATCTTTTCATCGAGACTGCCGTTTTTTACAGCTTCAACTATCTGTTCGTCAGTAACTCCGTTTGATGAAGGCATCTCAAGTTCAAGCCCGGCCTTGAGAGCTTCTATCCGGTTGTCCATGGCGCCCCAGTCCGTCATCACATAGCCTTCGAATCCCCAGTCCTTTCTGAGCACATCGGTGAGCAGCCATTTGTTTTCGCACGAGTAGACTCCGTTGATTTTATTGTAAGAACACATGAGCGTATCAGGTTTTGCCTCCCGCACGACAGTTTCAAATGCGGGAAGGTATATTTCGCGAAGAGTACGCTCATCTGCTTCTGCCGATACGGACATGCGCCTGTATTCCTGGTCGTTGGCCGCGAAATGCTTTACTGAAACACCAACGTTTTTTGATTCAACGCCCTTTGTATAAGCTGCAGCCAGCTGGCCTGCAAGATACGGATCTTCCGAAAGGTATTCAAAATTCCGTCCGCACAGGGGGGAACGTTTCATATTGACTGCAGGGCCCAGAATTATGGATACATCTTCCGCCTGACATTCATCGCCGAGCGTTTCGCCCTCTTTTTTGAGAAGATTTCTGTCAAAGGAGCAGGTAGTAAGGCTTCCTGCCGGAAAACAGACGGCTTTGATACTTTCGTTTACGCCCAGGTGATCTGCTTGCATATCCTGTTTCCGGAGTCCGTAAGGACCGTCGCTTACCATAACGGCGGGG
>WSSedB1CaDRAFT_10000063_pt1 | contig 54575 bp, 32 predicted proteins | sample WetSurSB1Cattail_FD_9460 | JGI IMG/M metagenome (IMG submission 9460)
ATCTATGATTTCTATGCGGGTATCCTTCGTCTGGTAGAGGATGCTCTTTGACGGGTTGTCCGTGCTGTGTGCAGGCGGCATGTGCTTTTCATCGTAGACGCAGCCAGCCACAACTCCGTGATCATAGTCTCCTTCAGGAAAAAAGACCAATACCTGTGTCCCTATGTCAGGGAGTATCCACATGCCGCTGTTTTTCCCCGCCCACTGTTTCATCATGGGGTACCACGAGCCGACGCAGCCCGGGGAGAGCATGTCCATCGCTATGCGGAGGCGTCCCAGGCAGTCGGGGTCTTTATTGTCTGCTACGATGCCCATTACGGGCGGACATGAGGCATTGTACATTCTCTGGGCAAATTCAAGTATCCCGTCACTTTTCCGACGCGGGTCGGGATATTTTTTAAGCAGTTCGTCTATTTCTTCTCTAAGGTTCATACTTTTTCTCCGTTTCTATTTTTTCATATTCCGTTTCAGGCTGAACGATGTGGTGTATGCACCGCCGACATCGAGCCGGTGCGTCACGCTTTCCGCGATGTACTCGCCGCTGTATACGTCGCCTGCATATTTTATACTCACCCTCATGCCGGGATGCAGCTTGTAGTTCCCCTCTCCCTTCCCGGTTCCGTACATGTACCTGAATGAATTCCTCTGCAGTATGCCGAGCGCCCGCGATTTAGCGTCGTCTGCATCAAAGGCCATACGGTCAAGCTCTGCTGCTGTAAAATTACTGCCCTGTTTCGACTCTGCCGTCCAATCGTTTGACCCTCCGACTTTCACCGGTACGTCCCCTGCTGCTGCATTCCCGCTGAACGACTCGCACTTACCCATGTTCCACCCTGTCACGGCCGCCTGTGCCAGAAGGTCTTCTATGTCATCCGATCCTTCAAACGATATGAGGCTCTTTCCCCATTCGTAAATTATTTCTTCGCTGCTTACGCTCACTTCGCCTTTTACATATACTTTCGTGTCGTATGCGTATACTTCTTTTCCGTATTTAGAAGCTGCCCGCATCACGTACTCATAGTCCGTCATTTCCGTCTCTGTAGAAAAATCATGTTTGCCGCCGAATGTATCCGTTTCCGCACTTAATGAATATTTTCCGATGATTTCCTTTACTGCATCGGACACGCTCTTCTTTTCATATGAAACAAGGTGCCGTCCGTGTTTCAGTTTGTACAGGGCATTGCAGCAGCAGACTTCCAGTTCTTCATGCCCGTATTCGTTTAGTTTTATATGGGTCTTTGTTATTTCTCCGCAGAACACCTCGTGCCGCAGACTTTCCCTGCGGTAAAGTCTGCTTCCCGTGTTTACAGCCCGTTCCGGTCTGTAAACACGCCTCGCTGGCTTACGAATCAGATAAACAGCGATTCCGTGTTCAGGCAGTCATCTACCGTTATCCGTTCCAGGGCTCCCTCATGGTCGGTGTCGAGCCTCTTTCCCTCTACGTATACTATCCATACCGGTGTTAAGTGTTTGTTTGAATCTTCTGCCATTTTTTACCTTCTTCTTTTTTTAGTTCAGGGCAATTCCGGAGCCTTTCAGAGACATATCCTGATCTGCCTGTATACTGCATGTCTTTGATGCCTTGACCTGGAATTCGTCCATGGAAATATCAGCCTTCTTCTTAGCTTTCACCGTTATGGTGTCGGCTTCAAAGCCCATTTCCTTTTTTGCGGAAAAGCTTATCTTCTCATCAGTCTCAAGATTAACAAGCTTGTCCTTTTTGGAGAATTCAAGACGTGTTTTTCCTCCTGCTGCTATGAACTGGGTTTTCTCTGCATCTTTCGTATCGTCAACTATCAGCATGGCCCCACCCTTACTTTTTACAAAATGCAGCGCATTCTTTCCGTCCTTGTTCAAATCTGCGTCGCCGTTCTCTCCTGATTCCGGCGGTTTTGCGTTTTCAGACCAGATTGTTCCCACGGCAACCTGTGATGTCTCCGCATCGTCGAGGGAAGCCACAAGAACCTGTTCGTCAACATCGGGCAGCGTGCTGAATCCGGTACCGCTTCCGGCATTGATGCTCAGGTATGGTATCCATGCCGATACAGCGTCCTTTTCCAGCGTTCTGGTCACCTTTATCCTGTCCATTTTGTCGGGGTCTTTATTGTCCGAGACTTTTGCAAGGTACATATTGAAAATCATCCTCTGCCTCTTTTTTATAAAATTTATTAAAATGAGTAATGACGCCGTATGGATAAGGAAATAATGCCGCTTCAACTGTTCAGTTTTTACTTTTAACTGGAGATTATGGAGTTTTATTAATTTATTATTTCATACATTTAATAACTCATCACCATTATTTAATATATTTTACAGTATAACGAGGTTTTTGAAAAAATCTGGGATTTTATTAAAAAATTATTCCGGCCTGAAAATAAACGGAGCGTTTTTCATACATTCTTCATTCACGCACTCTTCGTTGTATGTATTTCTCACAGAGCAGAAAAAAGGGATGAGACGGCAGCTTTGACTTCCGGAATCGTCACACTCCCTGCTTAAAGATATTCTGCCTTTTTGATATGCCCTTTAACAATTATATGTGTACATGTTCAATGTCTGCGTATGTACTTACGCAATGATTGTCTATGTACATGCGCAATGTCTATCTATGTACTTGTGCAATGATTGTCTATGTACTTGCGTAATGATTGTCTATGTACTTGCACAATGATTGTCTATGTACTTGCGCAATGTCTGTCTATGTACTTGCGCAAGTCCTGCGTATTACTTGCGCAGTAACTGCCTGTGTACATGGACAGAACCTGTATAGTGCATAATCAGCAGCAGTTCATGCCTTATCCGGAACCTGAGTATTGCTTACACAGCCTTTAAGTATGACTTACGCAGAGCCTGCATAATACATGCGTAATGTCTGAATAAGTCATGTCCGGCTCCTGTGCATGACTTATTCAGGAACCGGCTGTGTATATGAAATCCTGAATCACCAACCCCGACGCGAGCAGAAGCCACTGAAAAAGTGAAAAATTTACAAATACTGCCAGAATGGAGTAAAATTCAAACAGTCGGTGTTTTTTATGCTCTGCAGTCAGAACGAATTGAATTTCAGCCCATACGCAGAATTGTACGATTAGATTATCCCGAAGGACAATCTGCTGCGGAGGATAAACGAAAATACAAACTTCTGCTTTATACTTGCGGAACTGAAAGCAAAGTACTGTCCTGACACAGAAAAGATAGAAACGGAAGAAAAAATTTCAATCTCGTATCGAAACACAATCCGGTGATTACGAGGAGAAACAGAAAAGACAGCGAAGTCTTTCTGTACAACAAAAACGCGGACATGATGCAGTGTAAGGCAGGATATCTTTCATATAAAAACGACAGATGGGCGGAAATAAGAATGACAGGCTGCTGTATTATTTTGACGTTGAGAAATGCAGGAACTGTCCCTTTAAGAAGGGATGTCACAAAGAAGGAGCATGAACAAAAATATACAGCGTAGTGATAAAAAGCGGTGAACATTCACAAGGAAGCGGAGCAGAAAAAAAGAGCCGCCCGGAAGAAAGGGGTTACGTGTTCCCTCCGGGCGGCAAAAACATAAACAGCGCTTACAGCGCGGTTATTCTTTTCATACAGAAAGCGCCGGAATGCGCCTCCTGCAAAGGATATGTGACATGGATGTCACTCTCACACTTGTTGTCCTTATCCGGCGGCAGGATGCCGCCTTTTACAAAGCGGGAAAATCATTGCACAAGTACTTTGCTCTGGGATTTTCCCGTAGCATGGAGTGACATGGATGTCACTCCATACTAGTCGTCCTCACTCTGAAGAGCGGCATATCCTTCCTCGCCCGTTCTTACCTTTACGACATTTTCGACATTGTATACGAAGATCTTTCCATCACCGATGTGGCCGGTGTAAAGAGCTTTCTTAGCAGCCTCTATAACAGTTCGCACCGGTACTTTGCTTACGACAATCTCAACTTTGATCTTCGGCAGCAGATTGATATCGACTGGTGAACCACGATAGTACTCGCTTGCACCTTTCTGCATACCGCATCCCATAACATTGATAACTGTCATGCCTGTAATGCCTATTGCATTCATAGCACCTTTAAGCTGATCAAATTTGTTCTGGCGTGTAATAATAACAACCTTTGAGAACTTCGCGTTTTTACTGTCTGAACTCTTTTCGCTGGTAACGGTTGTTACAGGAACAGCCTGTGCAACAGGAATCGTAATACCGGCATTCTGCGCTTCCTGAATGTCAACAGCTGTATACTGCGGCATGAAGTCTGCATAACCGCTTGCAAGTCCGTGTTCAGGAAGATCAAGACCGCCGATTTCCTCAGCAGCAGAAACACGCAGCCCCAATGTCTTGTCTTCGAGCTTGAAGACGATCCATATTGCAACGCCTACGAATGCAGCAACGGAAGCAACACCGACGAGCTGAACAAGGAAACTGCCCCACTGTCCTGTCGTAAAAAGACCTCCGTCGCGGGCAAAAAGTCCTACAGCAAGTGTTCCCCATGCACCGTTTACACAGTGTACGGAAATAGCACCGGCAGGGTCATCAATCTTTGCAATTTTATCAAAGAACTCAACGCTGAACACAACAAGTGTACCGGAAACAATGCCGATAATAGCAGCAGCCCAAGGATCGACGGCGGAACATCCTGCCGTAATTGCAACAAGGCCTGCAAGTGCACCGTTCATTGTCATTGAAACATCAGGTTTTCCATAGCGTACCCATGTAACGCACATCGTCGTAACCGCAGCACACGCACCAGCAAGGTTTGTTGTCATATAAATGTTGCTGACATCCAGTGCCTGTGCAAGACTGCTCAAACCATAGCTCGATGCAGGGTTGAATCCGAACCAGCCGAACCACAGGATGAACGTTCCCAGACAGGCAAGAGTGATTGAGTGTCCGAGAATGGCATGCGGTTTTCCGTTTTTATCATATTTTCCGATACGCGGGCCAAGCATTGCAGCACCGACGAGAGCACAAATACCACCTGTCATATGGACTGCCGTTGAACCGGCATAATCACGGAATCCTGTCCATCCGAGAATAGTAAGCTTTGAAAGCCAGCCGCCGCCCCATATCCAGTGTCCTTCAATCGGGTAAATAAGCGCACTGATGACAATCGAATACACAATGTATGATTTGAACTTTGTACGTTCCGCCATAGCGCCGGAAACGATCGTAGCTGCCGTCGCGCAGAACATTGTGTTAAACACCATGTGGGCCCATGTCGGTACGTTTCCAAACATGCTGTTTGAGGAAATTTTCATGCTGAAAAAATCAACACCGCCAAAGAACAAATTTGATGTACCATACATGATGCCGTAGCCGATAATCCAGTAAGCAGGAGTACCGCACGCAAAATCCATCATGTTCTTCATAACAATGTTGCCCGCATTCTTTGCACGGGTCATACCGGTTTCAACCATTGCGAAACCAGCCTGCATGAAGTATACCAGAGCCGCGCCAATCAGCAGCCACATGGTATCAAGTTCCAAATTCGGGAAATTCTCCATATCATCCTCCGTTTTGAAAATAAAAAGGCGTGCATACAAAATCGTACGACTTTACGATTATGCATGCACGCCATTGTGCCTGAATAACAAAAATAGTTTTTAATCAGGAACAGACTGATGCCTGCTCCTGAGAACGTTCACCGGCAGTCTGCAGTTTTAGACGCGAAACAAAAGATCTTCATACGACGGGAACGGTTTATGTTCCTCGCTGAGAAGCGGCTCAATTTCGTCCGCAACAGCACGTGCTTCAGCCATAGCAGGAATTACGTTCTTTGCATATGCTTCTGCACATTCCATGTTATCTGCGTTTTTCTTAGCTGCAAGGTGTTTCTTCGCAAGCTCATCAGCTTTGACAGCAAGCTCGTCTGTGAGACCGTCAAGCTTCTTGAGCAGATTTATTTCTGCAGAACACTTTGCGCCGGGAACAACACTTTTTACGTCGACAGCGGTTTTGCTTACTGCGTTCATATATGCAAATGCAGCAGGCAGAATGTCTTTGTTGATCATTTCAAGCATCGTCTCGACTTCAATGTTAAGAATCTGACAATATTTTTCAAGCTTTACTTCGTAGTGGCTCTTCATTTCGATTTCTGTGTAAATGCCGGTATCAATATAAAGCTTCACATTCTTCGGTTTCAGATATTCGGCCATTGCATCGGGGAGAGTCTTAAGATTAAGCAGTCCTCGTTTTTCAGCTTCAGGAATCCAGCTCACATCATAACCGTTGCCGTTGAAAATAATTCTCCAGTGAGCGGTAATTTCCCGCTTAACAAGATCTTCCAGGGCTTTGTCAAAATCCTTTACACCCTCAAGCTCATCGGCAAAACCTTTGAGCACATCGGCTACAATCGCGTTAAGAGCCGTATTCGGGCCGGAAATCGAAAGCGACGAACCGACAGAACGGAATTCAAATTTATTTCCCGTAAAGGCAAACGGAGAAGTACGGTTACGATCAGTCGTATCCTTGGGAATCGGCGGAAGAACATTGACACCGATCTTCATCTTCTGTTTAGTCACGTCGTCGTACGGAGTTCCGTCTTTTATTGATTTAAGGACAGCCCCCAGTTCTTCCCCGACGAACATTGAAATAATAGCCGGCGGCGCTTCGTTTGCACCAAGACGATGATCATTTCCTGCGCTTGCAACGGAAATACGGAGCAGATCCTGGTTATCGTCAACAGCTTTTATAACAGCGGTGAGGAACAGGAGGAACTGAGCGTTTCTGCGCGGTGTATCACCCGGTTCAAGAAGATTTTCGCCCGTGTTCGTCGACATTGACCAGTTGTTGTGTTTGCCGCTTCCGTTAAGACCTGCAAACGGTTTCTCGTGCAGAAGGCATACAAGTCCATGTTTGCGGGCAACTTTTTTCATAATCTCCATCGTAAGCTGATTCTGGTCAGCAGCAAGATTTGTCGTTGTGAAAATCGGTGCCATTTCGTGCTGGGCAGGAGCAACCTCATTATGTTCGGTCTTTGCATAAATTCCCAGCTTCCACAGTTCATTATTCAAATCTTCCATATATTCAACGATGCGCGGTTTGAGCGCAGCAAAATACTGGTCGTCCATTTCCTGGCCTTTCGACGGTTTCGAACCGAACAGTGTACGTCCGGTAATGCGCAAATCCTTGCGCTGATCGTAAAGTTTTTCGTCTACAAGGAAATATTCCTGTTCAGGACCGACAGTCGTCGCAACATGCTTCACATCCGCATTGCCGAACAAATGAAGGACACGGATAGCCTGTTTGCTTAAAGCTTCCATTGAGCGGAGAAGCGGTGTCTTTTTATCGAGCGCTTCGCCTGTATATGAACAGAATGCAGTCGGAATACAAAGTGAATGTTCCTTTACAAAGGCATATGCAGTCGGATCCCAGACAGTGTATCCGCGCGCTTCAAATGTAGCACGGCGTCCTCCTGAAGGGAATGACGAAGCATCAGGTTCTCCTTTTACAAGTTCCTTTCCGCTGAATTCCATAATAACTCCGCCCTCTTTTGTCGGAGAAATAAAGCTGTCATGCTTTTCAGCTGTAATGCCGGTAAGCGGCTGGAACCAGTGTGTAAAATGAGTTGCACCTTTTTCCATTGCCCATTCTTTCATTGCATGAGCAATTTGATTTGCAACATCCAGTTCAAGTGGAGTTCCGTCCTCAAGTGTTTTTTTAAGCGCTTTGAATGTTTCTTTAGGCAGACGCTCCTGCATGACTTTCTGATTGAAAACCATGCTTCCGAATAATTCCGGTACGTTCGGCATACAACCCCCTTATACCTACGGTTTCTCAAAGAATTTTAAAACAAAAAAAGCGATGTGAACTACACGTAAAGGGTGTTCACATCGCCTTTGATGCTTACTGATGTAGTTATATCGCTCTGCAAAAAAAACGTCAAGTATCTGCATTAAAAATTTGCAGTCGCATAACAGTCTGATAATGAAATCGATCCGGACTGACAGATTCGCGATACGGCCTCTATAAGTTTAAGAGGCGTCATTCCGTAGCTGCTGCCGAACTGCTGTGATGCAATACCGTGCGCAAGAACGCCGGACCTGGCAGCCTCGCCGGCATTGTATCCCTGTGCAAGCAGTGAACAAATCATCCCTGCAAGCACATCGCCTGAACCGGCTTTTGCAAGACAGACACATCCTTCCGTACTGATATACTGCTGTCCGTCCGCCGCAATTATCGTATTTGCCCCCTTCAGCACAAGCACAATATTCGGAAAACGTTTTTCAAACAGAGCCGCGAACTCAAGACGGGAATCAACGATACCGTCGACGCCTGGTACACTTTCACCGCATAATGAGAGCAACGACTGGAATTCTTTTGGATGAGGCGTGAGGACAATGCGCGATTCAGGCCACCTGCCTGCCGATTTTTCGAGAAAGGCACAAATATCAGCATAATAAAATGCGTCTGCATCAAGTACCAGCCCGCCATTCTTTTTGCCGTCGAGCCACGCAGACACAACTTCAAACTGTTCGCTGAGCCTCACGGTACGGCCGAAACCGCTGCCGAACAAAACAGCGGTCGTATTTACGGGAAAGGTATCAGCATACATAAGTTCCGGCGGCAGCTGTACCGTGTTTCTGCGGTTCTGTACCGTATCAACAAGAGTAACCATTCCTGCACCGAAAGTAAGGGCTGCTGTTCCTGCAAGCACTGCTGCGCCGGATTTTTCTCCCGTCACAACAGAAACGTGCCCGAATGTTCCTTTGTGCGCTGAGCAGTCAGTCCTCAGAGGAAGGACTGTATCGTTTTTTTCAAGCAGGAAAAGTTCCGGTTCATAACCGGCAGTAAGCAGGTCTTCTTCCACTCCGATACTTCCGCAGAAAATCCTGCCGCAGTGAGCCTTAGCTGCATCGCTGAAAAGCGCAGTTTTATATGCACCCATTGTCACTGTAATGTCAGTCTCAAATGCCAGCCTTTTTCCGCCGGCTGCCACAGTAGGTATTTCACCGTTCCTGTCTATGCCGCTCGGTATGTCGCACGCAATTTTATCAGTCCGCTTATTCATAAAAGAAATGTATTCTTCCGCATTTTTGCTGAGTGGGCCGTGAAAACCGGTTCCGTAAATGCAGTCTACAACAATGTTGCTTTGAAGAAGATATTCCTGTGATTCAGGTTTTTCAAAAATAACCCCGGCGTTTGCCGCAGCTTCAGCCTGTTTTTTACAGGATGCGCTTTTCGGCACCTCAAGAGCATGTACGACGGGGATAAAAACATATTGCAGGCGGCGGGCAAGCGCATACCCGTCTGCTCCATTATTTCCTCCGCCGCACGCTATAAGTACGACGGTTTCTTTGGCAGAAAGTTTCTCATCTGCGGCAAACTTTCTGACGTACTTTTCAAGGGCCATTGAGGCATTCTCAATCATGACGTCTTCAGAAAGTCCGTATCGCCCTTCAGCCTCTTTTTCAAGAGATTTTACATCTGCAAAGACTTTTTTCAATTTTACTGCCGTCCGTACAAAATCGTTACTGCTTTACAAATACCGTTGCATTTGAAAAATTATGGCCGTCAGCATCTGTTGGTATTGCCGAACAGGTGAGCGACATTGTTCCTTTCTCATCATCAACTGAATACAAAAGGCGCCACGACTTATTATCATCTACTTCTTTCTTTGAAAATCCTGTCTTTTCCCCTGACTTCCGGACGTTAAACACAATAAGCGCAAGGGTTCCTGTGTAAGTTCCATTCCAGTATTTCACGTCAAGAATCTGTTTCTGCGTAACCGACATAGTACCGCCTTCTCCGATAACAACGGTTGTGGTCACTTTTCTTCCTTTATATACCCATGTTCCGCAGTATTTCTGGGAAACAGAATTCTTTACTTCATCACCTATTTTTTTTCCGGTAGTTCCAAGTGCCTTTCCGAGGGATTTAGCCGCCTCTGCAGTATCTTTCCCGAACTGTTTCCAGTCATCTTTTACAGTAGAACCACTTTCTTCCGTTTCATCCTTTACTTCCATTCTTTTTGCTTTTGAAAACACCGGAGAAACAGATGCCAGTAAAGCAATTATGAACAGTGTCCTGATGATTCTGTTTGTCAATTTCATTTTCAATTCCCTTACAAAATATTTATTTTCTATTTAAGGAACAGCATACCCAGGATTCCTGCCGGAATAAGGTAGCATGCAAACCACTGAAGTTTTCCCCTGCGTATCAGCCGCATAAGCCACGAAAGCGACGCATATCCTACGGCGAAAGCCGCTGCACAGCCGGCAATAACGGGAGCTGCACCGACTGCCGACGACACATTTCCTATATCCTTCAATTCAAGTACAAATGCACCGATAATAGCCGGAATGGAAACGATGAACGAAAATTCTCCGGCATCTGCCCGGTTTACACCGCAGAAGAGTCCGCCTGCAATCGTAGAGCCGGAACGCGATATTCCCGGAAGAGTACCGACTCCCTGTGCAAAACCGATAACGAGAGACTGTTGCCAGGAAATTCCCCGGGACTCAGGAACATCACTCTTTGCAGATTTTTTTTCTACAAGAGAAGATACTATAAGTATAACCGCAGTAACAATGAATCCTGCGCATACAGCTTTAATCGGCAGTTCGGGCAGTTTTTTTTCAACTATAACGCCGATGGCTCCCGTTACAATTGTTGCAAAAATAATCGCGATGACAGTCCTGCGTCCTGCTTCGTCGGTACGCGTAAGGCCGCTCGTGCCGTGAATTCCGGCAGAAAGAGGACGGCGGGTAATCCAGCGGCCGAATGCACAAAGCAGTTCCCATACCTGATGACGGAAATATAAGATGACAGCCGCAAGTGTTGCAATATGCAGAAATACGTCGAACAGCAGCGGAAGGTCATCAAGCCCGAAAAGATTCTGGGCAACAGCGAGATGCCCGGATGAAGAAACCGGCAGAAATTCTGCAACTCCCTGCAGACTGCCAAGAATAATTCCCTGAATAATTGTCATATGTTTATCATATCATAAGCATGAAACGCTGTCACCGGTTTCCCCCCGCCAATAAAACTTATACAAAAACAACCTTTTTTCTTTAAAAAAATAACCACGAACTTAATTTTTTAACATAACATATGTATAAATACGAAAATTCTGCAATTTTATTTATACTATTGCATATTTTTGCATAATTATGTAATATTCATCCACGAAAACAAAGATGTTTTGCAAAATCTACTATTAAGTAGTAGTGGGCTTTGCAGAGTGTCTTTTTTTTTACCATTTTTTACAAGACATTCAGGAGGTTACACTATATGCTAAAACGCGAGGGCCGCGTACGTATTCCGTCAGGATGCGCTATCTCGGGTATTTTCTCCAAATCGGGTACACCGATGAACGGCGAAACGATAATCAAATCTATCGCCACTATGCATGACCGTTCAAACGGGCTTGGCGGCGGCTTTGCAGGTTATGGCATTTACCCGGAATATAAGCAGTATTATGCGCTGCACATTTTTCACGACAGCACTGATGCAAAACATGACTGCGAACGATTTCTTGAAGAACATTTCGATATTATCAATCTGTCCAAAATTCCGACACGCAAAGTTGACTCCATTACTGACGAACCGCTTATCTGGCGATATTTTGTAACTCCCCTTCCCACAAAACTTGCTGCTTCCGCTCTTGATGAAAAAGAATTTACAGGCCAGTGTGTAAATCACATCAATACAAAAATCGACGGTTCATATGTTTTTTCAAGCGGCAAAAATATGGGTGTATTCAAAGCTGTAGGCTTTCCTGAAGATGTCGGACGGTTTTATAAGCTGGAAGAATACGAGGGATACAGCTGGACTGCACACGGTCGTTATCCGACAAACACACCGGGCTGGTGGGGTGGTGCCCATCCGTTTGCATTCCTTGACTTTACAGTCGTTCACAATGGTGAAATTTCTTCATATGATGCAAACCGCCGTTTTATTGAAATGTTCGGCTATAAATGTAACCTGCTCACCGACACGGAAGTCATTACCTATATTATTGACTATCTGGTACGAAAACAGGGTCTTTCCTTTGAAGAAGCCTCCCACGTTATCGCTGCTCCTTTCTGGAGTTCCATCGACAAAATGGAACCGGCTAAACGCGCTCAGTATATATTCCTGCGCAGGCAGTTCGCAGAGCTGCTGATTACCGGCCCGTTCTCAATCCTGCTCGGATTCGACGGAGGAGTTATGGCGCTTAACGATCGGCTTAAGCTGCGTTCTATGGTATGCGGTGAAAAAGGCGATATGACGTATTTTGCAAGCGAAGAATGCGCAATCCGCGTTATTGAACCGGATCTTGAGCGCATCTGGTCACCGGCAGGAGGAGAACCGGTTATTGTGCGGCTTAACAAAGACGTACAGTAATACTGGTTTTGTTCCGCAAAACCAGTAACACTACAGGAGTTAATTATGTTACCACAAGATTACATATATCCGGAATTTACAGTACTCCGCAATCAGGACAAATGTATTACGTGCCGGGTCTGCGAAAGACAATGCGCGAATCAGGTTCATTCATTTGATGCCGAAAAAGGCATCATGGTTGCGGATGATTCAAAATGTGTATGCTGCCACCGCTGTGTTTCACTCTGCCCTGTGCATGCTCTTCAGATTGTAGAAAGTCCTCATACGTTCCGGCCGAACGCAAACTGGTCGGATCAGACAATCTCGGAAATATACAAGCAGGCTTCCACAAGCGCGGCACTTCTTTCGTCGATGGGTAATCCGAACGATCTGCCTGTTTACTGGGACAAGATTCTTATCAACGCATCGCAGGTTACAAATCCGTCAATCGATCCGCTTCGCGAGCCTATGGAAACAAAAACATCGCTCGGGAAACGTACTGACACAGTAAACCGCAACGCTGACGGTTCAATAGATACGACAATGGCGCCGCATATTGAACTTTCAACACCGATTATGTTCAGTGCGATGAGTTACGGTGCAATCAGCTACAATGCGCATGAATCGCTCGCCCGGGCCGCAACAAATCTGGGGATATGCTACAACACGGGAGAAGGCGGTCTGCACAAAGATTTCTATAAATACGGACCGAACACGATTGTACAGGTTGCTTCGGGACGCTTCGGCGTTCATAAAGAATTCCTCGAAGCAGGATGCGCAATCGAAATTAAAATGGGTCAGGGTGCAAAGCCGGGAATCGGAGGCCACCTTCCGGGAGCCAAGATTACGGCCGATGTCAGCGCAACGCGTATGATTCCTCAGGGAACGGACGCTATTTCGCCTGCCCCTCATCACGATATCTATTCTATCGAAGACCTCCGCCAGCTTGTCTATTCACTCAAAGAAGCGACGGCATATACAAAACCGGTAATTGTAAAGATTGCAGCAGTACACAACGTTGCTGCAATTGCTTCCGGTGTAGCGCGCAGTGGAGCTGATATAATCGCAATAGACGGTTTCCGCGGCGGTACAGGCGCGGCACCTACCCGCATCCGCGACAATGTCGGTATCCCTATTGAGCTTGCACTTGCTGCTGTTGACCAGCGGCTGCGCGAAGAAGGTATCCGCAATCAGGTATCCATAGTATGCGGCGGTTCAATCAGAAGCAGCGCAGATATGGTAAAGGCAATATGCCTTGGAGCGGATGCAGTATATCTGGGAACGGCAGCGCTTCTTGCGCTCGGCTGTCACCTCTGCCGCACCTGCCAGTCAGGCAAATGCAACTGGGGCATTGCAACGCAGCGGCCCGATCTTGTAAAGCGGCTTAACCCGGAAATCGGACATCAGCGTCTTGAAAATCTCGTCATTGCATGGACTCGTGAAATGAAGGAAATGATGGGCGGCATGGGCATTAATTCCATTGAAGCGATGAGAGGCAACCGCCTCATGCTTCGCGGAGTGGGATTAAATGACCGTGAACTTTCCATACTGGGAATAAAGCACGCTGGGGAATAGTCGTACAAAAAAACATTCTGTTTTTTTGTACTTACCGGGAATTGGCCCGGCTCGCGCAACGAGCTCGCCGGGATTCCCGGGGCTGCTGATGTTGGTCGTACAAAAAAACATTCTGTTTTTTTGTACTTACCGGGAATTGGCCGCTCCAAAAACGTTCATGTTTTTGGAGCTCCGCTGGAATCGCTTTGCAATTCCAACTCTACTAAGGCCGGACTTCCTGTCCGGCATGCAGGTCTAAAATGACCGGACATTCCTGTCCGGGTACATGGAGGTTATAAAGTGAAACGCGTATATGTAAACGAAGAATGGTGTCTTGCGTGCCATCTCTGCGAATATAACTGTGCCTTTGCCAATTCAGGAATGAAGGATATGGTAAAGGCGCTCAAAGGCAAGAAAATTTATCCCCGCATACAGGTAGAAGTCGGTACGGACGAAAACAGCAGGGCAATAAGTTTTGCTGTTTCCTGCAGGCACTGCGAAGAGCCGTTGTGTGTAAAAGCGTGCATTACGGGTGCACTTCATCTGGAAGACGGCGTCATCTGTTCTGATAAAGACAAGTGCGTCGGCTGTTACACGTGTATCTTATCGTGTCCGTACGGCTGCATCATGCCGTCTGAAGAGGGAAACGTTATACAAAAGTGTGAGCTTTGCACGAAGAATGAAAACGGCACCCCTGCATGTGTTCAGGGATGTCCGAACAAAGCAATTGTATTCGAGGACCGCGGTGTTCCGTCTGCAGAGCAGGCTGCTGTTGAAGATGCAGAAAATGAAGATTCAGGTGAATAAGGAGCAGGAGTCATTATGGATAGTTGTAAATATATAATAATCGGAAACTCAAGCGCGGCAATCGGCTGTATCGAGGGAATCCGCACGCTCGACAAGGACGGTTCAATCATTGTTCTGTCAACCGAAAAATATCAGGCATACTCCCGGCCGCTCATCTCCTATCTGCTCGAAGGTCTTACGACGGAAAAACACATGCTTCTCCGTGATCACAGCTTTTACAAAAATAATAAAGTCGATTTCAGACCGGAAACGGAAGTTGTCGCTATCGACGCCGGAAAGAAAACAGTAAAACTTGCAGACGGAACGACAATCGGCTATGAAAAACTGCTGAACGCAACGGGCTCCCGGCCTTTTGTACCGCCCATGGGTGGTCTGGACACAATGCCGGAATACTTCACGTTCCTCACACTCGACAGCGCAAAAGCGCTTGAGAAGGCAATTAATAAGAAATCACACGTACTCATTATCGGTGCCGGCCTTATAGGTATGAAATGCGCAGAAGGAATTGCCGACCGCGTTGCAGACGTCACTATCGTAGAAATGGCTCCGCGATGCCTTCCGACAAACCTTGAGGAAGACGGTTCTGCAATTATCCAGAAGCAGATGGAAGTACATAATGTCCATTTCATACTCGGAGACAGCGTCAAGCAGTTTACGCCTGACTTTCCAAAGGGCAATCCTGCTCAGACAGGAACAGGAAAATCACCGCTCGGTGGTACGGCGCTTACGAACAACGGAAAAACGCTTACATTCGATGTGCTTGTCTGTGCAGTCGGAGTCCGTCCGAATACGCAGCTCATTGAAGGAGCCGGCGGAAAAGTTGAAAAGGGAATTGTGATTGACGAAAACTGCAAAACGACGCTTCCTGATATATGGGCGGCGGGCGACTGTGTTCTCAGTTACGACATTTCAGCAGACATGAACAGAATCCTTGCTCTTCTTCCGAACGCATACATGCAGGGGGAAAGCGCGGGAATCAATATGGCAGGCGGTACAAAACCGTATACTAAAGCTCTTCCCATGAATTCTGCAGGATTTTTCGGGCTGCATATGGTAAGCGCGGGAAGTTATACGGGCAAGTGCATCGATGCGGGAAAGCCTGCAGTAAAGGCACACGGAGATATTCCTGCGTCTGCCGCGGAGTACCGGAAATTCTGGATAGACAATGATCAGCTGAAAGGTTTCATCATCATAGGTGATGTAAAACGTTCTGGTATCTACACGTCAATCATCCGTGAAAAAATTCCGCTCTCAACAATCGATTTCGATGCAATTAAGGATGAGCCGCAGCTGCTGGCATTCAGCAGGCAGAAGCGTGATAAAATTCTTTCTGCAAAAGATGATACACCTGCAACAAGCTGGAACTTTGCAATACAATGAGTCGCTGCAAAAACAGCACGGCTTCTCCGTACTGTTTTTGCAACTCTGCGAGAATCGCCCCGGCTCGCGCAATGAGCTCGCCGGGATTCTCGCTTTCTTGAAACCGGAACTACCTGGCCGGCAACTGATGAGGAGGTATAAATTATGTTAAAGATAAATGCAACACCTGAATTGAAATTTGACGTGCTGAACAAGCAGATCCGCGAATCAAGTGAAAAGCACGTACGCATTTCCCACGCAATCGGACAGCGTTACATTGCGGCAGGACTTGCAGGCCGCAGGATTGACATAGACGGGACACCGGGAAACGCGCTCGGCGCATACCTCGACGGCTCAACAATTACAGTTGAAGGAAACGTTCAGGATGCGACCGGCGATACGATGAATACCGGGGAAATAATTGTGCATGGAAATGCAGGCGATGCAACCGGATATGCTATGCGCGGCGGTTCTATTTACATCCGCGGTAACACGGGCTACAGGGCAGGCATCCACATGAAGGCATATAAAACGCAGCAGCCTGTCGTCGTAATCGGCGGCAAGGCTGGAAGTTTCCTTGGCGAATATCAGGCGGGCGGGACGATAATCGTTCTTGACCTGGAACCTCCCGTTACAATCAACGGCGAAGTTACGGCCGGCGCCCCGATGGCTCGCGAAATTACCGGAGCATTCGTTGGAACGGGGATGCACGGCGGCGCCATCTATCTGCGTACGGAAAAAACGCCCACCCTGCCCAAGCAGATACACGTTGCAATGAAAAAGGGAACGGAAATTCCTGAAATAAAATCGTATATCACGAAGTTCTGTGAATACTTCAGCGACGTAAACAAGGATTCGATTCTCGCTTCTACGTTTGCAATATTAACGCCGGACAGCAACAATCCGTACAAACAATTATATACAAGCAATTAATAAACACGGCAAAATACAAAAAGCCTGCCCGATAAAGCTGTAAAGCAAGGGGCAGGCTTTTTTATATCCCTATACTGCTTATTTAGTCTGCAGTTCCCGTTACTTCGAATACATTCATGCCCGGCAGGCATTTGCCGTCAAAGTCGAACAATGCCTGATTTTCCCAGTTGTTTTCAATACCGTTTGCAGGAATCCAGTCTCCACCCCAGTAGAATATCCCCGTGCCTCCTGCGGCTGAAGCCGCACGGATAACCGCACGGATTACGTTCGTCTGATTTTGGGTTGATGCAGGAATCGTCGTGCCGCTGATAGTAAAATAATCAGAATTGTATGTTGTATCAGTGCCTGTATCAGTAAGTTCCACGTACGCCTGCGATTCCTGCGTGGAACCAAAGGTATTATTCGTACTGTCACTCCAATTATCCGTCCAGCCGTATGACGTTTCTGCAACGACAACCTCTTTACCGTAACGCGACACACAATCACCTACCGACGTCTGCAGTGAAGAAAGTGTCCCGTGAGAACTATAATAAGGGTAATATGAAAGGCCTATGACGTCAAAGTCGACAGCGGCTGTTGTCGCTGCAGAGCCGTCATGAACTGCAAAGCGGTCGAAAAATCCTTCAACAACAGATTCGTTTCCTCCGCGGGAAACGTGCAGCATGATTTTTGCTGACGGGCATGCGAGTCGGACGGCACCGGCAGCGGCGTTCAGCACAGCAGCACAGTTCGCGCGGGTCGTAGAATCTGCAGTCACGGTAATTGTCGTACCGCCGGCAGAATACCGTGAACCAGAAGTAAGGGCACAGCTGATTGAGTTTGCAGTTGCACTGCTGCCGTATGTCAGAAACAGTCCGCTTTCAATTTCATTCCCCAACTGCACCATATCGGGAACGGCGGATGCCTTGTTCAATGTGTCGAGCACATCATATGTATAATCATACACTACCGTTTCAAGTCCGGATACTGTTGTAATAGAACTCCACGAAGCAGGAAGTATCTGATGAGTCGGATCAGCCCATGTATCGCTGTAATGGAAATCAAGCAGTACGTTAAGCCCGAGTTTTTTTGCACGCTTTGCGATTGCGACGGTACGGATGAGGTTGTTGTCTCCCGCAGGAACAGAAGTGTTTGCTTCGGGATTGTTCCAGATACGGAGCCTGATCCAGTTGACACCGTGTTCCTTGAGGATGGCGAGCGGATCTTTCTGCGTGTTGTCTTCATCATAATAATATGCACCTGTGTCCTCAACAGCAGAAAGCATTGAAGCATCAAAACCGCGAATAAACGTACTGCCAAGTGACGTATCGACAGAAGAAACGGTAACAGAATCATAGGATGTAAACGATGCCGATTTTATAGTACTGTCGGCAGCCGAAGAAGGATAATCCGGTATGCTGCAGGATATAACTAAAAATGCGGAAACTGCAAATGCGGCAACCGATGCAGAAAATACTGTATGTTTCATTATTCTTCCTCCTTTATTTTATGACGCAGGAAAGGGCTTTTGTCATATCGACATTGAGCGTGTCATTCGCATTCGTAGTTGTTGACGTCGTCCCCGCTGCGGAAGGAATCATATCGGATACAATGGTCGTACCCGAATCATCCCAGACGCATGTAGTTGCGGCAAAAACACGTATGACATTTCCCGTGACTGCATTCCCGATGTCTGCAAGCGGAATTTTATATTCAATAACGGATTGAAGTACAGCGAGCGAGCCTGACCAGGAAATTGAAGCAGAATCAGACGCGGTACTTGCCGTTCCTGCATTGTCGGTTAAACTTCCCTGTGCCCACTTGTGGCAGATATAGTAATCAATACCGGAATATGTCTGGTATGTTGCTGCATTATATACGCCTGATGCGGAAGAAGCGGAATTTCCTGCCGTATTCGTATTGTCAAACATCATAACAAAATTATCTTTCCACCAGCAGGCAAAGGGATTGTCGGAAACGACTGCAACATAAAGATATGATGCGTCATTCGTAACATATATTTTTGAAATATCATAATCAGCTGCCCCTGAGCTGTACGTTCCTAAATCCCATGAATCGGAAGATTCGCCTGCCACATCCGCATCTGTCCAGTATTCGCTGCTGCTGAGTACACCGTCAAGGGTAATAACCGGATACATTGATTTCACAACCACATCGGCACTTGTAGAACCTGCATCGTTATGTGCTGTTACCAGAAAATCATATACACTTCCTGCTGTCAGCCCGGTGATGGTTTTAGTGAGAATCGAATTTGCAATTCCTGTCGTAGTCGTGTATGTCGTACCGGACGCCGGTTTGTATCCCACTTCATAGGTATTAACATTATCAACCGCAGTCCAGGTTACAGTTGCGGTCCATGTTGCATCGGAAGAAGACGGTGCGATTATCACCGTCGACGTCGTCTTTCCCGGTACAGCCTCCGTTGCTGCACTCTTTGCTTCAGACAATGTGCCTTCTTCACCATATTTGTTTATACCGGCCACTTTATAATAATAAGTTTTACTCGAATCACCGCTGTCTGTATATGTGGTATCTGCAACGGCAGAAGCAATTTTCGTATACACAGAATTATCCGTACTGCGGTATACGTTGTATGATACAGCTCCTGATGCAGCATTCCAGGTAAGCGTCACTTTTACGCCGGATACAGAGGCGGTACTTATTAACGGGGCTGAAGCAGATGCAGCCGTCGTAACGGAAATGGACGAAGTTGCAGAACCTTCACCGGAAGCATTCACTGCAGAAACCTTGTAATAATATGTTGTACTGCCTGCAGCTGCCGTGTCTGTATATGCTGCAGCCGTTACGTCTACAGCAAGTGCGGTTCCCCATGTTACTCCGTCGGTACTGCGGTAAATTTTATAGCCGGTTGCCGAATAGGAATTACTCCATGCAAGAGTTACTGTATTTGCCGTATAACTTTTTACGATAAACGATACGGGAGCGGAAGGAACAGGATATGCAGCAGCTTCACTTGAATAAACAATGGCTTTATCAAAATTCACAGAAAGCGTATCGTCTGTTTCCGAATCAGCCGTTATTGTCGCAGCGGAGGCAGGAACGGCATCATATACGTGAGTCGTCCCGGTATTCCAGTAATCAGAAAAAAATACGGCAACACGGAACGTATCTGAAGCAGAAGCGGAAGTTGTACCGTCCGTAATATTTGCAAGCGGAATGGTATATGACAGGGTCGTACTGTCTGCATAATATGCCCATCCGTACGATGAAGATGTATCCTGAGTCCATGTATGTTCCGTCGTCATATTATTGCTGTCGTCCGCATCGGAATTTTTCATCGTATCGTAACCATAGAAATCGACACTGCTGTTTACAGACATGTTTGCAGCAGCGTTCATCCACTGCTTTGAAGCATATGCTGTCGTTCCGCTGCCAAGATTCGCATCGTCTATCATGATGACAATACGGTCATTTTCCCAGGAATATGGGACTGAATCAAAATTAACATTTACAATAAGATTGGTTCCTTCCTGTTTTACTGCTACGGAACTTATATCGCGGTTCACGCTGCTCTGAGAAGAAAGCTGTAAGGTATCGGAAGAAGACATGGAACCGGAGAACACGACGGGAATTGTCTGCGTATATGCCTTTCCTGAAAGAGGAGCTAGAATTCCGCTTACTGTAAGGACAGCCTTGAATTCCTGACCGTACAATTCGACTGAAGGTGTTACAAGAACAGACATTCCATTGCCGGAAACAGAAAGTGTAAAATCAGACTGTGTGATGCCTGTCGGCAGCGAACTTCCTGATGCAGCTGTAAGTTCAAACGATGCATCATCTGCAAGAGAAACGGAACCAAGCACGGGAATTGTTATTGAGGCGCCGTTCGTTGATGACTTCGTGCTGAACGAAACGCCTGAAAGCGTAGCTGTTCCGAAAAGAGGCATAATGTTTATTGTTTTTCTGATTGTGTCAAAACTGCGCCCCTTCTGAGTGCCTTCATTACACACAAAGCCGCCTGCCTTAACAAGAACAGCTGCCGTACCGTCTTTTGCAGAGCTTCCGTTAATCAGCGAAAGGACCGGAGTCATATACAAGTAATATTCAGTCCCGTCGTTGTTAAAATATCCGCCTGTAAGGCTCAGTTCCTTTGAAGAGGCATTCCCGTCTGCATCAGTGTACGTAACGGTAAAACCGCCTGAAAGTCCACCGGTGCTGAGTACGGCAGCCTTTCCGAAACTGATGCAGAGCGTTTCACCCGTCGCACTGCTCATATCTGTCGAAGAGGAACCGTTATAATACCATGCCGGTCCTGCAATTGACGCACTTCCCGTTTCTTCTGCGACTTTTTCTTCCTGTTCCGAACTGAGCGTACTTTGCAGTTGTTCGCACGATACTATTCCGAAAAGCAGACCGGCTGTAATCACAACCGCCGCAGCTTTTGCAAATACTGTTTCTTTCATTGTATGCCTCCGTTATTCTACCGTTACCGTTGCAGGAGAAGTGCTTCCGTCTATCGTAATGGTAACATCAGTACCGAGCGTTATATCCGCATAGAAATTCACATATGTATTCGATGTTTCATCAATAGAATTGCCCTTCACCGTCGGATACCACGCCCGTGTCCATGAATTGGGCTGGACAAGTGTAAACTTTACGAACGAATTCGTGACAGTCTGTGCCGCCGTTGTCCCTTCACCGCTTTTAAGCGTGAGCATTGCCGAAGCATTATTCCAGTCGTTATAATTACCGGGGATTGAATAGCTGCCGTCAGCAGCTGCCGTGAAATTCTTGAATGCAAAAATGACGTTTGAAGCTTCCTGATTATGCAGGCCGTCCGCATCTGCACACCCTGTAAAATTAACCGCAAAAAACAAAGAGCATGTCAATATACCGAAAATTATTATTACTATTTTTTTCATTTCCTTCTCCTGTAAAAACACCATACCGGCAGTGCACCGTAAAAATGCGCATTATGCTTATCCGTTATTTTATGTCCCAGATCAGACCAAAACTCACATGACTCTTATTAATTCCGTCTGCCAGCCCGTCATTCCAGCAGTTGACAAGATATGTACGGTGAATCATTTCGTTCTGGTACGTATCGTAACGGTACAGTTCATAGTTGGTATCTTCATACGGATTCATGCCGTATGTAAAATGAGTCCATACCCGTGGCTTTCCGGGAAGTGACGTCTGATAAATAGCACCGGCAGCGGCTCCGAACGGAATAGCTCTGTCATTTTCCGTCTCTGTTGCGCGGTAAAGACCTGCAAGCGTTAAACTCCACTTGTCAGTAAGCTTTGCAGCAACCATAAGCGAATGAAAATATGTGTTGATACCCGTTCCTGATTCAAGTGCCCAGCTGCTGTAGTCAAGCGCATAATCAACGGTAATTTTTTTCAGCCAGCCGGCAATATCGTTCGCCGTAATTTCAATACCGGCCTCTTCAAAACCGACTGACCATGCATGTGTCGTTTCTGCAGAACGATTCACGTTTATAACTCCGTAAGCTCCAAGTGTAATATCCTTATCAATCAGAGATGCAAGGCTGAAATCGACGGTCGGCTCGTTGCGTAGTATCCATTTTCCGTCATACAGATCAGTCGTTTTCCCGTCGCTGCTGAATGCATCATGCATAATAAAATCGGTATCAAGTCCGATAGCAAACGCGCTGCTGAATGCATACTGCTGGCTCACCATTGTAGTGGAAGTATCAGGCGTCATAATTTTTCCCGTATTGTTCGTCGAACCGTCGCCGTCCTGTCCCCACACACTCTGAACGTTTTCGCCTGCAAAACTTTCCGCAGCTTTAAATGTATATTTATTAAGATTGAACGTAACCCGCGCCGCAGCCGCGCCTGCATTCAAATCCATTTTCTGCTGAGTGCCAAAATATGTTAATCCGTGCAGTTCGATTTTAAATAAATCAACAGGAGCTGCAGAAAAATAGGCACTCAGGGCATTGTCGTTCTGTTCGTTATAGCGGAACAGTTCACTAGCTGTTGTCGTGCTTCCGAATGTTACTGCGGCAGTATACTTATCGTCATAACTCGTAGTAAGTATATCGTATGTACCGTAATTTCCGCGCATTCTGCTTAACGCGAGAAGCGTATTGACCTTAAATTTTCCGAACTGCTGGAAATCCTTTCCGTTCAATACCTCAAGATATCCGTTGCCAACATCAAGCCAGCGGTCAAGAACATTGTAAATTCCCGTAAACTGACTCATACCGTTCTTTTTCAAATCGCCGTAGCCGATGCGCATCTGCACATACGGTGTTGCAATATTAAAACCTATCTTGTTAAAAGTACCGGGCGTACTGTCGTTAAAACCGACAACAGGCGCAAATACAGAGGCGAGCACATTCTGTATTCCGTCACCCCATGTTACATCAGGAACATTCGCCGCATAGCTGTTCGATTTGTACATGTATTTCTCAAAATCCCATACTGCTATCTCAGCATCAAGATGAAACGACGGAGTAATATCACCCCAGAACCACCAGTTTGCAAACGATTTGAAAAGAGAGCTGTCTAACTCATATCCTTTCTTTCTGCCGGTTGCTATATCGCGGATAATCGACGTATTGTCGCTTGTTGCTTCAATCCATATTCCCTGCCTGATGCCCGATGCATTCCCGGAACCTGAAGCCGTTTCTGCTGCGGCCCCGGAAAGATCCTGATCAAGCGGAATTTCTTCAGACGCAGGTACTGTATCCGTTATGTTTTCGTCTGCGTCCGGTGTTTTCTGTGCATAGGCTGATGCACAAAGCAAAACACATGCCGTAAGAATTGCAGTAACCCTTACTTTTTTCATTTTTTCCTCCTGTTAAGAAGTCAGGCGGAGCTTATCCGCCGCGGAATGCGGCAGCAGCAGTTTGCGACTTTGGAATAAACTGCAGAACGTGTTTGCACCGGGAGGCACATTCACATTCCCTCCTTTTTGTACGACGTATATCTGATTACTACTTATTAAATTCAGCCTGTTCTGTTATTTTTTCTCCAGATACAGCTCTGCATCGTCGAAGTTTCCCCAGTTTCCCGCATTCGTATCAAGATAAATTCCTATCGTTACCTGGTTGTTTGTCACGGAAATATTTTCCACGGTATACTGTTTCCAGTTTTTCCATCCGGTATTTTTTACATCTGCCGTCTGCTGATTCTTTGTGCCGTCGAAATTAGTTGCAAATATCTTTATTGATTTTTCTCCGCCGCCGCCCATAGCCCACAGAGTATACGTATACGTACCGTTCGGAATGCCTTTCAGCGTGCGGGAAAGGATCGATTTAAAACCGCTGTCAAACCAGTATTTGTATGACCATTTTCCGGTATGCGCGTTGGATTTATTGTTTTCCACAAAGCAGGCATTCGCAGGCCCGTTGAGCACCCAGTCGCCGAGTTTTCCGCTTTCCCAGGAAGAGTCTGTCACAAGGTTTACCTGATTACTTATTGTGACATCTGCATTAACCTTGAATGAAGTACCTTTTACCGTACCTGCAATTTTTACAATACCTTCCTTTTTTTCTGCAGCCCAGTCGTGTTTATCCCAGATAATTTCTCCGGGATGTTCGGCATCATTTTCATAAATAACTTTGATTTTTTCAGGAAGATTCGGAGCCTGTCCGGGCATTGTCTTTACTTCTACTTTCTCAGCCGAATACGGAGCAAATGATTTTGCTGTACCTGCACTGCCGCCTGCCCAGTTCGTTACCGCGCCTTTGCCGTACACCAGATTGAATACCGCAAGAGACGGGAGTGCATGTCCGGTAAAATCGAACATAGCCTGATTTTCCCAGTTATTTCCCTCTCCCGTCCTCCATCCGGCGCCCTTTACGGGAATCCAGTCAGGTTCCCAGTAAAATATGCCCACGCCGCCATTTACGTGGCTCACTGTATCAATAATATCGCGGACTTCAGTTGCCTGTCCCTGGACAGACGGAATGTATCCGTTCTCGTCATCGCTGTACACAATGAATGCATTGCCCATTCCGTCGCCGTCGTCCTCGGTAAACGCATACGCCGTCTCCGCAACAATCATTTCTTTACCGTACTTTTTACCGCAGAGCGTCATGTTGTTTTTAAGATCAGCAAGCGGCCCGTGCCAATACGGATAGAACGACAAACCTATGACATCAAAATCAACATGCGCCGCCACAATCGGATCAAACATCTGTGTGTATAGATTGTTGTCTCCGCCGTTCGCAAGATGAATGACGATTTTAATCTTTTCGCCCCTGCCCTGTGCCTTGCGGACACCTTTTGATGCACTTTTAAGCAGCCTGATGAATCCGTCCATGCCGCCGACATTCTGATCGGTTTTACCTTTCCAGGTTTTTCCGAGAGGCCACATCATACCTCCGTTGAGCTCGTTTCCTATTTGAACCATATCTGGACGGGTGCCGGCTTTATCCATCTTTTTGATGCAGTCTTCCGTAAATTCTTCAACAGCTTTATTAAGCTGCTTATCACCCATGTCCTTCCATGCTGCCGGTGTTTTCTGTTTTGACGGATCCGCCCATGAGTCGCTGTAATGGAAATCAAGAAGAACCTTCATGCCGGCTTTTTTTGCACGCTGCGCAAGTTTTATATCGAGCTCAAGGTCGTTGTTTCCGCCGCCGAACGGTTCACCCTTTCTGCTCAGAACTTTTCCGTTTGCATATACATCACGTTCGTTGACAGGATTATTCCACAGGCGGAGACGAATCCAGTTAACACCGTTTTCCCTGAGAATATTGAACAAGTCGTCTTCCTTACCCTGCGCGTTATAAAACTTTCCACCGTTTTTTTCTATTTCACCAAGCATGCTTACGTCCGCACCGCGCATAAAATCAGGTGAAAGGCCGGCTACGGGTGCTACAAAAATCTGCTGTTTTACCGCATCTGCAGCGGTATTCGGCTTTGCAAATACCGTACCTGCACACAACAGAACGGCAGCAACGGCGACAGTTTCAGCGACCGCTTTTTTAAACATATACATTCCTCCAAATCTACGCGATTTATCTACTCGTGTTGATTTTTTTATCCTGTATTATCCTAAGTCCATTATCCTGATTTGTCAAATAAATTCTAAAAAAGAGGGAGATAAAAAAAAACTGCGTTTTGGGACATTCTTAAAAACGAAACAGCAATGCTTGACAGATTAAGTCATTGCACTATAAAGACTTAATCTGTCAAATCAGGCAGGCAGCCCCGTAAGTAAAACTTTCGGGACGACCCCATTTTCATATTGCCGTACGGTTTACTGCTTATTCAGCTTCAAGCTGTTTTTTACATTCCGCAAGCTGCGCTTTTGCTTCCGGCTGAAGTTCAGGGAAAACAGGATTTATGTTGCGGAGCGTCTCTGCAAGAATTTCCGACACGATATAACGCGTATACCATTTCTGATCGGCGGGCACAACGTACCACGGACAGTCTTTTGTCGACGTTTCATTGATTGCCGTTTCAAATGCTTCCTGATAATTGTCCCAGAAAGCGCGTTCCTTTATATCGCTCGCGCTGAACTTCCAGTTCTTTTCCTGTCTGTCGATACGTTCGATAAACCGTTTCTTCTGTTCGTCTTTCGACAAATTGAGAAATATTTTCACGATACGGTAACCGTTGCCGTACAAGTACTTTTCCCACGAAGCAATATCCTTGTATTTCTGTTTGATATAATCTCCGCTATGAATCGTACGGTCAGGCATTTTATAGCTTTTCCAGAATTCGTGCACTTTTACGACAAGAACTTCTTCGTAATATGAACGGTTGAATATGCACATTTTTCCCCGCTCCGGCAGCCGTTTATGATAACGCCACAAAAAATCATGAGCGGCTTCATCCGTGTTGGGAGTTTTAAAGCTGTACACGTCTACGCTCTGAGGATTTACGATCGACATAACATGCTTGATTGTGCTGTCCTTGCCGGCTGCATCGAGTGCCTGCAAAACAATAAGGACAGATTCCTTAGACTCTGCATACAGTTTTTCCTGAAGCGAATCTATTTCAAACAGGTTTTCGTCTGTCTTTTTCAGGAGTTCATCCTTCTCCTTATCGCGGCCGCCGGAATCGTGGCAGACTTTGCCTAATTCAAGTTTTTTCTCACCGTCGTAACGATATTCTTTCAACACATCTGTTGTCTTCGCCATGTTATCTACTCCCATATGATTTATTACCAGCAATTAATAAAATGCGGACTCCTTAAACGGCACAACGCTTCAAGATAAAAATAATCACCCCGCAGCGTACACTGATTCTTATTACGGACGGAACCCGAATACAGAAGACCGTTGCTGTCTCTGTAATCGCATACTGCATATCTATCGATAAGCATTTTCACTATACGCTTCGCACTCCGCCTCCATGAAAGGGTTTCATCATCTGAAACATCCGCACAGTAATTCTCGGACATCTGCAATAGTGCACAGGCTGCAATAGCAGCCGCCGCAGTATCACGGCTGTCTTTTTCGCCGGTACATATGTTCAAATCCCAGTATGGAATCATATCAGGAGGAAGACAGGATTTATAAAACGACAGGAGACGGCGGAAATATTGAAGATAAACTTCCTTCCTGTCATACCGGTAGCAAAGCGCAGTACCGAGAAGAGCCTCCGCCTGTATATACGCGGAAAGTGACTGTCCCGTATATTCGGAATCAGATGAACCGGCAACGGGAAATCCGTCGGCAGGATTAACGTAAAATTTTTCGAAAACAGAACCATCACTCGACATACAGTTTCCGAGGATTGTACGAAGATGTTTTTTTGCAATTTCCCTGTATTCCTGAACACTGCTTTCATCGCGCGCCCAAAAAAGCAGAGGAAGATTCAGAAGGCCTTCGAGTGTAAAGACATACTGATGCGGATTTCCGGCCTCTCCTGCAGTCTGTATAAACTGCCCACGGGTACGGAATCGTGATGCAACTACATCAGCGGCAAGCAGTGCCGCATTTCTGGCTTCTTCATTTTTTACAAGTTTCCATGCATGCACGCATGAGGGAGAAAAAAGGAAACCTGCGTTTTCAACAGAAGGCGCATCCTTACAGACAGATGCATATTCTGAAAATTTTGGAATGAGATTTTCCGCGCTTTCCCGGAAGCAGTTTTCAGCAGTAAGCCCGAATGAAAGCCATAACTCTCCTGCCCATAATCCGCTCAACTGCTGAATGGAATCACTTCCCTCGTATATTCCATTATCAGCAGTCTGTTCCTCAAACGAATTATTCCATTGCAGCGCATTTTTACGCAGCACATTCATACAGATGCGCAGCGCATTGTCGATTTCACCAATTGATATTTCTTTAATCTTCTGGTCAATCATCACAATTCATTATATATGCAAAACCCCGGTTACGCCACAAAATTCAACAGAACGCAGCCTGTCTTAAAAAGTACTGATTACTATTCTTTCAGTTTCTCTGCAAGCTGGACGCCGCGAGCTTCAAGCATCTCAATATCTGCTTTGGACGGCGTTCCCTGCCACTCGTACTGTTCAATCTGGTCCCACTTGAGCGGTTCGGCAAGCGCATCATATTCCTTGCGCCCTCCGCCTACCCAGCCCCAGCTGCCGATTCTAAGCGCCTTTTTCCCGACATAATGCTTGCGGTTGAATAAATCGAGTATCTGTACCATAGCGGGGAACAGTTTGTATTCGTATGTCGGAGCTGCTATTACAACACCCGCAGAACGGAATGCAGCAGCCATAACGTGCGATTCGTCCGTTTCGGGAATCACAAGAAAATCTATTTTAATCGACGGGTCAGTCTTCATGATTCCCCGTGCGACAGCTTCAGCACCTTTTTTCGTATTACCGTACATCGATGCACATATAATGCATATTTCGTGTTCACATTTGCCGCCGGTATTGTATCCTGCATATTTTACATAATTATTCATGACGGTTTCAGGGTGAGCGCGCCAGATAAGACCATGACTCGGAGCAACTGTTTTAATAGAAAGGTTTGCATCCGTAAGCGTTTTTACAGCTTTTTGTACAAACATGCTGAAGCTGGCAACGATTGTCGCATAATAACGGAGATTTTCGCTTACATAAAACTCCCGTTCTTTATCGGTGAATTCGTCGTCAAAAATGCGGTCTCCCGTCTTGCCGTAACCGCCGAACGCATCACAGCTGAAAAGAGTTCCTGATGCTGCGTCGAACGTGCACATTGTTTCCGGCCAGTGAACATTCGGAATCTCATAGAACGAAAGCGTAACGCCGCCCAGTTCAAGTGTATTTCCGGTTTTTACTTCACGCAGCTTGAGCGACGGGCAGCATTCCGTCGCTTTAAGGAAATTCTTTACAAGCGCGCATCCCTTTGTAGTGGAAATGATTTCCACATCAGGATTCTGTGCAACAAACTGCTGCATATAACCGGTATGGTCCGGTTCAAGATGATTGAGAATAAGGTAGTCGATTTTTCCGCTGCCTTCAATTTCTGCAAGCTGTTTTTTCAAAAGTGAGACAGCTTCTTCCCAGTCGGCCGTAAGGTCTATGAGCGCAGTTTTTTTGCCGCGCACAAAATAGGAATTGAGAGTGACACCGTCAGGAATAGACCAGTATCCTTCAAACAAAGGATGATTGCATATGTCAGAATGAATGACAGAAATATACGATGTGATTTGTTTTATATTACTCATACCGTCTATTTTACCAGCATTCGCATATATCGGCAACGGCAATCAGTCCTCTGATTACTGTACAAGCTCCATCGTACTCGCAGATACCTCAGAAAAACAGGGAATGGACGGTGCTGCGCCCTTGCGGGATACGGCAATCGACGATGCAACTGATGCAAGGCGGAGCGTCTCCTGTACCGGCATATTCTGGGCAAGGCAGCTTATAAAGTATCCGGTAAACGTATCGCCGGCAGCCGTCGTATCAACTACAGGAACTTTGTAGATGCCGTGGCTATACACCTTTGAGCCGTCACTGTAAACAACACCCTTTTTACCAAGAGTCAGTACTATTTTTGCAGCAGCAAATTTTTCCGCAAGACCTTCAAGAAGAGCTGATGCACGTAAATCGGATACACCGCTTATATCTGCAGCTTCCACCTCGTTTAAAAGGAAGTAATCGACATACTGTAAAGGCAGCTCCCTGATACGCTCATCGTAGGGAGAAGGATTAAAAAATATGCACATGTTTTTTTCGTGTGCTTTTGAAATAATATAATCCACGTTGTTTATTTCATTCTGCAGAACAAGATAATCACCAGACGAAAAATGAGAGAGAACATCATCTATAAAACCGCAGGACTGAAGCATATTTGTTCCGCCGTATAGAAGAATGCAGTTCTGCCCCGCAGAATCAACCTGAATGACGGTATGTCCTGAAGGTTCATCATATTCGTTAATAAATTCCGTATGTACTCCCGCATCGGTAAGAATCTGCTTCAGGAATTTTCCTTCGTTTTTCCCGATTCCACCCGCATGATAAACGGCTATACTGTCTTTCTTTTCCACAGCACGTACAAGAGCGATTGACTGATTCAATCCCTTTCCGCCGGGGAATACCTCCCTGCCGGATGCTGCGATTGTTTCTCCGGGACGGACAAAATGTTTGACAGAATAAACATAATCAATATTGAGTGATCCGAAATTAAGTATTTTCATTTTTTCTCCAGACATAGAAGGCGGCCGGGACATAATGCAGTACGCACGTCTGTACCGGCCTTTTATATGTAATTTATTATTTTGTAATCAGCGATACGACAACCGGTAATGACGCAGGCACTGTTTCACCTTTTATGATTTTCAGCGCTGTATCAACGGCTGCTTTTCCCATCTCCGCCGGCTGCTGGGCGACTGTTGCTGCCATACGTCCGTCTTTTACAGCGGTAACGGCATCATCAGTTGCATCAAATCCGACAATAACAATTTTTCTGCCGGCAGAAGCGGCGGCCTCAACTGCTCCCAAAGCCATTTCATCATTATGAGCAAAAATTCCTTTTATGCCGCTGTTTCCCTGCAGTATATTCTCTGTTACAGACATACCTTCAACCCTGTTAAAATCGGCAGTGAGACTTGCAACAACGGTTGCTTTACCGTCAACAGCTTCATGGAATCCTTTGCCGCGGTCAATTGTCGCGGATGCTCCGGGGACGCCCTGCAGTTCTGCAATATCAGCGCCCTCACCCACCAGACTTAATAAATATTCTCCCGCCATTTTTGCACCTGCAACGTTATCTGATGCAATCTGGCACGTCACTGATTCTCCAGTAACGGCACGATCCACTGCAATAACCGGAATTCCCGCTTTTTTTGCGGCAGCTACGGCCGGTGCAATCGCCGATGAATCGACAGGATTAACAATCAGAACCTTTATTTTTTTTGATACGAGGTCTTCGATATCGCTTGTCTGTTTAACAACATCATCACCTGCATCCACAATAGAAAGGCTGCAGCCCTGCGCATCAGCCTCTTTCTGCGCACCTTCGGCAAGGGTAACAAAAAACGGATTGTTCTGCGTTGAGATAGACAACCCGATCAAATTCTTTTTCGTCCCCGTTGATTTGCTGCAGCCTGCAAATACTAATGCTGTACATGCAACTGCAATAACCATCAGTTTCTTCATACATTCCTCCTGTTTTCATCTCTTGCGGTCAGATAGAACCGCAAGCAATATTACTATGGCTTTTACAACCTGCTGATAGTAGGATGAAATACCAAGTATATTCATACTGTTGCTGAGTGTCGCAATAATCAGGACACCGGTAATCGTTCCAAGAATTTTCCCCCGGCCGCCGCTCATGCTGGTACCGCCCAGTGCAACAGCTGCAATCGCATCAAGTTCATATCCTGAACCCATCGTAGGCTGTGCGCTGCTCAGGCGTGACACAAGGATAAGACCTGCAAGGGCGGCTGTTATTCCCGAAATGCTGTAAACAAGAAAACGTATTGCACCGGTATTAATACCGGCAAGAGATGCAGCCTTATCATTGCTTCCGACAGCATAAATTTTCCTTCCAAGTACGGTTTTATGCAGAATGAAGTAAAATACCGCAAATAAAAATGCAAGAATCCATACAGGAATAGGGATACCAAGCAGACTACCCTTGCCAAGCTGCTCAAGAAGCATGCTGTTTCCCAAATTTGAAATAGGCCGGCCGTTGCTGAAAATCATGCTTATTCCGCGGTATGCAGTCATCGAAACAAGTGTCGCTATAAACGGCTGGAGTCTCCCTTTTACTATCATAAGACCGTTAAGCATTCCCAGGATAATTCCGATTAAAAGGGCGATTCCCATTGCTGCAGGAACAGGAAGTCCGCTCTTTATCATACCTGCGCACAACAAAGCGGACAGGCAGAGTGTTGAACCGACAGACAGATCAATACCGCCGGTGAGAATGACACATGTCATTCCGAATGCAATCAGGCCGTTTACGGCAGACTGGCGAAGCAGTGAAAAAATATTATGAACAGTCCTGAACTCCGGACTGATAATACAGACCAGAAGAACCAGTATTACAAGTGCAATCTGTGCTCCGTAATTTTCCATCCGCCTTACTATTTTCCATACATTACTCATTGATATTTCCCCCTGTTGCGAGTGTCATAATATTGTTCTGTGTAGCGTTGCTGCGTTCCACGAGTCCGGCAACTTTCCCTTCGTGTATAACCAGAATGCGGTCGCTCATTCCAAGCACTTCTGGAAGTTCGGATGAAACCATAATGACAGCAGTCCCATTCTGAACAAGTTTTGTAATTATTCCGTAAATTTCCTGTTTTGCCCCGACGTCGACACCTCGGGTCGGTTCATCAAGAATTAATATTTTAGGATTTGTGTACAGCCATTTTGCAAAAACAACTTTCTGCTGATTGCCGCCGCTCAGATTTCCGCAGATATGTTCACCGCCTGTACATCTGATTCTGAATTCAGAAATGGCATCTGAGGCTAATTTCTTTTCCTTTCTGCGGTTCATAAGAAAGCGTGCGTCAGAAATAATCGGAAAGTTCGTAAGATCAAGATTGCCGGTTATTGAAGAACTTATCATCAGTCCCTCTTCTTTCCTGTCTTCCGTAATAAACGCAATACCAAGCGCCCTCGCCTTTTCAGGATTATATTTTCTGAGCGGAACTTCCTTTCCGCCTGCAAACATTTTTCCTGAATCAGCCCGGTACGACCCGAAAACCGTCTTCATGATTTCAGAACGTCCGGCTCCCATAAGCCCCGCGACGCCAAGTATTTCACCTGCATGAACTTTGAACGATACATCTGAAAACATCCCTTTCTTTGTAAGCTGAAAGACTTCAAGCAGCACGTCACCCTGTGGCACACTCTTCTTTCTGAAGAGATTTCCAAGTTCTCTGCCTGTCATCAGTTTTATAAGTTCATCGGGTGTTGTATCTTTTACAGGCAGAGAGCTGATATACCGTCCGTCGCGCATTACCGTAATACGGTCGCAGATTTTAAATATTTCTTCCATGCGGTGGGAAATATAAATAAATGATACGCCTTTAGCTTTCAGCAGTCTGATAATGTCGAACAGTTTTTCGACTTCATTTTCCGTTAAAGCAGCAGTAGGTTCATCAAGAATAATCACTTCAGCTTTCCCGAGAAAGGCTTTGGCAATTTCAACAAGCTGCCGCTGTCCGACAGAAAGTTCTTGAAGCGGCGTGTCAGGATTCAGATTTACACCCAGGAATCCGAGTACTTCATTTGTCTTCTGCCTCATCATTTTCCGGTTTAATATCCCAAGCCTGCCGTATATTTCACGGCCGAGAAATATATTCTCTTCAACAGTCATATCAAGCAGACTGTTAAGTTCCTGATAGACAAAACAAATACCGGCGTTTTCCGCCTCCTTTGGCTGTGAAAAGCAGACTTCGCTGCCATTGATGAGAATAGAACCTGAATCTCTTGTGTACACACCGGTTAATATTTTCATCATTGTAGATTTACCTGCACCATTTTCTCCCATCAGCGCGTGAATTTCTCCCGAAGAAAGCAAAAATTCCGCGTTATCAAGAACAAGTGCGTCACCAAATCGTTTTGTAATGCCTTTCATCGCAATTTTCATGCAGCAAACTCCTTAACTATCATTCCGGACTAGAAAATGCAGGCTGACTGCAGAATTATGTTTGCATACGGCGTTACTTCTCCGGTTCTTATTACAGCCTTGCATGCAGTAAGCTTCTTTTTCAGTTCTTCATGCGGTACAAAAACGACTGTCACATCAGGAAGCATATCCAGGATTTCTTTCAGCAGCCGCGGATTCTTTTCCTTTGTTTCTTCTGCAAGGACAATCTTTTCGACTTTCATATCGTCAAGGACAACGCGCAGTACTTTTGTAAAACAAGGAAGTCCTTTCTCCAATGACACATCAATTAATTCCGTTTCTTCAGGGCAGGGTAATCCGCAGTCGCCGATGCACAGCGTATCCGTATGCCGCATATATGACAAAACGCGTGAAATATCGCTGTTTAAAATACCAGTTTTTTTCATATTACTCCAAGTTAATCGATTACGTAATCGATTAACTACAAAATAATAACACCCGTTCTTTCATTTGTCAAATTTTATTTTATTTTTCTGCAGGTTTCACGGATAACAAGCGTTGGTTCGAGTACAGTCCTTTTTACTTCTGCTGTATTTGATTCTATTTTTTCAAGAAGCTGTTTTGCGGCAATCTCTGCAATTTCTTCTATAGGTTGTGCAACAGTCGTCAGGAGAGGCGACATCACGCCTGACAACTCTGTATTGTCAAAGCCGATAATTGAAATATCTCCGGGTATAGAAACACCACAGCTCAAAGCAGTATGAATAAAGCCGATCGCCATCATATCGTTGCAGGCAAACACAGCCTGAGGGACTTCTGAAAGGTTACGGAAACAGGTAAATGCATTCTTTCCGCCGGTATAATGAAAATTTCCCGTATACATATATTCAGCAGGTATGTGTATATCGTGTTCACGGAGCGCACGTTCAAAGCCCGCAACACGCTGCGTACTTGATGAAATATGTTCAGGCCCGGTTATGCAGGCTATTTTCGTAAATCCCAGTGAAATAAGCAGAGATGCAGCTTCATATCCACCCAGTTCGTTATCAACAATGATATTATCTACCGAGTCATAATGAACATCGCGGTCAACAATAACAACCGGTATTGATGCATTTCTGCATTTCTGGACGTCGTCATCAGTTTCATCCGTTGAAATAAAAATAATGCCGTCAACACGCTTCGAGATAAGCATATCAATATAATACGCCTGCTGCTGCCTGTTATTGTCTGTGTTGCAGAGAATGATGTTGTATCCGAGGGAAAAGCATACACGGTCCGTTGCCCGTGCAATTTCCGCAAAAAAGGAATTCGTGCAGTCAGGAACAACAAGTCCGATGGATTTTAAAGAACCGCCCCTCAGTCCGCGTGCAATTGTATTAGGTTTATAATTCAATGCATTCATAGCGTCGACGACTTTCTTCCGCAGATCGTCACTCACATAGCGCGTATTATTACATACATGTGAAACTGTAGCTGTAGAAACACCGGCAAGTTTTGCAACTTCATAAATCGTTGAATTCATTTATTCCCAACTTTAAACCATACAGTTTGTTTTTACAAGCATATCATGGGAACCTCTGAAATCTTCAGTTTTCAGAGATGCCCTCATTTTATTTTCCGCCGTATAATTCCGTACAGGATAAGCCCTGCGGCAGGCATAAGTGCGAATACGCAGAACATCCCTTTGTACCCCGCGAAGTCTATAAGCCAGCCGCCTAACGATGAACCAAGCACATTTGCAAGGCTTCCGGTCATGGTAAAAAGAGTCATGCTTACAACAAGCGCGCGCCGACCGTGTGCAGCCTGCGCACAGTACATGATACAGCTCGGATAGAAAAGCCCGAAAGTCAGACTGTGCATGGCCTGACCGAGCATAACACCTGCAAGATTGGGAATAAATGCATAAAGCGACATCCGTACTGTAACAGCGCCTGTACATATAAGAAGAAGCGGCAGCGCACCGTACCTGCGGATAAAACGTCCGCTTAAAAACATGAATGGTATTTCGCAGAGCGCGTTGAATGCCCACACAAAACCCGACGCGTCGCTGTGAAGTGCATCTTTTACGTAAAGGGATAAAAACTGATTCGCAGGAATCATACCCATGTTCTGCATGAAAATGACGAACAGCACAAGATAATAACCGGCCCCGAATGATACAACAGTTTCCCTGAAAGTACCTGTATCTTCAGCCTCCTGCTCAGATAGGGCCTTGTGCGTTTTTTTCGCTGCTCCGGTAAAAGGAAGCACGGTAACTGCAAACAGTACGGCGGGAAGGCTCATCCATGCAGTCATTTCCGAAACAGTACATTCCGGAAGTACAATAAAATGCTGCAAGATGAGGCTCATTACAACAAAACCGATGCTTCCGAATACGCGCACATAACCGTATTTTTCGCGGTGCGTACCGAGAGTATCATTTATCATTGAATCACAGACTGGAATGGCTGAACGGTAAAACGCCGCATATACAGCAAGAAAAAGCGCAGTAAGCGCAAATCCGCGGTAATGAAACAAAGGAACGGGAATGACAGCCATTCCGGCAGCAATAATCAGAAGCACGACACCAAGCCGTTTCGTACGCGACATAAGCGGAGTAACAAACAACGGGATAATGATGCCGGCAACGTTAAAAAAAGCAAGCAGAAAGCCTATCTGCGTCGTGGTATACCCCACAGACTGTAAGAACAGCGGCAGATATACTGTCACAACGCTGACAACAGTAAAAAGCAAAAAATCAGGGAGAGCCATCAACATAGAGAACAGTATACGTTGAAACCCGGAATTAAATAATACCCTGTATAAGAACAGGCAGCACTTCCTCTTATCCGGTTTCTGCTGTATACTATTATTTTATGGAATATACACATTATCTTCTGTCCTGACTGATTATGATATGCCTCCGGAAAATGACGAAAGACGATATTCCTCTTGTGCAAAAATGGAATACAGACGGTTCCGATTTCCTTATGCAGTGGTCAGATTTTGCGAATCCCCTTACAGAATTACAACTTGCTCCCGGGACGCCGCACAAACGGATGGAATGCATTTATCATATAAAACAAATCACGCGTTGACATATACTTGTTTCATACTTAAAATAGTACCACCTTTTCAGGAGAATATACATGGGAATACCATTAAAAGAGAAATACGGAAAGTTTTTTACCCAGCTTACATCAGTTTCGCGCGCAGCCTCAAAAATAGACGACCAGAATATATATCAGGAAGCGAATCCTGAATCACGCATATTCATGGATCCACTGCTTTCTGAAAACCTGCTGCCCGGTTCAGGGCTTAACAGTATAGAAAATTTCAAGGCATTCTATGATGCCGTCGCAAAACAGGGCAGGCACGGTCTTATCCTTATGGAACATTATACGAATCTGGATCTTCCTGCCATCGTCTATTTCCTTGACCACAGCAGTGAAGAATGGCAGAGGGATTTTGCAAAACGGATTGTTGCCATTGCCGGAATGAAGCTTAACGAGGAAAATCCTTTCGTACGGGCTTTTGCAGAAGGATTTACACGTGTCGTCATTTATCCGACGCGCAGCCTTTCAAAAGCGGAAGAGACGGCGCAGACTGAAGAAGAAAAGGCCGAAGAAGAGAAAAAAGCGCGTAAAATCAATATGGCTGCCATGCATGCCATGGATGACTGTAAAAAACGGGGCCAGATGATTCTCGTTTTCCCAAGCGGCACGCGGTATAGGCCGGGAAGACCGGAAACAAAAAAAGGGCTGCGCGAAATAGACAGTTATCTGCGGCTGTTCGACGTAATGATTCTCGTTTCTGTCAATGGAAACTGCCTCAGAATCAATCCTGACTGCCCGAATGATATGATTATGGATCTTGTCGAGCAGGATAAGCTTGTACTTACAGCAAGTCCTGTCATAGAATGCAAAGATTTCCGCTGCAAGATACTTGAAACGCTGCCGCCGGATGATCCGGATCCGAAACAAAAGACAGTCGACCAGGTCATGAAAATTCTCCAGCAACAGCATGAAGAAGTGGAAAAAACAAGAATATAAGACGGCTCTTCAAAAAAAATTGAATCTGTTTTCTCAACCCGGGAAAGGGCATCCCATTATGCAAAATATAGGATGCACCCTTTCCGGCTGTTTCATTTATCTTAAATTTAAGATTAGATAAATTGGACTTTTTATAAACATGTGCTATAATGCTGAAAAGTCTGTTCAACTCAGTTATTTCTGCCGAAAAAAAGACTATAAGTCTTCAAATTAAAAAAGTTATGCGCATTATGCGTACAAAGGAGTCTGAGTATGTCTACTCGTGTCTATTGTAAAAATATTCTATTAATTGTATCAGTATTATTCCTTCTGCCGCTTGTATCTTGCCAGGTAGGACTTGGCAGTGCAGTCGATACGGAATCCCCGACAATAGACATCACCTATCCGCCGGCTTCTGCTGTCATCAAGGGAACCTTTACGCTTGCAGGAACCTGCAGCGACGACCAGGGAGTGTCATCCATTACAGTCACTGTAACAAATACAGAAGACAAAACGGAAGTATGGTCATATGAATCTGCGGCTGCATCAGGCGGTAAATCATGGTCAGTAAGTCTGAACCGGACGGATACTGCTGCTGCAACAGGATTCCTTTTCCCCGACGGTAAGTATGAAGCATCCGTCATCGCAAAGGACAGTTCAGGCCATTCCTCCGGCACGGCCTCCCGTGCGTTTGAAATAGACAACTCGGCTCCGGTATGTATTCTTACCAGTCCGGCATCAACGGATACAGCCAGCCCGACCGCTTACGGTGCTAATTTTAAAATTACAGGCACTATTGCAGATGATCATACCATCAAAACAATGGCTGTTTCCGTCTATGACAAAAACGGGAATGCAATCGGCGGAACGGATACAACTCCTTTTACGGAAAGCAATGTGGAGACGGCAGGTGGTACTGTTGTCTACATCGCAAAATATATCAATGGAGGAACATCCGAACTCAACACACGTTACAGTACAATTTACGAGGCAGGAGACACTTCATCCGACACACGTGCATACACCTGCAGTATCACGCTTACCGATGCGGCAAAAGAATACACAGATCCATCCGTTTCAGACGATAAAGATACAACGACAGGCAATGCGACATCAGTGTTCTATCTTTCGGACGCAGTAAAGTCCACACTTGATGCAGACGGGCTTGAAGCAAGCGACGTAAAAAAAATACTGAATGGCACATATTCAGGCACTGCGGATACTGCGACACAGACCGCAGTAAAGGCTCTGTTCCAGAATAATGAACATACGAAAGCGGCTTTTTCGCTGAACCCTGATGCAAGTCCCAAATACAGTGTCACCGGATATTCATTTACCGGATCAAGCGACATCGGAGATAATTCCGCAACGGCAAAACAAAAAATCCAGATTACCGCTACGGCAGGACGCGACGGAACATATGTAAACCCGTCGACCATTATAGTCTATCAGTTCGGACCGTTCGATACAGCTGCTTCGCTCACGACGGCAGTGCTTTCAACAATTTATACCGATCCGGCCTCATACGCGGAATCGAATCCTTCCATATCGCATATACTTCAGAATGAAAGCGGATATTACGATAATACAGCCTATTCATCAGGATCCGTGGAATCCTATTCATATCCTGTCAGACTGTACAGTACGATTGAAACAAAAAAATACTTTGTACTGGCCGTAACGGGACAGGACGTAAACGGCGCAGATATGGCTCCGCAGGACGGCGCCTGCTATGGGTTTGTCGGTTCCGCATCCGGCAATCCTCCGACCGTCAGCTGGGACAGTTATAGCAGCGGCGTGTCTGTAACAAAAAATATCGCAGATCTTGGTTTTATAAATACAAGCGCCATTTCATTCTCGGGAAGCGCGGCCTCAAAATCAAGCACTATAAAGAGCGTTGCATATACCGTAACGGTAACAGATGAATCATCATCCGGAAGCGGAACGGAAATAGAAACATATTCCGGAACCGCCGCATCGGGAGACGGAACGTTCGACGGGGAAAGCGAAACGTGGTCTTTCAACATAGCAGATGCATCCGGTTATACGGCATATACAGCAGGAAGCAGCATAGCATATCTGTATACAATAGATTTGACGGTAATGGATGAAAACGGGAATACTACCACAAGTGAACGCCGGATACACGTGGACACAATAGATCCTTCGGTTAATATCACATCCGTATCTCCCACAGTTACACGAAGTACCGACAGTAAAAAATGCGTAAACGGTACCGTCACAATCGGAGCAAGCATCTCCGATACGAACTTTCAGTCTTCCTCGTACAGCGTATATGTCGGCGGTTCGACTGTTTCGGGGCTGACTGATGTTGACATTACAAATAAAGGATATTCTCCGTCCATTACAATTGACACAACACAACTTACAGACGGCAGCGCGTTCAACGTAGTTTTAACTGTAAAAGATAAAGCAGGCAACGAAGCTTCCGGTTCGACGACGCTGTATAACAGCAATACGAGTTATGTTATTGACCAGAGTACTGATAAACCCGGCATTTCATTAAGCAATGCAGATACAAGTCTTACTTCAGCCGATAAAATAAAAGCCGCTTATACGGGCAGCGAGTCAAAAACAAACATATTCGGCACCTCAAGCAACAACAAACTGCTGGGAACCGTTACCGATGACGATGGAATCGCCTCTATCAGTATTGCGTACGACACAGCGTCCGACGGACAGTATGCAAATACTATTTACAAAAACGAAACTGTCGGAGGTACGACTTCATTTACTATTCCAGACGCATCATTCAGCAAACTTGCGGAAGGACTGTATTACCTGAAAATTACTGTAGCTGATACAAAACAGGCTACATCATACGCAACGTATACAACCGACTATTTTGCCGTTGCAGTAGATAACGGCGGGCCGTCGTTCAGCAGCGTAACTCCTGCAAATGACGGGTATTATTCCGCATCAAAACCGCTGAGCGTTGCGGGAACGATTACCGACAGCAGCGGCATTGTAACAATTTCGATGAACAGCGGAAACGGAACAGGAAGCCCTCAGGCTGTACTCAAGAGCGGCAGCACAACCGCTTATACTTTATCCGATACTGTAACACCGCCGAATACCGATGGAAGCTATACAATAGTATACACTGCAGCAGACAGATACGGTCAGACTTCATCCTATGAAATAAACTATATGGTAGACACGACGGCACCGTCAGTTCTTCTGCCTGCAACCTCTTCAAACTTTACAAAGACTACAACAAAATCCATTGAAGTCTATGTTTCCGATCAATGCGCGACAGACGGTACGCCTTATTCATCTTCTGTTGCAAGCGGTATTGCAACAGTCGCATATTCCATAAACAGCGGTTCGGGCAATTCCGGCACACTGAATTACTACTCAAAATATACCGGTTCAACAAATGATACAATCAACAAGTACTACTTTATCTACAAGGGAACTATCATTCTTACCGATGGTGTGGAAAATGTAATCACCTATACGGTAACCGATAATGCCGGAAACAGTTACACGTCTACAGATCCGTCTACCTATACCGTTGATGCGACAGCACCGGTAATTACCATTGACGGCGGCACGAGCAGCATAAGTACGACTTCTACAAGCACAGGCAATATTTCATTTACGGTAGCCGCAACGGACAACAAAAGTATAGACAGTCTTACAATTTCCGGTATAACAAACAGTACGGGAAGCGTAACAAAAGATACAGATTACACTATTTCGGAGACGGACTCTCTTCCCGGTTCAATTACAAAAGTCATAAAGATACTCGGAACCTCGGCAAAACATGACGGGACATGGTCTTTTACACTTAATGCGGAAGATTCGGCTGGATGGTCTGCAGAATCAAAGACAATTTCCGTACAGGTCGATACGGTACGCCCCGGATTTTACCTCGACAGCACATGGAACAGCGCGCAGAGTACTGCAATCGTATACAAAAAGGCAAACACAGAAACAGTTTCCGGATATATTACAAACGACACAACGACTACGGGAACCGGAGTATCAGCTGTGTATGCACGCATAATAAAGGCTGCAGCGGATACGGATACAGGCGCACGTACATTCTCAACCGGAACAGCTTCTGACTGGACGAATGAAAGCAGCTCGCTTTCTGTTAAGAACGGGACGACTTATTTTGATATACCGGTAGACCTGAGCGACAGTACTTATACGGGAGACCAGCAGTATAATGTGTATCTTGCCGCTATAGACGGTGCAGGGAATGTTTCAACTGCAATAAGCGCTGTTATGATAACCCCGGATGCAACAGCTCCGGTAGTAACCATAGCCGATACCCATTCTTCCGAATATTTTAAAGCGGGGGCTTCAATAGCGCTGAGCGGGACAGTGACGGAGAAATATCTGAGCACGTTCAAGCTGTATGCTTCAAACGGAAGCACAACGACCGATATCAGTACAAGTATAACAACAATGCCTTCAAGCGGAACGCTACAGACATGGACTGCAACATATACGGTGCCGGCAGGTACGGCGGACGGTACATGGAGCTTCTATGCAACAGCGACAGACAAAGCAGGACAGGCAGGAAGCTCATCTTCCGTAACGACAACAATAGATACGACGGTGCCTGTCGTAACTATTACCAGCATCAGCCCGACCGTTGACAGTACATACGTAAACGGGATAGTGACAATAAAGTATACTGTTACCGATACGAACTTTAACAGTTCGAACGTATCATACAAGGTGTACAGCGCAGGTACCACCGCTGCAAAGGTGACATCCAGTCTGTCATCGGCATCAGGAACATTCACGATAGATACGAAAAACCTTACCGACCTGAAGGCGATGACGGTAACGGTGACTGCGGTGGACAAGGCCGAAAACAGCGGAAGCGGAAGCAACAGTGCATATACAGTCGATGAAAGTACCGATACGCCGCAGGTAACATTCAGCAATACGACGGAAACGATAAAGAATGTCCTTTCAACGGATGTAACGGGATTACTTTACAGCAGCAATAAGGCCAGTCTGAAAAACATTTTCGGGTCAACGACCAACAACAAGATTCTTGGTACGGTAACGGACGACGACGGGCTGGCATCTGTCGCCGTATGGTCTAAACCGTATTCCACGGGAAATGAAGCAGAGACCCCCGGTACGACAAACGGCTGGACAGAATGTACACTTACGTCAACACTCTCATCCGGTTCAACGAGCTATACACTCAGCGCAAAAGTTCCGGTAGATGAAGGGCAGTACTCGATCAAGGTCGTTTCAACCGATACTAAAGGTGAAACATCCGTATCAAGCGGAACAAAAACGTTTGCCATAGCCGTGGACAACGGTGCGCCGTCGTTCACCATTACGACAAGCTCCGGCCAGTACTTCAAACAGAACAGTACGCAGGATGTCACTTTCAGCATAAGCGACGGCAGCGGCAGCGTGACGGTAACGGGAAGCAATTACCCGACTGGCGTATCGGGTGCAATCAGCGGGTCGGCAAAAGATACGCTGACACTCGGAGCAAGCGCCGATGATGGAACGATAACCTATACGGCTACCGACCTGTACGGACAGTCGAGTACGGCAACATTCACCTATATTATAGATACAACAGCACCGACACTCACTGTAGCTTCCGGAATTGTGACGGAACTGAATACAGGAAAGATATACGAGACAAGCGGTTATTATTCGGCGTCAACCGGTAAATACACGTACAGCGGCAGCTGGTCAGATACGCAGTCCGGTACATCAGTCATAGAATATTCTACGGACGGCGGCGCAACCTGGAACGTATTTGATGCAGCGACGAGTAAAACAGGCACGGGAACAACATGGTCAGTATCGCTGGAACTTACGGAAGGAGAAAATCAGCAGATAGCGTTCAGAGCAGATGATGCTGCAGGAAACTGGACAACACCTGCAAGCGGCAGTACGTCGTTTACAGGCCTTACGGTAGACCTGAGTAAACCAACGGTAACGTTTGGCACCATCGGTACGACTACATACAACAGTTCGGATGACGGCAGTTCGTTTACGGTAACCGGATATGTAACCGATTCCAACAAAATCGGGGCAGCATCGGCAGTTACCCCTGCTGCATATCTTAACGGAACTGCGGTAACGCTTACTCATACAGCCGGCAGCACGACATGGACGAACAGCACGTACGGCCTTACGATTACCAGTACTGCAGCTTCGACACTCCAGCTCACTGTAACGTATACGATGACGATACCTTCGGGAGCGGCAGACGGCATCTGGACATTCGGTCTTACGGGAAAGGATGCTGCAGGGCGGGATGCAGCAGCAGTCGTTAAGACAAGCGACACGGCAATCAATAAACCAATAACAATCGATACAGTTGCCCCGTCACTTACAGTAACCAATGCTGCAAGTGACGAGACGAATCTTATCACAAAGAAAAAAATCTTTGAAACAAACAGCAACTATAAAAAGATTGATACACAGGCATATTATGTACTTTCCGGAACGTGGAGCGATACGACAACAGGAACAAGTACGCTGTATTATACAACAGCATCCAATCCGTCATCCGTAACGGAAACAGGTACGGATAGTGCCGATGCCGGAAGTAAATGGATTTCCGTATCTGGACTGTCTCAGACTACAGCCCAGACCAACTGGACAATCAATGTCCCGGTTGCCGAAGGGAACAGCGAAGTTATTGCGGTAAAGGCCGTCGATGAGGCGGGCAATGAAACGGCTTTAACAGAAAGTACTACCCGTTTCAGCGGCCTGACGTTCGACTTCAGCGTACCGGAAATCAGTACAATTACACTGGCTGGCGGTACACTGAATACGGATAGCAATGTATATTATGTCAAGAATACAGGTTCATCTCAGACATTATCAGGAACAGCTGCAATTACTGATACACTGAGTATGGGAGCGGCCAACGATTTTGCAGATTTTGTTAAGCCGACGGTAACATTGAAAGGTACCTCTGTAAGTTTCGGAACGGTTTCATATACCGGCGGGGGTACAACAGCTACCTATACTTCCACATTAATGGATGGTACTACACCGTATGCAACAATTACCGAATCGCTGAGCGGAACGACGGTCACGGTAACATTCTCTGTAACTGTTGGTACAACACACAAACAGGACGGTGCCTGGATTTTCAACATTGCCGGAACCGACGCAGCAGGACGGAGTGCAGTTTCAGCAACAGCTTCAGCAACGGTCGACACCGTAGCACCGGAACCGATTGCATATAATGCTGCAGGGTATATATTCCAAGTGAACGATAAAGACTGGTCCGATTCGACATGGTATAAAACGACGACCATGCGCATAAAGGGCTACTTTACGGAAAATACGTCAGGGCTTGATAAAGTATATTATTATGTCCAGACTCCCACCGGTTCCGCTCCGGGCACCGGGTCAATAGTTTCTGACAGTAACTATATTTCGCTTACAGGCAGTACCGGCGGATATATCCCCTACACATTCACAATTGCAGGATTTGAAGCCGACAGCAGTACTAACACGAATATCATGTATATTCAGGCAGAGGACAAAGCAGGCAATATCAGTACGCTTTCAGATTCCCAGTATACCATTCACATTGATCAGGATGCGCCTTCTATTGAAGCGGACAGTGCATATACAGATGCCATTCTTACAAACGGACAATCTGATATCCCCGTCACCGGAACTACAGCTGATGCAGCGTCCGGTATAGCTGCCGCGACCATGTATGTGGGAAACAGCACGTCATACAGCATCCTGTATGATGCTTCATCTGCTGTTGCGAATACTTCGTACGTACTGACCACAGATACATCATTCGCCGCAGACAAAACATATTATACTGACACAAGCGGCACGATATCGGGAGATACAACGGGCAGTCCCGCAACAAAAGGGTTGTATGTTAAACAGACCTCATACACTTCCACCGGAAGTTACGGGGCTATAACACTTGTCCAGAGCGGTGATTATTCCGTAAATAATTCAAAATGGACACTATCCATCAATGCCGATTCCGGAAGCGGCTGGTTCTCAGAATCAAATCTGGGCACAAATCCCGGTGTATATGCGGTAATAACGGATAATGCGGGAAATGCAAGCAGTAAAACAAAACTCTGCTCGCTGCAAATTGATACTGTACCGCCGAAAGCTGAGATTTCCACACCGCTTGCAACAAGTTCCGGTTTAAACGGAAAACAAACGATTACGGGAACAGTCACGGAAGCAAATACGCCAACATCCATCGCGCTATATTATTATAGTGGAAGTTCTATACCGGCTTCACTTTCCGGCTGGACCAGATATCAGACAATAACGACCCAGGAAAGTCCATCCTCACCTGATGCTTCAACAACATACGGTGTCTCAGTTTCTTCAATATATAACTGGAGTATAGCCAATTTTGATTTTGCCTCTTTTGCAGGAACAGACGGAAAAGCAACGGTGTATATACTGCCGGTAGCATATGATAAAGCCGGCAACTGCAGTGCAAATGACGGCAGTATAGCAGCATACAGCAGTTCTTCCGGTTATACAGGCTATACTACGTATACCGTCGATCAGGATACGGACAGGCCCACAATAAACTTTACAAACCTCACGCTGGCCTCAATGACTGCGGCAAATCCGATCTGGCTTAAAAACGCGAACGTCATATACGGAACTATCACAGATGACGACGGTATAACAAGCCTTGCCTATAACACCGATGGCGGCAGTACATGGACAGATATTCCCGTATCCAATGGTTCATGGAATCTGAAACTTGATGACGGAGAGAAAACGATTTACTTCCAGGTCGTTGATAAAGCAGAGACAACTTTCATTTCTTCATCATCGGCAAATATGAAGTCACCGAAATTGTCCGATGGCAGTACTTCATCAACAACTTATACGATTCTTCATCTGAACGTTGATAAAACTCCGCCTGTCTATAGTAACATAAAATATAAAGTGTATGATACAGATACCAGTACATGGAGTTCCGACTGGCTTTCCGATTACTCGGATGAAAAATTCGGCGGTAAACACAGTAAATTCAGGATCCAGCTTCAGGCAACGGACGACAACGGTATTGCGTCTGTCACAGCAAGTCTCGGAATAGCACCGACTGTCTATACGGGAGCAAAGGATTCAAGCGATACGTCAGGAAAAACATGGGTTATTGACAATATTCTCGTAGATTCTACTTATGTAAAAGACGGCAGCAATACTGTAACTATTACCGTTACCGACGGGGCGGAACTTACATCTACAGCAACGATGCAGATTGCAGTAGATAATACGAGTCCGGCCATAACAGTTCTCGGACCGTCTTCAGCAACAAGTTCAAGCGGCAATATAACCGTATATGGTTCAATAGACGGTTCTGCAACCGTCTATTATGCGGTTTCCCCCAGCGGAACAGTATCGCCGGATTCTGATTCTGCATCCACTACATTCACCTATGACACGGCAGGCAGCAGCGGAAATGCAATAACCGAAAAAAGTGCAGCAATCATATCAGCAGCTACTGCATACACACAGATTACAGATGCCTCACTCTCATGGTATATATATTTCGACGCAGGATCCGGTGATACTAAAACACACAGTGAAACACTTAACACCTGGCTTGATACATTAGGCATAACAACAGCCGCGGCTATTGCCGCAAACACATATACGGATATAACAAAACTGTATGTGTGGATTAAATCGATTGACTCTTATGGAAACAAAACAGAAACGGCGCATCTTATTCTGCTGGATCCCCAGGGAGATCGGCCTACTGTCGATATCGACTATCCGGAGACTGATGGTACAGCACTTGGCGGAACTGTCAAACTCTACGGATCGGCAGACGACAACAGTGCAGTAAAGAATGTATTCGTACAGATCATGTCCGAACAGCACTCTGTAAGCGCTTATGAAGCGAACGGAACTTCTTTCGGAACATTCGCTTATAACAGCAGCTCATATGCAACCGAAACATTTACCCCATCTGCCGATGATCTTGATTATCTGGCTATGGCCGGTTACAAGATTTACAAGATGTCCAATACGGTAACATCAGCAAGTACCGGGTATTGGGTTGCAGGTACAAGCACTCTTGCTTCAGGAGAAAGTGCTTCGGATTACGGCATTCTTGCCACGCTCAACGGTTCAAGCTGGAGCCTCAAGATAAATACGAACGGAGAATTAAATCCGTCGGGCGATACCTCGAATATTGTTGCCGTACGTGTATATGCATACGATGATGGAAATACACAGAGTCTTGCTACGGACCGGACGATGAAATTCGACAAAAATAATCCGGTTTTCGGAAGTATTTCACTGGTACAGTCTGAAGGCGTATCTAATGCGTATAAATACAATGCGGATACAACGGCTGAACAGGAATGTACCTCCGGCATGTATGTCAGGGGAACATGGTATATAAAAGGAAGCGTAACCGACGATAACGGAATAAGCGATCTGATTATCAGCGATAACAGTACGGATAATTCTCTTGTCAGCGGAGAAGCGGGAAGCGGCGCAGGAACAGCGATTTCGAGCACCAAGTGGGAAGCTGTTCAAAGTGCTGACGGGAAGACCTGTTATTTTAAGTATACTCTGGATACCTCATCGGGAGTCGGCAAACACGTAATTACAGTAACCGCAAAAGACGGTACAACCACGCAGTATTCGTCTGCATACAGTGCAACGGTAAATTATGACAATACAGCACCGGTTCTTGCTTCCTCTACTGACTCGAGTTATGATATCAGTCCTTCAATTTCCCAGTCCGACAGTTTCTATACAATGAGCTCAACTGTTACTGAAGCATCCGTAAGCGGTGTAAGTCAGAGCGGATTCAAGCGGCTTGCATTCTATTTTGTCCGCCGGTACGGAAGTACGTATGCGTATGATCCGATGCTTGTAAAGAGCAGTTCGTCGAATAAAATTGATCTCATAAGCGGAACCAATGACAGCAGCATTATATATAACAGCGGTCTGTTCTGGAAAGTAAAGACTGTAACATGGTCGTCAGATTCTGCAAATGTCGTAACACTTTCAGCATCCGATGATAATATTCATGCAGGCGGACTTTTAAAAGCGAACGGCATAATCTATACGATAAAATCGGTAAGTGATGAAACGATTACACTTGACGGCAATCTGACAAAATCCCCCGGAACAGTGTATGCAGCTCTGGCTCTTGTCGTAGATAATACTGTGTCGGAAGGATATTCAACGAGTGCGTCTCTTGAAAGCGACGGATACTATTCATCAGCAAACCTGACAAATGATGACGGTGACCGGATGATAGAATATGTATCGAATACAGGAACTGTCTGGACATGGCAGGCAAATGTCTGTTCCAAAAACATACCCGACGGCCCCATAGAAATCCATTATACTGCTTTTGATGCTGCGGGAAACTACAGCACAGGCGTCGTGGGGCATGTCAATACATCAGATTACAGCGCATATAAGAATACAGCAGCTTATGATACGGCGGATGTCGATGCGTATGCAGCCGACAGCAGCGCTGTATCGGTATATGCCTATGACAATTCAAATCCGGCATTTGTAAGCAATAACAGACCGCGCATAGCAGGTGTAACTATTGGTACAGATTATGATAACAACGGAACGATTGACAGCGATGAAGAAGAAAGCAGTTATTCAGCTGCCAATTATTCAGCCGATTCCGTTACCGGCACAACAACTGGCGGCAAAAAAATTTACGATCCGACTGCGAAGTCGCTCACAAAATACAAAATCACAGCCCTGCCGACCGATTTGACGCTCGGAACAAATACTTCGCCGCTGATGACATTAAAGGGATATTCGGAAATTATTCCTGAAATAGTAGGCGGTAACGGAGCTATATATTATCAGTATTCGTGCGGATTATTAAGCGGCAAAAACAGCACAACCGCACTTGTGACAGACGGATCAACAGACTATACGGTTGATACATCGGAAACGCTCAAACTGCAGCTTGGTGATTTGATACAGGCTGGAGATACGGACAATACCCCGTTTGTATTTACCTTCTGGGATTCGACAGATGGAGCCGGTACATTTGCTTCAACAACAGATGGTCGTCAGTATGCAAAACTTACACTGTATCTGGGTGTTTCTGTGCAGGCAGTCGGAACACCGGAAGCAAAGATTATACCGTTCTATTGGAACAGCAGCAGCGATAACAGTCTCTATGGAAACAGTACGGTAAACGGTCATGTTGAACTCGAAAAAGACTGGGCAGAGAGTTCCGGATATTCATCTTCTGCCACTACCGGTGAATACGATGCAGACCCGAAAGTATCAGGAAAGATTGTCATCCGCGGAACAGCGCATGATGATACCCGTATTAACAAGCTGTATGTCAGTGTTCCCGGAATGGAAACGGCATTCGGTACAAGTGCAGGTATAACCGATACGGTAACGGTTAATTCGGTTAAATATTACTGTCTGGCAACATACAACAGCTCATCAGGAAAACTCGTACCGGTAGATGGAAGTTCGTACGGTTTTACCCTTTCAATTTCAAAAGATACGATAAGTTCATCGGGACACGACGTAAACTGGGCACTCTCATGGGATACATCTACAATCAGCACGGTTGCAGCGACTGATGTTAAAGTACAAATTCTTGCATATAATCAAGGTAAGCCGTCGTGCAGTACAGGCAGTACATATTCCGCGCTCGGACATCTCAGCATAGACGGAACAACGTATTACAGTGATCCTTCGTATACTGGAGAAACGGCAAATACACCCGACACAACGCAGACGAAAAATGCAAGTGATTCAAGCACGTCAGATTATACATCACTGTATAAGATGGACGTCGTACCGTATATCAGGGGCGTAAAGACAAGTCTTTCAACTCTCAAGAAAACTACATCTTCAGTTTATGACCGCACAGCACTTGGTCACTATCCGGTAAAATCAAACTTAAGCGCATATTTTTACGGGTTCAATCTCGCTTCAAATGCGACGGTATCTGATTCGGCCTCAACGGCAAATACAACAACGCTTGGCAGTGCCGACACTTCTTCATACAGCGGTTATACCGTATATCCGGCTGCAGTATCCTCATTAACGTCAGGGACTGTAAGTGTTACGGTGAGTACCGTAACTTCGCTGAACAATAAGAACTTAAATGATGCGAAGGGAAGTTATACGGAAACAACAAGTTCAGATACCGGCGATTACAGCGTCTACTCGAATTATTACAACCGCCAGCCGAACAACGAGAACAACAACAATCTGACTGATGACGTTGTTCTTGATGTATGGACAGTGAAAAATTCTGCACGCTCACACAGCGGCACACTCACCGAACCGGTTATGCGCATTGTGCCTGCGGCTGATACAGACACCAGCAATAATGATGTTATGCGATTTGCATTTACGAATGGTGCGGAATACTTCAGTATGGCACCGGCGTACAGCACCCAGAATTCGTATCAATACTGGGAGAAAAACTACGCTGACTTTAACAACGTCGCCTTTACCTACGATAGCGAAGGCAACAGTTACGGCATTACGACAGGTCTTGATACATATCCAGATGGAACAAATACTCTCGCAGGACGGTTGACTTTTATTTCCAGCCGATGGGGAGTATGCAGTACTACCGACATGAATGACAATTATTACGGTAATCATAAACTGCGCCTTGAAGCAATCGGCATCATGAAGGGTGCGTATGTCCAGGGATCCCAGCTTACTGATGACTACATCATGGATACACGCAGGTTCAGCTCACCGGTCCTGACAACTGCGGTTCATGGATCAGGTACGGGAACAAGCGCAAGCACGTCAGTCTATCTTGCATACTATGATAAGTTCCAGAAGCAGATCCGCTTCCGGTACGGAACCCTCAGCTCCAGTACATCGACACCTACAACAAACAGCGCTTCTAATAATAGTACTAGCTGCAATTTTGGTCAGTTCCTTGACCAGCACGCACAGGCTGATGTACGCAATAGCTCCAGTTCGTATTACGTGAATAACAAATATGCATTTGACGCTGCGTTTGAAGACTACAGTCTGATTGCCGGAAAAGATGCAAAAACTTCCAATGATACAGGCAATGCTGCCGGTAAATATGTTGCAATTGATGTAGTTCCGGGCAGTTCGACAGCCACAGATGTTGTTGTTGCCGTATGGTACGACGGTTCGGATTTGAAGTACAGCTATAAGCTGAATCCGTATACGGACAACGATGCAGACCAGTCACATGCAGGAACATCGGGTTATTGGTCGCCTGCAACAACAATCTTTACAGACGGCGGCAAATACTGTGCAATAAAGGTTGATCCGAACGGTGGAATTCATATCGCTGCTCAGGATTCCAATGATCAGGATTTGAAGTATGCATATCTGTCTAAATATGACACATCTTATTCTGAATCTGCAAATGCCGTTACAGTTGATTCGTACGGAATTGTAGGAACACAGGTTCAAATCGATACGGAGATTGAAAGCGGTAAGGTAATTCCTTACATCAGCTACTACAACGGAGCGACGGAGAAGCCAAAAATGGCATACCTTGTACCGCAGACAACAATGGATTATGCCGCAACAGGATCCGACTCTACAACCGAGATATTCACCGGAAAATGGGAAGTAACGATAGTCCCGACAAGTTCGGAAGTCCAGGATGATCACACGAACATAGGTTTGTGGAAGACAACTTCAGGGACAAAACGGACAAAAGTCAAGGGTGGCAGCAGCTATGACAGCATAGATGTTACAACCGGCTACAGTTTTGGAAACGGAACAGTAAATCCGGTTGTCGGTTATGCAACAGTCGACGGCACCCAGGGATACATCGAAACTGCCCAGAAACAGTAATCAAAACAGCACAGCAGGGCGTACATAACAGGTACGCCCTGCTTAATCCGTAATATAGCGCGTACAGCGGAAGACTTGTACAGAGCTTATCCAATTCTTTTCATAAATAATCAACATACCTCGACGTAGAGCGTTCATGGTATGTTGTTCCTTTTAAGGTATTGTAGTTATTTTTCCAGATACTTTCTTATTTCTTCCGCAAGAATGTCTGCCTGATGCAGAGATGTAAACGATGCATTCATCAAATCAGGAACAGGTCCGCCTGTATATGATGCAGCCCAGTAGCGGACATCGTCCGCCTGCCTGTCGTATGCTTCTGCCTGTGAAGAAGCAGGCGCTAGTTTTGTTTCAGTTGAAAGCGTCTCCTGCGTCTGCAAAGAAATAAGAGATGTGATTGTATCCGAAAACAAAGGATTTGTGTTGTAAGAAATAAGCACTACAGCCGGTGCAATCAATGAATGATTTGTTACAGCCGCATTAACGGGAAAATGAGAAGCTTCAAACCGGTGTAATGTAGACAATGAAAGCAACCGATGCTCCGAAAGCGGCATAAATACCGCTGCTGTAATAGTATCCTTCATAAACGAAGCAACATCAGCTTCAGAACCGTCGAACCAGGTTTTATGCATAATACCGGCGTTCTGCCAGGAAGCAATCAAGTCAAGAACAGAACGAAGTGTCGCAGAAGTCTTTCCGTCGCTCAACTTTCCGAACGGCTCATCTATTACTGTATCAAGTGAAGACACATTTTTTACAAGTGCAGTTAAATGCCCGTAGCCTGCCGAACCGGTAAGTGATTCTGCAAGAGCACCGACAAAAGCCAGTAGCGTCCGATTGTCCGCACCTGCCGCAAAAAACGGTATCGCATACTTACCTGACGCATCTTTATGCAGATACTGCATGAATGTATTCCAGTCTTCCGGAACCGTTCCTGTTTTTTTTGATATTTCTTTTAAAAAAGATACTTCATAATGATCGTATAACAGCGGAAGCATACGTTCTTTTCCTTTTACAATACCAAGTTTCCTTTCCGAAGACGGTATTTGAGTGTAGAGAGAAGAAGAAAGTACGACCGCTTTTTCCGCAAGAAGATCTGCCCGTGCTCCGTTCCATGTAAAGAGTAAATCATACCTCAGAGCCCTATTCTGCGATAACTCAGTATCCGCAGGCAGCACTTTGAAACGTATCTTTCCCGAATAACTTTTTTTAATCTGTTTTGTCAACGAATCAGTAACTGTCTGAGGTAAACGGTAGTATGCCACATCCAGTATTTTTCTGTTCTGTTTTATTACAAGCACCGAAAGAAAAATACTGAAAATAAAAATTAATAATACAATAAATAAAACAATTTTCTGTTTCTTTGTAAAAATATTACTTTTTTTACGAGGATATCGTTTCTTTTTTGCCATATATAAATTATAGCACATTTCATATCATAGAAACAGAGTTTACAACGATTTCTTTATTACTGCAGGGATTGAGCAGTGTACCCGGATAAACAGCAGCCGTTCGGTTTGTTTACTCATTCAGGAAAACTGCCTGTATATAATATAATCCGCACTAAAGTGCCATTTCCAGATGCAGCTTTATCAAATATCACAGACATTTAAGTTAAATGTCTGTGATATTGAAGTTAGATGTCCCAGCCATTCAAGATTATATATCCCTGATATCAGGAGTAAAAGATTCAACACGTTATTGCAGAATGATATTAAGTGCTCCTACATTCATGACCTGTACTTTAAATAAGGCTCTACCGGCTTTCTTGTGGGTGCAAATTAAGTCCGCCACAGAAAAAAAGTATGGCTATTCTGTAGTTCTCAAAGTTCCTGAAGCCACGTGCAGATGATTTT
>WSSedB1CaDRAFT_10000064_pt1 | contig 53724 bp, 48 predicted proteins | sample WetSurSB1Cattail_FD_9460 | JGI IMG/M metagenome (IMG submission 9460)
GGAACCTGAAATAATTCCGCGTGCGACTCTCGCCTATTCTGGCGAGCCGGAGCATAGCGTAATTATTTCAGGTGGGAGCGGACTGTTTTTCTGTACAAAGGCAGCTTAATCAGATTTTTTTGTAAGTCTGTAAAATGTGAATAATAAACGTACGGTTAAGCTCCCGGCAGTCTTTTTCTTTTCTGACCAAAGTGTGTTATACTTATCTGATAAAGGAAGAGACGTACAGTATGATTCGTAATCAATGGTATGCGGTGCTTGATGCCCGTGAAGTAAAGAAAAACAGATTAACGGGAATAACACGCTTTTCAGAGAAACTTGTCTTCTGGAGGGATACACAGAACAGGATTTGCTGTATTGCAGACAAATGCTGCCACCGGGGTGCAGGTATTTCAAAAGGCGTTGTAATAAACGGACAGGCTGCATGTCCGTTCCATGGTTTTCAGTACGATGCATCAGGTAAAGTTACGTACATCCCCGCAGAAGGAAGAGGAAGCTCCGTTCCCGACAGATATCATACAGCTGCATATCAGGCTAAAGAGGCATACGGTTTTATCTGGGTGTGGTATGGTGAGCAGAAAGATGTCCTGCCGGAAATCCCTTTTTTTGAGGAACTGAAAAGCAGCTTTTCCTACGGAGAAATTGATGAAACATGGAATGTGCATTATACGCGTGCCATAGAAAATCAGCTTGATGTCGTGCATCTCCCGTTCGTGCATAAAACAACAATCGGGCGCGGAAACAAGACGATTGTAAACGGACCTGTTGTAAAATGGCAGGACAATCTCATGACCTTTTACGTCAATAATGTGACAGATCAGGGACAGAAACCGCTGAAACCGCAGGAAATACAGGATTATGAAAAACTGTTCAGCCTCCAGCTTTATATGCCGAATATATGGCAGAACCGTATATCGCCTCACTTGCGTATTATGGCCGCATTTGTGCCGGTTGACGAGGAAAATACGCATATCTACCTCCGGTTTTATCAGAATTTCGTACGTATTCCCGTTTTGAAACAAATCGTAAATCAGGTTGGAAATATAATGGACAGTATTATCCTGCATCAGGATCGCCGCGTCGTGCTTACGCAGCAGCCCAAAATAAGTGAGCTGCAGATGGGGGAAAATCTGATACAGGGTGATCTGCCTATAATTGAATTCCGGAAAAAACGGGAAGAACTGAAAAGCGAAAACCGCTGAACAAATAATTTATTTAATTTCTTTTCGAGGTAGTACAAAATGGCATATGTAAACATCTCCTTTTATTCAACATCTCTATGCAGACCTGTCCCCGTGACAGTTCTCCTGCCCAACGACGCACGCGAGTGGTATGTCAATAACAATCCTGCATACGCGCGTCCTGCAAAAACGCTCTTTCTCCTGCACGGTTATTCAGGAGACGACAAAGACTGGATAACAGGAAGCGATATTGTTGATTTGGCATTCAAATACAACATGGCAGTCGTGCTTCCCAACGCGGAAAACGGTTTTTATCTCGACGGGGCAGCGACTGGATGTAAATACGGAACGTTCGCTGGCGTTGAATTAGTCGAGTACATGCGCAGAACGTTTGACCTTGCAACAAAAAAAGAAGACACGTTTATTGCAGGTTTTTCTATGGGAGGGTTCGGAGCGCTCCATACAGTTCTCAAATACCCGGAAACATTCAGCAAAGGAGCGGGACTTTCATCTGCAAACATCGTCCATTCGCTTGCAACCATGAAACCGGGAACTGATAACGGAATCGCAAATTATGAATACTATACCCGGATTTTCGGAAATCTGGAAACCGTTGAAGAAAGCGACAACAATCCGGAAATACTTGTACGCCGTATCAAAGAAGCCGGCGGCAAATTTCCCGAACTCTTCATGGCATGCGGAACGGAAGATTATCTTATTGAACAAAACAGGCAGACACGCGATTTCTTCATCAGCGAGGGTGTAAACGTCTGCTACCACGAAAGCTGCGGAGTGCACAACATGGTTTTCTGGAACAAATATCTGGAACCGGCAATTAAGTGGATGCTCGGCCTGTAAAAAGAGGCACAGGGAAAAATCAGTTTGTTGAATTTATGAGTGGTGTTCAGCAACCCATTTTTTCATAAATTCGACAAATTTGCCGCACGGCATGGGTTTCGCATAATAATATCCCTGAATAAGGTCGCAGCCAATTGATTCCAGTGTGGCAGATGTTTCTGCCGTTTCAACACCTTCCGCAAGCGCAAGCATTCCCGCTTCTTTTACCATACTCATAAGGTGCTTCAGCAGAATCATATTGCCCGTATCTTTTTCTGCGGCGTCGACAAGGCTTTTGTCAAATTTCACTTCCGCAAAATGATAATGCATAACCCGGGCCGCATTTGAATACCCCATCCCGTAGTCATCAAGAGCAAAGGATATACCTTCCTCTGCCAGCTCTTTGATAACTTCCGCAAGACGATCCGCATCATCAGCGACCATCGTCTCGGTAATTTCAAACTGAATCATGTTTTTCGGTATGCCGTAAGACTCTATGATATTCATAAGGTGATTTACGATTCCGTCCTGCATACACTGTATCATCGAAAGGTTTACGTTGACGACTTTTATGCCAAGGCTTTCTATATCAGCATCTTTCATGAACTGGCATGTTTTTTTCAACGATATGTTGCCGATTTCCAGAATCCCTCCGCTTTGCTCCGCCTCCGGAATAAAGGCAGAAGGGGGTATATAAACACCGTCAGCACCCTTCAATCGGATAAGAGATTCCGCCCCGACGAATGTTTTAGACCGAAGATCAAAAATCGGCTGGAGAAAGACCTCGAACGACTCGTTTTTTATAGCTTCCTGCACAGTCCGTTCGATTGTCATTTTATCCCGATACTTTTTTATAGTGTTCTTATCTATATAGGTAAAATCAATTTCGTTATGCCCTGTAGCACCTGAAACGACAAATTGTATTATGCTGATAATATCTTCAATATTGATGCGTGGTTTTGCAGCATCGACATGCTGTATTTCCTGGATGTTCTCAAAAAGGAACAGATTTGCCGCAACAGGGTATTCAATTCTGCTTATCACAGAATTTTTCAAATCCACGGAGACGGGAGTCTTTAAAAAATCCAGGATTGCATCAATTTCCCCGAACGCTTCCTTTTTGTCCCTGCATATAAATACGTAACAATATCCGAATATGCGGAACAGATTATTATTTCTGCATACGGCTGTAAGTCTTTTCGTAAATTCTTTAACAAGATAGTAACCGTTTTCCATTCCGAACTGTCTTCGTATTGCTTCGATGTTCGTTATCTGCAGCACCACAAGGGAACAGTATTTATTTGAATCAACTTCATTGTATATGATTTCACCAAAAGCCTCTCTGCTGTACGTACCCGTGGTGCTGTCAATAAATTCAAGCGGATTCTGCAATGTCAGGTACATGAGAAAGAGCGAAATAGCACATGCAAAGCCGGTAATAAGCAGATACGGATTAAAGTATTGGACTATGATGGCAGTAGAATTAGCCAGCGTATAAAAAACCGAAACGGAAATCTGCTGTCCGTTAAGTCTTTTGCTGTATTTTATAATCTGATACAGCCCGAGAATAAGGAAGAAAAGGCCGATAAGATACAGAAATTCCATTCCCGGCCCGTGATGATACGAGCCGTCTTTCCCAAAATACATGACAAAACGGGTAACGGGAGACAGTATAATGGCAGGCAGCTCATACAATAAAACACAGCCTATTATTATTAAATGACTCCGGCTCAATTCCATACGGGAATGTGTCATAGAGATGACAAAAATATAGTACAGTACCGGAATAAAATTGATAGTCAGAATCTGGAAAACGACAAGCAGTTTTTTCCATGTAATCATACTTACCGGCAAGTATGCATTTGTATAGCAGGTAGCAATATCAAGCATGATTGCTACAAGAGAGTCAATGAGAAGAAGAAAATAAACCCTGTTCCGCCAGGCCGGAAACCGCTTATACGTAAAAAAGACATAGAGCAATATCAGGATAATTACGGTTCCGGAAACATCAAAATGTATTTCGTATGGCACAAAATGACCTGACAATCAGTATACAATACTTAATTCATTTTGAACAGCAAAAAAATTTACCGCTAAGACCTCTTCAATGCCCGTAAAAAGTCTTTCTGTCCGTCTGTAATACGATAACTCTCCACCGACTTCTGGATTGCTTTGTTGTGCACCCACACATCAAGTTTATTTTCTTCAATATAATTAATGACAGAAGCGTACTGCTTTGAGAGTGCTGTCGCGAAATACCATGCAATCATCATGTTTATATAATATTCGTCAGAACGAATACGCGCGGCAAGCTCAACTGATTCGGGTGTAAAATTTTCATCAAGGAAAAAATTCATGAGCATTTCAATACCGAAACGCACCGTATATGTTGTACCGGACGCAGTCCATTCCTTTATCTTCTCATACAGTGCCGGAATATTTTTCCTGAACGCTTTCGGCTTTATCTGATCGCATGTCGCCCAGTTGTCTATATACGGAAGCAGTTTATCGACAGCCTGTACTGCTGTATCAAAATCTTTTATCGTTTCAATAATAAATCCGTGCAGATTGTTTTCCTCGTAATAAGCGTGAGGCAGAACCTGCAAAAATTCCGCTGAAGCAGGAGTTTTTGCAAGTTCCTTCGCATATGCACGCAAAGCAGGAGTCCGCACGCCGATAACCCGTTCAGGGGCAACTGTCGGCATGAGTTTGCACTGAAACTCCCTGTACTGTTTATCCTGAAACGTGAACAGCTTCTGCTCAATTACTTTTTCTGCCTGTGTATTCATCTTACTTCAGGATATCCCCTATAACAGCAAGCTCTTCCTCTGTAAAACCCAGATGACGGATAATATTTACATTATCTTCTATCTGCTCAGGGTTATGAGCGCCGATAAGTACCGCCGTCACTTTATCCTTACGCAGATTCCATGATAACGCCATTTGTGCGAGCGACTGCCCCCTGTCATGCGCAAGATCGTTAAGTTTCCGTATTTTTCCAACTTTTTCGGGGGTTATACTGTCCGAACGGAGAAAATGATTGAGTGACGCGCGGCTGTTTTCGGGAATGCCGTTCAGATATTTATCGGAAAGCAGCCCCTGTGCAAGAGGACTGAATGTGATAGAACCTGCTCCAACTTCTGCAAGCGTATCCATAAGGCGGTCATTCTCACTCCATCTGTCGAACATATTGTATCTGAACTGATTGATAAGCAGCGGCGTGCCGTTGCGTGCAAGGATTGCGGCTGCGGCGCGCGTCTGGCTGCTGTTGTAGTTTGAAATACCCGCATAAAGAGCCTTTCCGCTTTTTACGATATCGCTTACCGCCCCCATCGTTTCTTCAAGCGGCGTATCAGGATCCGGGCGGTGATGGTAGAAGATATCGACATACTCAAGATTCATCCGTTTCAGGCTCTGGTTTATGCTTGCCGTAAGATATTTCCGTGAACCGTGGTCTCCGTATGGGCCGGGCCACATATCGTATCCGGCCTTTGTCGAAACAAGAATTTCGTCGCGGTAGCTTCTGAAATCACTGTTCAGGATACGCCCAAAGTTTTCCTCTGCACTGCCGGCTGCAGGCCCGTAGTTGTTGGCCAGATCAAAATGAGTAATGCCCATATCAAACGCTTTAAAAATCATTTTTTTCTGATTTTCAAAATCGTCGACGGAACCGAAATTGTGCCACAATCCCAGCGCTACACGCGGCATCATAATTCCGCTTTTTCCGCAGCGTAAATACTGCATCCGTCCGTCATATCTGTTGTCATCGGCTTTGAACATAGTTCCTCCTTGTACAGCCGGCGCTGCATGTATACTATACACATGATTGTATATGTTGGCAATGCAGTCCTGCAAAAAATGCACGACAGGTGGGAGAAACTGAAGCTGATAAATTTTTCCGGCTCATTTTTTTCCGTGATTACTGCGGCTGTTTTCCGATATATGCGAGAATGCCGCCGTCAACATACAGCACATGACCGTTCACAAAGTTCGAAGCATCGCTTGCAAGGAATACCGCAGGCCCCTGAAGATCTGCAGTCGTCCCCCAACGCTCCGCCGGTGTTTTGCTTACAATAAATGAGTCAAACGGATGACGGGAACCGTCGCTCTGCCGCTCTCTCAGCGGAGCTGTCTGGGGTGTTTCTATATATCCGGGACCGATACCGTTGCACTGGATATTATATTTTCCGTATTCGCTGCAGATATTCCGGGTAAGCATTTTCAGGCCACCCTTTGCAGCCGCGTATGCGCTCACCGTTTCACGGCCAAGCTCACTCATCATGGAACAGATGTTTATGATTTTTCCGTGACCCTTTTCTATCATCTGCGGAATGACGGCTTTTGATACGATAAACGGTGCGTTGAGATCCACATCGATAACGGCACGGAATTCTTCGGCTTTCATTTCCGTCATGGGTATCCGCTTTATAATGCCTGCGTTGTTTACGAGAATATCGATGGTGCCAAGCTCTTCGTTAATTTTTTTGACGGTTGCCGCAACATCATCTTCGCTGCATACATTGCAGACATACCCTTTCGCATCTATTCCGGCTTCCCTGTATGCCGCAATTCCGCTGTCGACTTTCTCCCGGCTGATATCGTTAAAGGCAATTTTTGCGCCCGCTTCAAAAAATGCAGAAGCAATGGCAAAACCTATTCCGTACGAAGCTCCCGTAACCCAGGCAACCTTTCCGGTTAAAGAAAAATTCTGAATAAAATCCATGTATTTACTCCTTGCTGTATCATATTGCCCAATCAGCGGACACCGGGATATATCTTAGATACTATTTAACACTTTGTAAATATTTTGATATCACTTTTTGAATTTTATTTCAATTTACAAATTGACATATCTGATTTTAGTTTTTATAATAAATTATATCAGACAGAAAAGAGGTTGTATAACTTACTATGAAACGAGTAATGGCATTCGGCGAGATTCTGCTCCGTCTCAAACCCCAGAATCATGAACGTTTTTTCCAGTCAAAAGACATGGAGTGTACATTCGGCGGAAGTGAAGCAAATGTCGTGGCAGCTCTTTCAGGATTCGGGCAGCCGGGCGGTTTTGTTACTGCGGTGCCGGATAATGCAATCGGCAGCGCGGCCATAAGCGAACTGAGAAAGTATAACGTGGACACCTCATTCATAATAAAGATGAACGGCAGGCTCGGCATCTATTTTCTGGAGACGGGAGCTGGTCAGCGCCCCTCGAATGTCATTTACGACAGAGAAGGGAGCTGCATCGCACGGGCAGACAATTCCGTATATGACTGGAAACACGCATTCGAGGACGCCGGCTGGTTCCATATAAGCGGCATCACCCCTGCTCTTTCCGAAACCACATACAAAGCCGTCATGGCATCGTTAAAGGCTGCAAAAGAAGCCGGCCTGACAGTCTCTTTTGACATCAATCTCCGCCGCAAACTGTGGAAGTACGGAAGGACAGCGGAAGATGTTATAAAAGAAATGATGCCGTATGTTGACGTCCTTATTTCAAATGAAGAACATATCAGGCTCTGCCTCGGTATTTCAGTACCGGGATACGATACATCCACAGAAGGGCTGCCTGACGAATATTTTGAAAAACTGTCTGAAAAAGTGAAGCAGGCATATCCTGCATTGTCCGTAGTAGCGCTGACCAGACGCAGGACGTATACGACAGATATAAATGATTTTTCAGCTTTGCTGTATGATGCAAAAAATACGTTCTGCATCTCGCGTACGTATCACATTGAAAACATCGTAGACCGTATCGGAGGCGGAGACGCTTTCTCTGCGGGCCTCATCTACGGTCTTCTGCACTACAGTGAATCAAAAGATGCGCTGGAATTTGCAGCGGCAACAGCATGCCTGAAACATACTATTCCCGGAGATATAGCGCTCCTCAGCAGAGAAGAAGTGGAAAGTCTTGTTCAGAGCAGCGCTTCCAGCCGTTTTCTGCGCTGAACAAGTACAGCTACATACGATACAGTTCAATACAGTATTCTCTACCATATTTGCATAAAAACTGTTATATTGGAAGCATCTTTTGAAGAGGAATTTTATGGAACCAATACTGTATGTTAACGGCCTCCAGAAACGTTACGGAACAAAGCCTGCGCTCGTAAACATTTCGCTGACCCTTGAACCGGGACGCATTCTCGGGCTTATGGGGCCGAACGGAAGCGGAAAGACAACTTTCATGAAAATTGCCGCAGGTCTGCAGAAAGAGAGCGGCGGAACCGTACATATATGCGGAAATCAAGTCGGTATTGAAAGCAAAAAACTTGTCTCGTTTCTGCCCGACAGAAACATCATGCCGCGCTGGATGACTGCTGAAGATGCAATCGATTATTATCACGATTTTTTTACAGATTTTGATATACATAAAGCGCTTGAAATGCTCGATTTTGTGAGGCTGGAAAAAAACGTACCTGTTTCCGCTATGTCAAAAGGTATGGTCGAAAAACTCAACCTGACGTTATGTTTTTCGCGAAAAGCAAAACTGTACCTGCTCGACGAACCGCTCGGCGGCGTTGATCCGGTTGCACGCGAACGTATCGTTTCCACAATTGTACAGACGTACAATCCTGAATCCTCGATAATAGTAAGCACCCACCTCGTGCACGACATTGAACATATGTTCAATGATGTCTGTTTCATCAGCAATGGTGAAGTACTGCTCTACGGAAACGCAGAACAGCTGCGTGCGGAACGCGGTATGGATATTGATGCGCTCTATATCCAGATGTTCAGAGACAGAAGCTAGGAGACGGCAAATATGAAAGCTACATTTAAGCAGGAATGGAAAGCGAGCAAGTCCCGCATTCTCTATACAAGTCTTGTGATTGCAATCGTGCTGCTCGGTGCAGCGCTGACTAATTTCATTGCATTCCAGACAAAATCGAACCACGTGACGTTTTTCGGCATGTTCATGTACAGCGTCGGTATATTCTGTACGCTTGCCATCCCTATTTATGCACTTGTCCGTGGAAGCGGAAATCTGAGACCGCTGCTTTTCAGCGATACAAATTACCTCATGCTGCTCGTGCCGGAACACAGCTACACGCTGCTGCTCGCAAAACAGCTTATAAACCTTGCAGAATATCTGATTTATGTCATTCCGGCTGCATTTTATCTGTCGTTCATGGGGCCGACTGCTGGTCTTTCCATGCATACGACACTCAACGGTATTCTCTATAATGCAAATCCGGGAAGTACATACTGGGAAAGCGTAAAATCAATCTACAAATATGTATTCGTCGATAACTGGGCGGGCGTACTGCAGCTTCTTGTAATGGCAATCATCATGTTCGCAGTGCTGCAGGCGGCAATCAATTGTGCCTATGCACTTTACTCCGCATTTATTCACACAAAGCGTCCGAATAAATTCCTTATTCTTGTGATTTTGTTTTTCCTCTTCTATATTCCGATACGGCTTGGATTCCTTGGTATTGATCAGGTAAAGTACCAGATTCAGAACCTTAATTCCGCTGTAATTTTCTGGAATTATATCTGGCGGTTTGCAGTTTTTGGCGCCGTATACTTTTTCCTTACCGGCTGGCTGATGGAAAATAAGATAGAAGTCTGATATACTTATCTGCATGGAACATAACATGCAGATACTACAGAAGCTGGCTTTAAAAAACGGCCCGCTCTGCGTTGGGCTTGATACAGATCCCTCATACCTTCCGGAAAAACTGCTGAAGAATTTCAGCAGTCAGGCGGAGGCCGTTCTCATATATAATAAAGAAATAATCCGCCGTATCGCAGCCGACAAAAGCGCATGCTGCTGTAAAGTACAGATTGCGTATTACGAAGCAATGGGTATCGCCGGCATGAGAACATACGTCGAAACGATTCGTTCCGTAAAAGAATCAGGTCTTATCTGCATTTCGGATATAAAACGCGGCGACATAGCAAACACCGCGGATGCATACGCACGCGCACACTTTTCCGGCGACTTTGAAACCGACATTATAACAGTAAATCCGTACATGGGCTTCGACACACTCGGCCCGTTCTCAAATTACTGCGGACCTGCAAAGGGAAAGGGAATGTTCGTCCTACTCCGCACGTCAAATCCGGGGATGACTGATATTGAACAGCAGGAACTGAAAGCCGGCGGCAGGGTGCTCGACAAGGTAGGAACCGAACTCGAACGGCTTTCCCTCCTGTTTTCAGGTCAGTACACAGACGAAACCTGTTCTCCTGTTGGTGCGGTCGTCGGATGTACTGAAGAAAGCGATGCCCGCGCACTCAGGGATGCATATCCCGGCGTATTCTTCCTTATTCCCGGGTACGGTGCACAGGGTGGCGAAGCGCGGATAGCCGCAACACTGCTTGATAAAGCTGGCGGCACCGTAAATTCATCAAGAGGCATACTGTGTGCATGGAAAAAAGATCCCGCGCTTGAAGCCCAGAGAGAACAAGGTGCGCTCAGCATCAGCGATATTGCGGATGCGGCTGCCCGCGCTGCTCTCGCTGCAAAAGAAGAGCTGCTTGATGCAAAAAAATCACTGACAATATAGGGAGGGCAAAATGCTGCATATCGGTTATCATGAATCCACATCGGACGGATACGCCGCGATGGGTAAAGAAGCGGTGAGCGTCGGTGCGGACACATTCGCATTTTTCACACGCAATCCCCGCGGAGGGTCCGCAAAGCAGATTGACGCAGGCGACGCTGCAGCCCTCTGCGCATTCATGAAGGAACATAATTTTGCACCGCTTGTCGCTCATTCTCCGTACACGATGAACCCCTGTTCTGCCAACCCCGATCTCCGCAAATTTGCGCTCGAAATGATGGTTGACGATTTTGCCCGCCTGGAATATACGCCGGGCTGCCTGTACAATTTCCATCCGGGAAGCCACACCGGGCAGGGAGCGGAAACGGGTATCTTACTCACTGCAGGTATTATCGCGGATGCACTCGGACAGATAGATGCAAAAAACAAAAAAGACGGAACAATCTGCCACACTACCCTGCTCGTTGAAACGATGGCCGGCAAGGGATCCGAAATAGGCCGCACGTTTGAAGAAGTCCGCAGCATACTTGATCAGGCGGAAGAAAAATACGGTTCAACGCTTACAGACCGCGTCGGAGTGTGTATGGATACCTGCCATATATGGGACGGCGGCTACGACATAGTCCATGATCTTGACGGCACAATCGAAAAATTCGACAAAACCGTGGGACTCAGACGGCTCAGAGCAATACACCTGAACGACAGCATGAATGTACTCGGAGCCCATAAAGACCGGCATCAGAAAATAGGTGAAGGCGAAATCGGACTTGAAGCGCTTGCCCGTGTCATAAATCATCCTGCACTGAAAGAACTTCCTTTTATTCTTGAAACGCCGAACGAACACGACGGCTATAAAAAGGAAATCAAACTGCTCCGCTCAAAGTACAACAGCTGACAAAAAAGCCCGGCAGCGGAAAGTTCCGGTACCGGGCGGTAAATACCAGTTACATATTACAAATTTCTATTAGAGGTGATTTCCCTGAAATGAAGCGGTAAATGTTTTAGATGAATAGCCGGTCGGGTTCGGGGCAAAAACACTGTTCACAGCAAATTCCTGCAATTTTCGGATAGAACAAAAACAAAAAGATGAAAACAGTCCGGTTTCACGTTGAAACAGAACTGGTTTCACAATGAAGTCAGGCTGTTTTCACAATGAAATCAGCCTTGTTTATTGAAAAATATCTGTGACATTCAAAATAAATCTCCTGTTGATAAGGAAAATATATCTGTACATCCGGAACAATTATTCCAGGCTTCCGGCGCTCTGGAGTTCATCTTCCTGCAGGCAAATCAGCAGGATATCACCCAGTTCATGCGTTTACCCTGGTTTATACCGCTCTCCATGCTGTATTTATCTGCCCGTCCCATCATTTACTTTTTATGCACAATTTATTACTTTATTAGTAAGAAATTGGCACATCCGCTGCGTAAGCAGCAGGATATGTTGATTTTTGAAGATACTGCGGCAGGGATTCAATATCCTTCATATACTCCGGGTGCCGGACAGCAGCCTCTTTATACGAATAATAAATACAATAACGTCATATATATCTTGCCGGATATTTTTACAGGAGGAATTATAGATGGAACCAATCACAGACTGCAGCGGCCTGCCCATACCCGCATATACTGCCGGAAAAGTAAGATACTGCGGTATGGAAAAAGGTGCAAAACCGGAAGGAAGCGTATACCTCCTTAAAATCGATATAAGCGGCAGTGCAGCCGTCATGCCGGCTGCAGGCCAGTTCTACATGCTCCGTGCCATGAAAACGGGAGTCCTTCTCGGCAGGCCAGTCAGTATTTTTCATGCGGAAAAAAGGGCTCAGGGTGTTGAGCTCCAGTTCCTTATCCTCGTAAAAGGACAGGGAACGGCCGAACTCTGCGGCCTTGAAACAGACGATGAAGTCCAGCTGCTCGGCCCTCTCGGCAACACGTTCCCAATGCCGGAAAAAGGTACAAAAGCGTGTATTGTGGGAGGAGGCATCGGCATTGCTCCCGTTGCAGGATTTTCCGAAACACTTCCTGATCAGTCATATGATTTTTTTGCAAGTTATAAAAGCGGCAGATACGGCCTTGAAAACATTCACCCGTCATCGCTTGCCGTAACGACAGACGACGGCAGCAGCGGTATCCACGGTATGCTGCCTGCAGCACTCACAGCAGATACGCTGCGTGCCGGAGGCTATTCGGCTGTCTATGCGTGCGGCCCCGCGCCGATGCTCGCTTACGTAAAAAAAATAAGCGAAGAGGCCGGCATTGTCTGCTGGATAAGCATGGAGTCGCGTATGGCATGCGGTATGGGCGTATGCCTTGGCTGCACAATTCCCACGACGGAAGGAAACAAACGCTGCTGCAAAGACGGCCCCGTTTTTGACAGCCGCATACTTACCTTTCCAAAACCGGTTTCGCAGCCTCACAGAGAACCGCTTACATCAGAACCGGATTTGTCGGTAACGATTGCCGGTGTAAAATTCCGCAATCCCGTCATAGGTTCGTCTGGAACGTTCGGATTCGGAACGGAATATGCGCCGCTCTTCGACGTAAACAGGCTCGGTGGTATTGCAAGCAAAGGTCTCACAATCGAACCGAGGGAAGGAAATACGGGAATACGTCTGTGGGAAACGCCGTCGGGACTCATGAATTCGATAGGCCTGCAGAATCCCGGCATTCCTCATTTTATCGAACATGAACTTCATGAAATGCTTAAACTTAAACCTGTAACAATCGCAAATCTTTCCGGTTCTACGCTTGAAACATATGTTGAAGGAGCAAAGCTGCTCGACAAAACCGATGTACCGGTGATTGAACTGAATATTTCATGTCCGAACGTCGCAGCAGGAGGCGCTTCATGGGGAATGACGTGTGCAAACGCAGATACGGCAGTACGCGCAGTACGCGCAGTAACTAAAAAACCGCTTATCGTAAAACTTACGCCGCAGGCTCCTGATTTGACAGGTGTCGTTTTAAGCTGCGTAAAAGCGGGAGCGGACGCCATCAGCCTGTGCAATTCGTTCCAGGGCGTCGCAATAGACATTGAACGCGGAGTACCCGTGTTCGACAAAATCAAAGCCGGTTTCGGAGGGCCTGCAGTACGCCCCATTGCAGTACGCCTTATCTGGGAGACTGTTGAAGCAATGAACACACTGCCGGAAGAGGAACGGGTACCCGTCATCGCGATAGGCGGTATTGAAAAGTGGCAGGATGCAGTCGAATTTATTATGGCAGGTGCAGGTGCTGTTGAAGTAGGAACTAACACGTTTGCAAATCCGCTTACCATGATTGAAGTACTTGACGGGCTTACGGCATTTATGAAACGTAAAGGATATGCTACAATAGATGCTATGCGCGGGATAGCACACAAAGTGCAGGCGGTTTAAAATCGTACACCGATACGATGCAAAGAAATGCAGCACCTGTCCCGCAGCAAATGATTGAGAAAGAGGTTTTACTGTATGAAAAATATGTTCGAACCCGGAGAGCAGATTGAAACGACGATAGTTGCAGTTTCAGACGATACTGTTTTCCTTGATCTGAACGCAAAAAGTGAAGGCGTTCTTGACCGCGCGGAACTGACCGATGCCGACGGGCACTGCTCCGTAAAGGAAGGCGACAAAATAAAGGCGTACTTCATCGGCACGGAAAACGGTGAAATGAAGTTTACAACCAAAATAAGCGGAGATAAGGCCGACAAATCGATGCTTGAAAACGCGTTCCGGAACGGTATTCCCGTTGAAGGCCATGTCGAAAAGGAAATCAAAGGCGGTTATGAAGTTCTCATCGGAAATAACCGCACTTTCTGCCCGTATTCACAAATGGGATACAAGCAGAAAGGTGAAGCTGCCTCTTTCGTAGGAAAGCATCTGACGTTCAAAATTCAGGAATATAAAAACGACGGACGCAGCATCATTGTCTCAAACCGTGCTATTATGGAAGACGAGCATGCGAAGGACATGATTTCACTCCAGGGAAAACTCAAGGAAGGTATGACTGTCGACGCAACGGTAAAATCTCTGCAGAATTATGGTGCATTCGTAGACATAGACGGATTTCAGGCGCTCCTCCCTGTTTCGGAAATCGCACTCGACCGCGTGGACAATATCGGTTCCGTACTGAAAGCAGATCAGCATATCACCGTAAAAATTATCCGGACCGACTGGAAAAACGAGCGCGTGTCGGTAAGCATGAAAGCCCTTCTTGCAAATCCGTGGGATACAGCGGCAGAAAAATATCCTGCCGGCTCAAAACATGACGGCATCATCACCCGTATCGCTACATACGGAGTCTTTGTGGAACTTGAACCGGGACTTGACGGCCTTGTCCACATTTCAGAAATGGAAGGGATCGACCGTAATTCCAACCTAAGCAAGCTGTTCAAAAAAGGCGGAAAAATGACTGTCGAAGTAAAGGAAGTGAACAAAAGTGAACAGCGGATTTCGCTTATGCCGACGACGTCAGTAGAACAGGACAAAACAACGGCAAAATATATGTCGGATCAAAGTGATAACGACGAAGGCTACAATCCGTTTGCTGCTCTGCTGAAAAAATAAAGAGGTTTAAGATGAACAATATTCCGCTTCTCCGTGCGATGATCTCCTACGATAAAGGCGATCCTAAACGAATTCACCATTTTCTTAAAGTGTATGAATTTGCCCACCTTATCTGCGAAGGAGAAAAGGTCGATACGATGACGCAGCAAATCGCAGAAACAGCTGCAATCGTACACGATATAGGTATCCATGTGAGTGAGCAGAAATACGACAGCTGCAGCGGAAAGTATCAGGAAATCGAAGGGCCGGAGGAAGCACGAAAAATGCTTTCCGAACTGTATTATGCGGATAATATCATCGAACGTGTGTGCTATCTTGTGGGCCATCACCACACGTATACCAATATAGACGGTACCGATTACAGAATTCTGGTTGAAGCGGATTTCCTCGTAAACCTGTACGAAGATTTCCCCGATCCGGATAAGCGGCAGGAAGCAGCGGAAGCGGCGTATAAAAACATATTCAGCACAGAAACGGCAAAACAGCTGAGTAAGGAATTATACTGATACTTTTAAAAGTCTGTTTCCTATTTAGTACTCATTTTATTGCGATATAAGTTCAAAACGTGTTATAATACTTTTCATATGAAAGGTATTATACTCGCAGGCGGTTCTGGTACCCGTCTGCATCCTATTACTAAATCCATCTCCAAACAGATTCTTCCCTTGTATGACAAACCGATGATCTATTATCCTCTGTCAGTTCTCATGCTTTCCGGCATCAGGGAAGTCCTTATTATATCTACGCCCCGCGACATTACGCTATTTGAGGAACTGTTCGGGGACGGCAGCTGGCTTGGCATGAAATTTGAATACGCCGTCCAGGACAAGCCTAAAGGGCTTGCAGACGCATTCATCGTGGGAAAACCCTTTATCGGAGACGATACAGTGGCACTCGTGCTGGGCGACAATATTTTCTACGGCCAGAGCTTCACACAGAACCTGAAGAAAGCTGCAGAACGTGTAAATACGCAGGGAGGCGCAACAATATTCGGCTACTACGTAAAGGATCCGACAGCTTACGGCGTGGTGGAGTTCGACGGAAGCGGCAAAGTACTCGGTATCGAAGAAAAGCCGGAACTGCCTAAAAGCAACTATGCAGTTCCCGGATTATACTTTTACGATAACACAGTCGTCGATATTGCAGCAGGTGTAAAACCATCCGCCCGCGGTGAAATAGAAATCACAACAGTCAACAATACCTATCTTGAGCGGGGAAAACTTTCCGTTGAGCTGCTTGGAAGAGGTATGGCATGGCTCGACACAGGAACATACGACAGCCTGCTTGAAGCCGGTAACTTTATCGCGACGATTCAGAAACGGCAGGGCCTGTATGTATCTTGTATAGAAGAAATTGCATATAGAAACAAGTGGATATCGCATGACGAACTGCTCAAAATCGCAGCCGGATACAAAACTGAATACGGCCGCTATCTTGAATATATCGCAGGGAATACCGAACAGAAATCATACTGATTTTGTCCGGATTCATACCGCTGCCTGCGGGGCGGCGGTTCAATTCGTTTTTACAGGAGTTGAGAAAAATGCCTTTTACATTTACACCATGCGCCGTTGACGGGATCAACATCGAAGGACTTTTTGAAGTACAATCGAAAGTCTTTGGCGACAACAGAGGATACTTTTTTGAAGTATACAGCGAGAAGGATTTCAGAGCTGCAGGACTTACCATGAACTTCGTACAGGACAACGAGTCCTCATCTGCAAAGGGTGTACTACGCGGGCTGCACTTCCAGACGGAACACCCGCAGGGAAAACTTGTCCGGGCTGTATGCGGCAGAGTATACGATGTTGCTGTCGATCTCAGAAACGATTCAAAAACGTTCGGACGATGGTACGGTGTCATGCTCGACAGCGAAAAACAGAATCAGTTCTACATTCCAGAAGGATTTGCCCATGGATTTTATGTACTGAGCGACAGAGCAGTCTTTGCGTACAAATGCACGAATTTCTACGATCCCAAGGGAGAAAGCGGCATTATATGGAACGACCCGCAGCTGAATATCGCATGGAACAGAATAGCGCCGGATATTACGCCGATTCTTTCGGAAAAGGACTGCAAACATCAGCATTTTGACAAAAATATGAAATATTTCGACATAAACGGTAAATGGCAGGGATAGGAAAATCCGGCAGTACAGAAAGGCTGTAGTCTCTTTTCGTCCTCAACAGTGGGCAAGCTCCACTAATTTTTTTACAGGAGTCATTTCATGGCAGGCAGAAAATTAACAAATATCCTGATTACAGGCGGTGCAGGCTTCATCGGCTGCAACTTCATCCACTTTCTGTTCAGTAAGGACAGCGGATTCACGGGAAATATCATAAATGTTGACAGTCTTACCTATGCAGGCAACCTTGAGAGCCTTGCGGACATAGAAAAGGAATACGGCGGAAAACGTTATTTCTTTGAAAAGGCCGATATCTGCGACAGACCGGAAATCGAACGCATCATGGAGCAGTACGACATCGATACGATTGTACACTTTGCAGCGGAAAGCCACGTTGACCGTTCCATTCTGGGCCCCGAAACATTCATCAGGACGAACGTGATGGGGACGTTCACTATGCTTGACTGTGCAAGGAATGCATGGAAGAAAGAGGACGGCTCCATGCGGGATGATGTGCTTTTCCATCATATCAGCACCGACGAAGTGTACGGATCGCTCGGAGATACGGGATATTTTACCGAAACAACGCTGTACGACCCCCGCTCCCCGTATTCTGCAAGCAAGGCGTCGAGCGACCATATCGTCATGTCCTATTATCACACGTTCGGCCTGCCGGTTACGCTGTCCAACTGTTCCAACAACTACGGCCCGTACCAGTTTCCGGAGAAACTGCTGCCGCTCATGATAGCGAACATCAGGGACGGAAAAAATCTGCCGGTGTACGGGGAAGGAAAGAATATCCGCGACTGGATTTATGTCGAAGACCACAACCGGGCAGTCTGGCTCATACTGAACGGCGGACGTACAGGTGAAAAGTACAACATAGGCGGCGAGAACGAATGGCAGAATATACAGCTGCTGCACAAAGTTATAGAGCTTACCTGTTCGGAACTGGACAAAGATGCAGCTGAAGTTGAAAAGACAATTGTACACGTAAAAGACAGACCGGGACACGATATGAGATATGCGATTGACTGCACGAAAATCAAGAAAGAACTCGGCTGGACGAGAAAAATGACGTTCGAGGAAGGCCTTTTGCATACGGTACAGTGGAATCTGTCGCATAAGGAGTGGCTTGACCACATTCTTTCCGGTGAATATACCAAATGGGTGGAAAAAAACTATATAAAGCGATAATGCGGAAAGAATAATATGAATTATTATGCAGCTCAGGTGCACTCAGGTCGTGAACAGAGGTTTATCGACCAAATAAAGCAGTACCTTCCTCAGGCAAGCTCTGTACAGCAGTTGATTTTCCTGCGCAGAGAACTGTACGTACAGAAGCAGGGCCGCATGAAAAATGAGCTGCAGCCCTTATTTCCCGGTTATATTTTCATTGAAACAGATAAGACTCTGGATATCCCTACACAGGAACTCATGCGCAAATCTGAATATTTTTACCGTTTCCTGAAAAGCAATCAGAATATCACAGCCCTTGACAATAATGACTTGAAAATTCTGAAACACTTCATGCATTTCGGAGAGACAGCAGGGGCATCTGAAGTATATTTTGACGAAAATCAGCGGATTGTCGTTGAAGAAGGCCCTCTGAAAGGACTTGAAGGATTTATTATCAAAGTTGATAAACGCAGGCGGCGTGCAAAAATCAGGTTGAATTTTGAAAATTCGCCTGTAATCATGGACCTTGCATTCAATGTAATCACTAAAACATAAGAGCGATTCAGCTGCGGGCTGTGCACGAGTCAAGAGCAGCCTCAATTTTACGCCAGTCAGCCTGTTTCCCGATGAACACAAGCTTTATCATCTGACTGCCTGCGCTCCAGCGCCCGAACTCACGCGTCATTACCTGGCTGCCGGCTTGTTCAAAAATATATGAGCGGTCATTCCTGTCCGAAAACCACACTATTCCTTTTACACGGATGACATTCCGGGGAATCTGCGTTACCCATGCATCAAATAATCCGCGGGTAAAAGGCTTTCGTCCTGTATATACAAAAGTACTTATATCGAATTCCTCTGTTTCAGGTTTACCGTCGTCATCCTCCTGCATTGCCTGAATCCAGCCGGCACTTTTGTACACTGCATCAAAATCGAATAAATTCGTGCCCAGTATTTTTTTAAAATCGATTTTTCCAAAGGTTGTTTCTACCACTGCCGCGGACGGCTGAAGATGTTTAACCGCGCTGCGGACAATACTAAGCTGTCCGGCTGTAACAGTATCCGTCTTGTTGATTACTACCGTAGTGCAGAACTCTATCTGCTGGACAAGAAGACGTTCTATTTCTTCAGGCGCCGCGGTACTGCTCCCCTTCCGGTGTTCAATATAATGAGTTTCATCGTACGATTTTACCAGTTTTTCTCCGCAGCCGAATTCGTCTGCAAGACGGAGCGCATCGACAACAGTAACAATATTATCAAGGTACGCCCCCTCAAGCTGTGTAACAGCCTGTGAAATAGGAGCCGGCTCACAGATTCCGCTTGCTTCTATCACAACATACTCATATTTTCCTGAATGAATAAGCGACTGTATCTGCTTCATCAGATCCTTTTTCAGCGTACAGCAGATGCACCCGTTTGAAAGCGGAATAATGCTGCCCGCAGGCAGTCCGCCGTTGCCTTCTATAAGCGTCTGATCAATATTGACTTCTCCGATATCATTTACAATTACGGCCACTTTATAATCATGCTGATTGTTAAGAATATGATTCAGAAGAGTCGTTTTACCGGAACCAAGATAACCGGTCAAAAGCGTCACAGGAACAGTCTTTGTAAACATACTTTATGCCTCTGCTGCAAAATTGCAGCACTTATTTCTTTAGTATATATACTCTATGATGCGATTGCAATTTATTCACGAAAAAAACGGATCCCGCAACTGATGCTGACATTTTACACCTTTTTTTGTTTACACAGATTGGTAGACAGCTGAAAAACAAATAAGTATGTTTAGGGAAGCAGTATGAAAAAGATGAATAATCATATCGGCGAAAATTTACTGTCGCTGCGGAAGAAAAACAGACTTACTCAGGAAGCAGTTGCTTTAAAACTGAATATTTCACGGCAGGCTGTCGCAAAATGGGAAAGTGGTGAATCGCTCCCGGACATTGAAAACTGCAGTGCACTTGCAGAACTCTACAATGTTACAATTGATGATCTTGTTTCATATTCCGAGAAAGAGCGGCTGATTCCCATTCCTCCGAAGGGAAAATATCTGTTCGGCTCCGTTACTGTCGGTGACAGGGGACAAATAGTTATTCCCAAAAAAGCCAGAGAACTCTTTGAATTTAATCCGGGAGATACGCTTGTCGTCCTGGGCGATGAGCAGGCAGGCATTGCACTTATAAAATCAGACCATATAGTCAAAATACTTGAAAATATGCGTGAACAAATAAAGGAGGACATGAAGGACAAATAAAAGAGTTCACATTTTACTCCGGTTGACTTTTTTGCATGTTAAAGATTATATTATATTTAGAAGTTTATCTAAATATATATGAAAGGCGTGATATGGCGGATATATGGACAGCGGTCGCCGATAAAACCCGGCGGCAGATACTGGGAATGCTCAAAAAGACATCAATGACCGCAGGTGAAATTGCTGACTGCTTCAGCATAAGTAAACCGTCCATAAGTCATCACCTTGAGATTCTGCAGGAAGCAGGTCTCATCGATTATGAGAAGGACGGGCAGCGGCGCATCTATACGCTGAACATGACGGTATGGCAGGAATTCATTGAGTTTGTCGCTAAAATGACAAATAACGAACATGAACAAACATTGAACAGTGAAACAGGAAAAGATGGAGATGATAAAACAAATTTCGGAAGATGAAGAAAAGAAAGAACACAAATTGTCAGTGTTCTGGCTGGTTTTCACAATTCTTTCAATAGTACAGGCTGTAGTACTTTTTTATGTATGCCGGAGACTGCCAGAAAAAGTACCGGTTCATTTTAATTTTGCAATGAAAATTGACCGTTACGGAAGCCCGTGGGAATTGGCTGTGCTGGGAATCACAACACCGCTCCTGTTCATCATCAGGCGGTTTATTCATTTCTGCTCAGCAGAAGGACACGAAATTAACCCTGCGGATTTTTTATAGAATTTTAATAAATTTTTGCGGAATGAATGATTAAATTTCATATTGATCCTTATTTCCGTAAGAATCATTTACACAGCATGTAATATGCACAGAAAATTATTTACTATTTAGAGGAGTTTGTATGGCAGTCGTAACATTCAGCAATGTGCGCAAAGTATACCCGCTCGGTAAGCAGCAGGTGGTTGCAGTAAACGGCGCAACGTTTTCTGTCGAAAAAGGTGAATTCGCAGCAATTTCAGGACCTTCAGGTTCGGGAAAATCGACAATTCTCAATATGACAGGACTCATTGACGTACCGTCCGCCGGTTCAATAATAATTGACGGAACTGACGTTTATAACGGAATCAATCTGGAAGAAACCCAGACAGATACGGGACGATGGGAAAACACCGGAAACGGCAAAAAAAAGGTAAAAACGACATTACCGGCAAAGCTCGACAACCGTATTACAGGATTGCGGCGTTCACACTTGGGCTTCATTTTCCAGACATTCAATCTTATCCCCGTACTTAACGTATACGAGAATATCGAATTTCCCGTTCTGATTGGCAAGAAAGGAGACTCCGAAAGCCCTGTCGATTCTTTCTCAAAAGAACAGAAAGAGGAATGGATTGACTATCTGATTGAAAAAGTCGGTCTCACCGACTGGAAAAAACATAAACCCTCGGAATTAAGCGGTGGACAGCGGCAGCGTGTCGCTATTGCACGTGCCCTTGTCACAAAAGCGCCTGTTATCCTCGCTGATGAACCCACTGCAAACCTCGATTCAAAGAACAGCGGACAGATTCTTTCGCTTATGAAAAACCTTAACAGGGATTCTGAACTCCAGACAACTTTTATTTTTTCCACACACGATACACGCATTGTCAATATGTGCGACCACGTTATTCACCTGCTTGACGGCGAAATTACAAAAGACGAGCACAAAACCGGTTCCGACTCATACGGACTGGCGGAGGTGCAGTAATGAATGTTACACTACGCCTCGCGTTCCGCAACATCAAGGAACACAGGGCAAAATCAATCATCATCGGTATGTTCATCATTCTTGGTACTGCAATCGTAGAACTCGGAAACGGATTTCTCGAATCGGTAAACAGGGGGCTTGAACTCGATTTCCGCGCCCATTATACAGGTGACATTGTCATTTCCGCACCTGCGCCGGAAAATACAAAAATGGATATGTTCGGAATTTCAAACATGTCCTCTCTCGGAGACATTCAGCAGATTCCCGCGCTGGAGGATATTAATGCAATCGAAGAACAGGTAAAATCCCTTAAAGGTGTAAAAAGTGAGACAAAGCTCATTTCCGCAAAAGCCATGCTTATGAAGGGTGACGAAGCAGATTTTGATATGGAAGGAGATTCAGGCAGTATGCCGACCTGTTTTCTGTTCGCCGGGGAAAACGACACCTATTTCAAAATGTTTCCCGGCCAGCACATTTCGGAAGGTACGTATCCTGACAAAAATGAAAACACGCTTCTTATAGATTCACGGCTCAGGGATAAGTACTATAAGTATTACAAAACAAACCTGAACGTCGGCGATACAATCCTCCTTGCCGGTTACGGAGCTCAGAGCATCGTACGGGAAGCAAAAATATGCGGATTTTATACGCAGCCGGAAGAACATTCCGCAATGTATCCTCTTGTCTACTGCAATCCGTCATTCGCACGTGCTTTTGCAGACCTTACGTACGGAGCGACTTTTGCACAGTCACTCCCCTCTTCTGTAGATACAACAATCGCAGACAGCTCCGAAGATGATTTGTTCGGAGGAAGCGATACAATGATTGCATCGGACAGCGGAGTGCTTGGAAAAGGAAAGGAAAACTTTAATAATATTCTCGGAGATACGACTTTGCGCGACAAGCTTAACAAAACCGACGATGGCGCGTGGAATTTTATCATACTGAAACTCGACAATAGTTTAAACGACAAAAAAACAGTAAAAGAACTTAACAATATGTTTACCGCAAACAAAATACATGCACGTGCTTTAAACTGGAAAAATGCATCGGCAACGTTTACTTCCTCAGTAGACGGCATAAGCGGAATATTTACTGCGCTTGTCGTGATACTTGCAATAGTTGTATTCATAATAATCATGAATACAATGACAGTCTCTGTCATTGAGCGGACTTCGGAAATCGGCACGATGAGGGCACTCGGAGCTGAAAAGAATTTCATCCGCAGGCTGTTCTTCAACGAGTCTGTATTCATCGGGGCTTTTTCATCGGTCATCGGATCGATAATCGCAATTATCTGCATGCTGATTATTAATAGTTTTAAAATCGCAATTGACAATGATACGGTAAAGCTTATACTCGGCGGCGGTCTTATCGCATTCATCCCGACTGTAAAAAATATACTCGGAACAATACTGCTAATTACCACAGGCAGTGTGCTTGCAAACATATATCCTTTATCGGCTGCGCTCAAAATTACGCCTCTCAAAGCGCTTTCCAAGGATGGTGAATAAAATGAAAGAAATAATACAACTTGCACTGCGGAATCTTTCCAGGCAGAAACGGCGAAGCGTCATGCTTGCTGTTGCCATAGGGTTCGGTTTTTTCGTAGTCACCGCAATCGACGGTCTTGCAACGGGCGCTCTGGGAAATCTCGAAAACCAGATAACGCAGCTTATCGGAGGAACAGTATTCATTCAGGGCTCGGAACGCGGACCTGCAACTGATAAGGATTCAAAAGGAAAGCTCATAACAGTTATCCGCGACCCTGTCTATATCCGTTCGCTTCTTGAGAAGAATAACATAAAATACAGTTACGCTTCACAGTACACAAGCTCAAGCGGACAGCTGCTCTTTAATGCCAAGCGCGTTATCGTATCTCTGATGGGACGCAATTTTGATGAAGAAACTCACCTTGTAAGCTCATTTCAGGTACTGTCCGGAGATTTAAAGAATCTGTCACAAAAAGGTGCTCTTGTACTGAGCAAAAAGACAGCTGATTCTCTCAATATGCAGGTAGGCGATTCTGTGCTTTATACGACCCAGACAATGAACGGACAGAATACCGTCGGAGAATTCACACTTGTTGCAATTATCAAGGATGCAGGTCTTATGAGCAGCATGTCTGCATATGTACGGCAGGATACCCTTAACGAACTGCTTGAAATGCCGGAAAATGCATACGATACATTTGCAATTGTTCTTGCAGACAGAAAACAGCAGAACAACGTTGCTGCACGCATAGAACAGCTTATCCGCAATGACGGTAATCCGGTTACAAGCAGAATGGAAGCTTTTAAAGCAAATCCGCAGAACCCGAGCGTTGCAATACGAAAGCAGCTCAAAAACTCCGAATGGAAGGGTACTAAATATACAGTGCTGTCTCTTAACGATATACTTCCGCAGCTTAATCAGATACTTTCGGTTGTTCATATCGTTACTCTGGTTATACTGCTTGTCATTCTTATTATCGTCATGGTCGGTATTTCAAACACATACCGTATGATTCTCTACGAACGTATCCGCGAAATAGGTACAATGCGCGCGCTCGGAATGACGGGAAAAGACACCGGCATGGTATTCACTACGGAAGCTCTTGTTCTTTCCCTTGGCGGAGCGCTTGCAGGATTTGTCCTTGGTATTATAGGAATGGTAATATTCGGCCTGTTTCATTTTAACAGTGATACAATGTCATTCTTCCTGAATAACGGACATGCGACATTTGTTCTTTCGCCGGTTTCAATCATCGGTCAGTATATTCTGATGATTGTACTTACCCTTTTTGCCGTACACAGTACCGCAAAAAAAGCATCAACAATCAGTCCGGCTACGGCGCTGCGGACTGTAAAGTAAAGGAGAATTTATGAAAATTAATAAAACAATTCTGTTTGCAGCATGCGGATTTTTCGCACTGCCTCTTTTTGCAGACAGCGCAGACGTACCTGTCGCAAAGGACATAAGCGAAAAAGCGTTTACCATTATGGAATCGACAGAAGATATTCTTGCATATCAGGGAGACTATTCGGCAACAGTTTCGCTTGTTGTTGAAAAACCCGGCAAACCGAAAGAAAATATGCAGTACAAAATGTTCGAGCGAATCGATTCAGATCAGTTCACGATGGTACAGCTGTTTCCTGAAGCTGATAAAGGCAACGGCTGGCTCCGCGACGGCGACAATATCTGGTCATACGATCCCATCGGAAGAAAATTCACACACACCTCTCTCAAAGATGCACTCGGTGATTCAGACGTCAAAGTCGACGACATGAAAAAGGGGAAATCCAAGTGGCGGAAAAATTATGAAGTCACAGGTTTTTCAGAGGAGAAACTCGGCAGTTACGACGTGTACGTCATCACGCTTCATGCCATTACGACAGAACCATCTTACATAAAGACGACGTATTACATACGCAAGGACATTCCCCTTGTATTGAAACAGGAAAATTTCAGCGGTTCCGGACGGCTCATGCGAAAAATACTGATGCCAAAGTACACAAAAGTTCCGCAGGGGTATGTCGCGACACAGGCAATTCTCCGCAACGAGCTTAACCCCGGCGAACAGACACAGCAGGTAGTTTCGGATTTAACATTTGATAAACTGCCCGACAGGATTTTCACAAAAGCATATCTTGAAGGATTAAACTAACGCTATGAAAAAGATTATACAGTTTGCGGCCATAACAATAATTACTGTTTTTGCCGCGTCATCAGCAGTTTTTGCAGAAGACGACAATCTGTTCGACGACAATACAATTGTGGACTCGACTGCACAACCGGCAGCAGCAGCATCGGACGACAATATGATTTCCGGTAGTACGGCAAATGCCGCAGCGGAACAAAATGCTCCAAAAACAGATCTCGCACACGGAACATTATTCCAGACTGGCAGCATAAAAATCGGCGGTCAGTTCGATATGTCGCTTACAACGTTTACCTGGTTCAACAAAGATACGAGCTTTGAGAAATCTGTAAAGAACACGGTACTCTCCCCTCTTGCGGATGCGCTCTTTACCATAGATGCCCGTCCGTCGGAAAACCTGCGCATGTACTTCAAGGGAGGCATTCATTTCCCTTATATTACTGAACAAAACGCGACACTTAACGAAATTTCCGGCAATGCTCAGGAAACACTGGAAAATCTCTTTTATGTAAAAGAACTTTTTACAGATTTCGGCATAGGCAATACAGCATATTTCCGGTTCGGAAAACAGACAATTACCTGGGGAACAGGATATTTCTTCAGCCCGTCAAGCAACATTGTCAATCTGAGTGCTATTGATCCGGAAGATACAGACGAACAGGTTGAAGGGCCGCTTGCTCTTCGTACGCAGATTGTGTTCAGCGGCTCGCAGAACTGCATCTGGGTATACATGATTCCGGATTCCTCTTTATTCACTATTAGCAGCAATACAAGCACAACAGATGCGTATACGCTGGCAAGCGATACGGCATTTGCAGCAAAGGGGGACATCGTACTGGATGACTGGGAACTGGGCATCGGTGCATTTTACAAATATGCTCACGCACCGAAAGGAGTGCTGACTGCATCGGGAACGCTGTTCAGCAAGATAAACACATTCGCAGAATGCGTCTGGGCATACGGAACGGATACCGCCTGGTCTAACAGCGAAAGCTGGGACAATAAAAGCAGTATCTGGCAGGCAACGGCAGGATGTTCGTACACATGGAAGGAACCTCAAATTACATTCGCCGGACAGTATTATTACGACGGCAACGACGAGGACTCCTGGGATAAGACAACTCATGGTCATAATATTGCAGGGCTCATATCGTTTGCAAAAGTGTTCACAACCGATCTTACCGCATCTGTGTACGGCAATGTAAATTTCGGAGCGGATATGCTGACGGCCTTTGCCATGCTTTATTATTCTCCCCTTAATGAAATAAAACTCGGCGCAGGCCCGTATGTCGTATGGTCATCTTTTGACAGCTCCCCCAACATTGCGGTAAAACTTTCCGCGACGCTCGGCGGAGGCAAATTCTAACTAACTCCCCTGCAGGACGGGTTGTCGACAAGGCACCGTCCTGCTATACTCTTTTCATGAACAGCAAGAACGTTATTATCATCGGTGCCGGCGTTGCAGGCCTTACCGCAGGAATATATCTTCAGCGCTCCGGATTTACTGTTACGATTCTCGAACAGCACACTATTCCCGGGGGGCTTTCTACAAGCTGGTCCCGTAAAGGTTATTTTTTTGAAGGCGGCATGCACTGGCTTACCGGTTCATCTCCCAAACTTGCGCTTAACCGCATCTGGCATGAAGTTGGCGCCCTAAAAGATAACAATCCTGTTTACAACAGAGACCCTGTATACACGCTCATTGACGGAGATAAACGCATACATCTGTACAGGGACGTTAATAAACTCGAACAGCATTTTATTACTGTTTCCCCGGAAGATAAAAAAGCCGTAAAAAAATTATGCAGCGACATCAGAAGTTTTACGCATGTGCATCTTCCTGTAGGCGATATTTCCGGACTAAAGACGAAACGTCACACGCGTCCTTCCCTGGGAGAGCTGTGCGCAATGGCACCTGCGGGTTTACGTTTTTCCGCATTGACTAAACAATCATATGCAGACTATGTGTCGCAATTCAGAAATACCGGCATACAGCACCTGCTGCATTCAGCCATCGGTTCCCGTTATAATGCGCTGTCGTTAATCTATACGCTCGCGTCGTTCGCTTCCGGCGACTGCGGATATCCGGAAGGCGGTTCGCTCCGCATGGCGCAGAACATGGCAGACACGTTCACGTCACTCGGCGGTAAAATCCGGTTCCGCACAAAAGTTGACAAAATTGAGGTCGAAAATAATTCCTCAAAGGGCGTTACTGCTGACGGCACATTCATTCCTGCCGACAAAATAATAATAACACAGGATACGCGGCAGGCTGTTGATACGCTGTTCAGTCCCCCTCTCGATGAAAAATGGGTTAATAAAATGCGCAGAACCATTGTTTCCGAACAAAATATGTTCCTGTGCATGGGAATACGGGCTGACCTGTCAAACTATCCGCGCGCACCGGTGATTCCCCTTGACACACCGTTTGAAGCCGGCGGACTATCGTTCAATGAAATCAGAATTAATAATTATGCAGATTATAAAGGATACGCTCCGGCAGGATGCACGACACTCACATGCCTCCTGCTCGGTTCAAGCTATGACTGGTGGAAGGCCCGCAAGGCAGACGGATCATACAGGGAGCAGAAAGAGGAACTCATGCAGCGTTTTATTTCCATGCTCGAAAAATGCATTCCCGAAATAAAAGGAAATATAGAAGTAACCGACATTGCTACGCCCTGTACTTATGAGCGATACACAGGCAGCTTTGAAGGAAGCTGGATGAGCGTATGGAGACCGGGCGAACCGTCATTTACACTTCCTGCAAAGTCGCAGACAATTGCCGGCGTCTATTTTGCCGGCGAACGTTCAATGATGCCGGGCGGGCTTCCAATCGCAGTATGGGCAGGAAGACGAACTGCGCAGGTGCTTTGCAGAGACACAAAGACAGAATTCATCGCGCCCGGTTATTAACAAAATGGACAAGACAGAGCCCGCATGATAGAATAATAAAGCAAATGGAATATCAAACTCCGTTTGCAAAAGGAGTGTTTTTATGGCAAAGAAAAGTTCACCCTTGAACTATGTGTATGCAATAGGTATGGCAGTAACCGCAATCGGTTTTATGCTTCCGATTTTCAGCGCGTTCGGCGGAAACATCACTATGAATGGATTTAACCTTGTAGGAAAAGGTGATTCCATCATGAAAATTGCCGTTCTGCTCGTTTTCATCGGAGCTGTCGCGGGTGTTGCCGTTCAGTTTATTCCGAACAATTCGCTGTATAAAATAATCGCCCTGATCGTTACAGTTGCGGGCGGTTTATACTGTTTTTTCAATACGAGCGATGTTGGTATCAAGCTTGCGGGAAAATTTCTCGGAACTGGTTTTTATATGATTATCATCGGCTGGTGCATTGCCGCAGCAGGAATCATTTTGAAACGTAAATAGCCTTCCTCATTTTATTTTTCATTCATCCCGGCTGCAGTACGCGCCGGTTTTTTTTCTCATTTGCGCATTAATTATATAAATGCTATTATTCCCACCCGAGGTTTCTATATGGATTTTGCACATAAAATTCGTGAAGCAGCTGCGGAAGGTGCCGTTCTTTTAAGGAATAAAGACAACACTCTGCCCCTGCTTAAAACAGATACAGTGTCGGTTTTCGGACGCTGTCAGTTCGACTACTACCGCAGCGGCACGGGCTCAGGAGGTTCCGTCCACGTACCGTATACTACAACGCTCATCGGCGGACTTCTTAACCTGAAATCGCTCACGGGCTCCCCGCTTTTTAACGGCGAACTGATCGACACATATGAAAAATGGATAAAGGAACACCCGTTCGACAACGGCGGAGGCGGCTGGGCTGCCGAACCCTGGAGCCAGACGGAAATGCCTGTAAGTACCGAACTCGCAGAACGGGCGGCGGAAATATCAAACAAGGCAGTAGTTGTAATCGGGCGCACAGCAGGAGAAGACAAGGACAACAAAACCGCAGAAGGCAGCTATCTTCTTACACAAAACGAAAAGGCGATGCTGCACTCCGTGTGCAATGCGTTCACGCATGTCGCTGTCGTGCTCAACGTGTCGAACATTATCGACATGAAATTCATCGATGAACCGGAATTCAGCGGGCACATAACAGCCGTTCTGTACGTCTGGCACGGCGGAATGGAAGGCGGAAACGCTGCAGCTCAAATACTCTGCGGAAAAGTCAATCCGTCAGGAAAATTGTCCGATACGATTGCTTGTGACATTCAGGATTATCCTGCATGCAAGAATTTCGGAGGCCTGACCCGCAACTTTTACAAGGAAGACATTTATGTCGGCTACAGGTGGTTTGAAACATTCGCGAAAGACCGTGTTATGTTTCCATTCGGATTCGGGCTTTCATACACGACGTTCAGCACAGAAGTAAAATCTGCAGATGTGAAAAACAATACAATAAGCGTACGGATTGCCGTAAAAAACACCGGAAAAAAATATCCCGGTAAAGAAACCGTGCAGCTTTATTATTCGGCTCCGCAGGGCAAGCTCGGCAGACCCGCCCGTGAGCTTGCTGCATTTTCAAAAACCTTCATACTCTGGCCGGGAATTACACAGATTCTCGAGCTTTCATTCAATATAAACGATATGGCTTCATACGACGACAGCGGCATAACGGGGTATGAATCATGCTATGTTCTTGAAAAAGGAAATTACATCATTTACGCAGGGACCGATGTGCGCTCTTCGGTCCCTGTACAACTGGGAGAGACAGGCGTATACACTGTTCCGGAAACGACAGCCGTTGAAAAACTGGAACAGGCGCTTGCTCCGGTCGATGCATTCAATCGTGTTCATCCCGGCGTTGAGAACGATGACGGAACATTCACCGTCTCGGAAGAAGCCGTTCCGCTTTCGCATGTAGACCTTGAAGAACGTATCCGGAAGCAATTGCCCGTGGAAATACCGTATACCGGAAACAAAAATTATAAGTTCGGGCAGGTCAAGTGGGGATTAATAAAACTTGACGATTTCATTGCACAGCTTTCTCCGGAAGAACTTTCGTCTATTGTCAGGGGAGAAGGAATGTGCAGCCGCAAAGTAACTCCGGGAACGGCAGCCGCATTCGGCGGTGTAACAAATGCGCTCCACGACTACGGTATTCCGTGCGGCTGCTGCTCAGACGGGCCGTCGGGAATCCGTATGGACACAGGCGAAGAAGCCGACCTCATGCCTATAGGCACCCTGCTTGCCTGTACATGGAACACAAAGCTGGTAAAGTCACTTTATACGTACGAAGGACGGGAACTTGTCGAGCATAAAATCGATACACTTCTCGGCCCGGGAATAAATATTCACCGCTATCCGCTCAACGGCCGGAATTTTGAATACTTTTCGGAAGATCCGCTTCTTACCGGAAAAATGGCGGGCGCCGTCGTCACCGGACTTCGCAAAGGCGGCGCATCAGGAACAATAAAACATTTTGCAGGCAACAACCAGGAAACGTCCCGGCATATGACAAATTCGATTGTATCAGAACGTGCACTGCGCGAAATATATCTCAAAGGTTTTGAAATCGCAGTAAAAGAAGGCAAAGCCGTTTCGCTCATGACTTCGTATAATCCGGTCAACGGGCACTATACTGCATCAAATTACGATTTGCTCACAACAATTCTGCGGCGCGAATGGAAATATGAAGGACTTGTTATGACAGACTGGTGGGCACTTATGAACGATTGTGCCTCCGGCGGCATCGGTACTTTTAACAACACTGCGTCAATGGTACGTGCGCGCAACGACGTCTACATGGTCGTCGATAACGACGGAGCAGAACACAATGCATTTCATGACAATACTCTGGCAGCACTCAGGAGCGGTAAGCTGACGCTGGGCGAACTCCAGCAATGTGCAAAAGACATACTACACTTCCTGCTTCAGGCCCCTGCCATGAAACGATTCCCTCATGCACTTACACCGGTTGTTTCGTACAGACCGGAGCATATGGTACCTGCTGAAGGCAGCAGAATATGTAACGCCGACGAAGAAATAACCTTTGAAAATTCCGATACGAACGTTATTCTTGCGGTGCACCAGTCCGATTTGTATACCATCTGCGGTGCGTATACAAAAACAACAGACAAAGACTTATCGCAGTCTGTCTGCAACATCATGATAGACAGAAAAGCAGCGGCGGCATTCGACAGCAGGGGAACAGGCGGCAATCTTGCAGTCATTACAGCGGCAAAGGTAAAGCTGGAAAAAGGATACTACACCATATCCCTGAATCATACGAAACCCGGAATTAATGTTCAGTATGTGCAGTTCAGGCGCACAAAATAATGCGCTTATAAAAAACATGTACGTGGAGAAAATCTTTAATCCGATGCCCGTGAGTATATAACCGGCGGCGGATTCTGCTTTATTGCCGGGCAGAGCCGCCGTTTTTCTCTATATGCACGAAAGGAATGCAGGCAACGGCTGTCGTTATACCATCATTGACGGGTAATTCCAATTCAAAAAATCATACAACGGCAAAAAACATTGCAAGAAAAATATACACTGATGACATAAGCATAATCGAGTCACTGACGGCATGCATAAACTTTACCTTCTGCAGCATAAAGAAAACACAGCTGATGCTGTACGTTATACCGGCCGTAAAGAGAAAGCCGAAGCACTCCACCGGCAATACATGATAAAGACGCCCTGCAAGCACAACGCCGGCCCATCCGATGACAAGATAAAGTATCAGATTAACAATTACAAGTTCGTTACCCCATATCGAATACAGCACGATGCCAACGATCGACGCGCCCCAGACAATACCGAATAAAATCCATCCCGTCGTTCCTCTCAGTGCTGTCAATGTAAAACACGTATATGCACTGCCAAGCACAAGAAATATGAAATCATGAGTAAGTCTGTTGAACACTTCTTTCGCCGCCGCGGGGACAAGAGCATGATGCAGTGTCGACATAACATACATAAGTATCATCGAGCCGCCGAAACATGCATATGTAATGATATATATCTTACGATTTGCGGAAGAAGAATCCATGACAGCACTATAAATAATCAATACAGTCGCCGCAACAGATACAAGAGCACCAACACCCTGTACTATTGAACTGAAAATTTCTTCACCCGCGGTGTATTCCCTTTCCCTGCTGTTGCGCTCAATCCGTCTCTTTTCGACCTGTATTTTACGCTCAGCACATTTCCGTTCCCGCTCCGATTTTGCATAATCACCGGCTGCATACTTTGCGCGCAGCCGTTCCGGATCTTCAGCATACTGGATACTTACTTCCCTGATATCATCGTTGTACTTCTCTTTAAGCTGTTTTATGCGTTCTCTTTTTTTAGCTCTCAATGATTTGAGCGTCGAACGGCGGACAGCGCGTTTTGCAACACTATCTTCTCTGGTCATATATACCCTCTTTTTTATTATACCAATTCTTTTTTATTTTCACCATAGAAAAAAAATTGCCCTGTACGCGCCAGCTGTCAAAACATATCAGTAAAACGTAGCATAAAAACCTCTCTTGCTATATAATAGACTGTTATGCAAAATGATAATCCTCTCATTGTTCAAAGCGACAGAACAATTCTTCTCGATGTACATGCACCAAAAGCAAAAGAATGCGCAAATAATCTTATCCCGTTTGCCGAACTCGAACGTTCTCCGGAACATCTGCATACGTACCGTCTTACGCCCCTCTCTCTCTGGAATGCGGCAAGCGCAGGTTTTACAGCAGACGATGCCGTCGAAGTTCTTAAAAAATACAGCCGTTACGATATTCCCCAGTCTGTCACCATGTGGATACATGAAACAGCCGGACGATTCGGGAAGCTCAGACTTGTCCCGGGGCCGGATGTAAAAGTACCGCTTCATCCGGACTCAAATCTTAAGGCTGACGAAACGATTACAGAAGAACATTTATACCTTGTTACAGATTCACCTGTTGTCTTCAAGGAAATCAGCGCGAATCCCGTCGCAAAGAAATATCTTACCGACACAGGCGACGGTCCGGGAGACTATACCTTTCTGCTGCGCCTCACCGACAGGGGCACCGTAAAACAGGAATTACTGAAGGCCGGATGGCCGATAAAGGATGAAGTCCAGCTCGCCGACGGAGAACCGCTCGATATAAATCTGCGCACAACAACAGCCTCAGGCCTTCCGCTTGAAATACGGAGTTACCAGAAAAGCGCTGCAGAAGCGCTCGTCGGGAATAAAGGCCCCGGTACAGGATTCGGAACAATCGTACTTCCGTGCGGAGCGGGAAAGACAATTGTCGGTATGCAGATTATGTCCATGCTTAAAACGAGTACGCTTATCATCACGACCAATATTTCGGCTGTGCATCAATGGATGAGTGAGCTTCTCGACAAAACAAATCTGACGGCAGAACAGATTGCCGAGTATACGGGCGGTGAAAAAACAATCAGGCAGGTAACTGTCGCGACATATCAGATACTTACGTGGCGCCCAGAAAAGGACGGACCGTATCCGCATTTTTCGCTGTTCCGCAAACGCCCGTGGGGATTAATAATTTACGATGAAGTGCACATGCTTCCGGCGCCGGTATTCCGCGTCGTTGCAGAACTTCAAACGGTGCGCCGCGTAGGTCTCACTGCGACGCTCGTACGTGAAGACGGCTGCGAAGGCTATGTATTCAGCCTTGTCGGGCCAAAACGTTACGACGTGCCGTGGAAAGAACTTGAGCGCTCCGGCTGGATTGCGACGGCAGAATGTATTGAAGTGCGGCTTGATCTTGTCGAAAAACTTGAAATAGAATATGCAGTGGCGAATGCACGCCTTAAGCATCGTATTGCAAGTGAAAATCCCGTTAAGCTGTGCGTAGTACAGGAAATCATCAGTCGCTACCCGGAAGACAAAATTCTTGTCATAGGGCAGTATCTCAATCAGCTTGACGATATCGCAAAAGAACTCAACGCACCTATCATCACGGGAAAGACACCTGTTGATGAACGGGACACTATTTATAATGATTTCCGGAGCGGAAAGATTCACGTACTCGTCGTTTCCAAAGTTGCGAATTTTGCAATTGACCTGCCCGACGCGTCTCTTGCAATCCAGGTGTCGGGAACGTTCGGCAGCAGACAGGAAGAGGCTCAGCGCCTCGGACGCATTCTCCGTCCTAAGGAAAGGATGTCACGATTCTTTACGCTTATTACGAGAAACACAGTCGAAGAAGACTTCGGCAGCAACAGGCAGAAATTCCTTGCTGAGCAGGGATACGCATACCGAATCATCAGATATAATTCCGAAAGCGACCTGGACGAACTTAATGAAAAGATGGAGCAGATATGCTGAAAACCGACTCAGACACAAAACAGAAAGTTCAACGCATACTTGCATGGCAGGAAGCGGTTGCGACGCTCCCTGACAACCGTTTTTTTGATATTATGCGCGTGTACCTCGGCGAAATAAAAACGCCGTACAATAAACAGCGGCTCATTGAACAGCTCGGCGCTTTTCTGCACAAGGAACAGAACAGAAAAAATCTCACATCCATGCTTGACGATTTTGATAAAGAAATAATAACAGCAGTCGCTCTGCTGCCCGATGCTACGCAGACACACCTTTCCGATTTCTTCGCCGGCGAATACACACTTTCAAAGTTATACACAAGGCTGATCAATCTGACTGACAGGCTGATCATTTATAAGGACAAGCAGGACAACGGAGAACAGCAGTATATACACATCAATCCGCTGCTCGAAGAAATTCTTTCGCCGTATATCGACAGCAGCCGCATTATTCCGCCTGCTGTACATGCAGTACGCATTGACGAAGTTCCATTTTCTTTGTCACCTGAGTTTATTGCGGCATTTGTTTCCTACATTATGGAAAAACCGGAACTGTGCAAAGCTGACGGTTCAATCAAAAGAAACAACGAAATCCGCCTTGGGGAGATTTTTCCGGGAAAAGCAAGATGCCTGCATCTGCTTCTCACCGCATTTTTTAATCTGCAGCTTATTAAACAGAACGAAAAAAACGTGGCAGTCGACCGCAGCAGATTCTCGGCATTCGCAGAGTTATCACCTAAAAAACAATATGCGTATATCTGCGTCGCATCTACAGGACGTCTGAGCCGCGAGAGCCTCCGTTCGCAGGCTCAGCTTTTCCTTGATTGCTCCGCATCATTTCCGCGGGACGGGATTACCCGTTCCGTTCTCATCAGGGAAGCCGTTCTGCTCGGAAGCACATTACCCCGGCAGGGACGGTTCAGCCGCATAATCGAAGAATCACGCCAGGCCGGCAGACCGCAGGCGGAAAATGAACGCATTGGACAACTGTTCGACAGAATAATCGATTCGGCAGAAATATTCGGGCTGCTCTGCGTAACCGGAAAAACAAAGAAAGGAGAAAAGATTTACAACGCAGGTGCGCCACTTGTTAACGAGGAACAATTCAAAGAACCGTACAACAAAGTCATTAATATCGATGCAGGATTTACGGTAACTATACTGCCCGGACTTCCTTTGAAAAAACTGCTTCCTGTTGTATTTTTCCTGAACGTAAACAGCTGCAACACTGTCGCTGAATTCGAAATCAACAGGACTTCTGCAATCCGCGCATTCGATGCAGGATACTCTGCAGAAAAAATTTATGAATTACTTTCGCAATACTCGTTATACAGCATTCCGCAGAATCTCCGCATCAGTATTGAGGACTGGAATAAATCCTACTCATCCGCAATGATGTACAAAGGATATATTCTCAAGCTGGATGAAAAGAATGCACAGATAATCGAAAAAAATCCGAATACCGCAAAATTCATACAGACAAAACTCTGCAACGGAGTGTATCTTCTTACTATAAGCGATGACGATGAAGCTTCATTATTTATTAATTCGTGCGGCCTTGATTCCATCGGCAAAGTCAGAAGCGCAAAAACGGAATCTGTTCCCGCGCCGTTCCCGATCCTTACCGACGGACGAACGCTTCTTCCCCATACAGAAACGGCAGACACCGGATTGCAGCCGGCTCAGGATGAGGGTGCTGAAGTAATAAAAGAATTCCGTACAATGCTTGAAGGCCTTGATCTGCCGCTTCTGCAGAAAGACGGACTTTCGCAGCGTATTGACCACAAGGTGATCCTTTCTCCCGATCAGCTCCGCGGCAGCACGGTGCATGCAGAAAATCTTGAAGCAAGCGGCATGGATTTTCTCGGCAAGATCCGTTTGATTGAAAGCGCTATTACATCAAAGGATATGATAGAATTAATCATACAGTCGGATAAAGATGCGGAAAAACAACAGACATATCTCGGAACTCCGCTGCATCTTACAAAGGAAACAGGCGACGCGCTCCTGCATATGCAGCTTGAACCTTCAAAGGAAATGAAAACTTTCCCGGTGAGTCAGGCCAGCAACGTAAAACTTATACGTACATCGCTTTTCTGATTTACTATGAAAGATATACTTCTTGCAGCTGTAAATGCACGCTATAACCACACAAATATTGCAGTCCGTTCAATCTCGTTGTACTGCGGCGCCCCCGGGCTTGCCGCATTCGATGAATGGACAATCAACCAGCCCGTACTTGAAATACTCCGCGGCATTGCAGAATACCATCCGAAAATCATACTGTTTTCAACATACATCTGGAATATTGACATCACTTTGAAAGTCATGAGGGAACTGCCAAAGGTACTCCCCGGCTGCGTGATAGGCGCAGGCGGCCCGGAAGCCGGTTACCGCGCGGAACAACTGCTGCTGCAGGAACGGGAACTGGACCTTGTAATTGCAGGTGAAGGCGAACAGACGGTCGCGGAACTTGTCAGGCTTTACAAAACGCAGCAGTCGTCTTTTAATAAAACGAAATATATGCAGGCCGCATCGCTCATTGCAGGAATATATACAGGATCCTCAGGTTCAAACGGACAGCTGCATATCACATACAGCGGCCCTCGCTGTCTTCTTCCCGATATGAGCGCCCTTCCCTTCCCGTACCCGGAAATTACCGATCCTGACAACCGCATATATTACTACGAATCTTCGAGAGGCTGTCCGTTCTCGTGTGCATACTGTATGTCATCCCTTGACAAACGGGTACGGTTCATGCCGCTTGATCGTGTTTACAGTGATTTACAGCGTTTTCTTGATGCACGTGTAAAACTTGTTAAATTCGTTGACAGGACGTACAATCTGGATACTGCACGGTATATTGCAATATGGAAATACATATGCGCACATCACAACGGAATCACGATGTTCCATTTTGAAATAGAAGCCGAATACTTATCAAATGAAGCGCTCGACTTTCTTCAGTCTGTACCGTCAGGCATCATGCAGTTTGAAATAGGCGTGCAGACTGCAAACACAAAAACACTTGAAGCCGTGCAGCGTTCCGGGAACATCAGGACGCTTGCGGAAAATGTACGGCGTATTCCGAAAACGATACATAAGCATCTTGACTTAATCGCCGGTCTTCCTTACGAAAATCTCGACAGTTTCGGAAACTCTTTCAACTGGACGCTTGCCCTTGATCCCGACGCGCTGCAGCTGGGCTTCCTGAAAGTGCTGTATGGCACAACGATGGAATCATATTGCAGGGAAAACGGATGGAAATGGATGTCGGACGCACCGTATGAAGTACTGTCCACGCCGTATCTCAGTTATGAAGACATCTCTTTTTTGAAAGATATAGAAACCCTGCTTGATGCATACTGGAATTCGCACGACTTTGAAACGTCGATGCACTACGTGCAGAGGCATATGGATATCTGGCAGTTTTTCAGCACGCTTGCCGGTTACTGCCGGAAGCAGAATATATTTACACTACTGCACAAAACGCTCTTCTGGTATGAACTGCTTAACACTTTCTCAGCAGAACTTTCCGCACCCGGCATAAGCAGCAGCGTGCTGCACGAATTAATAAGATTTGACTTTATCTCCGGCGGCAAAAAAGGCAGCTTCCCTGCATGGTGCGGACACAGATACAGCAAGGATGCACACCGCAAAGCACTGGAAGAGCAGACAGATTTCCATTCAACCCGTACAGCATATTCATTTTCCGAATACGACGTATTCTCCATAAATCCTGTTAATCCCGAAGCAAGCGGAACAGGCCTACAGTATCCCGTGCTGTTCATCTACGGACAGACGCCTCAGGAAAAAACAAAAACAGTACTTCTGTAAATTATTGATGCCTTTTTTTAATAACTATTCTGTCAAGCGGTTCATCACCCGTACGGACGAGAACGGATAAATCGCCCTGCAGGATTGCATCGCACCGCGATTTGTCCATCGGTTTACCGCGCAGGAAACCCTGAATATTATGGCACTTCATGTTTTTCAATGCGTCAAGCTGGCCTGTGCGTTCCACACCTTCCGCAATTGTATCAATTCCCATCTTTGTAACAAGCGATATGATGGACTTTGTTATGCTCGACTCTACGCTCATCTTTTCATCGAGGTTGGCAACGAAAGCTTTATCAACCTTGAGCGTATTCAACGGAAGATACTGCAGATATCTGAACGACGAATACCCCGTACCGAAATCATCAAGCGAGACAAGGACTCCGAAACTGCGGATCTGATTAAGCAGTTTTACAATACGTTTGATATTATCGATGAATATTCCTTCGGTAATTTCAATTTCAAGAGTATTTGGTTTTACATTGTACTGCTTCACAAGCTGTACGAGATCATTAACAAAATTCACATCCCTGAGCTGCGTCGGAGAGACATTCACTGACATAATGCCTTCAAAACCGAAATCGGTCTGCCACTGTCTGAGTGTTTTTATTGCAGTTTCAAGAACCCACTTTCCAAGGCTTATAATAATATGTGTTTCCTCGGCAATCGGAATAAACTCTTCAGGGTTAATCCATCCTAATGAGTTGTCGTACCATCTGATAAGGGCTTCAAAACCGCGCAGTTCATTCGTCTCTATATTAAACTGCGGCTGGTAGTACAGCTCGAACGCTTTATTCTCGGAAGCAATAACAAGTTTTTCCTGGAGCAGCGTACGGTGAAGGAATATTTCATACATTGAACGTTCAAAAAAAGCAATATCGTTCTTCCCGTTTTTCTTTACAGCGTGCATTGCAAGGTCCGCATATTTCAGAAGGTCGGCTGCCTGAGTATTATCATCGGGAGCAATCGAAATACCGGCGGAAATGCTTATACTTCCATTTTGAAAAGATTCAAATATTGCATCGGCAATAGTCATCATCCTGTTGCGGGAAGCGAGTACCGTTACCAGCACAAGAAATTCATCGTCTCCAAGGCGAAATACCCGAAGCGTTTCACTGGAAAAATGTTCAAGGATACGGGCACTTCTTCGCAGAACACTGTCTCCAGCAACATGTCCGGAAACATCGTTGACGGTTTTCATATCATCTATATCTATCAGCATAATGCCGGCACACAGGTCGTTGTTCACCGCAGTTTCGATAATAGTATCGAACACTTCATTAAAATTGACACGATTCGGCAGTCCTGTCAGGGAATCGGTATAAACAAGATTCGTCAGCTTGGCTTCGGTCCTTTTCAGTTCGTTGATATTTACAAGCGTAAGGATGCATCTGTCGTTTTTTGTCTTATCAATAATCATATGGAACCATGCATTATTGCGCTTTGAATAATACGTCGATTCAAAACTTTTGTTTTCTTTTAGCGTTTTTACCCCGAGATTGAACAAACTGACCGATTCATCAATTTTATCAGCAATAGTGCTGAACCGGTCTCCGGTAAAAACGGCACCTGAAAACATCGAATGAAATACGGGATTGACATATTCTACAACAAAATCAATCACTTCTTTTCCGGCATCAAAAACAGGAGAAGCAACAACTATCGGATTGGAAACAGAATCAAGAACTTGAATATATTCAGAATCATTGAGCATCTTCGGTAAATCCTGCATTGATACCGTGCCCGCTGTTATTTATCAATTAAAACGTTAATTTTCAAAGCAATATCAGCAAACCGTATCCAGTTTCATTTATTTCTCCGCTCCGATTCTCATTCACTGATGACAACAGCCTGGTTCTTACTATAAAATGAGAGATTTTATTTTAACCTTTTTTTGGAAATAAAGCAATCAACACCCCCAAGTGTCTGTCGGATACTACTGCCGGTCGGATAAAACCGGCAGTGCTTCTCACCTTACTATTGACATATGTCCGCCTGTGCAATATTGTGTATATACAAGATACACAATATTGCACAGTGCAGGAGGGATTATGAAGCTGATAGACGTGCACAATCTCTGCAAAAAGTACCCGGGATTCGAGCTGAAAGATGTACATCTTTCTCTTGACGAAGGCTACATTATGGGGTTCATAGGGCGAAACGGTGCCGGCAAGACGACAACAATAAAATCAATACTTAACATCGTTCATCCCGACAGCGGGAGTATATGTATTAACGGTTATGTGCTTGAAAAGGATGAACTGACAATAAGAAATACCGTCGGTTTCGTTTCGGGAGGCATTGACTTTTACCCGCGTACAAAACTGAAAAAGCTGACTGGAGTTACAAAACGGTTCTACTCGGAATGGGATGAACCCCGCTACAAATCGCTGCTGGAACGGTTTGAAATAGACGACAACAAAAAGGTAAAGGAACTGTCCGCAGGTATGAAGGTAAAGTATTCGATTGCAGTTGCGCTTTCGCACAACGCAAGACTGCTGCTGCTTGACGAACCGACGAGCGGGCTGGATCCGGCTGCACGGGACGATCTTCTATACCTTTTTCAGGAATTCATTGAAGACGGAAAACACAGCATTCTTTTTTCAACACATATCACTTCAGATCTGGAAAAATGCGCTGATTATATTACGTACATAAAAAACGGAAAGATTCTTGTCAGTTCGGACAAGGACAGCTTCAAGCAGAGCTACATACTTGTTTCCGGAAAGAAAAGCCAGCTCACGGCCGATATTGAACCGCATATTATAGGTATTCACAAACACGACCTCGGATTCGAGGGGATGATACATGCGGAAGACAAAGCACTTGCCGGCGGACTGGAATTTTCTCAGCCTGCGCTTGACGACATTATGGTGCATATTGAACGGAGGAGCTGATATGAAAAATCTTCTTTATAAAGAATTTGCGCTGTGTACAAACGTGCAGACCGTACTATTCATGTGCCTTGGGCCACTTATGATGTGGATTCCGAATTATCCCCGGTACGTGCCGTTTTATTATTCGTGTATAGGAGTCTTTATGCTTTTCGTCTGGGGAATGACGAACAACGATATGGTATACACGGCCTGTCTGCCGGTAAAACGAAGCGATATCGTAAAAGCACGGTTTCTGTTCACCGGCTTTCTGGAGCTGTTTGAAATCGGTATCTGTATCCCGTTCGGCATTATCGGAAACAGTTTTACGGCAAAAGGCAACATGGCAGGAATAAATGCGACGGCTGCATTTTACGGTATCCTTCTTATCCTGTATTCGCTTTTCAATTTTTCATTTCTTGTTCCATGTTACAGAAAGGTGGAAAAACCGGCACTGCCGTTCCTGCTTGGCAGCATTGTATACTGGGCCGGCTATGCAGCCGCTGAAATTCCGGTCTGGCTAAAAACACCGTTCGGCACGTACATCTCAGCAACAGATGCCGCCTCACAGATAAGACAACTTCCCATTCTTGCGGCGGGAATCGTCGTCTGGCTGGCGGTATTGGTGCTGACATTCCGCATCTGCGTAAAAGAATTTGAAAAAGTGAATCTTTAACATGGATATAGTAATTTCCCCTTCGTCGGACAAACCGATATATCTCCAGATTTACGAGCAGATTGCAGGCCAGGTTCTCCGCAGCGAAATAGCCCCCGGCACAAAGCTGCCGCCTATCCGCACGGTGGCATTGGATCTGCGCGTAAGCGTCATTCCGGTGAAACAGGCATGGGAACAGCTTGAACGGGAAGGATTCATTACGACGGCTGCGGGGAGGGGAACGTCTGTTGCACAGCTTGATGACGGAGAAATCAACGTAATGAGGAATAACGCAGCGGAACGTATGCTTATCCGCGACGTTGAAGCATGCCGTGCGCTCGGACTGTCATACCCTGAAATAGCAGCCATCGTCCGGAAAGCGTATACAGAATAACCGTATGCTTACGGCTCTTTCATTCCTCCGCAGTCCGGTAGTCCCAGTTGTGCTTCGGGTATCTGCCCTTCATCTCTTTGCATATTTCAGGCCATGTATTTTTCCAGAAACCTGCAAGATCGTCTGTAATCTGGAGCGGCCGGCCGGCAGGAGACAATAACCTGAGCAGGACAGGTACTCCCATAACGAGGGGCGTTTCAAAGCAGCCGAACATCCGCTGAATTATTATTTCAAGCACAGGACGGACAGAACGCAGCACATCACCGTTTTTTCCGGAGGATGCTGTCTGCACCGACGCTTCATAGGTAAGCCTGTATGATTTTCCGTTAGGCATGTCGATACGGACCGGTACGTTTTTATCCACCGTACGCCCGTCGAGATAATAACAGAGAGCTTCATATACGGAGTCCTCCGTGACTGTGGTGCCGGTGAGAAAGGGGATAAGCCACTCGCGCACCGACAGGCGAAGTGCATCAGCTTCCGATTTTGCATGATCCGCACTGCTGTGCTCTTCATAAAACTGCGCTCGCAGCAGAAAGTCTTTCGTCCTGTCGGAAAGGGGAAGCCACTCAATACCGTTCCGTTCTACGGAACTGCAGACTGCGCCGGCAAAATCAGCCGGTTCCGGATTTATTTTCTTAGACGACAACACAATCTTTCCGAAACAGACATATTCCGTCTTGCGCAGTTTATGCGGGCCGCCGGCGAATTCCGTTTCCGTATGAACCGTGGCATGGCGTGCCAGCCATAGTTCCGCTTCGCCGGAAGGAATCACCTCGTATTTGTAAATACGTCCTTCCCGTTCTCCCGCATCCGCTTCGGGTGCTGCAATCCATTCCGGAAAACTGCTCGTACTCCGCCGTTCGGACGCAGGAAGGGAGGCAAGCCGGCCCGACGGAAACTGATACACCCCGCTGATGTCATGCAGATGCGCGATGCGGTCGGGAAACCCGGCAAGAAGGGCCCGTGTTGTAACTGACAGCGATGCTGAGTCCTCTGCAGCCTCACCATCAGCGGAGCTGCATAAAGCACCGGACTGCGTGCGGTAGAACCCTGGAAAGGACGCCGCGCATTTTTTTACGCGCTGCTCCACATCACTGCAGAACCGCTGCTGCTGCGACGGAGCTGCATCGGCATACCGGCTGTACCGGAGCGCGCACCGGATTGATTCGCGGAGAGACGGAGATACCGGAACGCCTCCGGATACGGTACCGCCATCCATCTTACCGGGGGCTCTATCACACAGGCCGGCAAATATCGTACACGCAAGGCGCGGATGAATTCCGAGCGCCAGGGCGGCCTTCCCGAGCGGTGTAATCCTCCATGAATCAGGCGCATTACGCTCCTGCTGTATACACCCCAGCTGTCCGAGCAGGGCGCGGGCACTGTTCCATGACGCATCGGACGGGCAGTCAAGCCATGAAAGGCCGGAAGGCGAATACACTCCCCACTGTGCACTTTCAAGTACGAGCGGCGTTAAATCTGTACGCAGTATTTCAGGAGGCATTTCCGCCGTACGGGCATCATTTTCATTCCAGAGGCATACACAGCGGCCCGGCCCGGTACGGCCTGCGCGTCCTCTGCGCTGAGCAGCGGAAAAAACGCTCTCATTTTCTGTCGACAGCGTTTCCATCCCGGCTGCAATGTTCATTCTGTTTACGCGCGCAAGCCCGCTGTCTATGACGACTGTTATACCGGGGACTGTAAGCGACGTTTCCGCAATCGCCGACGAAAGAATGACGCGCCGGCGGGCTGAAGGTAAAGGCGGCGTAAGAATATTTTTCTGCCTGCTGAAATCAATGGAACTGTGAAGCAGGAGAATGTCCGCATCAGCAGTATATCCGGCAAGTTCTGCCGCAGTACGCCGGATATCGCCGATGCCGGGCAGAAATACAAGGATGCTGCCGGACGCATCACTGCCTGTTTTACGCAGTTCCCGCATTACGGCATCAGAGGGTGCTATGTTTCCCGCATACTCAACACTCACCGGAAACTGCCGGCCCGGCACGCTGTATACCGGCGCCTTGTCCTTTTCCGTCCCCAGATACGCAGCAAGCCTTTCCGTCTCAATTGTCGCCGACATTACAATAACATACAGATTATCCCGCAACTGCATCGATTCTTTAAGGAAAGCAAGTGCAAGATCCGCGTGCACGGAGCGCTCGTGGAATTCGTCGACAACCACGACGCTCACACCGTCAAGTGACGGGTCGTCCTGCAGCATACGGGTAAGGACGGCTTCGGTCATTACGGTAAAACGAGTACGGGCGGAAAGACGGGATTCCATATGCATAATGTATCCTGCAGTCCCTCCCGTTTCCTCTCCGAGCAGGTCGGAAACGCGGGATGCAACGGCGAGCGCGGCAAGCCTGCGGGGTTCAAGCATGAATATCTTTCCGCTGAAGTGTTTAAGCAGCGCAAGCGGTACCGCAGTCGATTTACCCGCGGCAGTTTCCGCCGTAAGCACGAGGAAATGAGACGGCGACAACTTGAGCGATGCACAGATATCGTCGAGATACGGAGTTACGGGCAGAGAGCCGACTGCTGAAGGATAACCGGAGGCTGACACCTCTTATGCTCCCGTCCACAGTTCGGAAAGCCGTGCATCGAGCGACTCTATAACGTGGCCGCGCCTGAAGGAAATACGCTTTGCCGTAAGCGAGTCGAATATGGTGAACATGTTTTGCAGAAAGACACCCGCTTTTCCCGGCAGTTCCATGCGCGGAGAGATTGCAAACTGCGAAAGAAAAACCATACCGGTGAGAATGCCGCTGCGGTGCAGACCGATAAGCAGTGCGTCCTGCGTTATGTGAAACGCACCAATCGAAAAAATCACTTTGCCGTACGGAGAAAGAAGTGCAAAAAACGTTACGAAAAGCGTCATAAAAACGGACGGCAGGACCTTCACTTTACCGTGTTTTTTTATCATTGTCATACCGAAAAACACAACCGTGCAGCACCAGACAACAATCGTATTCTTCTGCAGCAGAAAGACAGGAAACAGAATCATTGCCGCGGCGAATTCGATACGTGCAGAAAGTACTCCGGCAGCATGATTCGGCTGAACGGAGGATACAGTATTTTCAGGAGCAGACTGTTCCTGTACGGAGGATGCTGCAGAAAGGCCAGGATTTGCATGAGTTTTTTGCTGTGCGGAATCACCTGCTGACGGTGCAATATTTTTGTACCACTGCGATTCAGCGCAGAATGCATTTGCAAAGAGTCCCAGAAGAATCCCCGTCGCAAGTCCGGTCGCAAAAAGTACGGGCGCTATATATTTTGCGTTTTCCCCGAATACCATGACACGTGCGGCCGCTACCTGCGCACAGTTGTTTGCAAGAGCACCCGCAACGCTGAGCCCTAAATTGGAAAGAGATGACGTTCTGCGGAACAGCGTATACAAAACCAGCATGGTAAGGCCGGATGCAAAAGAACCGGCTGCGGAAAAAACGAACACGTACGAAAAAAGCGTACCCGAAATAAGTGCCTGACCAAGAACTTTCAATACGATGAGCAGCAGCGTATCACGTTTCCGCATTTTTGCAAGAGACAACAGTATGGGCAGATTTGCAAGGCCGAGCCGCATAAACGGCAGCGGTTTCGGAACAGCGTACTCGACCGCAGAGAGAAAGAGGCAGAGCGCGGCAAAAAAGGAAACGCTGACTGTTTGTGCAGAATGTCCGGATTGTATCATTAATAAGGTGCGGCAGGCTTCCGATGCCTATCTTTTGAATAAATGCGCAAAGAATTTCGCATTTCTTACATTTTTTTCTTCATCGTCTGTATGCGACGCATACCCCTGCAGCGCCTCATTCGTTCCGGCCACAAGCAGAATCATATTTTCTTCAAGTTTCAGAGATGGAGAACTGACAAACGTAAAATCAGCCTCAACTGAACTCCGCACGGCAACAAGATTCAGTTCGTATTTCTGCCGGAGATTGCTTTCGCCGAGCGTTCTCCCGATAAGATCGTCACGGACACTGACTTCGGCAAGCGCAAAATTATGCGATACCTGCACATAATTGAACAGCGCTGATGAAATAAGCATAGGTGTAATATGAAGCGCTGCATCAAGGTCAGGATAGACAATATCGGTGGCGCCTATAAGTCTGAGTATTTCTCCGTGCTCGTCAGAACGAGCCTTTACGACGATATGTTTCACGCCCATTTTATGCAGATGATTTGTAACAAGAATCGAAGTTTCCAGCTGGCTGCCCAGATCGACAACGGCTGCATGAAGATCGTCAGGGAGGATTTTTTTCAGAGATGCTTCGTTTATTGCGTCGGTAATATATGCGTAATGAATGCTGCTTTTATATTTTTCAATAATATCGCGGTCCTTATCTATAATAATGACATCGGCGTCCGCCTGCTCAAGTTCTTCAACAACGCGGCAGCCGAATGAGCCTAAACCGATTACTGCAATCGTAACCATCTGTATCCCCCTTTTCCGGAACTAAATTCCTTTCAGCTATTTTTATCCGACAAGCACGTCACCATGCGGATAGTCAGTCAGTTCCTTCTGTGAAGAACCTGACGCAGAATTCAAAGCAAGCGCGATGATTCCGGTGCGTCCCGCAAACATCGTGAGAATAATGACAATTTTTCCGTATACAGTCAGCAGCGGAGTAACGCCCTTGGACAAACCGACAGTACCGAACGCCGAAACGGACTCATACACAAGGTCGCTCAGTGTATACATGCCTGCTGCCAGTGAAGTATGTTCTGAAACTGCAAGAAGCAGCACCGATATGAAGAAAAAGCAGACTCCCTTTACAAGAACGCCGACAGCCTTTTCCAGCAGAGAAGACGGAATGTCGCGGCGGAACACCGACAAATCGCCTTTATCTTCCTGGTCCTTGAACGCGTAACAGCACACAAGGAAAACAGTCGTCGTTTTAAGACCGCCCGCCATTGAACCCGGCGAGCCGCCTGTCATCATCATCAGTACCGAAATGATAGTCGATACGGCGGAAAATGACGACTGCGGAACTGTATCAAAACCGGCTGTACGCAGCGTGACCGACTGAAAGAACGCATTGCAGATTTTCTGCGGGATTGTCATGTTTTTGAATGCGTGCGTGTATTCCGCTGCAAAAAAGATAACAGTTCCGCAGGAAATCAGGAGGACGGTCATAAACAGCACTATGTGGGTATGAAGGCTGAACACTTTCTTCCTTTTGCCGTACAGCCTCCGGTGAACGCTTGTTGCAATATCGTTTATAACGGTAAATCCGAGACCGCCTGCAATAATCAGCAGGCAGGTGACGATGCAGATTGCATAATTCGAAGAGAAACGGTGAAAACTGTCGGGATACGGCGCAAATCCTGCGTTGCAGAATGCCGACACTGAAAGAAAAATACCGTAAAAGATACTGTGCGTCTCTCCCGCCATATGAAGCAGAATGGAAAGCACCGCAGCTCCTGTCGTCTGAATTACACACGTAACCAGAAGAATGCGGATTATAATCTGGCGGACATCTACGCCTGCTTCGTCAATAAAATAGTCCCGTATTATATTCCTGTTCACAAGCGATATCCTTCTGGACGGGAATGCAAGATATATCGTAAAGAAAGTTACAAGTCCGAGACCGCCTGCCTCAATGAGGACAAGCAGCAGTACAAGCCCGGCCGAAGAATAAACGCTCATATCGACGGTGGACAGTCCTGTAACACAAATTGCCGAAGCTGTGGTAAAAAGACAGTCTATATAAGGTACCGGTTTGCCCGAAACATACATCTGCGGAATACAGAATAGGAGGGAGCCGGCAAGCACGAGGAGAGTAAAATACAGGTAAAGCAATGTATTCGCAGAGTGTATACGACGTCTCATGTATTGGAAAAGTATACAAACATTTGTTTTATGAATCAACATATATCGGAAATTAAAAAATATACTTTTCCGGACAGAAAAGTTTCGATATTACATTTTTGTAGTTGTCCTTTTCCGGTCTACCGTGAATAATTCCGTTATACACGGGTTACAGGAGATATTTTATGAAAAAACGGTTCATTTGTCTGACGGCAGCCATCATCTTTCTCTGCGGATCAATGTCCGCGGATCCGGTTCATCTTCTTGTCTATGCGGGAGCGGGATTGAAAAAGCCTATGGATGAGATAAAGACTTTCTACGAATCAAACCACGATGTAACCATCGAATATGTGTATGCCGGCTCTGCGCAGCTTCTTGCCCAGATTCAGCTTTCCGGCAAGGGGGACGTATTCATTGTCGGCTCAGAGGATGTGTACAAAGACGCACAGATGAAAAAACTTGCAGAAGCTCCGGTACTCGTTGCACACCACACTCCGTGCATTGCAGTACGGAAAGGCAACCCGAAGCATATACTGTCGCTCGAAGATATGGCAAAACCGGGAATTACCGTCATCCTCGGAGACCCGAAAGCGAATGCAATCGGTTTGTCGGCACAGAAAATAATCGAAAAAAACAAGCTTTCCGGTATAACTGCAAACACCGTTGCGGAAACGGCAACAGTAAATGAACTTGTACTGCAGCTTGCAATGGGACAGGCGGATGCCGCTATAGTGACAAAAGACAGTATTGTGAATTCTCCGAAAGTGGACTGCATCGAAATAGCGCCCGATAAGAACATTGAACAGATAATTCCCGTAGGAATACTGACCTGCTCGAATCACAAAGCCGAAGCGCAGTCTTTCGCCGGTTTTATTGCTTCACCCGAGGGAAAGGAATTGTTCAGGAAAAATGGTTTTGAACCGGTTAACTGACTCAAACTGGATTTTCTATGGCATTCTCGCTCTTATTTTTGCAGGTTCGCTTTTTTTCCTGCTTGTCCCCCTTGCGGCCGTCCTCGTTCACGGATTTTCGTACATCGGTGCATCAATAACCTCCGCAGAGGTACGGTTTTCGCTGCTTTTAAGCATCCGCACCACAACGGAAGCGACGATTATCTGCATGATCGCCGCCACCGCTTCCGGATATGCGCTTAAACAGCTGCCTCCGTTACCCAGGAAAATTTTCTTCTCCATTCTTTCAGTTCCCATGTCGCTGCCGCATCTGGTGTCCGGAGTGGCGCTGCTGCTCGTGTACGGACGGCTGGGAATCGGCGGCTGGCTGTTCCGCACGACAGGAATAGATTTTATCTACACGAAACAGGGAATTACGCTCGCGCTTGTCTTCGTGAATCTTTCATATGCAGTCATCATGATGTACAGTGCGTTCGACACAAATCAGGAACAGATGGAATTTACGGCAAGGACGCTCGGCTGTTCAAAGGCGGGGGCATTTTTCAATATAACACTTCCGGTCACGCTTCCCTCGTTACTTTCCACCGCAGTCATGACATGGTCACGTGCGCTCGGAGAGTTCGGCGCCGTCATCATGATTGCCGGTTCCACGAGGATGAAAACGGAAACGCTCCCGACTGCCATTTACCTGAATATGGCGACAGGCGATCTTGATACCGCACTCGGCATTTCGGCCATGCTGATTCTTGTCTCCGTACTCTGCATAATCATACTCCAGGTATGTATTCCGCCGTTCCGCAGAAAGGAGGCAGCTCCATGCTCGATGTAGAACATCTGTCGGTACAGGCAGGCAGTTTTACGCTCTCGGAAATCAACCTTCAGGTAAACGACGGCACCTGCTTTATCCTTCTCGGTAAAAGCGGGGCGGGAAAAACAGTATTTCTTGAAACGCTTGCAGGCAGGTATCAGGTTAAAAAGGGAAAGATACGCTGGAACGGTACCGATATAACTGCCTCCGCACCCGAAAAACGCCGCATTGCGCTTGTCTATCAGGATTACGCACTTTTCCCCCATTTAACAGTCGCTCAGAATATTGCGTTCCCCCTGAAAATGGCCGGAATACAAAAGCAGATCCGCAGGGAGCGAACTGACGGCATGCTGGAATCCTTTTCCCTGCAGAACGCCGCATCAAAATACCCCGGAACGCTCAGCGGCGGAGAGCGGCAGCGGACGGCGCTTGCACGCGCGCTCATAATGGAGCCGGAACTGCTCCTGCTCGACGAACCGCTGAGCGCGCTCGACTGCATCAATAAGGAAAAGGTGCAGGAGATGCTGCAGAAAGTACACGCGTCATGCCGCACGACAATTATTCAGGTAACGCACGATTTTGAAGAAGCACAGTACTTTGCCGATACGTTTGCCGTCATGAAAAACAGGACGCTGTCCCCTGTGCAGACAAAGGATATACTGATGTCGATGAAAAAGGAGGATATATATGCGTTACTCGACGAGTAAAGAACTTTTTGACGAACTTTGTTCCCGTTTTTCGGACATAATCGGAAAAAACGGGTTGTCCGCAAAAAAGGTGGAAATTCACGCGTCCGTGCTTACTCCGGAAGAAGCAATCGGGACCCCGGGCAGAACAGACTATCCTATTCTGGAAGGAAAAGACATGATGCTGCAGGCAGTATACGAAGGATGCATGGGACAGGTCTTTACCGATTCTCCTGCATCCTTTACGGGAACGCTGCAGGATATTCTTTCCATGGATATTGTAAACGACAGGCATGCACGCGGATTGTTTATTGCTGCACTGAATGCAGTCATGCGTTCGCTGGAAGCAGCAGCAGGGACAGTGCATTGTAAAAACGACGGAATGGAAAAGTGCGCCGTACAAATGGGAGAACGTATTTCAAAACAGTACGGAAAACCGAAAATTGCACAGATAGGCTATCAACCTGCGATTCTGGAACAGCTTGCCCCGGAATTCCCGCTGCGCGTCCTTGATATGAACCCGAAAAACATCGGAACGACGGTAAGCGGCATCACCATAGAAGACGGCAGAAACTGGCCGTCCGCAGTCCAATGGGCAGACCTGATCCTCTGCACCGGAAGCACGCTCGCAAACGGCTCCATCATACACTTTCTTAATCTGGACAAAGACGTCGTTTTCTACGGGACGACTATTGCGGGTGCAGCAGAGCTGCTCGGATTAAAACGGCTCTGCTTTGAATCTCTCTGACGCAATTACATCAGGGCAATTCTAAAAACTCACTTTCAGTGACTTTTTAGAGGTTCACATCAGCTCTTCAAGATCAATTTCCCCGGCAGCGCAGGGAACTGAAACCGCCCAGTTTGTCAGCACCTGCGGGTGCACTTCGCCGAATACACCGACTTCTTTTCCGTTTACGATAACGGCAGCCTGGCGTCCCGGGATAAAGCGGGGATCGCTGCTTTCCTTTACTTCGTACTTGTGGTCAAGGAAATACAGCAGGGCGGAAACTTCGCTTGCAGCATCGTTGAAATTCGCATTCGCCCCTGCGGTAAGGAATCCCAGCTTCTGACGCGTGCGTGTACCCGTGTTTTCTTCATCGCAGAGATACGCAACTTTGCCGATTTCAAAAATTTTGTGCGGGAACTGCGCGTTTGCAGAACCGCTTTCGGCTCTGAGCAGTGATGAAATGATTTCCGGCCTGATAAACTGATAGTTTTCACTCATCGGGTTCGCAATCTCTATTACTTTCGCAGGGTCTATTCCCATATTGTCTATATAATCGTGCTTACTGCCGACATAATTGAAAATCATTTCCTGATAGCCGAGGCCGACCATAAGAGTCTTGGCCTTGCGGCTGAACTGCGTAACAGGCAGCAGGCGGCCGATTGTAAAGTCGCTGGGCTTTTTCGGTTCGAATGTTTCGACGCCGCGCCCGATCATCACGTCTTCTATAACGTCGACTTCGTGGAGAAAATCGTTCCGGTACGGCGGCGGTTCAAGAACAAACTCCGTGTCTTCAGTGCCGTCTTTCGTTACCTTTTGAACAGTCACTTTATTGCCCATGCAGTAAAGCGCTGCAATCGTTTCTTCAGTCGTAAACGCCGAACCGAGCAGTTTATTAATATGGCTCAGATATGCTTTTGTGGACGGCTGGAAATAAAACGGAGCCGTAACAGACATGCCGAATCCTGTTTCATACGGATGATCGACGCGGACCGGAAGGATTTCGTAGCCGCAGTCGGCAAAATCGCACGCAACGATGTTTGCGGAAAGCATAAGGCTTTCCATGTCGGAACCGGTCAGTTCGACCATAAGGTCTTTATCGCCTACTTTCACAGCCCCAAGCGTTGCGCTGTTGATAATCGGAGCCATGGACATAACTTCACCGGCATCGTCAGTAAGGAGCGGGAATTTTTCCATATCCTTGAGAATCCAGCCGTAATCCTTTCCCTTCGGATGCTCCGTAAGTATCTGGCGGCAGGTCATAGGCTCTGTGCATGCAAGCGGAACAAAGCTTGTTTTGTCCGGATCGACAGCCTTATAATGCACCGGAAATTTGATATCGGCAACGCGGTATAATCCCATGGAAATCGTTTTCCGCTTACGGCCGAAATTCCATGCAAGCTTTTCCTGCGTCTGAATAACATCCTTGAGCATGGGATCGTCGATAGCCTTGCCTGAAATAACGAAAGCGACCATAAACGGGCGGATATTTCTGAGTTCCGGATCGACGGTAACGATACGGTTGCCGCAGTCCTTTACAGCACCCTTTCTGGACATAAATGTATCATAATCAGCGTGGACTGAACCTTCGTGCAGACGAAGCTGACGAGCAACACCATTCGTCGACCACAAATCGGGACGGTTCGTATCGTTCAATTCTATCTTGATCACACGCTCATCAGCAGGAACCGACGTATCGGGCTTTTCATCAAGTTCAGCCTTCGCGCAGGTAAGTTTTTTTTCAAGAACGTCGTAATCGTATTTTTTCCCAAGCAGATCAAAAAACAGGTTTTCGTTAACTTCAATTTTAGGCATACTATCCTCGTAAAATGTGTATCACC